>Ga0209159_1000112_pt1 | contig 77864 bp, 71 predicted proteins | sample GraSoiAngelo_144_FD_185901 | JGI IMG/M metagenome (GOLD analysis project Ga0209159, IMG submission 185901) | Grasslands soil microbial communities from the Angelo Coastal Reserve, California, USA - 14_1009_02_40cm (SPAdes) (version 2) | ecosystem: Environmental > Terrestrial > Soil > Grasslands ...
CTTCCTCGTGTAAGTGGTTGTTGCACCGAGATCGCTGCGATCCCCATCGAGACCGTTCGATCCCACCTCCCTACCGTTCACCGCACCCTCGTCGTTCTATTCGGGTGACCGTCTCGAGCGGTGAGTAGAGCAAGTGAGGTGCCACGCCTGGAAATGCGTTAAACCGCCCACAAAAGTAGATACTTACGTCGCGTGACCACCACACGGACTCGGCGTTGTGCCCGAGCGTTCGAGTGAGCCGGGTCCGGCATTCTGCCTACCTGCTGTGATACCTTGAGGCGCCCATGGCCGCCTCGACGCGCATCGCGGTCGCGTTGCTCGTCACGCTTCTGACGTTGGTGGCGAGCGCGTGTTCCACGAAGCGCACGGCGCTCGTTGCTCCTCCGACCTCGGCCCCGATTCGTCACGTCCTGTTCAACGGCGTTCGCGTCATCATCGAAGAGCATCGGACGAGCGACGTCGTCGCCGTTCAACTGTGGGTGAAGGCGGGCGGACGCGACGAGGCGGCGAACGAGCTCGGCCTCGCCCACTATCTCGAGCACATGCTCTTCAAAGGCACGCCGACCCGGCCCGGACGCCTCATCGATCGAGAGGTGGAGGGGACCGGAGGCCGGATGAATGCCGGCACCTCGCTCGACTTCACGTACTACCACATGGTGTTGCCCGCGAGCCGAGCCGTGGCCGGCGTCGAGATTCTCGCTGACATCGGCGTGAACGCGAGCTTGGACGAACCGCTGCTCGAGGCAGAGAAGCGCGTAGTGCTCGAGGAGATCCGGCTGGGCGAGGACAGTCCGATGCGGTTCCTGTTCAAGAAAACGTACGAGAGCGTGTTCGACGGTCATCCGTACGGTCGCCCGGTCATCGGAACGCCCGAGCTCATCCGCGCGCTCACGCGCGAGCAACTGGTCCGGTTCTACCGGCGTCTCTACAGCCCTGAAAATTTCACGCTCGTCGTGGTGGGCGCCGTGAACCCCGACCAGATCCGCGACGTCGCCACGCGCGCCTTCAGCCGCCTTCCGCGCGGCGGCACCGCACGCTTGCCCGCGCCACCCATCGCCGATCTCAAACCGCGCGCCGTGGCGCTGCCGCGACCCGGGACGCAGGCGTATCTGACGATGGCCTGGATGGCGCCGAAGCTCGACCACGCCGACACTCCAGCGCTGGACCTCGTGGTGGCGATCCTCGGTCAGAGACGCGCATCGCGGCTGACCGAGGCGCTGCGCGAGCGCCTCGGTCTCGTCAACTCGATTTCGGCGGGGTACACCGCGATGGAGGCGGCGGGTGTGCTGACCGTGACCGCCCAGCTGGAGACCGACAATCTCGCCCGCGCCGAGCGCGAGATCCTGGCCGAGATCCAGCGCGTGCGTGACGGTGGTGTGACGGAAGCGGAGCGCGAGCGCTCGGTCACGGCGGCCGAGGCCGGCCGCGAGTTCCAGATGGAGACGGCGGAGGGACGAGCCTTCACGCTGGGCCGGGCCGAGACCGTGTGGCGACTCGAAGACGAGCTGCTCTACCTCGATCGCCTCCGCTCCGTGACCATCGAGCAGATGCACGCGGCGGCGCGGCGTTACTTCGATCCCGAGCGGTACGTCAAGGTCACGCTGGTCCCGAGCCGGACCCGATGAGATTTCCGCTGCTCGTGGTTGGCCTGCTCGTTCTCGTGCTCACCGAGGCGACGTCCGCGCAGACGGGCAACGTCAGCCGCTACACGCTGCCCAACGGGCTGCGGCTCCTCGTGCGCGAAGATTCGTCGGCGGGCGTCGTGGCCGTGTCGCTCCAGTCCCGTGCAGGATCGCGCTTCGAGACACCGGAGACGGCCGGGATCACGAACTTCCTCCAGCGCACGATGGTCCGGGGCACCGCGCACTTCACGGGAACCCGTCTCGCCGACGCGGCCGAGCGCCTGGGCGGTAACATCGACGCATCGGGTGATATCGACTTCGCCGAGATCAGCGCCCGGGCGCTCGCACGGAACTGGGAGGCCCTGCTGGGGCTGGTGGCCGAGGTCGCGCTCACGCCGACCTTGCCCGCCGCCGAGGTCGACCGTGAGCGGCGACTGATTCTCAGCCAGATCCAGACGCGCGGCGACAATCCATTTCCGCTCGCGTTCGATACGCTGCTGACCGACTTGTATGGGCCACATCCCTACGCGCTGCCCAACCTCGGACATCGTGCCGTCGTCGAACGGCTCACACGTGAGGAGCTTCTGGCGCACTATCACGCGCTCTATCGGGCCGACCGGCTCGTGCTCGCCGTGAGCGGGCGCGTCGAGCACGATCGTGTCCGGCGCGCGGCCGAGCGGCTCTTCGCCAAGCTGCCCGGCGGCGGAACGCCGTCGACCGATCCGGCGGTGGCTCCTGTTCCGTCGGCCCAGCGCCGTGTGATGGAGCGGGCCGCTCAGCAGGCCCAGGTGCTCGTCGGTTACCTGGGGCCGGGCGTGGGCGACGCGGACTATGCGGCGGTGAAGGTGATGAGCGCGCTTCTCGGCGGCGGCATGTCCGGGCGCTTCTTCACCGAGCTCCGCGACGTGCAGGGCCTCGCGTACTCGCTGGGGGTCATGAATCCAGCGCGCATCGGGCCGGCGCCGATCGTGGCGTATCTGGGAACGGTCCGTGCCAGCGCGGCGGCGGCGGAAGCTGGTGTCATCCAGCAGCTCGAGCGGATCCGCACGGAAGGCGCCACGGACGACGAGGTCGCCCGCGCGCGGGCGTATCAGCTCGGCGTGCTCGCCATGGATCGCCGGACGAACGCGCGCCACGCCTGGTACCTGGCGTTCTACGAGCAGGCTGGCGTCGGTTGGGACTTCCCCGACCGGTACGCGCGCGCCCTGGCCGCCGTCACCGCCGTGGACGTGACCGCTGTGGCCCGACGCTATCTCGTGCGGCCGACGAGCGTCATCCTGCTGCCGCGCGAATGATCCCGCTCAAGGACGACATCCCGAGCTCGAGCCTCCCGTTCGTCACCATCGGCATCATCGTCCTGAACGTGCTCGTCTTCCTCTATCAGCTCTCCCTTGGTGGCAGTGGGGAGCCCGGCGCGACGCAGGCCGCCGAACAGTTCGTCTTCGAGTTCGGCGCGATTCCGTGCCGCCTGACCGGAGCGTGCAGCATTCCGGACACGTTTCCGCACCCCGCGGTCACGGTGCTCACGTCGATGTTCCTCCACGGCGGGCTGTTTCACGTCGCCGGCAACATGCTCTATCTGTGGATCTTCGGCGACAACGTCGAGGATGCTCTGGGCCACGGCCGCTTCCTCGTGTTCTACGTGCTGTCGGGAATCGTCGCCGCGGTTGGCCAGGCGGTGGTGAGCCCTTCCTCGAGCATCCCGATGATCGGCGCCAGCGGCGCCATCTCGGGAGTCCTCGGCGCCTACCTGCTGCAGTTCCCGTACGCACGGATCCTGACGCTCATCATGATCGGGTTCTTCATTCGGTTCGTGTACATCCCGGCCGTCTTCGTCCTCGGGTTCTGGGTCGTCGTCCAGTTCCTGAACGGCCTCCTGACCTTCAGCGTGGCGGCTGGTCACGAGGCGGGGGGTGTGGCCTGGTTTGCCCATATCGGGGGCTTCCTAGGCGGCATGGGCCTCCTCTTTGTTCTGCGCCTTCACCGCCCAAGTCGCCTATAATTAAGGTCCTATGGCCACCCGCATCAGGATCGATCGGATGATTGTCGAGCGCGGATTGGTGGACAGCCGAGAGAAGGCCACGAAATTGATCATGGCCGGCGACGTGTTCGTGGACGGTGAGCGAGTCGACAAAGCCGGCGCCCTCATCTCCCCCGAAGCCGAAGTCGAGTTGCGTGGGCGGTCGCCCTATGTGAGTCGCGGCGGTGAGAAGCTGACGCACGCCCTCGACCACTTCAACATCAACGTCGTCGGCAAGATGTGCATCGACGTCGGCGCATCCACCGGCGGTTTCACCGACTGTCTTCTCCAGCGTGGCGCCTCGCGCGTGTATGCGGTCGACGTGGGCACCGGACAACTCGATGCCCGCCTGCGCCGCGATCCGCGCGTCGTCGTCATGGAGCAGACGAACGCGCGCACGCTCGACCCGCGCATCTTCGGTGACCAGCCGACCCTGGCCGTCGTCGACGTCTCGTTCATCTCGCTGGAAAAGGTGCTGCCCGCCGTCTTCAACGTCCTCGCGCCGCGTGGTGAAGCGGTCGCGCTCATCAAGCCACAGTTCGAGGTAGGTAAGGACCTCGTCGGCAAAGGCGGCGTGGTCCGTGAGCCCGCGCTCCACCGGCAGGTCGTGGCCCGGCTCGCCCGCTACGCCGTGCTGCGTGGGTGGCACATCTTCGGAGTCTCGGCGTCGCCACTGCGCGGCCCCAAGGGCAACCGCGAGTTCTTCCTGCACGTGTCCTCTCACGGCAAGACCGCCGCCAACGTCGAGACGCTCATCTCGCGGGCCGTGGAGGCCTTGGCCTAACGAGGCGTCCGGTCATGAATCGAGTCGGGATCGTCGCCAAGCCCGACGCCAGCCAGGCGCGTGATGTCGTCGAGCGGTTGATCGCGTGGCTCGAAGAGCGCGGCCGCTCCGTCGTGCTCGACAAGGAGACGGCTGGGCTCGTCCCCCACGCGCCGGTCACCGTAGTCGGGCGCGTCGATCTTCCCGGACAGGTCGACCTCGTCATCGTCCTCGGTGGGGACGGCACGCTGCTCTCGGTCTCACGCTCCGTCGGCGATCTCGGCACCCCGCTCCTGGGCGTGAACCTGGGCGGCCTCGGCTTCCTCACGGCCACGACGCTCGACGAGATGCTGCCCGCACTCGAAGCGTTCCTCGACGGCCGGATGGTGGTGGACGAGCGAATGATGCTGGCCGCCCGGGTGCGCCGTGACGGGGCCGTGGTCGCCGACTTCCTGGCCCTCAACGACCTGGTCATCATGAAGTCCGCGATGAGTCGCATCATCGACTTCACGGTCGCGGTGGACGGCCAGGCTGCGACGGCCTATCGGGCCGACGGGCTGATCATCTCCACGCCGACCGGGTCGACGGCGTACTCGCTGTCAGCGGGCGGTCCGATCCTGTTCCCGACGATGGACGCCGTGGTCATCACGCCGATCTGTTCGCACACGTTGACCAACCGGCCGATCGTGCTGCCGGGGACGCAGCGCATCGAGCTGACGTTGCGGGCGAACCAGGAAGTGATGCTCACCGTGGACGGGCAGGTGGGCTTCGGCCTTCGTGAGGACGACGTGGTCGAGACCCAGCGGGCGGCGGCCCGCATCCGTCTCGTCAGGTTTCCGCACAAGCACTTCTTTTCCGTCCTGCGTACGAAGCTCAAGTGGGGGGAACGCTAGCCCACCGCTCGGTGTCTCAATCGAGATACCGCTTGAGGCTGACGCCGTCGTTGACCTAGCATCCTCGCGATGCTTCGCGAGATCCGCATCAAGAACTTCGCGGTGATCGAGACGGTCACGGTGCCGTTCGCGCCCGGCCTCAACGTGCTGACGGGAGAGACGGGCGCCGGGAAATCGATCGTGATCGACGCGATCCTGCTCGTCAGTGGCGGACGCGGTCAGACCGACGTCATCCGGAGCGATGCCGAGACGGCGACCGTCGAGGCGGTGTTCGACCTGCCTCGCGGCGGAGGCGCTCGCGGGGTTCTCGAAGAAGCGGGAATTCCGGCCGATGAGAGCGCTCTCGTCATTCGGCGTGAGCTGGCCCGCTCGGGCCGTCACCGCGCCTTCGTGAACGATTCGCCCGTGACCGTGGGGCTGCTGGAGCGGCTCGGCGAGCAGCTCGCCGAGATCCACGGTCAGCACGAACACCAGCGTCTCCTCCAGCCCCTTGCCCAGCTCGAGCTGCTCGATCGCTTCGCCGACGCCGAGGACGCGGTCGCGCGAATGGCGGCGCTCCACGCCGAGTACCGCGCGGCCGCCCAAGAGCTCGAACGGCTCCGCGGCGCCGATCGCGATCGGGCTCAGCGTGAGGATCTCCTCCGCTTCCAGGTCTCCGAGCTGGACGCCGCACGATTGAGGGTCGGCGAGGAGGAGGAGCTGCGTGCCGAGCGCCGGCGATGGCAGCACGCCGAACGCTTCAGCAGCGGCCTGGTCGAGGTGACGCAACTACTCCTCGAGGATCGCGACGCGGCCGCCGGCCGGGTGGCTCGGGCCGCCCGCGTCCTGGGTGACCTGGGCCGGCTCGACGGCGCCTTCGCCGACGCCGCCACGCCGCTCGACGCGGCGGCCGCTCAGATCGAAGAGGCGTTGCTGGCCGTGCGCAAGCTCCGCGAGGGAATCGATGCCGAGCCGGGGCGCCTGGAAGCGATCGACGAGCGGCTGGACGCGATCGCGCGCCTCAAGCGCAAGTACGGCGACACCGAAGCCGCCATGCTCGAGCTCCGAGACGCTGCGGCCGCCGAGCTCGACCGTGGGCAACGTCACGACGAGATCGTCGCCGCGAAGGAACGTCGCGCGGCGGAACTCCTGACCCAGCTCAGGGCGGCTGCATCGGCGGTCAGCGAGACGCGGCGCGAAGCGGCCGGGCGGCTCGGGCCGCGGGTCCAGCGCGAGCTCCGCGAGCTCGGCGTGGAGCGGGCCCGCTTCGACATCGCGGTCGAGGCGGCGCCGGCCGAGCAGATCCAGGCACGCGGTCTCGATCATGTCGAGTTCCGGCTGTCTGCGAACCCAGGCGAGGATCCGAGACCGCTCGCCCGCGTCGCGTCGGGTGGGGAGCTCTCACGGACGATGCTGGCCGTCGAAGTCGTACTCGCGAACTACGAGCGCGTCCCCACGATGGTCTTCGACGAGGTGGACGCAGGTGTGGGCGCCCGCGTCGCCGGAACGGTGGCCGACAAGCTCGCGGTGACGGCCCGCGGTCGCCAGGTACTCTGCGTCACCCATCTGGCGCCGATCGCCGCCCGCGCTGGTCATCATCTCCTGGTGGCCAAGGCCGTGCGCGCTGGTCGGACTCGGGCCGGGGTCGCCGTGCTGTCTGGCGCCGCCCGGGTGGAAGAAATCGCCCGCATGTTGGGCGGCGAGCGGCTCACCGACACCGCGCGTCGCCACGCCCGGGAGCTGCTCGCCGGCAAGTAGCCGGACCAAAAACGCCGGCCTGTATAATGGTCAACGCATGCTGAATACCCTCCTCCGTAAGGTCTTCGGGACGAAACACGAGCGTGACGTCAAGCGGCTTCAACCGAACGTCGTGGCCATCAACGCGCTCGAGCCTCAGCTCAAAACACTGGACGACGCGGCGCTCCGGGCGAAGACCGCGGAGTTCCGCAAGCGTCTCGAGGACGGCGCCGACGTCGACGACGTCCTCGCCGCGGCGTTCGCCGTCTGCCGGGAGGCGGCCCGGCGCGCGCTCGGCATGCGTCACTTCGACGTCCAGCTCATCGGCGGCATGGTGCTGCACGAGGGCAAGATCGCCGAGATGGCGACGGGCGAAGGCAAGACGCTGGTGGCGACGCTCCCCGCCTATCTCAACTCGCTGACCGGGCGCGGCGTCCACATCGTCACCGTCAACGATTATCTGGCCAAGCGCGACGCGCAGTGGATGGGGCCCGTGTACCAGGCGCTCGGGCTCAGCGTGGGCGTTATCCAGCACGAGGCCTCGTTCCTCTACGATCCGCGCTTCGTCACGCCGGACGTCCGGATGACGGCGCTCCGACCGTGTAGCCGGCCGGAAGCGTACCGGGCCGACATCACGTACGGCACCAACAACGAGTTCGGGTTCGACTACCTGCGCGACAACATGCGGTTCTACCGGGAGGAGTTGGTCCAACGCGAGCTGCATTACGCGATCGTCGACGAGGTGGACTCGATTCTCGTCGATGAGGCGCGGACGCCGCTGATCATCTCGGGTCCGGCCGAGGAGTCGACCGAGCTCTACTACAAGATCGATCGCATCATTCCGAAGCTCAAGCGGGCGGCGACGATCGTCGAGGGCAAGCTCTCCGAGGTCGAAGCGACCAAGGAAGGCGACTACATCGTCGACGAGAAATCGAAGGCCGTCGCGCTCACCGAGGCCGGTATCGCCTCCTGCGAGCGACTCCTCACCGTCGACAACCTGTACGATCCGAACAACATCGACGTCCTCCATCACATCCAGCAGGCCCTGCGCGCGCACGCGCTCTACAAGCGCGACGTCGACTACGTCGTCAAGGACGGCCAGGTCATCATCGTCGACGAGTTCACCGGCCGCATGATGCCGGGCCGCCGGTGGTCGGACGGTCTGCACCAGGCGGTCGAGGCCAAGGAAGCCGTGCGCATCGAGCGGGAGAACCAGACGCTCGCCACCATCACCTTCCAGAACTATTTCCGTATGTACGACAAGCTGGCCGGCATGACGGGCACCGCCGAGACCGAGGCCGAAGAGTTCGCGAAGATCTACAAGCTCGACGTCGTCGTCATCCCGACCAACCGGCCGCTCACGCGCGTGAACAATCCCGACGTCGTCTACAAGACCGAGCGCGAGAAATTCAACGCGGTCGTCGAGGACATCATCGAGCGTCACGGGCGCGGGCAGCCCGTGCTCGTCGGCACGATCTCGATCGAAAAGTCAGAGCGGCTATCCACGCTCCTCAAGAAGCGCGGCGTCCGCCATGAGGTGCTCAACGCCAAGTACCACGAGCGCGAGGCCGAGATCGTCGCTCAGGCCGGGCGCCAGAGCGCCGTCACCATCGCCACCAACATGGCGGGGCGAGGCACGGACATCCTGCTCGGCGGCAATCCCGATTTTCTCTCCAAGGAGTTGTTGCGAAAGAAGGGCCTCGATCCGGCCACCGCGCCGGCCGAGGCACGCCAGGCCGCGCTGGTCGAGGCCCGGCGCATCACCGAGCCCGAGCACGAGCAGGTGGTGGCGACCGGCGGGCTCCACATCGTGGGCACGGAGCGCCACGAGTCCCGGCGCATCGACAACCAGCTGCGTGGCCGCTCCGGCCGTCAGGGAGATCCCGGCTCGTCACGCTTCTACCTCTCGCTCGAAGACGATCTGCTCCGGATCTTCGGGTCCCAGCGCATCCAGCGGATCATGGATCGCCTCGGCATGGAGGAAGGCGAGCCGATCGAGCACAAGCTCGTCACCCGCGCCATCGCCACCGCGCAGAAGCGCGTCGAGAACCACAACTTCGAGATCCGCAAGCACCTTCTCGAGTACGACGACGTGATGAACAAGCAGCGCGAGATCGTCTACGGCATGCGGCGCCAGATTCTCGACGGCGCCAACCAGACCGACACGATTGCCGAGTGGATCGAGGACCTGGTGCCGGTCACGCTCGACAGCTTCGCCGGCCCCGCCGTGCACCCCGAGGAGTGGGATCTGGCCGGCCTGAACGAGGCGCTCTTCCAGCAGTTCGACGTCCGCATTCCGGCGTCCGCTTACCAGGAAGTCACCTCACGAGACGGGCTGAACGAGCTCGTCCTGGACGCGGTGAAGAGCCGGTACGGCGACCGCGAGCGCGAGCTGGGCGAGGAGCTGATGCGGGCCCTCGAGCGCCACGAGATGCTCATCGTCATCGACACGCAGTGGAAGGACCATCTGCTGTCGATCGACCATCTCAAGGAGGGCATTGGCCTTCGCGGCTATGGTCAGCGCGATCCACTGACCGAGTACAAGAAGGAAGCGTTCGACCTCTTTCAGGACATGGCGGAGCGCGTGAAGGCCGCGGTGGTGGAGCGGCTCTTCAAGGTGCAGGTCGTCCGGGAGGCGCCGATGGCGATGCCGACGTTGACCGCCCGGGCCGATACCCAGGAGAGCCGAGGCGAGATGCCCTCGGTCGGCGGCGAGGTGCCACGCGCGGCCCCCTTGGCAGCACCGCCCCGACCGGCGCCGCGCACGGCCACCGGAGACAAGGTCGGCCGCAACGACCCGTGCCCGTGCGGGTCCGGCAAGAAGTACAAGAAGTGCTGTTACCTCAAAGGCACTTGATCAGCCTCGACATCTAGCGTCATCGGCGCCCGCGCCCCCCAGGCGTGGTGCTTTTTCGTAGGCCCCCAGAAGCCGCCCGTGCTAGAAGGTTTTCATGCGCCTCGATTCTATAACCCTGCACGGATTCAAGTCGTTCGGCGAACGCACGGAGCTGAGGATCCTTCCCGGCGTGAGCTGCATCGTGGGCCCGAACGGCTGCGGCAAGAGCAACATCTCTGACGCCGTTCGCTGGGCACTGGGTGAACAGAGCGCCAAGTTACTCCGTGGCCAGCGCATGGACGACGTCATCTTCTACGGCTCGGCGTCCCGCAAGGCCGTCGGCCTGGCCGAAGTCGAGCTGAGGTTCTCCAACGATGGCGTTCTGGCCGTGCCGTGGAGCGAAATCGCCGTGGCGCGGCGGCTCTACCGGACGGGTGAGAGCGAGTACCTCCTCAACAAGCAGCCGACCCGGCTGCGCGACATTCTCGACCTCTTCGCCGGGACCGGCGCCAACCCGCGTGCGTATTCGGTGATGGACCAGGACAAGCTCAACCATGTCCTGACCGCCAAGCCTCACGAGCGTCGCGTGTTCATCGAGGAAGCGGCCGGCATCGCACGCTACAAGCAGCAGCGCAGCGAGACGCAGGGAAAGCTCGACGGCGCCCGTGGAAACTTGGTTCGTGTGAAGGACGTGATGGACGAGGTCAAGCGCCAGCTCGGCTCGCTCGAGCGCCAGGCCAAGCGCGCTCAGCAGTACAAGGCGCTCGAACAGGAGCGCCGAGACGGTGCCCTCGTGCTGGCCGCCGCCGATTTCGCCGGACTCGTGGCCGAGGCCGACCGCCTGGAGCTCGAGATCGCTCAGCACCATGAGCGCGAAGAGGTTCTCCGCACGACGGTGAGCCGGCTGGCCGGCCATCAGGCCACCCAGCGCGAGGCGATCCAGGTGAGCGATCACCGGCTCTCCGATCTGCGCCAGGGTGTACAGAAAGTCCAGGCGGACCTCGAGCGACTCCTCGAGCGTCGTGAGCAGATGGGCGTGCAGCTTCGTGAGGCGGCCGAAGAGGTGGTGCGACTCGACGAGGAGATCCGTGTGACGGGCGAGCGCCTCGACGTCCTCGCCGCCGAGCGCGAGACCACTCGGGGTGCGCTGGGCGAGGCCGAGCGTCTCGTCGCGGAGCGCACGCAGGCCGCTGACCATCTCGCGGGCCTCGTCGAGCGCCGGCGTAGCGGATTGGCCGAAGAGCGCGACCGACTGGAGGGATTGCGTCTCGAGCAGATTCGTATCGCTGCCGAGCGCACGGATCTGATGCGCTCGGCCGGTGAGCTCCGCGAGCGCGAGAGCCAGCTCGCGCGCCGAGGCGAGCGCCTGGCCACCGAGTTGCGCGAGGCCGAGACCGAAGCGGAGCGGATCGTGGCGGCTCGCACGGAGCTCGAGGCCGCGCGTGATCGCGCTCTGGCCGAGCTCGCGGCGCTGATGAGTCAGCGCGAAGAGCTGGCCGTTCAGCTGGCCGCACGTGAGCGCGGGCTGGCAGACGCCGAGACACGACTGGCCGATGCGCGCTTGACCCTGGCCGCCCGCACCTCTGCCGCGGAGTCGCTACGCGAGCTCGAACGTGTCCGCGAGGGATATGACAGCGGGGTCCGCGCGATCTTCGAGGCGGTTGAACGCGAAGGCCGTGTCGGCGTCGACGGCGTGGTGGGAACGGTCGCTGATCTCCTCGACGTTCCTCCCGACCTCGAGCGGGCTGTGGAGGCGGTGCTGGCCGAGCGCCTGGCTTGGGTCGTGGTCGAGCGCTTCGACCAGGCCCGCGCCGCCGTCACGTTTCTCCAAGAACGCGGCGCCGGCGCCGCGACGTTCTTGCCCCTCGAGTGCCTGTCGTCAGCCTCCGACCCTTTCCCCGAGGACGACGGTGTGCGCTGGATCGGTCATCGCGTTACGGCGCCTCGCGAGAGCCTCGTCCACTTCCTGCTCGGCCAGGTTGCGATCGTCGATCATCTGGATCAGGCGGAGACCCTCTGGCGGCGGAACGGTGTCAGCGCGACGTACGTCACGCCGAACGGCGAGGTGCTGGCGCCGACGGGGCGACTACGCGGCGGTGCGGGGGGCGGCGAGGCCCAGCACTCGCTGCTGGCCCGCAAACGCCAGCTGCGGGAGCTGGACGAGCAGATCCGCGAACTGACCGAGACGGTGGGGATCACGCAGACCACGGTCGCCCAGACCGAAGCTGATGTCGCGGCGCTGCGCGTGCGCATCGCCGAGTGCGAGCAGACAGTCGGCCAGCGCCAGGCCGAGCGCGTCGCCGGTGAGAAAGATCTGGAACAGGCGATCCGTGAGCACGAACGCGAACACCGGCACGCCGAGACCGTGCGCATCGAAGCCGGCCAGGTGACCCGGGAGTCCGACGAGACACGGGCGATGCTGGCTCGACTCGAGCAGCGCGTCGCGGCGGCGCGCGAGGCGGAAACCGCGCACGAGAGCACGATTCGCGGAATCCGCGACGCGCTCGAGAACGCTCAGGCCGAGGAGACCGCGCTGGTGACCCAGCTCACCGCGTGCCGGGTCGAGGTCGGCTCGATCGGTGAGCGCGTCGAGGCCCTCGGGCGGGAGCTCGTGCGCGCCGACCAGATGGAGGCCGATCTCACCCAGCGCCTCGAGCAGGGGAAGACCCGGCAGCAGCAGCTCGGCGAGCGGCGGGTGTGGTTGGAGGAGGAGCGGCAGCGCACGGATTCGACAGCGCGCGACGTGGCGATGGACCGCGACCGCGCGGAGGCGGCAGCGCGCCAGGCGGCGGAAGCCCACGAGACGCTCCTGGACGGGCTGCGCGGCATCGAGCAGGAGCTGCGCGCGGCCGAGGGCGATCTCCATCGCCTGGTGAGCGCGATGCACGAACTCGAGCTGCAGGCGACCGAGCGGCGTGTCCGACGCGAGGAGCTGGCGCTCGACGCCCAGCGGACGTACGGCGTGGATGCGGCCGCGCTGCTGGCCCGCCACGATCCCAACCGGGACCTCGCGACGCTTGGCCAGCGGGTGCGAGAGCTCGCGGAGAAACTGTCCGCCATCGGCCCCGTCAACCTCGTCGCCGACGAGGAGTATCGCGAGCTCGACGAGCGGCTCACGTTTCTGCGCACACAGCACGACGACCTCACCGCGTCGATCAAGGACCTCGAGAAGGCGTTGCGGGGAATGACGCACACGGCGCAGGAACGCTTCGTCCAGGCCTTCGAGCAGATCAACCGCGACTTCGCGAAGATCTTCGAGCGGTTGTTCGAAGGCGGCCGCGCGGAGCTGCGGCTCGTGGAGGCCGAAGAAGGCGGCGATCCCCTCGACACGGGCGTCGACCTGATGGCGCAGCCTCGGGGCAAGCGCCTGCAGTCCGTGACGCTGCTCTCCGGTGGTGAGCGCGCCCTGACCGGACTGGCCCTCCTGTTCGCGATCTTCTACTTCCGCCCGAGCCCGTTCTGCGTGCTCGACGAGGTGGACGCGCCGCTCGACGATGCCAACATCCATCGTTTCCTGAGAGTCCTGCGTGAGCTGACCAGCCAGACGCAGTTTCTGGTCATCACCCACAACCGGCGCACGATGGAAGCGGCGGATGTTCTCTACGGCGTGACGATGGAGGAACCCGGCCTTTCAAAGCTCGTCTCGGTCAACCTCAATCCTGATGGATGAGGCGCCACATCTGATAGGCTAGACAGACTGAGATGTCGGGAACGACGTCGCTCGGCACGTATCTGCGTGATTTAAGGGCTCGGCGTGGACTGTCGCTCGACGAGCTCGCTCGCCTGACCCGTGTCGCGTCGCGTTATATCGAGGCCCTCGAGGCCGATACCTTTGGCGCGCTTCCGGCCCCAGTCTTCACCAGGGGGTACATCCGGGCCTATTGTCAGGCGCTCCACGAACCGGTCGAGGAGGCCCTGGCTCTCTACCACTCCCAGTCGGTACGGACGCCTTCCGTTCCGACGCAACCCGTCAAGGTGGCGGCCCCACCACCGTCGGCCGAGACCGAGGCCCGGAGCCGCTCGACGGTCCTCGTGAGCTTCATCCTGCTGGTTGTCCTCGGCCTGGCGCTCTTCGGGGTGACCCTCGCGCTTCAGTCGGGAAAGGACACGACGGAGAAACGGACGGTCGATACGACCTCGTCTCCGTCCCTCAGTCCGTCCTCTACACCGGCGATCGCTGAGGCTCCGTCGCCGCCCGTGAGCGAACCCGTCGCCGCTCCACCTCCCGTCATTACCCCACGAGTCGTTTCGCCACCGCCCGTGGCGACGGTCCACACGGCGCCGCCGGCTGTCGCGAGCGTCCATGCGACGCCGCCGACCTCGGTGCCGTCTGCCTCGCCGGCGACGCCGCCCTCAGCGCCCTCAGCGCCACCGGCGCAACCGGCAACTCCGGACCTGAGCGGCGTCGTGGCGGCCGTGACGTCGCCGTACCATCTGGTTGCCCGGGTATCCGAGCCGACGTGGATTCGTGTGCGAACCGAAGATGGCCGTCTCAGCGAGGAAACGATTCCGGCCGGTCAGGTTCGCGAGTGGGTGTCGAATGGACCCTTTGTTCTCACCATCGGCAACGCCGGGGGCGTGAGCTTCGAGCTGAATGGCCGGGTGTTGCCGGCTCTCGGGCCCAGCGGCGCGGTGATTTCCCGGCTCGTCCTTCCGCCCCAGCAGTGAAGTTCCTGTCGTCTCTCGGTGAGCGCCTCGGCGCAGGCCTGAGGCGTTCGCGAGAGTTCCTCAGTTCCGAGCTCCAGGCCGTATTCGAGCCCGATCGCCCCATCGACGAAGCGCTCTATACCGAGCTCGAGGAGACGCTGATCGCAGCCGACCTGGGCGCCCCGCTCGCGGGCGACTTCGTCAACCGCGCACGCGAAGAGGTCATGTTCGGGACCGTGACCCGGGCCGAGCAGTTGCGGCCGCTCTTCCGTAAATTTCTCAACGAGATCCTGGCGCCGGCGGTGCAACCTCTCGACCTCGACCATCGGCCGGCCGTGATCCTCATGCTGGGCGTGAACGGCTCCGGCAAGACGACGACGTGCGCGAAGTTGGCGGCTCAGCTCCGAGGAGACGGCAGGCAGGTGCTCCTGGCCGCCGCCGACACGTTTCGCGCGGCCGCCATCGAGCAGCTCGAGACGTGGGGGGCGCGGATCGGGGTGGACGTCATCCGCCAGGCCGCCGGCTCGGACCCCGCCGCGGTCGTGTTCGACGCGCTCAAGGCCGCCACCGCCCGCAACGTCGACACGCTCATCATCGACACCGCTGGTCGGCTGCACACCAAGTCGAACCTGATGGCCGAGCTGGCCAAGCTCAAGAAGGTCATCGAGCGCCAGTTGCCGGGCGCGCCCCACGAGAGCCTGATGGTGCTCGACGCCCCGACGGGACAGAACGGATTCGCCCAGGCGCGGATGTTCCACGAGACGATCGGCGTCAGCGGCGTGATCCTCACGAAGCTGGACGGCACCGCCAAGGGCGGCATCGTCGTGCGGATCGTGCGCGAGCTCAAGCTCCCGATTAAGCTGGTCGGCGTGGGCGAAAAGGTGGAAGACCTGGGGTCCTTCGACGCCGAGCGCTTCGTGGACGCGCTCGTGCCCGCAGCATGACCGCGGAGGCCGACGAACGCTTCATGCGGCGTGCGCTCGGGCTCGCCGAGCGCGCGCGTGGTCTCACGTCGCCGAACCCTCTCGTGGGCGCCGTCATCGTGGCGGACGGCGTGGTGATCGGGGAAGGCTTTCACGAGGCGGCCGGCCGGCCGCACGCGGAGACCGTTGCGCTGGCGGCCTCCGGCTACCACGCGCGCGGCGCCACGCTCTACGTGACCCTCGAGCCGTGCGCGCACCACGGTCGCACACCGCCGTGCGCGCCGGCCGTGGTCGCGGCCGGAGTTCGCCGTGTCGTCATTGCCACCGGCGACCCTGATCCGCGCGTGAACGGCCGAGGCCTCGAGATCCTGCGCTCGGCCGGGGTCGACGTCGCCGTCGGCGTGCTCGGCGATGAGGCGGTCCGCCAGAACCGCGTCTTCTTCACGTCGAGCCGGCAGGGCCGGCCTCACGTCACGCTGAAAGCGGCGATGACGCTCGACGGCCGCATCGCCGATGTCCACGGAACCTCGCAGTGGATCACCGGAGAGGCGGCGCGCCGCGAGGCCCATCGACTCCGCAGCGAGGTCGATGCCATCATCGTGGGTGTGGAGACCGCGCTGCGCGACGACCCTGCGCTGACCGTCCGGCTGGAGCGGCCGTGGCCGCGCGAGCCGTATCGTGTCGTACTCGATACGTCCGCTCGCACGCCGCCGGCGGCGAGACTGATCTCGTCCGGTACGCCATCCCGTGCCGTGGTCGTCGTGGGAGCCCACGCCCCGGTCGAACGGATGCGCGGGCTGGAAGCGACTGGCGCGACGGTCGTGCGCGTGAGCGAGCGCGATGCGCGGGTCGACGTCCAGGAGATACTGGCCGCGCTGTTCGCGCGCGACGTCCGGGGCGTCCTCGTCGAAGGCGGCAGCGAAGTCCACGCCGGCTTCTTCGAAGCGGGCCTGGTCGATCGCGTCGCGATCTTCGTTGCCCCGCGCCTGCTCGGCGGTCGCGCCGCGCCCGGTGTGATCGGAGGCGTCGGCCGCGCGCTGAAGGATGCCGCACGGCTGCGTGATCTTACCGTGCACGCCATCGGCGACGATCTCCTGATCGAGGCCGACCTCGCCCGAGGCGAATAATGTTCACGGGCATCGTCGAAGAAGTCGGCGAAATCGTCGCCGTCACCAGCGAAGGCTCCACCCGGCGCCTCACGGTCCGCGCCCTGATCGCCCTCGACGGGAGTGATGTCGGCGCCAGCGTCGCCGTGAACGGCGCCTGCCTCACCGTCGTGACGCGCGATGCGACCACGCTCGCCTTCGATGTCGGCCCCGAGACCCTCGAGCGCACCACCCTCGGCCACCTTCGCGCCGGAGCTTTGGTGAACCTCGAACGCCCTCTCCGATTGGGCGCGGCCCTGGGGGGACACCTCGTCCTCGGCCACGTGGATGGGGTGGCCACCGTGACCGACGTATCCCGTGTAGAATCTACGGCGCGGGTGCGGATTGCATTGCCCGACCCCGAGTTCGCGGTGCTGATCGTGCCGAAGGGCTCGGTGGCTGTGGATGGAGTCAGCCTCACGGTGGCCGCGCTGGAGGCGGCCGCGTTCGAGGTGATGTTGATTCCGCACACGCTGGCCGCCACGACGCTGGGACGGCTGCGGGTGGGACAGCCGGTCAACATCGAGGCCGACGTGATCGGCAAGTATGTGGTGCGCTCGCTGGCATTACGAGGATCGTCATGACCGGGTTCGCGAGTATCGAAGAGGCCATCGAGGAGATCCGGCAAGGCCGGATGCTCCTGGTCACCGACGACGAGGACCGTGAGAACGAGGGCGACCTCCTCATGGCGGCCGACAAGGCGACGCCCGAGGCCGTCAACTTCATGGCCAAGTACGGGCGGGGGCTGATCTGCGTGCCCATGACCGGCGAGCGGCTCGACGAGTTGAAGATCTCCATGATGGTGTCCGACAACACGGCGCCACTCGGCACTGCGTTCACCGTCACGGTGGACGCCCGGCGTGGTGTGACGACGGGCACGTCGGCCTACGACCGCGCCGTCACCATTCGCACGATGGTGGACGCGGACAGCGGCCCCGAAGATCTCACGCGCCCCGGTCACATCCTGCCGCTGCGCGCGATGCCTGGCGGCGTCTTGCGACGGGCCGGTCACACCGAGGCCGCGGTCGATCTGGCGCGGATGGCCGGCTGTTTCCCCGCCGGCGTCATCTGCGAGGTGCTCGACGAGGACGGCGCGATGGCGAGGATGCCGCACCTGGCCGAGCTGGCGCGGCAACATCGCCTCAAGATGATTACGATCAAGGACCTCATCGCGTACCGCACGCGGAAAGAAAAGCTGGTCCGTCGCATCGCACAGACCCGGCTCCCAACCGAATTCGGAACGCTGGTCGCGATCGCCTACGAGACGACGGTCGAAAGCCGGACACCTCTGGCCCTCGTCGTGGGCGACGTCGCCGGCGACGAGCCGGTGCTGGTCCGGATGCACTCGGAGTGTCTCTTCGGTGACGTGTTCCAGTGTCGTCGCTGCGACTGCGGCTCGCAGCTTCGCCGCGCGCTCGAGATCATCCAGGAGGCGGGCCGCGGCATCCTCGTCTACCTGCGGCAAGAAGGCCGCGGCATCGGCCTCATCAACAAGATGCGCGCGTACGAGCTGCAGGACCAGGGCAAGGACACCGTCGAGGCGAACGAGGCGCTCGGCTTCAAAGCCGACCAGCGCGACTACGGGATCGGTGCTCAGGTCCTCGTCGATCTGGGCGTGAAGAACCTGCGCCTGCTCACGAACAACCCGAAGAAGCGGGTGGGCCTCGAAGCGTACGGCCTGCAGATCGTCGAGCGCATCCCCGTCGAGACGCCGGCCACGCCGGACAACCACCGGTACCTGAGCACGAAGCGCGACAAGCTCGGGCACCTCTTCTCCGCGCTGCCCTGATATGGCGGGCCGGGCTCCCCGTCGTCGTACCGCTGTGCGCGCCGTCCGTCGTGGTGGCGAGAACACGCGGTTCGCGGTCGTGGCCGCGCGCTTCAACGAGCGGATCACCAAGCGCCTCGTCGACGGTGCCACCCACGCCTTCTCCGCCGCCGGCATCCGAGCGAATGACATCGAGGTCCACTGGGTGCCCGGCTCCTTCGAGCTTCCCCAAGCCGCCAGCCACCTCGCGCGCAGCGGGCGATATCGAGCGATCGCCTGTGTGGGCGTGGTGATCCGGGGCCAGACGCCACACTTCGAGCACGTCGCCCGCGAAGCCGCCACCGGAATTCGCGAGGTCGCTCTGGCCACTGGCGTGCCGGTCACCTTCGGCGTGATCACCGCGCTCAGCGAAGAGCAAGCGTGGGACCGCGCGGGCGGGGACGTCGGCAACCGCGGCGAGGAAGCGGCCGAGGCCGCCGTCGAGATGGCCGAGTTCATCGCCAAGGTGCACCGTGGGTAGACGTCGCAAAGCCCGCGAAGTCGCGCTCCAGTTCCTGTATCAGCTCGACGTCTACGGCGAGGACGATCCGACGCCTCACGCCGACGAGTTCTGGAGCCGTCACCCCGTCGACGGCGACACGCGCAGCTTTGCCGACGTGCTCGTCCGTGGCACCAAGGAGAACCAGCCGAAATCGGATCGCATCATCACGCAATACGCCGAGCACTGGGATCTCGACCGGATGGCCGTGGCCGACCGGAACATCCTGCGCCTGGCCGTCTACGAGATGCTCTGGCGCGACGACGCGCCTCCCAAGGTCGTGATCAGCGAGGCGATCGAGATCGCCAAGAAGTTCGGCACGCAGGAGTCGAGCCGCTTCATCAACGGGATCCTCGATCGCGTCCACAAAGAGCTGCGCGCAGCGTCCTGATCGTCGGCCGTGCGGTACGCCGTTCTCTCCGATGTCCATGCCAACCTGGAGGCGCTTCGCGCCGTCCTCGCCGACGCCGCCGACCGCAGCGACGCGGTCTTCTGCCTTGGTGACGTCGTCGGATACGGCGCCGATCCGGCCGCCTGCATCGATCTCGTCGGGGAACGCTGCCAGGCCGTCGTCGGCGGCAACCACGAGCGCGCCGTGGCCGGACAGCTCGATCTCGACTGGTTCAATCCCCACGCGCGTGCAGCAGCCGAGTGGACCCGCGAGCGGCTGGACACCGACGCCCATGCCTGGATGGACGCTCTGCCGCTCGTTCGAGAAGTCGAGGACGCGACGCTGGTCCATGCGTCGCCGGCCGGTCCCGACGAGTGGGAGTACCTGATCTCTGCTGAGGACGGCTTCGCGGCCTTCGGAGCCTTCGCGACACGCGTGTGCTTCGTCGGCCACTCCCACATTCCCCGCGTGTGGTCGTCGGGATCATGGGGACGGGACTGGGAACCCCATCCGAGCGAGATCGCCATCGAGGCCGGGTGTCGCTACATCGTGAATGTCGGCAGCGTCGGTCAGCCGCGTGATCGGGATCCTCGCGCCGCCTACGTGCTATGGGACACCGAGCAGCGGCGGATCGCCGTCCGTCGCGTGCTCTACGACGTCGGCGCGGCGCGCGCCAAGATCGTGGCCGCGGGACTCCCGCGCTTCCTCGCCGACCGTCTTGGCGGCGGCCGCTGACGGAGTCCGATCTGCGCGACCGCATCCGTCTGGTCCTGATCCGCTTCGTCCTCTGCGTGGGCGGCGGCTTCACGCTCGGGCTCGCCTATCCGGCCATCGATTGGGCCGGCACGGCGTGGATCGCGCTCGTGCCCGTCTTTTACGTCGCGGTGACGGCGCCACCGCGCACGGCCTTCGGGTGGGGCTGGCTCGCCGGCTTCGCGTTCTTTCTCCCGCTGCTGCGCTGGCTGAACTTCACGTTTCGCACGTACAGCGACATCCCGTGGCCGCTGACGTGGGCGCCGACCATGGCGCTCGCGGGCTATTGCGCTCTCTACTTCGGTCTCGTTGCGGCGGCGATGGCCTTGATCGCCCGCCGCCGCGGCGCCGGTTGGGCCTGCCTGGCCGCGCCCATCCTGTGGGTCGCCGGTGAGTGGCTCCGCGCCACGCTCCTCGGTGGATTTCCCTGGGGCGAGCTGGGCTACTCGCAGTACCGTCAGCTCACCGTGATCCAGGTTGCCGAGCTTGGTGGGGCCCACGCCGTCTCCTTCGTCGTGTGCGCCGTCAATGCCGCGATCACCGCCACCGTGGTCGTCGAGTACCGTCGTGCGCTGCTCGGCGTCGCCGTTGCGGGCGTCTTGCTGGCCTCGACCTTGGGCTTTGGTCGAATGCGCCTGGCCGAGGCCGAGCCGGTGGCGACGGTGACGATCGCGGGCATGCAGCCTTCCATCGCGCAGCCACTGAAGTGGGACCGGAGCCACACCGAAGCCACGCTCAGAATCTACGGCGATCTCACCCGGAAGGCGACCGAACGCAAGCCGGACTTGATCGTGTGGCCCGAGACGGCCTCGCCCACGATCCTCCGGCAGGATCCATACCTGCTTCAGGCATTGCGCGATCTGAGCGCTCAGTCGGGGGTGCCGCTCCTGGTCGGCACGGTGGACGTGACCGAATCCGGCCGACAACGTAACACCGCGTTCCTGCTCACCGGACAGGGCATCATCGGCAGGTATGATAAGATCCACTTGGTTCCGTTCGGAGAGTTCGTGCCGCTGTCGGGAATCATCGGGTTCGTGAAGGGCTGGGCCGAGTTCATCTCCGAGCTCGAGCCCGGTGCTCGCGCCACCGTGTTTCCGGGTCCGCCAGCCCCGTTCGGCGTCGTGATCTGTTACGAGGGCATCTTCCCCGAGTTGTTCCGGCGGTTCGTGCGGAATGGTGCGCGTGTCATGGTGAACATGACGAATGACGCCTGGTTCGGCCACACCGAGGGGCCGCTGCAGCATCTCGCGATGTACCCGCTTCGCGCCGTCGAGCACCGCACGGCCGTCGTGCGCGTCGCCAACACCGGGGTGAGCGCGTTCATCACACCAAAGGGCCGCATCGCGACGTCACTCGGCCTGTTCGAACGGGGCGACCTGGTCGGCCAGGCGATGCTCCGCTCGCGCGTGACGCTCTATACGCGGGCGGGGGAGTGGCTGGCGTACGCAGCGCTGGTGCTGTCGGGGGGCGCCCTCGTCGCTACGGCCACCGGAAAGGCAGCGTGATGGTCGGCGAACACAAGCGGGACGTGGGCGATCTCACCCGGCGCGTGGAAGAGCTCCGGAGGCATCTTTGACATCCCGGCCAAGGAAGCCCGTCTGGCTGCGCTCGACGCCGAGATGGGCGCTCCGACGTTCTGGGAAGACAACCGCCGCGCTCAGGAGCTGATCCGCGAGCGGACAGAAATCTCGCGCCTCGTCACCCGGACCAAGGAACTGGCCGGTCAGGCCGAGGACCTCGGTGTGATGCTCGAGCTGGCGGCCGAGCACGAGGATCACGGCCTCGACAAAGACATCGTCGACGGCGTGGCCCGGCTCCGCGCGGCGGTCGACGAGTTCGAGCTGAAGCTGATGCTGTCGGGACCGCACGACGGCAAGGCAGCGATTCTCTCGATCCATCCGGGCGCGGGTGGGACCGAGTCGCAGGACTGGGCGCAGATGCTCATGCGGATGTATCTCCGCTGGTGTGAGCGCAACGGCTTCAAGGCCGAGGTCGTCGATTTGCTGCCCGGGGAAGAGGCCGGCATCAAATCGGTGACGATCGAGGTCACCGGCGAGTACGCGTATGGCTATCTGCGCGGTGAAACCGGGGTCCACCGCCTCATCCGTATCTCGCCGTTCGACGCCTCCAAGCGGCGCCAGACGTCGTTCGCCTCGGTGGCAGTGGCGCCCGAAGTCGACGATGTCGAGGTTACGGTGCGCGAGGACGAGCTGCGCGTGGACGTCTTTCGCTCCTCGGGACCGGGCGGGCAGGGCGTCAACACCGCGGACTCCGCCGTCCGAATCACGCATTTGCCGACCAACATCGTCGTGCAGTGCCAGAACGAGCGCTCGCAGCTCCGCAATCGCGACACCGCCATGCGCATTCTCAAGGCGCGACTCTTCGAGATCGCCCAGAAGAAGCAACGGGACGAGCTGTCCGAGCTCACCGGCGAGAAGAAGGAGATCGCCTTCGGCAGCCAGATCCGCACGTACACCTTCCATCCGTACCAGCTGGTGAAGGACCATCGAACGAGCGTCGAGGTCGGCAACGTGGAAGGCGTGATGGATGGCGACATCGACGATTTCATCCGCGCCTCGCTGATGGCCAACAAGGGAGCGCCGGCGTGAGCGTGCTCGACGACGGCAGCGACCTGGTCCGCCAGCGGTTGGCCAAGCTCGAGAGTCTGCGCGCGCGGGGGATCGATCCTTTCGGCGGACGCTATCCGGTGAGCCACTGGGCCGGCCACTTGCACGGGCGTCTCGAGAAGGCGACCGAGGATGAGCTGAAGGCGACGGGGCCGGTGAGCCTGGCCGGTCGTCTCGTCGCCGCCCGTCATCACGGCAAGACGTGCTTCGCCAACATGCAGGACCAGACGGGGCGCATCCAGCTCTACGCGCGGGCCGATCAGCTCGGGGACGACTTCACGACCTTCACCGAGCTCGACGTCGGCGACTTCATTGGAGTGACCGGCGAGGTGTTTCGCACCCGCACGGGTGAGCTGACGGTCGCCGTGAAGTCGTTCACCTTCCTGGCCAAGGCGCTGCGCTCACTCCCCGAGAAGTGGCACGGCCTGAAGGACGTCGAGACGCGCTACCGCCAGCGCTACGTGGATCTCGTGGTCAATCCCGACGCGCGCGCGATCTTCCTGCTCCGCTCGCGTGTGATCCAGGCGCTGCGGAAGTTCCTCGATGCGAGGGGGTTCCTCGAGGTGGAAACGCCGATGATGCAGCCCATCCCGGGCGGCGCCATCGCGCGGCCGTTCAAGACCCACCACAACGCGCTCGACATGGACCTCTACCTGCGGATCGCCCCCGAGCTCTATCTGAAGCGCCTGCTCGTCGGCGGCCTCGATCGCGTCTACGAGATCAACCGAAACTTCCGCAACGAAGGCGTCTCGACCCAGCACAATCCCGAGTTCACGATGCTCGAGTTCTATCAGGCCTACGCCGACTACACCGACCTGATGGAATTGACCGAAGAGCTGTTCACCCACTTGGCCGAGTCGGCCCTCGGCCGGCTGACCCTGACGTGGGGCGAGCACGAGATCGACCTGCGGCGGCCGTGGACACGGCTGCCCTTTTTCCAGGGACTCTCGCAGGCGCTGGGCGCGACGGTCACGCCCGAGACCGACGCATCCGTCGTGGTCCGCGCGGCGGCCGCTCGCGGCATGACACTCGACGCCGACGCGCCGGCGTGGAAGCTCTGGAAGGACGTGTTCGAGGAGAAGGTAGAGCCCACGCTGGTCCAGCCAACGTTCGTGATCAACTTTCCGGTCGCGCTGTCGCCGCTGGCGAAGAAGAGTCGGGACAATCCGGCGTTGGTGGACCGCTTCGAGCTCTTCATCGGGCGCCGCGAGCTGGCCAACGCCTACAGCGAGCTCAACGACCCGATCGATCAGCTCGGCCGCTTCCGTGAGCAGGCCGCCCTCCAGGCCCGGGGCGACGACGAGGCGCACTGGCTCGACACCGACTACGTGCGCGCGCTCGAGTACGGGATGCCGCCGGCGGCAGGCGAAGGGATCGGCATCGACCGGCTGGTGATGCTGTTCGCGGATCAGCCCTCGATTCGGGAGGTCATCCTGTTTCCGCACCTGCGACCAGAGGCCGGACCGTGAGCCGGGGCCTACCCTTCGAGCTGTTCCTCGGGCTGCGGTACCTGCGAGCGACCGGGCAGCGAGCGAACCTGTCTCTGTTCGTATGGATCGGCGTGGGCGGCGTTTTTCTGGGAGTCGCCGCGCTCATCCTGGTCCTCGCCGTGATGACGGGGTTCCAGGACGGTATTCGCGACAAGATCATCTCGGCCAATCCTCATCTGTTGATCTTCACCGGCGGCGGAGGCCTGGCCGACGCCGACACGGTGGCCGGGCGGGTCAGGTCGATCTCCGGGGTGAAGTCGGCGACACCGTTCGTCTTACAACAGGCCCTCTTCACCACCGAGGGTGGAGGATCCCACGGCGGTCTCGTGCGGGGCGTCGATCTCGCGACTCCGGCCGTGGTGGTTGATCTCAGGGCTCAGCTTCGCTCTGGCAGTCTCGAGCCATTGACCGGTGGCCAGCCCGCCGTGCTCTTGGGCGTCGAGCTGGCCCGGACGCTGGGCGTCGTGGTGGGCGATGCGGTAACTGCCATCTCCCCCAAGGGCGCGATGACCGCCGTCGGCATGGTCCCCAAGATGCGCCGATTCGTCGTCGCCGGCACCATCGAGATCGGGATGTACGAGTACGATTCGTCGATGGCCTACCTGAGCCTACCCGCCGCCCGGGAATTCGCGGGTCTGCCCGCCGGCGTGACCGGCATCGAGGTCAAGCTTGTCGACCCCTTCGCGGCCAAGCGAGTAGGGGCGGTGATCACGAGGCAGCTCGGGTTCCCGTTCTGGGTCCGCGACTGGATGGACCTCAATCGCAACCTCTTCGCCGCGCTTCAGCTCGAGAAGCTCGCGCTGTTCGTCATCGTCACCATCATCGTGCTGGTGGCCGCCTTCGCCATCATTGGCCACCTGGTGCTGCTGGTCGCCGAAAAGCGCAAGGAGATCGGCATCCTCAAGGCCATCGGCGCGGCCAGTGGCTCCATCACGGTCGTGTTCTTCAGCGTCGGCATGACGATCGGCGTGGTCGGCACCCTGGCCGGCTCGGCGGTTGGCCTGACGCTCATCTGGGTCCAGAACACGTACAAGGTGATCCGGCTAGCCGGCGACGTCTATCAGATCGACTACTTGCCCATGAAGCTCACGCCGTCCGACTTCCTGCTCGTCGTCGGCTCGACGCTCGTGCTGTCGTTCCTGGCCACGTTGTTTCCGGCTCGGCGTGCGGGCGCGCTGATCCCGGTGGACGTGCTTCGGTATGAGTGAGCTTCTCGTCGGCGAGGATCTCGAGAAGGACTACCGGACGGGCCCCGAGGTCGTACGAGTCTTGCGGGGAGCCAGCGTCGCGGTCGGCAGCGGCGAGGTCGTCGCGCTTGTGGGCGCCTCCGGTGTTGGCAAGTCGACGCTCCTCCATGTGCTGGGTGCCCTCGATCGTCCCACCGCTGGCCGGGTGCTCTTCGAGGGCGAGGACGTCTTCGGCCGGGGCGAAGCGGGGCTCGTCCGCTACCGACGTCATCAGATCGGCTTCGTCTTCCAGTTCTACAATCTGCTCGGCGAGATGACGGCGCTCGAGAACACGATGATCCCGGCGCTCCTCGCGCGCCGTGCCGTCCGCGAGGCACGCGACCTGGCGGCGGAGGCGTTGGCCGAGGTCGGTCTCGGCGACCGCTTGCGTCACCGGCCAGGCGAACTATCGGGCGGTGAGCAGCAGCGGGTGGCCATCGCGCGCGCGCTGATGAACCACCCGCGGGCCATTCTCGCCGACGAGCCGACCGGCAACCTCGATCCGAAGACGAGTGAGGTCATCTTCGATCTGTTCATGCGTCTCCAGGCCGAACGGAGCCTTGCCTTCCTCATCGCGACCCACAACCCCGAGCTCGCCCGGCGCGCGGACCGCGCCTACCGGCTCGTCGAGGGGCGAGCACGGGAGGTCAGACCAGGGGATTGAGGGGAGCCATCCGTTCTTTCTGGCTTGAGTTTCGCAGGGTTAGTCTGGTGCTTGAGAAAATGGTAGCAACCGGAGGACTCGCAGGCTATACTCAGGGCAACTAACTATCCGCCGACGAAAGAAAAATCGGCGCTTGGCGCTCACCGAAAGGGGTGGGGGGACACCAGTGTTTGAACGGTTCACGGAGCGAGCGCGGCGGGTCATCATATTGGCGCGCGAGGAAGCGGGACGTTTTCGTCACGACTTCGTAGGGACGGAGCATGTTCTGCTCGGCCTCATCCGCGACGGAGAAGGGATCGCGACGGCCGTACTGCAGCGCCTCGGGCTTCGCCTGGAGACGGTAAAGGCGGAGGTCGAACGAGCGCTGGCTGGCTTCCCCAAGACGCTCACGTTCGGTGAGGTACCGTTCACGCCCCAGGCCAAGCGTGTCCTCGAGCTTTCGATCGAAGAAGCGCGCCAACTCGGTCACAACTACATCGGGACGGAGCATCTGCTCCTCGGCCTCATGAAGGAAGGCCAGTCGATCGCCGCCAAGATCCTCGAGTCGCTCGGCGCCCGACTGGACGAGGTGAGGCAGGAGACCCTGGCCCTTCTCGGCGACCAGTACTACCCACGCCCGAAGAAGCGCTCCCAGACGCCGGTTCTCGACGAGTTCGCGCGTGACCTCACCCAGCTCGCCCGTGAGACCAAGCTCGACCCCGTCATCGGGCGGGAGCAGGAGATCGAGCGCGTCATCCAGATCCTGGCCCGACGGACGAAGAACAATCCCGTCCTCATCGGCGAGCCCGGAGTGGGCAAGACGGCCATCGTGGAAGGTCTGGCCCAGAAGATCATCAGCCACGACGTTCCCGACGTCCTCCTGAACAAGCGGCTGCTCCAGCTCGACCTCGGCGCCCTCGTGGCCGGCACGAAGTACCGTGGCCAGTTCGAGGAGCGGTTGAAGGCGGTCATGAAGGAGATCCGGCAGTCGGAGAACGTCATCCTGTTCCTCGATGAGCTGCACACGCTCATTGGGGCCGGCGCGGCCGAAGGCGCCATTGACGCCTCCAACATGCTGAAGCCCGCGCTCTCGCGCGGCGAGATCCAGACCATCGGCGCCACCACCCTCGACGAGTACCGCAAGTACATCGAGAAGGACGGCGCGCTCGAGCGGCGGTTCCAACCCGTGATCGTCAAGGCGCCCAGCGTGCCCGAAGCCATCGAGATCATTCGGGGCCTCCGCCACAAGTACGAGGCGCACCATCGGGTGAAGATCACCGACGTTGCGATCAGGGCGGCCGTGAATCTCGCCGACCGCTACATCACCGATCGGCAGTTGCCCGACAAGGCCATCGATGTCATCGACGAGGCCTCGTCCCGTACCCGCCTGATGGCGCTCACGCCTCCGCCCGAGGTCAAGGAAATCGAGAAGGAACTGGAGCGGGTCCGGCGCGAGAAGGACATGTACCTGGAGGCTCAGGAGTTCGAGAAGGCCGCCTCCCTCCGCGAGAAGGAGAAGATTCTCCAGCATCGCGAAGAGGAGATGAAGCGCGAGTGGGAGCGTAACAAGGGTAAGGGCGTCCAGCAGGTCGAGGAAGAGGACATCGAGTTCATCGTGTCACGCTGGACTGGCATCCCGCTCTCCAAGCTCGAGGAGAAGGAGTCGGAGAAGCTGGCCCGCATGGAAGAGGCGCTCCACGGCCGTATCATCGGCCAGCACGACGCGGTCGCCGCTGTCTCCCGCGCCATTCGGCGCTCCCGGGCCGGGCTCAAGGATGCGAAGCGGCCGGTCGGCTCGTTCATCTTCCTCGGCCCGACCGGTGTCGGAAAGACCGAGCTTGCCCGCGCTCTGGCCGAGTACTTGTTCGGTGACGAGAACGCCCTGATTCGCGTCGACATGTCGGAGTACATGGAGAAGTTCTCGGTGTCGCGGCTGCTCGGCGCGCCTCCCGGCTACGTGGGCTACGAAGAGGGTGGCTTCCTGACCGAGAAGGTCCGCCGCCGTCCGTACTCGGTCGTGCTCTTCGACGAGATCGAGAAGGCGCACCCCGACGTGTTCAACATGCTGCTCCAGGTGCTGGACGACGGCCGGTTGAGTGACTCGCTCGGTCACGTCGTGGATTTCAAGAACACGATCCTGATCATGACGTCCAACCTGGGCACGAGCCTCATCGGCAAGCGAGTGTCCCCCGGGTTCCTCCAGGAATCGGACGAGGCCTCCTACGAGAAGATGAAGGACCGGGTGATCGAGGAGCTCAAGCGCGCCTTCCGCCCGGAATTCTTGAATCGGATCGACGAGACGGTGGTCTTCCACTCGCTCTCGGCGGCGCACATCAAGGAAATCATCCGGCTCATGATCAGCCGGATCAACAAGCAACTGTCCGAGAAGGGCATCGCGCTCATGCTCACCGAGTCCGCCGAGCAGGCGCTCGTGGAAAAAGGCTACGACCCGACCTACGGCGCCCGTCAGCTTCGCCGTACGATCCAGAAGCACATCGAGGACCCGCTGGCAGAGGCGATCGTGCGGGGTCAGATCTCGGAGAGCGCTCGCATCGAGGTGGATATCGACGGGGGCAACTTCGTGTTCCGCGAGGCGCGGCCCGTGGATGCCCCCCTCGAGCTTGCAGAGCATTAAGGTACTGATCACGCGAGCCTGAGTGTCCGGTGAGCCCTGGGGGGGCGCGTGCGTTTATCCGTTCTTTGTGCGTGCGCGGCCCTGCTAGCGGTAGCCACAGCCTCTGCTCAGCCGCCCCGCCCCATCGTCATCAAGGACATCACCGTCGAAGGCAATCGTCGTGTCCAGGAGGCGGTCATCCTGGGCCGCGTCCAGACGAAGCCCGGCAGCTTCTTTAACCCGTCGCAGCTCTCGGAGGACGTGCGCTCCGTCTTCGGTCTCGGGTTCTTCGACGACGTCCAGCTGAAGGTGGAAGATTTCGAGGGCGGCTTGAAGGTCACGTTCGTGGTGGTCGAGCGCCCGTTCGTCCGGGACATCGACTTCACCGGAAACAAGAAGCTCGCCACCGCCGACCTCCAGGACAAGATCGACCTCAAGCTCGGCAGCGTCTACAACCCGGTGGCGGTGCAGAAGGCGAAGGAAGTGCTGCAGGACCACTACGAATCCGAGGGGTATTTCGAGGTTCAGATCACCCCCGAGGTCGAAAAGTTCTCAGACGGCGACGTCAAGGTCGTCTTCAGCATCAACGAGGGCCGTCGCATCAGCATCGACAAGATCATCATCCGGGGCGCCAGGGGCCTCGACGAGAGCGAGATCAAGAAAGCGCTGGCGACCCAGGAACGCGAGTACTGGATCCTGCCCGGCAAGCTCCAGCGCCAGCGGATCGACGAGGACATCGAGCGCATCCTGGCCGTCTACAACGACAACGGCTACGTCCAGGCCCGCGTCGAAAGCCACGAAATTCAGGTCGACCGCCAGAAGGCGACTGTGAACCTGATCTTCACCGTGGTGGAGGGTCCGCAGTACCGTCTCGAGAACCTGACCATCACCGGGGTGACGCTGTTCCCCGAGTCCGAAGTGCTCCGCGTGGTGAAGCTCAAGAGAGGCGACGTCTTCTCGCGCACAAAGCTGCGCGAGACCCTGCGCGAGATCACCGACCTCTACAGCACCATCGGCCACGCATCGGCCGATGTGAGCCCGCGGACCGAACAGGTGGAGGCGACGGCCGGGGTGAACGTCGTGCTCGACATCAACGAAGGCCCCGAGACCTACGTCGAGCGCATCAACATCACCGGCAACGTCCGGTCCCAGGACAAGATCCTCCGCCGTGAGATCCCGATGCACGAAGGTGAGCTCTTCACCCTGCAGAAGCTGCAGCGGGCGAAGCAGCGGCTCAACAACCTCGGGTTCTTCGAGACCGTCAACGTCAGCACCTCCCCCGGCTCCGACAAGACCAAGGTGATCGTCAACGTCGACGTCAAGGAGCGGCCGACCGGCGTTTTCTCCCTCGGTGGCGGTTTCTCCTCGGTCGACAGCTTCCTCGGCACGATCGACCTCGCGCAGCGCAACTTCCTGGGCCGCGGATGGGAAGCCTCGATCCGGTTGCGTCTCGGGGCCAACACCCAGCAGGGTGTGATCAGCTTCACCGAGCCCTGGCTCTTCGACCGTCCGCTGTCCGCCGGCTTCGATCTGTTCAGCACGTCGCGGAGCTACACGGACTACGATTACGACCAGTTGGGTGCCGGCTTGCGCCTCAGCCATCCCTTCCTCGAGTACTGGCGCTGGCACGCCCAGTACCGGATCAGCCGGGACAAGATCAGTCACCTGAAAGAGGACCAAACTCCGGCCCTGCAAGATCAAGCCGGCACTAACATCACCTCGCTGGTCTCGGGCGCCGTGACGCGTGATAGCCGCGACAACCTCCAGCTCCCGACCCGCGGTGGCCTGCTCAGCGTGGCGGTCGACGTGGCTGGGCTGGGCGGCGACCTCCACTACGTGAAGTCGGTCGCCAACGCCTCGTACTTCAAGCCGCTATGGCTCGGCCACATCGTGTCCGGGCGGGTCGAAGGCGCGTATGGCTTCAGCCTGGACAACAAGGACTACCCGCTGTTCGAGCGGTTCTACCTGGGCGGTCCCAACACCATTCGCAGCTTCAAGTTCCGCAAGCTCTCGCCCAAGGACGAAAATGGCTTCCCGACCGGTGGCACCAGCGAGGTCCTCGGGAACCTCGAGTACATCGTGCCGATGCCGCTCAACATCCGGCTGGCCGGCTTCTTCGACATCGGCAACGTCTACGGCTTCTCGCAGAAGTTCGATCTCACCGACACCCGCGAAGCGGTCGGAGCCGGCATCCGCTGGTTTTCACCGTTCGGGCCGATCCGCGTCGACTACGGCATCAATGCCGACCGCCGGAAGGGTGAGGACTTCGGCGCGCTCAACTTCTCAGTCGGGTCGCCATTCTAGGAGGGGGTATGAAGGGAACGTTCGCCGCGCTCGTCATCATGGCCGGCGCCTCGCTCGCAGGAAGCTCGGCCGTGCACGCGCAGGGACCGGTCGCGCCACCGCTGGCACAGCCCTCCGCAGCAGCGCCGTCGCCGGTCCGGATGGCCTACATCGACGTGCAGCGTGTCCTCACGCGCTCGGCCGCGGGCGTGGCTGCCCGTGAGGCGCTCGAGAGGGAGCGTGCCACCATGCAGAAGGAGATGGACGGCAAGCGCCAGGAGCTCGAGAAGATGCGCGACGAGCTGGAGAAGCGGGGCCCGCTCATGACGGGCGATGCCCGCCGCGAGAAGGAAGAACAGCTCGAACGCAAGCGGCGCGACGCCACCCGGCTCGCCGACGATTTCCAGCGTGAGCTGTCCCGCAAGGAGCAGCAGCTCGGCTCGAAGGTCCTCCAGGACCTGGTGGGACTGATCGAGCGCTTCGGCAAGCAGAGGGGCTTTCAGATGATCGTCGAGAAGCGGGGGGCCGGTGTGATCTACGGCGCTCCCGAGCTCGACATCACCGATGACATCATCCGCGCCTACGACCAGGAAGCGGCCGCCACGAAAGGCAAGAAGTAACGACGATGGGCGGTGCCGGGTTCACTCTCGGCCAGCTGGCGGCGACGCTGAAGGGCACGGTGGACGGTGACGCGGCGCGAGTTGTGATCGGCGTGGCCTCGCTGGAGACCGCCGGTCCTCAGCACATCGCGTTCGTCGCCGACGGCCGGTATCGGCAGGCCGCGCTCTCCTCTCGTGCCGGCGCCTTCCTCACCGCCGACGACGTGCAGGGCCTTCCCGCTCCGGTCATCCGCTGCCGCGAGCCACGCCTGACCCTCATCGAGCTTCTCCATCTCTTCCATCCTCCTGCGTCGCCGAACGCGGGGATCGACGCCTCGGCGCGCGTGGCGCCCGACGCCCGTGTGCATCCGACGGCAACGGTGAGTGCGCTGGCCGTCGTCGAAGCCGGCGCCGTGATCGGTGCCCACGCGCACCTGCATCCGCTCGTCTACGTGGGCCCGGGCGCCGAGATCGGCGAGGACTCGGTGCTACACCCCCATGTCGTCGTCCGCGACGGCGTTCGTGTGGGCCGCCGGGTGATCATTCACGCCGGCGCCGTGCTGGGCGCCGACGGGTTCGGATTCACCTGGGACGGCGCGGCCCATCGGAAGATTCCCCAGGTCGGCAGCGTGATCGTCGAGGACGACGTCGAGGTCGGCGCCAACGCGACGATCGACCGCGGCACGCTGGGACCGACCATCGTGCGACGCGGCGTGAAGATCGACAATCTCGTCATGGTGGCCCACAACGTGGAGATCGGTGAGGATACCGTCATCGCGGCACAGACCGGGATCTCGGGCTCGTGCAAGGTCGGGCGAGGCGTGGTCCTGGGCGGACAGGTCGGAATCGGCGATCATGTCAGCATCGGAGATGGCGCCATGCTGAGCTCGCAGACGGGTGTCATCTCCGACGTCGCGGCCGGCCTCAAGCTCGGCGGCACGTATGGACGCCCGTTGCCCGAGTTCTTCAGGATCTGGGTCGCCCAGGCCCAGCTCCCGGAGATGCTGCGGCGGCTGCGCGCGCTGGAGCGACGGGTCGAGGAGCTGACCAAAGGTGAGTGAGCAGATCCACCACATGGCGCTGGTCGATCCGAAGGCCCAGCTCGGACCCGGCGTGAAGATCGGGCCGTTCTCGATCGTGGGCCCGGAGGCGAAGCTGGCGGCCGACGTCGAGATCGGGCCGCACGTCGTCATCGAGGGCCGGGTCGAGCTCGGCGCTGGCGTGCGCGTCGGTCCCGGCACCATCATCGGCACCGATCCCCAGGACACGAAGTTCAAGCGATCCACCATCTCGGGCGTGCGCGTCGGTGCGGGGACGGTGATTCGCGAGTACGTCACCATCCATCGCGCCACGAGACCCGAAGGCGTCACCGAGATCGGGGCCAACTGCCTGCTCATGTCGACCTGCCACGTCGGCCACGATACGCGGATCGGCGAGGGCGCCATCATCGTCACCGAGGTCGCGGTGGGCGGTCACTCGGAAATCGGAGAGTACGCGACGATCGGCGGCGTCAGCGGCCTGATCCAGTTCTCCCGCGTGGGCGCGTACGCCTTCATCGGCGGTTGCGCCAAGATCGGCCGCGACGTCCCGCCGTACGTCATGGCCGACGGCAATCCGTGCCAGGCCCACGGGATCAACGTCGTGGGTTTGCGTCGAGCGGGCATGCCGCCCTCCGAGCGCCGCGTGCTCCAGGAAGCCTACCGCCTCCTCTATCGCAGCGGCCTGGCTCCCGGCCGTGCGCTCGAGCGCATCCGCGGCGAGCTGCCGGCCACGCCTGCGCTCATGCGCCTCGTGGACTTCGTCGCGGCCCCGTCACGGCGCGGGATCATTCCGCCCAAGGGTGGCTGGCGCGGCGCCGCGGCTGAGAGCGCCGAGGATCTCGAAAGCGGGGTCGTGTGATGGCGCCCAGCGATCGCCGCGTTCGTGCGGGAGTCGTCGGCGTCGGGCACATGGGCCAATACCATGCGCGCGTCTACGCGGAGCTGTGGGACGTCGATCTCGTCGGCATCACCGACCTCAACGGTGACCGCGCCCGCGAGGCCGCCGCTCACTACGACACCGTCGCGTTCGCCGACCACCGCGATCTCATCGGCCGCGTCGACGTCGCCAGCATCGCCGTGCCCACCGAGCAGCACTTCCACGTCGCCCGCGACCTCCTGGAGGGCGGCGTCAACGTGCTCATCGAAAAGCCGATCACGCCCACGCTGGAAGAAGCGCGTGAGCTGTTCGCGCTGGCCCGGCGCACGGGCTGCCTGCTCCACGTGGGTCACGTCGAGCGGTTCAACGGCGCCGTGCAGGAGCTACGCAAGATCGTCGAGGGCCCGCTCCTCATCGAATCGCGGCGGCTCGGGCCCTTCGTGCCGCGCGTGCAGAAGGACACCGTGGTCATGGACCTCATGATCCACGACCTCGACATCGTGCTCGCCCTCGTCGACGCGCGGCCGCGCCGGCTCACGGCCTTCGGCTCCGCCGTCCACTCCGACGTGGCCGACGTCGCCAATGTCCAGATCTGGTTCGACTCGGGCACGATCGCCACCATCACGGCCAGCCGGGCCACCGAGGAGAAGATCCGCACGCTGGCCATCACGCAGCCCGACGCCTACATCGTCCTCGACTATCTGGTGCAGGACATCCAGATCCACCGGCGGGCCGCCCAGGAATCGCAGCCGAACCGGGAGTCGATCCGCTACCGCCAGGCCTCCTTCGTCGAGCACCTGTTCGTCCACAAGGACAATCCGCTGAAGCTCGAGATCCTCCACCTCGTCGGCGCCGTGCGCCGGGCCAGGAGCGGCGCGCCGCTCGAGCTCGCCGAGACGGAAAACCTCCGGTCGCTGGCCATGGCGCTGGAGATCGAACGCATGATTCGCGACGGTCGGTGCGAGTCGGCGTGGCCGGGGGACCTGCCGTGGAGCGCACGCTCGCAGTGATGTGCGGCGCCGGCGTGCTGCCGGCGCTGGTGGCAGAGCGCGCGCGAGCCGAGCGCTGGCGGGTGGTCGCGTTCACGTTCGACGGCGCGACCGACCTGAGCGCCCGCGTCGCGCGTACGATTCCGAGCCGCCTGCGCGAGTTCGGGCCGATCCTGACCGCGCTCAAGGACGAAGGCGTGAGCGCCGCCGTGCTGGTGGGACGCTTCTCGATGACCGACGTGCTCCACACGCGGACCTCGACGGCCGACGAGACGGCGCTGTCGCTCCAGGGCCGTGCCGGCTCCCGGATCGACAGCCGGCTCGTCGACGCCATCATCGCGCTCTTCGCCGGCGTGGGTGTGGGGGTGCTGGACCAGCGACGCTTCCTGGGTGATCTGGTACCCGAGGCCGGTTGCTGGTCGCGCCGTGCCCCGACGGCCGACGAGTGGACCGAGATCCGCCGGGGCCTCGCGCTCGCTCGTGAGATCGCCGACGCGTCGATCGGCCAGACGATCGTGCTGCGCTACGGGGCGGTCGTCGCGGTGGAGGCGGTGGAAGGGACGACCGAGGCCGTCCGACGAGGGACGGCGCTGGCGGGCCCCGGCGCGGTCATCGTCAAGGCCACCGCGCGCGCCCACGACTATCGGTTCGACACACCGACCATCGGCCCTGAAACCGTGAGCGCGGCGGTTGCCGGCGGCGCCGCCGTGCTCGCCGTCGAGGCGGGGCGCGTGGCGATTCTGGATCGCCAGGCGGCGGCGCGAGTGGCGGATACCGCCGGCTTGAGCCTGCTGAGCGTGAGTGATGCCGGCTGAGTCGGCGCGTCGTCCCGTCGTGATGTTGTCGGCCGGGGAGGCATCGGGCGACCTCCACGGAGGAGCGCTGGCCGCGGCCCTGCGCAGGCTCGCGCCGGAGGCGCGGCTGTTCGGGATGGGCGGCGAGCGCATGGCGTCGGCCGGCGTGGAGCTGCTCGCCGATGCGCGCGACATGGCGGTCGTCGGGTTCACCGAGGCGGTGCGACGGTTGCCGCACCTCCGCCACACGCTGGCCGAGCTCCGCAAGGCGTTGCGCTCCCAGCGTCCCGACGTCCTCGTGACGATCGACTATCCCGGATTCAATCTCCGCCTCGCCGAGGTGGCGCGTGACGCCGGCATTCCCGTCGTCTACTTCGTGCCGCCACAGATCTGGGCCTGGCGGGCCGGACGCATCCGTGTGATCCGCGAGCGGGTGACGCTCGTGCTGGCCGTCTTGCCCTTCGAGCGGGCGCTGTACCGCCAGGCCAAAGTGCCGGTCGAGTTCGTCGGCCACCCGATTGCCGATGCGCTGGTCGGAGCGCCGAGCCGCGCCGACGCGCGGCGCCGCCTCGGCCTCGCCGACGGCGATCTCGTCATCGGCCTGCTGCCCGGCAGTCGCCCTCAGGAGATCGCGCGATTGACGCCGATCATCCGCGCCGCCGCGGCGACGCTCGCGTCGCGTCATCCGAATGCGCGGTTCGTCCTGGCGTTGGCCCCGACGGTGTCGGCGGCCGACGTGACCGCGCACCTGGGCGCCGGTCCTCGCATCGACCTCGTGTCCGACGCCCACGCGGTGATGCGCGCGTCCGACCTCCTGCTCGCAACGTCCGGCACGGCCACGCTGGAGGCGGCACTGCTCGGCACACCGATGGTGGTGATCTACCGCCTCTCCTGGCTCAGCCAGGCGGTCGGCCATGCGGTGCTCCGCATTCCGTGGGTGAGTCTGCCCAACATCATCCTCGGCCGAGGCGTGATCCCCGAGCTGTTCCTGCGGCGTGAGGCCACGGCCGAGCGGCTGGCCGCGAGCGCGATCGAACTGATCGAGACGCCCGGGGCGCTCGAGGCGCAACGGTCGGCATTTCGCGATCTGGCGGCCGAGATCGGCGAGCCCGGGGTCGCCCAGCGCGCGGCGGCTCGCGTGCTGTCCGTGATCAGCGCGCCGCCCGGACGTCCCGAGGGCATCGGCGTCCCGGTGACGCTGACGCCGCGGCTGGCCGGAGCGTCGTGAGCGCGGCGGCGGTGACCGCGCTGGCCCCGGCGGCGACGGCCGCGATCGTGCGATCTCTCGGCGCCACGCTCCGCATCCGCGCGGTCGGCGTCGATGCGCTGGCGCCGCGCTGGAGGGCGGGCCAGCCCCTCATCTATGCGGTGTGGCACGGCCGCATGGTCATGATGCCGTGGCTCAACGCCTGGCTGAGACGTACGCGAGGCGCCCGCCGCGTTGCCGTGCTGGCCAGCCGTTCGCGCGATGGCGAGATCGTGAGCCGCTACGTCGCGCGCTTCGGCCTCGCCACCATCCGCGGTTCCTCGTCGCGCGGCGGCGCCGGTGCGCTGCGCCAGCTCGTCGCCACGGTGAGGGCAGGCGAGGACGTCGCGGTCGTTCCCGACGGGCCCCGCGGACCTCGGCGCCAGTTGCAGCCCGGCGTGGTAACGCTGGCCGCGCTCACGGGTGCGCCCATCGTGCCGCTGGCCTTCGCCGCTCGGCCGGCCCGCCGGCTCGCGAGTTGGGACGAGCAGCTCGTTCCATGGCCGTTCGCGCGCAGCGTGCTGGTCTTGGGAGAGACCATTGCCGTCCCTCGCGACGCCGACCGCGAGCGCGCGGTGAAAGAGGTCGAGCGGGCGTTGAACGACACGACCGCGGACGCCGACCGCATGGTTGCCTCGTGATTCACCGCCTCTACACCCTGTCGCTCGGCGGCCTGGTGGCCGGCTACGCACCGGTGGCACTCTACCGGAGCGTTCGTCGCGGAGTGCCACTTCACCTGCGCGCGCGCCTCGGGTTCGGCGCCGAGCGCCTGAATCGGCCGACCGCGTGGGTGCACGCCGTGTCCGTGGGAGAGACGATCGCCGCGCTGCCGCTGATCGAGGGCATCCGGCGCCTCGCACCGACGCTGCCGCCGGTCGTCACCACCGTCACCGATACGGGAGCCCACGTCGTGAGCGAGCGGTTGGGCGATGGGGCCAGCCACCGCTTTTTCCCGCTCGACTTTCCGGGCCCCGTGCGGCGGGTCGTCGAGGCGATCAATCCCGCGTTCCTCGTCTGCATGGAGACCGAGATCTGGCCGAACATGTACCGGACCCTGGCCGAGCGCCGCGTCCCCGTGATGATCGCCAACGGCCGGGTGTCCGATCGCTCGTTCGGTCGTTATCGCCTGGTGCGGCCGCTGCTCCGCGCCGTGCTCGATCACGTGACCGTCTTCGCCATGCGCTCGGAGGAGGACGCCCAGCGGATCATCGCGTTGGGCGCCGCACCCGAGCGCGTGTTCGTCAGCGGCAACATCAAGCACGAGCCGCTCCCGGAAGCGGGTGGTGTCGAGCTGTGGCAGCGACTGCTCGGTCTCGGCCGCGAGCAGCGCGTCTGGATCGCCGGCAGCACGCATCGCGGCGAGGAAGCCGCGGTGCTCGACGCCCACGCCGCCGCCCGACGCGACTGTCCCGACCTCGTGCTCGTGCTCGCGCCGCGCCATCCCGAGCGCGTGGCCGAGGTCGCCGCGCTGGTGACCGCTCGCGGTTGGCCGGTCGCGCGGCGAAGCGAGCTTCCCCGCGAGCGCCAGCCCGGCGCCGTCATCGTGCTCGACACCGTCGGCGAGCTCGCTCAGCTCTACGGTATCGCCGACGTCGTCTTCGTTGGCGGCAGCCTGGTGGCGGCCGGCGGCCACAACATGCTGGAGCCGGCGCAGCGTCGCAAACCCGTCCTGTTCGGGCCGTACACGACGAATTTTCGCGAAGCGGCCGCGCTCCTCGTGGAGAGTGGGGGCGGCATCCTCGTTCGCGACGGGGGGGCCTTGACCGCGGAGCTCACGCGTCTGCTCGCCGATCCCGTCCTTCGCGCGAAGATCGGAGGCCTCGCCCACGAGGCGGTCGCCGGTCGGCACGGCGCGGTGAAGGCGACGCTCGATCTCGTCGAGCGCTTCCTGCTGCCGGCGGGAGCGCCATGACGACCGAACACTCGGGGGCGCGGCTCGTGCACGGCTGGGAGCGCGGGTTGACCCCGCCCGCCGCGGCGGTGCTCGGCACGCTGGCCGGCGGCTATCGCAGATTCCTCGGTGCCCGCGAGTGGCTGTACGAGCAGGGCGTGCTCCGCTCGCGCGGGCTGGGGCGGCCCGTCATCGCCATCGGCAATCTCACCGTCGGCGGCACCGGCAAGACGCCGGCGGTGGAGATGGCCGTGCAGACGCTGCTGGAGCTCGGCCATCGGCCGGTTGTCGTGAGCCGCGGCTACCGCCGGCAGAGCCGCGGCGTGCAGATCGTCGCGGACACGTCGAGCGTGCGCCTCGACGCCGAGGAGGCCGGCGACGAGCCGTTCCTCCTCGCACGCCGCCTGCCCGGCGTTCCCGTCATCGTCGGCAGCAATCGCTACCTGGCCGCGCGGCTGGCCATCTCGCGCTTCCCGGTCACCGCCATCGTGCTCGACGACGGCTTCCAGCACCGCACGCTCGACAAGGACCTCGAAGTCGTCATGGTGCGCGCCCACTATCCGTGGGGCAACGGCCAGCTCCTGCCCGGAGGCCCGCTTCGCGAGCCGCTGTCGGCGCTCGCGCGCGCTCAGCTCATCGTCGCCACCGGCGCCCGCGGCGAGGCGGATCTCAGCGAGGTGCGCGCGGCCGCGGACGTTCACGCTCCCGGCGTGCCCGTGCTGGCCGCGCGTCATCGCGCCGTCGAGTGCTGGGAGGCCGAGCGCATGCGTCCGCATCGGCTGCGTGATCTCGCCGGGGCGCGCGTGCTCGCGTTCGCCGGCATCGCAGCACCCGCCGGCTTCGAGGCCACCCTCGGCGAGCTCGGCGTGGAGACCGCCGCGTTCGTGAGATTCGCCGACCACTATTGGTACAAGCCCGACGACCTGCGCCGGCTCGAAGAGCGAGCCGCGTCGTTGGAGGCGATCGGGCTCGTGACCACCGAGAAGGACTGGGTGCGGTTGCGCCGGTTGCCGCTGCCCAAGCGTCCCGTCTACGTCGTCAGCGTCCGTCTGGAGCTCAGCGCCGGTCACGCGGCGTGGCGCACCGCCTTCGAGCGGGCATGCCCGAGACGCTGATCGTTCGCTTGCCCAACTGGCTAGGCGACACGGTGATGGCCGTGCCCACGATTCGCGCGCTCGGCAAGGCGCGACGCCAGGCCAAGCTCGTCCTGGCCGGGCCGTGGTCGGGACTCTTCGTCGATCAGGACCTGGCCGACGTCCTCGTCGCGTATCCGCGGGCATGGAGCGGGCGACTGCGGGCCGCCGACACCGTCCGAGCGCTCACACCCGACATCGCGGTGCTGCTGCCGAACTCCTTCGAGTCCGCCGCGTCGGCCTGGTACTGGCGGGCCAAGCGGCGCATCGGATTTTCCGCCGGGGGCCGCGACTGGTTGCTGACGGATCGCGTGACGGTGCCGGCGCCGCGGCGACACCAGATCGACGAGTACCTGATGCTGCTCGAGCCGCTCCGCGTGCGATCGGCCGACACCGTGCCGGCGCTGACACCGCCGCCGTCCAACGGCGAGGCGCGAAAGACCGTGCGCGCCCTGCTCGGCGAGGTCGGCGCCGCGGCCGGGCCGCGGATCGGCGTGCATCTCGGCGCGGCGTTCGGGCCCTCGAAAATCTGGCCCATCCAGCGCATCGTGGAGTTCTGCGGCCTCGCTCGCGGCGAGGACGTGGTGCCCGTGCTGATGGGCGCGCCCGATGACGAGCCGTTGGCGCGCGCCGTGATGGAGCAGATCGACGTGGCCAATCTGGTGGGACGCGACCGGCCGGATCTCCTGACCGCGCTCCTCAGCGAGCTCGACGTCGTGGTGTGCGGCGACACCGGAGTCGGGCACGTGGCGGCGGCGCTCGGCACGCCCGTCGTCACGTTGTTCGGCCCGACCGACTGGCGGTTGACGGCGCCCCGCGGTCCCGTCGAGGTCGTGCGTCATCCCACACCGTGCTCGCCCTGCTTTTACCGGACGTGCCCCATCGATCATCCGTGTCTGCGCGACATCGCCGCGGGTGACGTCGAGGAGCGTGTGCGCCGTTTCCTGGCCGTGGCCGGCGCGCGAGCGCGATGAGCCTCACCGTCCTTCACCTTGCTGCCAACCGGTGGTGGACGGGCAGCGCCGATCCCGTCATCCAGCTCGCCAGCGGCCTCCGTGCGCGCGGCCATCGCGTGCTCCTCGGCGTAATTCCGGGCGACCGTTTCGAGGCCAAGGCGCGCGAGGCCGGCTTCGACCTCGTGCCCGGCCTCGACCTCGAGGCACGGTTCCAACCGTTCGCGTTCATGCGCGACGTTCGGCGCCTGAGCAAGGTGGTGGCCCGCGAGGGCGTCGACGTCATCCACTGTCATCACTCGCACGATCACTGGCTGGGCATGCTGATCCGGGATGCCCGCGACGACCGGCTCGTTCCGGTCGTGCGGACGTTCCATGCGTTCCGGGCGGTGAAGAGCGGACGGCTGGCGCGCTGGCTGCACCGCCGCACGGCGGCGGTCTTCGCCGTGTCCGGCCAGATCGAGGCGCGCTGCCGCGACGTCGGCGTTCCCGCCGAGCGCGTGTTCCGCGTCCCGGGCGTGGCCGATCTGCCGCGCTTCGCGGGCGCTGCCGACCCGCAGCCGATCCGTGACGAGCTGAAGCTCGGCACGTCACCCGTGATCGTGTCGGTGGCGCGGCTCGCCCGCAATCGGGGCCACGAGGCGTTGCTGTCGGCGTTCCGTCTGCTCCTGGCGAAGTTCCCTGACGCTCGACTGCTCCTCGTTGGCAAGGGCGAGACACGGCCTCGTCTGGAGGCCCTCGTGGCCGACATGGCCCTGAGCGACCACGTCGTTTTCACCGGCTACCGCGATCGCGACCTGCCGGCGATGCTCGCCGCGGCCGACTGCTTCGTCCTGATGGCCGCGGGCTCCGACGAGTCGTGCCGGGCCGCGCTCGAGGCGATGGCGGCGGCGCGACCGGTGGTGGCGCGGGCGGTCGGTGCGCTGCCCGACACGGTCGTGCACGGTGAGACCGGCCTGCTCGTGGAGGACGACCGCCCGGAGAGTGTCATGGCGGCGCTGGCCGCGATCCTCGCCGATCCGGCGCGCGCTCGCGCGATGGGGCTCGCCGGCCGGCGCCGGGCCGAGCGCGACTTCGTACCGGGGCGCGCGGTGGCCGTGGTGGAACAGGTCTATCGGTCGCTGCCATGAAGGTCCTGCACCTGATGTCGTGCCGCGGTTGGTCGTCCGACGCCTACTGGGCGGCGCGCGTGAGCTCGGAGCTGACCCGCCGTGGCCACGACGTGACGCTCGGCTGCCGCGGCGGTACAGAGGATCGCGTCATCGAGCGCGCTCGCCGAGAGGGCGTCGAGCAGATCGAGACGTTCGCGTTCGGCAGCGGCGCCCGGCCCGGCCTCGACGTCGCCGACGTGCGGCGACTGTCGGCGTGGCTGCCGCGCGTCGACATCGTCCACGTGCACCGCGGCAAGGAGCACTGGCTGGCGGCGATGGCCAACCGCGTGAGCCCGGAGCCCAAGCCCATCGTGAGGACGCGGCACATCGCGCAGGCTGTGTCTCCACATCGCGCGAATCGCTGGCTCTACCGGCGCGCTACTGCGCTCGTCGTGACCGTCACCGAAGCCATCCGCCGCCAGTACCTGGCCGCTGGCATCGTGCCGCCCGAGCGCGTGTTGACGCTGCCGGGGGCGGCCGACGTGGACGCCTATGCGCCGCGGCCGCCGTCGCCCGAGGTGCGCACGCGGCTGGGCGCGGTTCCGGGGGAGCCACTGGTCGGCATGATCTCGGGCCTCCGCGTGATGAAAGGCCATCGCGTGGTCGTCGAAGCGGCCGCGCGTTTGCTCGCCGCCGGCGTCCGTGCGCGATTCGTCTTCGTGGGCCGGGGCAGTATGGAAGACGCGATCCGCGAGCTGGTGACGGCCGCGGGGCTCACCGACCGGGTGACGATCGCCGGGTTCGCCGATGATCTTCCGGCCGTCATGTCGGCGCTCGACGTGGCGCTCTACGTCCCGCTGGAGTCCGACGGGATGTCGCGGGTCGTCTTCGAGTATCTCGCCGCGGCACGGCCGCTCGTGGCCTCCCGCGTCGGCGTCGTCCCCGAGGTGCTGACCGACGGTGACCACGCGCTGCTCGTCCACGCGGGTGATGCGGCCGCGCTGGCCGATGCGCTCGGCCGTCTGCTGCGCGACGCGGCGCTCCGCGACAAGCTCGGCCAGCGTGGTCGCCGCCTCGTCGTGGAGCGCTACTCCGGCGCGCAGGTCGCCGGGGCCCTGGAGAGCCACTATCAGGATCTCGATCCTCGCCTTCGACCTGTCGGACAACGCGACCGGTCGCGCTGAGCTGCTGGCGCGGCTGCTCGCCCAGCAGCACGAGGTGACGATCGTGGGGCCGCGATTCGGCGCCGAGCTGTGGCCGCCCGTCCGCGCGAGCGCCGCAACTTACCGCTCGCGGCCGGGCCGACGCTATCCCGCGTTCGCGACCGACCTCGCGGCGCTGGCCCGCCTGGCCGACGGCGATGTCCTCTACGCGTCGAAGCCGCGGCCGACGAGCTTCGGGATCGGATTGCTCGCCCGCCGACTGCGGCCCCGCCCGTTGCTCCTGGACATCGACGACTGGGAGCTCGGATTCTTCTATCGCTCGGGGGCGTGGGGACGTCTCGGTCGCGCGCTCAACGTCGGCAACCCCAACGGGCTGCCCTGGACGTGGCTCTGCGAGCGCGCGGTGAAGCGCGCCGACGCCGTCACAGTGGCCTCGCGCTTTCTCGAGTCACGCTTCGGCGGCATCCTGATCCCTCACGTGCGCGACACCGACGGCTGGGATCCGGCGCGTTACGACCGTGCCGAGGCGCGAGCCCGGCTCGGAGTCGGCCCCCGTCCGGTCGTGATGTTCCTGGGCACGCCTCGGGGCTACAAGGGCGTGGACGATCTGGTCGCCGCCGTCGAACGCCTGGGAGGCGACACGCTCCTGGTCCTCGTTGGTGCGGATCTCGAGAGCGTGTCAGCGCGACGCTGGGCGGCGATGCCGCACGTGAAGGTGATGGGCGAGATCCCGTTCGACGACGTGCCGCGCTATCTCATCGCCGCCGACGTCGTGGCCGTGCCCCAGCGCGCAACCAGCGATACCGTGGGCCAGGTGCCGGCGAAGATCTTCGACGCGATGGCCCTCGGCCGTCCCATCGTGGCCACGTCCGTGTCGATGATTCCGGAGATCCTCGAGGGCGCCGGCGCTGTCGTCCCCGCCGGCAACGTCGCCGCGCTCGCCGAGGCCATCGGGCGTCTGCTCAAGGATCGCGGCGAGGCCGAGACGATAGGGCGGCGGGCGCGCGAGCGCTGCGTCGCGCGCTACAGCTTCGCCGCCGCCCGCCGCGTGCTGTTCCCGCTGATCGATGAGGTCGCCCGGCGGCACAAGGGCTCGAGGTGAGTCGTCCGCCCCGAAAGCTCCTCGTCATCGCGCGGCCGTACTCGTACCACGGGGGTGTCGAGCGAGCGACCGCCGGGCTGCTGCGCGCCCTCGCCGACCACGGGTACGACGTCCATCTACTGAGTGTCCGTCAGCAGCCGGCACTCGCCGGCGTCGTCGTTCACCGGCTGGCATTGCCATCGCTGCCGGCATCGGTTCGCCTGCTGGTCTTCGTCGCGGCGACCCGGCGCTTCGTGGCTCGGGGCGGGTGGGACCTCGTGCAGAGCCACGAGCGAACGCTCTGCCAGCAGGTCTATCGCGCGGGTGAGGGATGCCATCGCGGATACCTGGCCACCCGAGGTGGCAGCGCGCGCGGGCTCTATCATCGGCTCGTGCTCGCCCTCGAGCGACGGATCTTCGCGGGCACACCTGCCATCGCCGCCATCGCTCGCCGTGGGAAGCGTGAGATCGAGACGCTGTACGGCGTGGCGAGCGAGAAGGTCAGCGTGGTCTACAACGGCGTCGATCTCGAGCGCTTTCACCCTCGCAACCGGGCCGCCCGCATCTCCGTGCGGGAGGAGATTGGCCTCGGCGCTGCGGCGTGGACCACGCTCTTCGTTGGGAGCGGCTTCGAGCGCAAAGGGTTGATCACCGCGGTCGAGGCGCTCGCCGCGCTCGGTGACCGCGACAGCCGGCTCGTGGTGATCGGCCGCGGCCATCGGGCCACGCATGAAGCTCACGCCGCGCGCCTCGGAGTCGCCGAGCGCATCGTCTGGCTGGGGCCACGACCCGACGTGGAGCGCTGGTACGCCGCCGCCGACGTGGCCGTGCTTCCGACACGCTACGAGCCCTTCGGCAACGTTCACCTGGAGGCGCTGGCGTCAGGCCTCCCCATCGTGACGAGCACCGAGGCCGGAGGCAGCGAGTTGATCCAAGACGGCGTGAACGGCGCCGTGATCGATCCCCGCGACGCCAAGGCGCTGGCCGTCGCCGTCGATCGCTTCAGGGAGATGTCGGCGGCGGGAAGAGAGGCCGCGAGCGCCGCGGCACGGCGGGCGGCCGAGCCCTTCACGTACGCCGCCCAGGTCGCGGGTTTCTCCAGGATTTACGGCAATTTCCCTTGAGTTAGCGGTGAGTTCGCCTTACACTGCCCAGGTGGCCGGTCGGCCGGCAGTGTTCATCGACCGCGATGGAACGCTCACCGAGGAAGTGGGGTACGTCAACCATCCGCAGCGACTCCGGCTCCTCCCACGCTCGGCCGAGGCGATCCGCCGCCTGAACGAGCGCGGCATTGCCGCCGTCGTCGTGACCAACCAGGCAGGCGTGGCTCGCGGGTACTTCTCGGAAGAGGTCCTTCATGCCGTCACTGCCCGACTCGCGGATCAGCTCGAGCAAGCCGGTGCTCATCTCGACGGCATCTACGTGTGCGCCCACCACCCCAGCGAAGGCGAGCCGCCGTGGCGCGCCGAGTGTGACTGCCGCAAGCCCAGGCCGGGGCTATTCTTCCAGGCGGCGGCCGAGCTCGGCGTCGAGCTGCGTGCCTCTACCGTCGTGAGTGACAAGGCCTCTGATCTGGCCGTCGCGCCGAAGATCGGGGCTCGCGGCGTCCTCGTGCTGACGGGCTACGGTCTGGGAGAGTGGGAATACCGGCGCCACGCGTTCGTCACACCGCCCGATCACGTCGCCGGCGACCTGCTCGACGCCGTGCAGTGGGCGATCGACGGGGGGTGCCGATGACGGAAGCTGGGCTGCTGGCCGTCACCGAGTCCTTCACCGATCGGACGATCGTCGTCGTCGGCGACGTCATCACCGACGAGTACCTCATCGGCAAGCCTCGGCGCATCTCACGCGAGGCGCCGGTCATCATCCTCAAGTTCGCCGAGCGTGACGTGCGGCTGGGAGGGGCCGCCAACGCCGCCCACAACGTCGCCGCGCTGGGGGCGCGGGTCGTTCCCGTCGGCGTGATCGGACGCGACGGCGCCGGCGAGGCGCTGCTCGCCCTCTTCCAGCGCGCCGGAATCACCACCCATGGCCTTGTCGTCGAGGCCGGGCGCATGACGCCGATGAAGACCAGGATCATGGCCGGCGGCTACCCGGCGACCCGCCAGCAGGTCGTCCGCCTCGATCGCGAGCCCTCGACCGAGCTCATGCCAGCCACCGAGGACGCGCTGATGGAGCGGCTCTCGACGCTGGCCGCTCGCGCCGACGCGATCCTGGTCTCCGACTACGGGTACGGCACGGTGGCGCCGCGCGTGTTCGAGCACGTGCAATCGATCGCGCGCTCCCGGGGTGCCATCATCACGGTGGACAGCCGCTACGAGCTGCCGCGCTTCAGCGGCGTCACCGCCGCCACACCCAACGAGGCCGAGCTGGGTGATCTTACCGGGCACCCCGTGGACGACGAGCGCGCGGTCGAGAAGGCCGGCCGTCAGCTCCTCGAGCGGCTCCACGCCAACATGTTGCTCGTCACCCGCGGCAGCCAGGGGCTGGCGCTCCTCGAGCGCGACGGCGGCGCATCGTTCATCCCGGTCTTCGGGACCGACGAGATCGCCGACGTGACCGGCGCCGGCGACACCGTGATCAGCGCCTTCACGCTCGCACTGGCGAGCGGAGGCACGCCGCTCCAGGCCGCGACGCTCGCCAACATCGCCGGTGGCCTGGTCGTCATGAAGCGCGGCACGGCCACCGTGTCCCGCGCCGAGCTTCGCGCCGCACTGACCCGTGCGAGCTGAGCCGGGTGGACCTCGCCCCTCCCGGGGCGAGCCCATGGACATTGAAGAGGCGGCAACGCTAGCCGAACGCCTGCGGGCCGACGGCAAGCGCATCGTGCTGGCCAATGGCTGCTTCGATCTGCTCCACGTCGGGCATGTCCGCTATCTGGAAGCCGCGCGCCGGCTCGGTGACGTCCTCTTCGTCGGATTGAACGGGGACGCGGCCGTGAGTCGGCTCAAAGGCCGCGGGCGTCCGCTCATGCCCGCCGCCGAGCGCGCCGAGATCCTCCGGGCTCTGCGATCGGTCGATCACGTCGTCGTCTTCGAGGAGGACACCGCGGACCGCCTGGTGACCCGGCTGCGCCCGCACGTTCACGCCAAGGGCACCGATTACACCGCCGACTCGGTGCCCGAGCGGGCGAGTGCCCATGCCGTCGGCAGTGAGGTTGCCATCACCGGCGATCCCAAGGATCACTCCACGCGCGACCTCATCGCCGCGATCCGCGAGCGCTTCCGGTGAACGTCGCGCTCGTCAAGCTCTCCTCGCTCGGTGACGTCGTCCACGCGTTGCCGGTGGCGGCCACGCTGCGTGCGCGGGTTCCGCAGGCGCGTATCACGTGGATCGTGGAGCGGCGCGAGGCCGCCGTGCTCGCCGGACATCCTGCCCTCGAGCGCGTCGTCACCGTCGATACTCGGCGCTGGCGGCGCGCGCGCACCCCGGCCGCGCTCGGCGAGAGCGCGCGTGCCGTCGTCGCGATACGCCGGGAGCTTCGCTCGGCGCGCTTCGACGTCGCGCTCGACCTGCAGGGGTTGATCAAGAGCGGCTTGCTCGTCCGCCTCACTCGAGCGCCGCTTCGCATCGGCTTCGATCAGCGCTGGTGCCGGGAGCCCTTGAATGTCCTGGCCACGAACCGCCGGGTGGCGCCGCCCATCGAGGCACGTCATGTCGTCGATCAGTACCTGTCGCTGCTCGGCGCGCTCGGCATCGACGGCCGCGTACTGGAATTCCGGCTGCCGTCCGATCCCGCGGCCGAGGCGCGCATGGACGAGTTCTTCGCGGGAGCCGGCTTGAAGCCGCGCGACCGGGTCGTCGTGCTCAATCCAGGCGCAGGACGCCCGGACAAGCGCTGGCCCCTCGAGCGCTTCCGTGCCCTCGCCGGGGTCCTGACCGCCGCGCACGGCGCGCGCGTCATCGTGGTGTGGGGCCCGGGCGAGGAGGCTGACGCGCGGGCGGTCGCCGGCACCGTGGCATCGCACGTCCTGCTGGCTCCGCCCACGGATCTGCTCGCTCTCATCGCGCTGCTCCGACGGGCTGGCGTCGTCGTCGCCGCCGATACCGGGCCACTTCATCTTGCTGCCGCGCTGGGGACGCCGTGCGTCGGTCTGTATGGTCCGACGCGCGCCGAGCGAAACGGGCCCTACGGCGCCGGGCACCGGACCCTCCAGGCGTCGGACGGCCGGGTCGAGACGATCGACGTCGAGTCGGTCGCGGCAGCGACCCGGGAGCTTCTCGGATGACGACACGGCCGCGCCTGTCCGCCGTCGTCATCGCGCTCAACGAGGAGGCCCGGCTCCGGTCCTGCCTGGAGAGCGTGGCCTGGGCGGACGAGATCGTCGTCGTCGACGCCGAGTCTCAGGACAAGACCGTGCAGATCGCACGCGAGTTCACCGAGCACGTGCTGGTGCGGCCGTGGCCGGGGTTCGCGGCCCAGAAGAACTTCGCGCTCGAGCAGGCCACCGGTGACTGGCTGCTCTCGCTCGACGCCGACGAGGAGGCCTCGCCCGAGCTGCGCGACGAAATCGCGAAGATTCTCGTCCAGGCGGGCGCCGCCGACGGCTATGCTGTGGCCCGCCGCAACGTGTTCCTCGGGCAGTGGATCCGCCACGGCGGGCTCTATCCGGACTGGCAGGTGCGCCTGTTCCGCCGTGGCCGCGGGCGCTTCGTCGATCGCGACGTGCACGAGTCGGTGGAGGTGGACGGCCGTGTGGCTCGGCTGAGCGGTCACCTCGTCCACCGGAGCTACGAGGGCGTGTCGGACTTCTTCGACCGGGCCAATCGCTACTCGGCGCTGGCGGCCCAGGAGCTGGTGCGGGGCGGGCGACGAGCGCGCGCCCGCGAGCTCGTGCTGCGCCCACTCGGCCGCTTCCTGTCGATGTACCTCGCGCAGCGCGGCTTCCTCGACGGGCGCAAAGGTCTTCTTCTGGCCGCACTGTACGCGTACTATGTGTTCATGCGTACGGCCAGAGTCTGGGAGGCCACACGCGCGCGATGAAGAAGACGCGCGTGCTCTCGGGCATGCGGCCGACCGGCAAGCTTCACCTCGGAAACTACCTCGGCGCGCTCGACAACTGGGTCCGGATGCAGGACGAGTTCGACTGCTTCTTCTTCGTCGCCAACTGGCACGCGCTGACCACGGGCGCCGACAACGTGGCCGAGGTGCCGGCGAACACGATCGAGATGGTTGCCGACTGGCTCGGCGCCGGTCTCGACCCCGAGCGCTCGACGCTGTTCATCCAGTCGCTGGTACCCGAGCACGCCGAGCTCCATCTGCTCTTCTCGATGGTGACGCCGGTGGCGTGGCTCGAGCGCGTGCCGACGTACAAGGAGATGGTCGAGCAGCTCGGCCTGGAGTCGCCGTCCTATGGCCTGCTCGGCTACCCGCTCCTCCAGGCGGCCGACATCTTGATGTACAAGCCGGCCTGGGTGCCCGTCGGCATCGACCAGGTGCCCCACGTCGAGCTCACGCGCGAGGTCGCGCGCCGCTTCAACAACATTTTCGGCGAGGTGTTTCCGGAGCCTCAGGCCAAGCTGACGGAGATCCCCAAGGTCCCGGGCACCGATGGCCGCAAGATGTCCAAGTCGTACGGCAACGCCATCTACCTCTCGGATCCGCCGGAGACGGTGAGGCAGAAGGTCCGGCCGATGGTCACGGACCCGGCGCGGAGGCGGCGGACTGATCCCGGTAATCCCGACGTGTGTCCCGTGTTCGATCTCCATCGCATCTTCACGCCGCCGCCCGACCGCGAATATTGCGCGACCGGGTGCCGCACGGCAGCGATCGGTTGCCTCGACTGCAAGGACGTGCTCCTCAAGCACCTCCTGCCCGCGCTGGCACCGATTCGCGAGCGGCGCCAGGCGTTCGCGGAGAAGCCCGATCGGATCGTGGACATTCTCAAGGCGGGCTCGGTCCGGGCACGCAAGGTGGCGGAGGCCACGATGAGCGATGTGCGACGAGTCGTGCCGCTCACGCCATGACCACGGCGTCGAGCGAGAGTCCGAGCAGTGGCAATCTCCTCACGCTTCGCGTGGGGCAGTTCGAGGGCCCGCTCGATCTGCTGCTGCACCTCTGCCGCACCAACGAGATCGACCTCGCCGCGCTGCCCGTACGCGCCATCACCGATCAGTACGTGGCTCACCTCGAGGCCGTGGAGTTCCGCGACCTCGAAACGGCCGGTGCCTACCTGGTCATGGCCGCGACGCTGATCTATCTGAAGTCGAAGCTGCTCGTCCCGCCCGACGAAGCCGATGAACAGCTCGACGAGGAGGGCGAGGCGCTCCGTCACGAGCTGGAGGAGCGGCTGCGCGAGTACGCGCGGATCAAGACGCTGGGGTCATGGCTGGCCGAGCAGGAAGCCCAGCAGGCCCTGATCTGGGGCCGCACCGGCAACGAGTTGCCGCCGCCCGACGACGTCCCGCTCGAGGACCTGTCCGTCCATCAGCTCGAGAAGGCGCTCAAGCGCCTCATCAACGAGCAGGCGCGCCGGAAACCGCGCGAGGTTCAGCCGGAGCCGATGTCACTGCTCGAGCGCATGACCGAGATCTTGACCGTCCTTCGCGACACCTGGTCGCTGCTGTTCTCGTCGCTCACCGGCGGCGAGCGGCGACGGCCGGAGATCATCGTGACGATGCTGGCCGTGCTCGAGCTGGTGAGGCTCGGCCGCATCCGGACGCAGCAGACCGAGCTGTTCGGCGACATCATCATCGAGCGCCGCGAGGACGCCCCCGGGGACAATGGTCGTCTCACGCAGGACTCCGAGATGGACAGCGTCGACCATAGTCTGGACTCGGATCGCGCGAACGCATGAGGGCCGCGTGTGATTGCGTCCGGGCACGGGCGGGCGATTGGGGAGCGAAGGGGGCTACGCCCCCCTCGAACCCCCGGCCGGGTGCCCGTGCCCTGTCCAACAATGGCCCGGGTGCCCGTGCCCTGTACAAAGGAGGGACCACCGTTGCCCACGCCCACTGACGTGGTCGAGGCCTTGCTCTTCGCCTCCGACACTCCTCTCGAAGCCGAGCGCATCCGCGAGGTCCTCGAGCTCGGCGACGCCGACGAGGCGCGCGCGCTCGTGGACGAGCTTCGCTCCCGCTACGACAAGGAGGACCGCGCGCTCGCGGTCGTCGAGGTGGGCGGTGGGTACCGTATGGTGACACGCCCGCAGATCGCGCCCTGGCTCATGCGCCTGGCCAAGACGCGCACGAAGGCGCGGCTGTCGCGGCCCGCGCTGGAGACGCTGGCCATCATCGCCTATCGCCAGCCGGTATCCCGTCCCGAGGTCGACGCCGTGCGCGGCGTCAACTCCGAGGGCGTGCTCGACAGCTTGCTCGACCGCCGGCTGGTCCGCGTCGCCGGGCGCAAGGAGGCGCCGGGACGGCCGTTCCTCTACGAGACGACCCGCGAGTTCCTCGTGGCGTTCGGCCTGCGCGACCTCAACGATCTCCCGAAGGTGGAAGGCGAGCTGATGATCCCGGAGGTGAGCGTCGCCGCCAATGGCCAAGCTCAGACTGAACAAGATCCTGGCCCAGGCGGGGCTGACGTCACGGCGGGGAGCTGATCGCCTCATCCTCGAGGGACGTGTCGCCGTCAACGGCGACGTCGTCCGCGAGGCGGGGACCGTCGCCGACCCCGACCGCGACCACGTCACCGTCGACGGCCGTGGCCTGCCGGCCGCCGAGACGAAGGAGTACGTCCTCCTCAACAAGCCCCGCGGGTATCTGACCGCGCGCAGCGATCCCGATGGCCGGCCGGTGGTAACGGACCTGGTGCGGTCCCACGCGCGCCTCTTTCCCGTCGGCCGCCTCGACGTGGACGTCGAAGGGCTGCTCGTGCTCACCAACGACGGTGCGCTGACCCATCGATTGCTCCATCCCCGCTATGGCCTGGCGCGGCTGTACGAGGCCGAGGTGGCCGGCAACGTGCGCCGGGCCGATCTCGACCGATGGCGGCGAGGATTGACACTCGACGACGGCCCCGCGATCCCGCTCGCCGTGAGCCTCGAGCGTACCGGGACAGAGAGCAGCCTGCTCCATCTGACGTTCGGCGAAGGCCGCAAGCACGAGGTGAAGCGCTACTGCGAGGCGCTCGGTCATCCAGTGCGGCGTCTACGGCGCCTCGGGTTTGGCCCGATCGCTCTCGGCCGCCTTCGGGTCGGCGCCTGGCGTACGCTGACGTCTGGCGAGATCCGCGCGCTTCGGGCGGCCGCGGCGGCGCCTCCACCCGCCGATCGCCGCGTGCTTGCGCCGTCTGTGCGCAATAGCCTATAATCCTTCGTATTCGCAAGCGAAGAGCGGTCAGGAGTACGTATGAACCTGGACGATTGGCGTTCCAGGATCAATGACCTAGACAACCAGATCCTCCACTTCCTCAACCAGCGAGCCGAGGCCGCCCTCCAGATCGGAGACCTCAAGCGACGGCAGGATCTGCCGTCGTATGCCCCCGACCGAGAGGCTGAGATCGTCACCCGTCTGTCTGCCGCCAACGGCGGTCCGCTGCCGGCGGCGGCGATCCGTGCGATCTGGCGTGAAATTTTGTCGGGGTGCCGGGCGCTCGAGCGTGCGCTGTCGGTCGCGTTCCTTGGGCCTCGGGCGACGTTCACGCACCAGGCGGCGCTCCAGCACTTCGGGAGCGGCCCCACGTACGCGCCGTCGCGGTCGATCGCCGATGTCTTCGAGGACGTCGAGCACACGCGGGTCGAGTACGGCGTGGTGCCGGTGGAGAACTCGACCGAGGGCGCCGTCAACATCACGCTCGATCGCCTCATCGATTCGGATACGCTGATCTGCGGCGAGATCTACCTTCCGATCAGCCAGCACCTGCTCTCCCAGGCGCGTGAGCTGTCCGAGATCAAGCTGGTGATCTCGCATCCCCAGGGGCTCGCCCAGTGCCGGGGTTGGCTCGCCCAGAACCTGCCCGACGTGCCCACCCAGGACGTGACGTCCACCGCGGCCGCCGCCGAGCAAGCGGCCGGCGACGTGACGATCGCCGCCATCGCGTCCGACCTCGCCGCCGAGCTCTACGGCGTCCGGGTGCTGCGGCCTCGGATCGAGGACAATCCGCACAACGCCACGCGCTTCCTCGTGATCGGCCGGCGCGCCGTCGGCCCCAGCGCGCGGGACAAGACCTCCGTTCTGTTCGCGATGCGCAACGAGCCCGGTGTCCTCTACCGCATCCTGGAGCCGTTCGCACGCCGGGGCATCAATCTGATCAAGATCGAAACGCGGCCGGCCAAGAGCCGCCCGTGGGAGTTCGTCACATTTCTGGACTTCGAAGGCCACCGCGACACGCCGACCGTGGCGGCGGCCTTGAACGAGATCGAGGGGCGAACCCTGTTCCTGAAAGTCCTCGGTTCGTACCCCGCGGCATAAGGAGAGGGCATGCACACCCAGTGGGAGTCCCTGGCCAATGAGCACATCCTCGGGATCGCCCCGTACGAACCGGGCAAGCCGATCGAGGAGCTGGAGCGTGAGCTCGGCATCAGCGACGCCATCAAGCTCGCCTCCAACGAGAATCCGCTGGGCCCCTCGGACCGCGTGCAGAAGGCGCTCGCGGCCGCCGTCACCACGCTGAACCGGTATCCCGACGGCAGCGGCTTCTACCTGCGGCAGGCGCTGGCCAAGAAGCACGGCGTCGGGTCCGAGCAGATCATCCTGGGCAACGGCTCCAACGAGCTGATCGAGCTGCTCGTGCGCACGTTCCTCAAGCCGGGCGACGAGGCGGTGGTCCCCCATCCCTCGTTCGTCGTGTACCCGATGATCGTGCAGGCGGCCGGCGGCATCCGCGTGATGGTGATGCTCAAGGACTACCGGCTCGACCTCGACGCGATGGCCCGCGCGGTCACGCCGCTGACCAAGATGGTCTTCATCGCCAATCCGAATAATCCGACGGCCACCATCGTCACCGCCGACGAGGTGGAAGCCTTCATGAATCGGATTCCCGATCGCACCATCGTCGTCTTCGACGAGGCCTACTTCGAGTTCGCCATGGGCCCCGATTTTCCCGACACGCTCTCGTACGCCAAGCAGGGACGCAAGGTCATCGTCCTGCGCACGTTCTCGAAGGCCAACAGCCTGGCTGGCCTGCGTGTCGGCTATGCGGTGGCCGACGCCGACGCCACCGCGCTGATGAATCGCATTCGCCAGCCCTTCAACGTGAACTCGCTCGGTCAGATCGCGGCGCTGGCCGCGCTGGAGGACGAGGCCCACGTGCTCGAGTGCGTGCGCATGATCGAGGCCGGGCGGCATTTCCTCTACGACGAGTTCAAGACCCTCCGTCTGAAGTACGTGCCCTCGCGGGCCAACTTCATCCTGGTCGACGTCGGCCGGAGCGCCGCCGAGATCTATCAGAAGCTCCTGCACGAAGGCGTCATCGTGCGGCCGATGACGGCGTTCGGGATGGAGAGCACGCTTCGCATCACGGTGGGCACGCCGGCCGAGAACCGCCGGCTCATCAAGGGCCTGCGCGCGGCGCTCGGAAAGAAGGGGCCGTGATCGGCCGCCTCGCGATCGTCGGCGTTGGGCTCCTCGGTGGCTCGGTGGCCAAGGCTGTTCGGGCCCAGGGACTCGCCCACGAGATCGTGGGGATCGGCCGGGACGTCGGGCGGCTCCACGCCGCCCTGAAGGATGGGACGCTCGATCGCGTCACCACCGCGATCGGCGACGGCGTCAAGGACGCCGATCTGATCGTGCTCGGCACGCCCGTCGGCATCATCGAGCACCAGCTTCCGGAAGTCTGGCAAGCTGCGGCCCCGAGCGCAGTCATCACCGACGTCGGCTCGACGAAGGCGGCGATCGTCGCCGCCGCCCAGCGCCTGACCACGAGGCGCCCGCTCACGTTCGTGGGCAGCCATCCCATGGCCGGGTCCGAGCAGAGCGGCTACGGCGTGGCCCGCGCCGATCTGTTCCGGGGCGCCACCGTCATCGTCACGCCCACGGACGCGACCGAGCCGCGCGCGGTGAAGACCGTGACGGCGTTCTGGGAGAGCCTGGGCGCCGGGCGTGTCCTGATGCTCGATCCGGAGACTCACGACCGCGCCGTGGCGGCGATCAGCCACGTCCCCCACCTCGTCGCCTGTGCGCTCGTCGACGCCGTCGAGCGCTTCGATCCGGCGGCCTTCGACGTGGCCGCGCGGGGCTTCAAGGACACCACGCGCATCGCGGCCGGTGACGTGGACATGTGGGAGGCGATCTTCCTGGCCAATCGCACGGCGGTCGTCCAGGCGACGGCTGCGGCGCAGGCCGCCCTCGCCGATCTGGTGCGCCTGATCGAGCGAAAGGATCGCGACGGGTTGCGCGCGGCGCTGGCGCGCATCAAGGCGCGGCGGGAGCGGTTGCCGTGAAGCTGCGCGTGCGGCCGGTCACGCGTCTCTCCGGGCGCATCGAGGTTCCGGGCGACAAGTCCATCTCGCACCGGGCGGCGCTGCTGGGCGCGCTCGCAGAGGGCACCACCGACATCCGCGGCTATCTCGAGGCCGAGGACTGCCTGCGCACGATCGCCGCCGTGGAAGCGCTGGGCGCCGAGGTGACGCGGAAGGGTCCGGGGGAGTACCGCATCGCCGGTGTCGGGCGGCGCGGCCTCAGCGAGCCGGCCAACGTCATCGACTGCGGCAACTCGGCCACGGCCGTGCGCCTGCTCTTCGGCGTGCTCGCCGGTCAGCCGTTCTGGACGTTCCTCACCGGCGACGACTCGCTGCGACGGCGGCCAATGAAGCGCATCGCCGACCCGCTCGCCCGCATGGGCGCGACGATCGTCGGCCGCAGCGACGGCAATCGCTTGCCACTCGGTATTCGGGGACTGGCCCAGCCCAAGGCGCTCGCCTACGAGTCTCCCGTGGCCTCGGCTCAGGTGAAGTCCGCGGTGCTGCTCGCGGGGCTCCACGCCGACGGTCCTGTGTCGGTGACGGAGCCGGCGGCGTCGCGCGATCACTCCGAGGTGATGTTGCGCCAGTTCGGCGCCCGCATCGAGAGCCGCGGCCTGACGACGACGCTCACACCGGGGCCGTTGTCGGCGGCGCCGGTGGTCGTGCCCGGCGACATCTCGTCGGCGGCCTTCCCCCTGATCGCGGCGGCGATCGTGAAGGACGCGCGCGTGACCGTGGCCGGCGTCGGTCTCAATCCCACACGGACGGGCGCCCTCGATGTCCTCGCCGCCATGGGCGTCAAGATCGAGATCGCGCCGTACGGGGGAGAGGTCTTGGAGGGGTCGAGAGGCCCCTCTCATGGCGCGGCGGGCGAGCCGCGCGGCGACGTCACCGTGAGCACGAGCAGCGTGCGCGGGACCGGCATCGGCGGCGCGCTGATCCCGCGGCTCGTCGACGAGATCCCGGTGCTCGCCGTGGCCGCGGCGCTGGCCGATGGGCGCACGGACATCACGGACGCGGCCGAGCTCAGGGTGAAGGAATCCGACCGGCTGGCGGCGCTCGCGCGCGAGCTGGGGCGCATGGGCGCCCGCGTGAGCGAGCGCCCGAACGGCCTCGTCATCGACGGGCCCGCGCGTTTGCGCGGCGCCAGCGTGACGAGCGGCGGCGACCACCGCATCGCGATGGCGCTGGCTGTGGCCGGCCTCGTGGCCGAGGGCGAGACCATCATCGACGACACCGAGTGCATCGCGACGTCGTTTCCCCGGTTCGCCGATCTGCTCAACACGCTGGCCGGACAGCGCTGTGTCGAGGTCGAGGCGTGACGCTCGAGAAGCTGATCATCGCGATCGACGGCCCCGCGGGCGCGGGCAAGAGCACGGTGTCCACGGCGCTCGCTCAGCGCCTGGGCTTTCGCCTGATCGACACCGGCGCCATGTACCGCGCGCTCGCGTGGAGCGTGGCTCAGGTGGGTTTGCCTGCGGAGGACAGCCCGGCGCTGCGCCGGCACCTGGCCGGCGTCGAGGTCACGCTCGACGATGACCGCGTGCTGGTCAACGGGCGCGATGTCAGCGATGAGATCCGAACGCCGGTCATCAGCGCGCTGACGTCGCGGCTGACGATGCTGGCGCCGATTCGTGCGAAGGTGACGCCACTGCAGCGCCAGATGGCGGCGGGGGGCGGCGTCGTGCTGGAGGGACGCGACACGGGAACGGTCGTGTGCCCTGATGCCGACGTGAAGTTCTACCTCGACGCCAGCGACGAGGAGCGCGCGCGCCGTCGGCAGGCCGAGCTGGCGGCCCGCGGCGTGGCGATGGCCCTGCCGGCAGTGCTCGAGGAGATCCGCGTCCGCGACGTGCAAGACAAGACGCGCGCGCTGGCGCCGCTGCGGAAGGCCGACGACGCCATTGCGATCGACACGACGGGCCTGACGGCCGAACAGGTCGTGAACCGAATGATGCAGGAGATCGAGCAGCGATGCTGTACGTAGTCATGAAATTCCTGGCCGTCGTGGTGATGCGCGTGCTGTTCCGGCTCCGCCGGCGGGGCAGCGAGCACGTGCCGCGGACCGGGTCGCTGCTGCTCGTCGCGAATCATTCGAGCTTGCTCGATCCGCCGCTCGTCGGTGGATCGGCGCCGCGGCCGGTGTCGTTCATGGCCAAGGCCGAGCTGTTCCGGATCCCGCTGTTCGGCGGATTGATCTATCGGCTCAACGCTCGACCGGTCCGTCGCGACGGCGGTGATCCCGCGGCGCTACGCACGGCGTTGCGCGTGCTGGAGAACGGCGGCGCGCTCCTGGTGTTTCCGGAAGGGACGCGGGGGCCCGAAGGCGAATTGCGGCAAGGCAAGGCCGGTGCAGGTATGCTGGCGGTCCTCAGCGGAGCGGCCGTGGTTCCTGTATATATCAGCGGCAGCGGGCGGGCCTGGCCCCGGGGGCAGAGGCTCCCGCGTCCCGCCCGGGTCACGGTGTGGTTCGGCGAGCCCATGAGCTTTGCCAGGCAGAGTGGGAGCAGTCGGAAGGAGGCCTACGAGGCCGCCAGTCAGGCGATGATGGCGGCGATCGGGCGCCTGAAGGAACGTTCGCAGGAAGTGGGCGAGGCAGGTGCGGGAGGAGCCGTATTACCCTCGTCCAAATACATTTACGGGAGGAGCGGGCAGCATGGAGAAGCATGAACGGCGCAATAACCTCGGCGAACCGCGAAAGGAGGCAACCTGGGCGGCCGAGGAGCGCATGGAGGATGTGTACGGGTCAGGCGGCCGAATGGCCGAGTTCGAAGAAGGCGAGGTCGTCCGCGGCCGCGTCGTCCACATCGGCACCGGTGAGGTGCTCGTGGACGTCGGCTACAAGAGCGAGGGCGCGATCCCGGTCGAGGAGTTCCGCGGGAACCTGCCCAAGGTCGGGGAGGATATCGACGTCTACCTCGAGGCCAAGGAGGACTCCGAAGGCCTGATCGTCCTGTCCAAGGAGAAGGCGGACAAGATCCGCGTCTGGGACGCGATCACGCAGGCCTACGACAAGGGCACGCCGGTCGAAGGACGCATCGTGGAAGTCGTCAAGGGTGGCCTGGCAGTGGACGTGGGGGTCAAGGCATTCCTGCCCGGATCCCAGGTCGACCTCCGTCCGGTCAAGAACCTGGCTTCCCTGGTCGGCCAGCATGTGCGCTCCAAGGTCATCAAGCTCAACCGGCGGCGCGGCAACGTCGTGCTGTCCCGGCGGGCCGTCCTGGAGGAAGAGCGCGAGGAGAAGAAGAAGCACACGCTGGAAGTCCTCCACGAGGGGATGACGCTCACGGGCACCGTGAAGAACATCACCGACTACGGGGCCTTCATCGACCTCGGAGGCATCGACGGGCTGCTGCACGTCACCGACATGAGCTGGGGGCGGGTCGGCCACCCGTCGGAGATCTTCCAGGTCGGCGACCAGGTCGACGTCGTGGTGCTTCACTTCGACCGTGACACCGGCCGCGTTTCTCTCGGCTACAAGCAGAAGCAGTCGGATCCGTGGGAGAACGTCGAGCAGAAATACCCGGCCGGCCACAAGACACGGGGACGCGTGGTGAGCCTCACCAACTACGGCGCCTTCATCGAGCTGGAGGCCGGCGTTGAGGGGCTCGTGCACGTGTCGGAGATGTCCTGGACGCGGCGCGTCCGTCACCCGTCCAAGCTCGTCAACGTGGGCGAGGAAGTGGACGTCGTCGTCCTCGACGTCAACCGAGGGGCCAAGCGGATCTCGCTCGGCATGAAGCAGGTCGAGGCCGACCCGTGGACGACGATCGAGGAGCGTTATCAGCCCGGGAACCGCGTGACCGGCCGGGTGCGCAACCTGACCGACTTCGGCGCGTTCATCGAGCTGGAGCCGGGCGTGGACGGCTTGCTCCACATCTCGGACATGTCGTGGACGCGAAGCGTCGGCCACCCGTCGGAGGTCCTGAAAAAGGGTCAGGAAGTCGAGACGCAGATCCTCAACATCGACCGCGACAACAAGCGGATCTCGCTCGGCCTCAAGCAGATCCAGCCCGATCCGTGGTCGACCGTCGCCCAGCGCTTCCCGATGGGCTCGCGGGTGACCGGCAAGGTGGTGCGTCTCACCGACTTCGGCGCCTTCGTGGAGCTCGAGCCCGGCGTGGACGGCCTGCTCCATATCTCGCAGATGTCGAACCGGCCGATCGGCACGCCCGCCGAGGTCGTCAACGTCGGCGACGAGCTGGCGCTGCTGGTGATCCGCGTCGATCCGAACGAGCGGCGCATCGGCCTCAGCCTCAAAGAGTTGGCTCACGCCGTGGATCTGAGCCAGCCGGACGACCGCGGTGGTCAGGGGCGGGGACGCGGGAAGAAGAAGCGTCGCGACGACTATGACTACGACGATGAGGAATAGCCGCTAGCGTGGCGCATCGCCTCACCGTCGTGGCCGTCACGCTCGTGATCTGGCTGGTGGTGGTCGGCCTCTTCCTGGCCGTCACCGGGGGTGTGCTGTCGAAGAGCGGAGACGGGGCGGCCGGGGGTGGTTACTTCGGGCCGCGGGTGGCGATCGTCGAGCTCGAGGGAGTCATCCTCGACGTCGACGACCTCATCAAGGATCTCAAGAGTTATCGCGACAACCCTCAGGTGCGGGCCGTCGTGATTCGCATCAACAGCCCCGGGGGCGTCGTCGCGCCGTCGCAAGAGCTCCACGACGCGCTCGTGCGCCTCCGCCAGGGGGGCAAGCCCGTCGTGGCCTCGCTCGGCTCGGTGGCGGCTTCGGGTGGCTACTACGTCGCGGTGGCGGCCGACCGGATCTACGCCAATCCCGGAACGCTCACCGGCTCCATCGGCGTGATCATGCAGATGGCCAACTTCGAGCAGCTCATGAAGAAGGTGGGCGTAGATTACGTCGTCGTAAAGGCGGGCGCCTTCAAGGACGTTGGCAATCCCGGGCGGCCGATGACGCCCGAGGAGCGGCGCGTGCTCCAGGCGTTGCTCGACGACGTCCACGGGCAGTTCATCGGCGCCGTCGCCGAGGGCCGTAAGCTCGACCGCGCGCAGGTCACGCAGTTTGCTGACGGCCGCATCTTCTCGGGGACTCAGGCCAAGGCGCTCCAGATGATCGACGAGCTCGGCGGCCTCGAAGACGCCGTCAACGGCGCCGCGCAGCTCGCCGGTATCCGCGTGCCGCCGAAGGTGATTCCGCCCAAGCGGCGCATCTCGATCTTCGATCTGCTCCGAAGCCAGCTCGGGATCGCCCGGGTGACGCTCACGCCGACCCTGCCGATGTTCAAGACACCGCTGTACCTCATGGATTGAAGCCCGGGCGCTGCCTAACCCCCTATAAGAGTTGACATTCTCGAAATCTGCGTGCTAGGGTCGTCACACGGAGTGCGAGATGACAAAAGCCGAGCTGATCGACGAGGTCTCCAAGCTCTCCAACCTGACGAAAAAAGAGACTGAGACCATCGTCAACACGATCTTCGACAACATCACCGACGCGCTGGCCAAGGGCGACAAAGTCGAGCTTCGTGGCTTCGGCAGCTTCCGTATCCGCTACCGGAATTCGCGCAAGGGACGTAATCCGAAAACCGGCAGCGCCGTCGACGTACCCGAGAAGCGGGTGCCCTTCTTCAAGGTCGGCAAGCGCCTCCGCGAACTCGTCAACACGTGAGGCTTGGCCCGGCGGCGTGAATCGCCTCTGGGCTCCGTGGCGCATGACCTACGTCGGAGGGTCGAGCGCCGCGGGTGGCTGCATCTTCTGCAACGCGCTGGCCTCCGGTAACGACGCCAAGTATCTGATCCTCGAGCGTGGCCCCCGGGCCTTTCTCATCCTCAACGCCTATCCATATACTCCTGGTCATCTCATGGCCGTGATCAACCGCCACGTCGGTGCCCTCGCCGAAGCGGACGCCGAAGAGCTGGCGGACGCGATGGCCCTCGCCGGGCTGGCGACCCGCGTCCTGACCGAGGAGTACCGGGCCGAGGGATTCAACATCGGCGTGAACCAGGGCCGGGTGGCCGGCGCCGGCATCGAGGGCCACCTGCACGTTCACGTGGTGCCGCGCTGGAACGGCGACACCAACTTCATGACGACGCTCGGCGAGGCGCGCGTGCTGCCCGAAGCGCTCGAGGCGACGTATACCCGTCTCAAGGGACGCCTGGGTGGCTGATCCGACTGCTCGGACCGGCGGCGTCACGCCGATGATGCGTCAGTACCGGGACCTCAAGCAGCGCTACCCGGACTACCTGTTGCTGTTCCGCCTCGGCGATTTCTACGAGCTGTTCCTCGAGGATGCCGAGCTCGGCGCCCGGTTGCTGCAGATCACGCTGACGTCGCGGCAGGGCTCGCCGATGGCGGGCATCCCTCATCACGCCGCCGAGGTCTATATCGCGCGGCTGATCCGCGCCGGCCAGAAGGTCGCGCTCTGCGAGCAGCTCGAGGCCCCCGGCAAGGGCAAGAAACTCCTCAAGCGTGACGTCGTGCGGCTCATCACGCCGGGAACGATCACCGACACCGCGTTCCTCGCCGGTTCCGCCAACAACTTCCTGCTCGCGGTCGTGCGCGCGCGCGAGGGCACCGGCGTCGCGCTGCTCGACGTGTCCACCGGCGATTTCTGGGCGGGGGAGGACGCCGGCGACGCCGAGAACGTGCTGGCGGCGGCGCTGATGAGGCGGCCGAGCGAGATCCTGGTGCCGGAGACGGCGCGCGAGGCCGGTCATCTCATGGCGCGACTCCAGGCGACGGGCGCGACGCTCACGTTCTGGGATCCGGCGGCGTTCGCGCTCCGGCGCGCGGTGGGCGACCTCTGCGCTCACTTCGGCCTGACCTCGCTCGCGCCGTTCGGCGTCTCGGACATGACGGTCGGCCTCCAGGCCGCCGGAGCGGCGCTCGCCTATGTCCGGGCGACTCAAGGCGAAGCGCTCGGGCATCTCACGCGGCTCGCGCGGCTGGCCAGCGACGAGGCGATGACCCTCGACCCCACGGCCGTGCAGACGCTCGAGCTGATCGACACGCGTGACGGCGATCCGCGGATGACGCTCTTCGGCGTGCTGGACGAAACGGCGACCCCGATGGGCGCGCGGCTGCTGCGCCAGTGGCTGCTGCGGCCGCTCCTCGACCTCGGCGCCATCACCGCCCGCCAGGATGCCGTCCAGGCGCTGATCGACGCCCCGGCCGCGCGCGCCCAGCTGCGCCGGCTGCTCGCGCACGTGGGCGACCTCGAGCGCTTGACGAGCCGCGCCACGCTCGGTGTCGCTCACGCCCGCGATCTGGTCGGGCTGCGCGCGTGCCTTCAACCGCTCCCGGAGATCCGCACGCATCTGGGCGAGGCCACCGCGCTGCTGCTGACGACCGCGCGTGACGAGATCGCACCGCTCGACGCGCTTCTCGCTCTGCTCCAGCGGGCGCTGGTCGACGAGCCGCCGCTCGTCCTGCACGAGGGCGGGCTCATACGCGAGGGCTGGAGTGACGCGCTCTCGGCGCTGATCGAGGACTCGCGCCAGGCGCGCGAGTGGATCGCCGGCCTCGAGGAGCGCGAGCGCTCGCGCACCGGCCTCTCGTCGCTCCGGGTCCGCTTCAATCGCGTCTTCGGCTACGGCATCGAGGTCAGCCACGCTCAGGCCGCCCGAGTTCCCGCGGAATACGTGCGCCGCCAGACGCTCACGGGAGCCGAGCGCTACGTCACGCCGGAGCTGAAGGAGTACGAGACTAAGGTGCTCGGCGCCGAGGAGCGCCGCCGGCGGCTCGAGTACGAGCTGTTCGAGGACGTCCGGCGTCGCGTAGCCGCCGAAGCCGGGCCGTTGTTGACGACGGCGCGCGCGCTGGCCCGGCTCGACGTGGTGCTCGGCCTCGCCGAGGTCGCGCACTTTCGCGGCCATGTGCGGCCCGTCGTCGACGCGGGCGATCGCATCGAGATCGTGGACGGCCGCCATCCCGTGCTGGAGGCGCGCTCGACGGAGCCGGTCACGCCCAACGACCTCGCGCTCGACGCCGAGGCACGGGTTGTCATCCTCACTGGACCGAACATGTCGGGGAAATCGGTCTACCTGCGCCAGACGGGCCACCTGGTGATCCTCGCCCAGATGGGCGCCTTCGTTCCGGCTCGCGAGGCGCGCCTGGGCCTCGTCGATCGCCTGTTCACACGGGTCGGCGCCCAGGACAACCTCGGGCGCGGCCAGAGCACGTTCCTCGTCGAGATGGTGGAGACGGCGACCATCCTCAACAACGTCACGGCGCGGAGCCTCGTGCTCCTCGACGAGGTCGGTCGCGGGACATCGACGTTCGACGGCCTCGCCATCGCGTGGTCCGTCGTCGAGGCGTTGCACGAGCGCTCCGGATGCAAGGTGCTCTTCGCGACGCACTTCCACGAGCTGACCGAGCTGGCCAATCGGCTGGCGGCCGTCCGAAACTTCCACGTCGCCGTACGCGAGTGGAACGACCAGATCATCTTCCTGCACAAGGTGCGGCCGGGCGGCACCGACCGGAGCTACGGCATCCAGGTCGCGCGCCTGGCCGGCTTGCCCGATCCCGTCATCGCGCGAGCCAAGGCGCTGCTCTCCGAGCTCGAAGCGGCTGGCGAGCGCACGGCCGACGCGCGCGACGCCGAGCAGCTCGGCCTCTTCGCCGTCGCGCCTCCCGATCCGATCCTGATCGAGTTGGCCCATCTGGATCTCGCGCACCTGACCCCGATGGAGGCGCTGAACCTGCTCGCGAAGTGGCAGGCGCAACGAGGTGGTGTTCGGAAACCGGAGGGCGTGTGACGTCGCGCTTGATTGTTTACTTCGGGGGGGATGAGACATCCCCCCCGATTGCCCCCCCGTTCACGCGGCAGCGCGACATACGCTCCGAAGAGTTTGGCGTATGACTGTTGGCCGGATCCGGAAACTGCCCGAACATCTGATCAACAAGATTGCGGCGGGGGAGGTGGTCGAGCGGCCGGCGTCGGTGGTGAAGGAGCTGGTCGAGAACGCGCTGGACGCGGAAGCCCGCACGGTCAGCGTCGATCTGCGCGACGGCGGCGCCGCGTTGATCCGGGTGAGCGACGACGGCATCGGCATGACCGCCGAGGAGCTGGGGCTCGCGCTGGAGCGGCACGCGACATCGAAGATCGCCGCCGATGCCGATCTCGACGCGATCGCCACGCTGGGATTCCGCGGCGAGGCGCTGCCGGCCATCTGCGCCGTGGCCCGGTTCGTGATCACCAGCCGCGCCCGCGGTGTCGCCGACGGGACGCGCCTGGCCGGCGCAGGCGGCGAGATCGCGCAGCGCCTCGCGGTGGCGGCCGACACCGGCACGACCATCGAGGTCACGGATCTCTTCTTCAACACGCCGGCCCGGCTCAAGTTCCTGAAGGCGGTCACGACCGAGCTGGCCCAGAGCCTGCGCCCGGTGACCCAGCTCGCGCTCGCGCATCTCGTCGTTCACCTGCGGGTGACGAGCAACGGCCGCAGCGTGCTCAACGCGCCGCCGGCGAAGGAACTGCGTGATCGCGTCGGCGCGCTGTGGGGCTGGGACGTCGCCGGGCGGCTCCTGGCCATCGATCGCCACGAGCACGCGATCAGCGTGCGCGGCCTCGCGAGCCCGCCCGATCTGACGCGGGGCGGTCGCGACGACGTCATCACGCTCGTCAACGGCCGGCCGGTGCGCGACCCCGCGCTGTTCCAGGCCGTGCTGCAAGCGTACCGGCCACTGCTGCCGCGTGACCGCTTCCCCTTCGTCGTGCTGTCGGTGACGCTACCCCACACCGACGTGGACGTGAACGTGCATCCGACCAAGGCGTGGGTGAGGTTTCGTCATCCGCGGCTGGTGCACGAGATGATCGGCGCCGCGCTCGGCGAGGCGCTTCGCCGTCGCGCCGTGGTGCCCGGCGTCGCGTCGGTATCCGATGCGCCCACGTCCACGCCGGCCATCGGCGCCCATTCCGGCGCGGTCGAAGCCGGCTCGACATTCGGCGGCGACGCTGGCCAGGCCGCGCTGTTCGCCGAGCCCACGGCAACGTACGCCACGTCGCTCGGACGCGTGCTCGGCCAGGTGCAGGACACGTTCATCGTGGCGGCGTCGGACACCGAGGTCTTCTTCCTCGATCAGCACGCTGCCCACGAGCGCGTCATCTTCGAGCGCCTGCAAAGGGAGGCGAATGCCGGCACACCGGTTTCGCAGGCGTTGCTCTTCGGCGAGCCGCTCGACCTCGCGCCCGGGGCGGGCGCTCAGCTCGGTCGGTGGCGTGCGCCGCTCGAGCGTCTCGGCTTCGCGTTCGACGAGCGCGGCGACAGCGTCGTGCTGCGCGCGGTGCCCGTGGTGCTGAAGGGCGAGGAGCCGAGACGGTTGATGGAAGCGATGGTGGACGAGCTGGCCGGGCCCAAGGCCGGCGAGCCGGTGATCGATCGCGCGCTCGCGTTCGTATCCTGCCGCGCGGCCATCAAGGCGAACACGCCGCTGGGGCGCGAGGAGATGGAGCGGCTGCTCGCCGAGCTCAGCGCGACGGCGACTCCGTACTTCTGTCCTCACGGTCGACCGACGATGAGCCGGATCTCGCTCCAGGACGTCCGGCGCGAGGTTCGACGTATCTGGTAGGCTTGAGGTAGCGCGAATGAAGATTCCGCTCCTCGTCATCGCGGGGCCGACCGGCGCGGGCAAGACCGCGTCGGCGGTCGCCCTGGCCCATCGTGTCCCGCTCGAGGTCGTCAGCGCCGACTCCCGCCAGGTCTATCGAAGGATGGATGTCGCCACGGGTAAGCCGACGGCGGAGGAGCGCGCCGCGGTGGCCCATCACCTGGTCGACGTCGTTGATCCCGACGATCGCTATCATGCCGAGCGCTTCGCCCGGGATGCCCGCGGGATCATCACGGCCATCCGCGAGCGGGGCAAGCTCCCCGTCGTCGTGGGCGGCACCGGGTTCTATATCCGAGCGTTGCTGCGGGGCCTCGATCCGGCGCCGCCGGCCGATCCGTCGTTCCGGCGCGAACTGGACCTGCTGGCCGCCCGCGAGGGCCGTCGCGCCCTGCACGAGCGCTTGAGCCGTGAGGCGCCCGCGCTGGCGCGACGCCTGCATCCGAACGATTACGTGCGGGTGATGCGCGCGCTCGAGCTGACACGGGCGGGGAGGTCGCCCGGAGCTCGAGACGACCTGTGGCGGCGCTCTCGCGACTACGACGTCCTCCACGTCGGCTTGACGATGGAGCGCGCCGAGCTGGCTCGCCGGCTGCGCGTCCGGGCGGCCGAGATGGTCGAGGCCGGGCTTCTCGACGAGGTCCGGGCGCTGCTCGCGTCGGGCTACGACCCGACACTGCCCGCGATGCAGGGCATCGGCTATCGCCAGTTCGTGGCGGTGGCTCAGGGCGAGCTCACCCCGGCCGAGGCGACACGGCTCATGCAGCGTGATACCGTCCGCTACGCCAAGCGCCAGTGGACGTGGTTCGCCCGCGAGCCTGACGTTCAGTGGCTGGACGTGGTGCTGGCGGGCGGTCCTGAAGGTGTGGCAACGCTCATCACGGAGCGGCTGACGGAACGAGGCCTGATCGGGTGAAGAACGGCCGACGCAACGGCTCAATGGAGGTCACGCGCGCGCTGAAGGAGCGTGCGGTGATCACAGCGCTCCGGCTTCCCGCCCAGCGGCGCTGGGAAGTCGAGGAGTCGCTCGACGAGCTGGGCGGCCTGGCCATGGCGGCCGGCGCCACCGTGGTCCACCGTGTCGTGCAGGAGCGCGGCGCGCCCACGCCCGCACTGTTCCTCGGCAGTGGCAAGGTGGACGAGATCGCCGAGGCGGGCCGCGCCACCGGCGCGAACCTCATGATCTGCGACGATCCGTTGACGCCGGTGCAGGAGCGCAACCTCACGCAGGCGCTTGGCCTCAAGGTGATCGACCGCACGGCGCTGATCCTCGACATCTTCGCCCAGCGCGCGCGCACCGCGGAAGGCAAGCTCCAGGTCGAGCTCGCTCAGCTCACGTATCTACTCCCGCGTCTGGTCGGGCAGTGGACTCACCTCGAGCGTCTCGGCGGCGGCATCGGCACCCGAGGACCCGGCGAGACTCAGCTCGAATCCGACCGCCGCGTGATTCGGCGCCGCGTCATGCAGATCCGTCGTGAGCTCGAGCACGTCCGCGTTCACCGCCGGGTGCAGCGCGAAGGCCGCCGCCGCGCGGGCCTGCCCGTCGTCGCCCTCGTTGGCTACACGAACGCCGGCAAGACGACGCTTCTCAACCGGATGACGGGAGCGCACCTGGCCGCCGCCGACCGTCTCTTCGAGACGCTCGATCCCGCGGCCCGCCTGGTCAACGGCGCCGGGCGGCCGGCGTTCATCCTGAGCGACACGGTCGGGTTCATCCGCAAGTTGCCCCACGAGCTCGTGGCAGCGTTCCGCGCGACGCTCGAGGAGCTGGCCGAGGCCGACGTCCTCCTGCACGTGGTGGACGCGAGCCACCCGGCGCTGGAGGAGCACATGGCGGCGGTGGAGACGCTGCTCGGCGAGCTCGAGGTGGCGGATCGCCCGACGGTGCTCGTCCTGAACAAGATGGATCGCGTCGCGGAGCCACGCGCCGTCGAGGCGCTGCTCGCCTCGCGGACTGCCGTCGCGGTGTCCGGCGTCAGCGGTGCCGGTTTCGACCGTCTGCGCGTCGTGATCGAAGGCATGGTGAGCCCGCTGCGCGGCTCGCTCACGCTGCGCATCCCGCACCGGGACGGCGCGGCGCTGGCGCTTTGCTACAAGCGCGGGCGGGTCCTCAACCGGAACGACCAGGACGCCCACGTCGAGCTCGAGGTGGAGCTGCCCCCGGCGGTGGCAGGGACGCTCGCCGCTTACCGCGTCTGAGGTACACTGTTGCGGTCGTATGGGCCTGGCTAATGGGCTGACGGTTCTTCGCATCCTTCTGATCCCGGTCTTCGTGACGCTCCTCGTCGACCGCAAGCCGGGCTGGGCGCTCTTCGTCTTCTCGATCGCGGCGCTCACCGATCTCCTCGACGGTTGGGTCGCGCGCTACCAGGGCATCGAGAGCCGTCTCGGCGCCTTCCTCGATCCCATGGCCGACAAGATGCTGCTCATGGCCTCGTTCGTGACGCTGACCTATCTCAAGGCGCTGCCCTTCTGGATCACGGCCGTCGTCATCACGCGCGACGCCATGCTCCTCGTCGGTGCGCTCATCGTCCACATGGTCGGCGTCCGGATCTATCCGCGGCCGACGTGGGTGGGCAAGGCGGCGACCTTCTTCCAGATCCTCACCGTCCTGGCCGGCCTGGGCGCGCGGTGGTTTCAGCTCCCGCTCTCGCCCAAGCCCATCGTGTGGGTTGCCGCCGTCTTCACGGTGGTCTCCGGACTCCAGTACATCGTGCAGGGGATGCGTTTCCTGAACACCGCGCACACCGCCGAGCACGAGGAGCATGAGTCCACCCTGTTCCGCGGGTAAGGGCGGCGCCGAGGGGGTCGTCGTTGCCTCGGTGCGGCGCCGCTCGCCGGCGGCCGTGGCCGGGCTCTACGCGGGTGACCGTATCGTCGCCATCAACGGCACGCCGCTCCGTGATGCCATCGACTTCCAGTTCTACGCGGCCGACGATCGACTGCGGCTGACCGTCGAGCGCGACGACCACGCTCGCCGCGTTCAGGTGACCCGCCAGGGGAGTGACCTCGGCCTCGAGCTCGTTCCGCCGCGGCCGCGCGACATCGCGACGTGCGCCAATAAGTGCGTCTTCTGCTTCATCCATCAGAATCCGCGCGGCCTGCGCAAGAGCCTCTACGTCAAGGACGACGACTTCCGGCTGTCGTTCCTGCACGGCAACTACATCACGCTGTCCGACCTGGACGAGGCGGCCCTCGAGCGCATCGAGGCGCAACGGCTGTCGCCGCTCTACATCTCCGTACATGCGACCGATCCGTCGCTCCGCCACGCGCTCCTCGGCCGCCCGCGGCACGGTGCCGAGATCCTGCCTCGGATGGAACGGCTCGCCCGAGCCGGGATCCGGATGCACGCCCAGATCGTGCTGTGCCCCGACTGGAACGACGGCGGGCACCTCGAGCGCACGGTCGTCGATCTCGAGCGACTGCATCCGCACGTGACGACCACGGCCATCGTGCCGGTCGGGCTCACGCGGCACCGCGAGCGGCTGCCCGAGCTCCGACTGCTGACCGCGGATGAGGCTCGACGCCTCGTGGTGACGATCGAGCAGTGGCAACAGCGCTGCCTCGCGACGCTGGGGAGTCGCTTCGTCTTCGCCGCCGACGAGATCTATCTCCAGGCCCAGGCCCCGCTCCCCGAGGCCGACGCCTACGAGGGATTCCCCGTGGCCGAGGACGGCATCGGCCTTGTGCGCCGCTTCGAGGACGAGCTCGGCCGCGCGCTTGGGCGCGTCGGTCCGGCGCGAACGCTGCGCAAGGTCACCGTCGTGACCGGAGCGCTCTACGGACCGCGCCTCGAGCGCTGGCTCTCGCCGCTGGTCTCGCGCGGCGTGGACGCGCACGTCGTATCCGTCCCGAACGATTTCTTCGGCCGCACGATCACGGTGGCGGGACTCCTGACCGGGCAGGACATCCAGCGTCACCTCGCCGGCCTCGATCGCCTCGGTGACGAGGTGCTCGTCCCCGCCGTGGCGGTGCGTGACGGCGACGGCGTCTTCCTCGACGACGTCACCCCGGCCGATCTTGCCCGGGACCTCGGTGTTCCCGTCCGCGTCGTCGAGCCGTCCGCTCGCGCCCTGCTGCGAGCGCTACTGGGATAGGCCGTCGTGCAGACCACGCAGCTCCGGCCGACCCTCGCCATCGTCGGCCGGCCGAATGTCGGAAAGTCGTCGCTCTTCAACCGGCTCGTCGGGCGCCGGCAGGCCCTGGTGCGCGACGTGCCCGGCGTGACGCGCGACCGGCTCTACGGCCGCGTGGAGTTCGAGCGCTGGCAGGCGACGGTGATCGACACGGGCGGGTTCGATCCCTCGTCCGTCGAGCCGCTCGTCGAGGGCGTGCGGCGTCAGGTGCTTGTGGCCGTCGACGAGGCCGACGTCATCCTCTTCGTCGTCGACGCGCGAGAGGGCGCGACCGGGCTCGATGTTGAGATCGCTCAGATCCTCCGCCGCGCCGGACGTCCGGTGGTGCTCATCGCCAACAAGGTCGACGCGGGCGGCCAGGAAGGCGCCCTCGGTGAGCTCTACCGCCTCGGCTTCGGCGAGCCCCTCGCCGTCTCGGCCGAGCACGGCCGTGGCGTGGCCGAGATGCTCGAGCGCGTCCGCGAGCTCTCACCCAAGCCGGACGTGGCCGAGCGCCCGGTCGAGCGCACGCGCATCGCGATCATCGGGCGCCCCAACGTGGGCAAGTCGTCGCTCGTCAACGCCATGGTCGGGGACGAGCGCGTCCTCGTGCACACCGAGCCCGGTACCACGCGTGACGCGGTGGACACGCCGTTCACGCGCGACGGCCACCCATACGTGCTGATCGACACCGCGGGCATCCGGCGCAAGGGCCGCGTCAACGAGCCGCTCGAGAAGCTGGCGGTCGTCATGGCGCTCAAGAGTCTCGAGCGGTGCCAGGTGGCCGTCCTCGTCATCGATTCGAGCGAAGGCCTGACCGCGCAGGACGCCCACATCGCGGGGTACGCCCACGAGGCCGGCCGGGCCACGGTGATCGCGGTGAACAAGTGGGACCTGGTGCCCCGCGGCATGGTGAGGAAGGCCGAGGTCGTCGATCAGGTGCGCGATCGTCTGCCGTTCCTCGACTACGCGTCGATCTGCTTCACGTCGGCGGTGCAGGGCGACGGCCTCCCCGATCTGTTCACCGCCATCGACGACGCGGCGGCCGAGGCGCGCCACCGGGTGTCGTCCCAGGAGATCACGGCGACGCTCCAGGAGGCGTTGACCCGGCGGCCGGTGAGCATCGGCGGCGTGCCGCTCACGCTGCAGTCGGCGACGCAGGTCAGCGTGGAGCCGCCGACGTTCGCGCTGCGTGTGAACCGCCCCGGCGAGGTTCACTTCTCCTACGAGCGCTACCTGCTGAAGTCGCTGCGCCACGCGTTCGGCTTCGCCGGCTCGCCGATCCGGCTGGCCTTTCGCAGAGCGGTCGGGCCGAAGGCCCGTCGTCCCGGAGCGCGTCGCTCGTGAGGCGCCGACGGCCGAGTGTGCAGGGGCTGGCCCCCCTGTTCGGCTTGGTCGTGCTCGTCGCGCTCGTCATCCTCGTCTCGAGCCCTACACATCGCACGTTCTATCTCGGCATCGGAGCCGAGCGGCTCCCGACCCGCCCGTTCCCGCTGCCGCCACTGCCCGGGCTGATGCGGACGGACGTGCCCGTGATGGCACCGGTCGCAGTGAATCGACGCATGTTGAGCCCGGACGCCGATGGCAAGCTGCTCGTTCCCGTCGCCGACGAGATTCCGTCACGCCTGCCCGCCCCCGGTGTTCCGAAAGGCTGGGAGGTGAAGGAATTCGCCGGCAAGGCCGACGTCGAGCTGGTGCGCGCCGAGGGGGGCGCCGCCATCCGACTGCGCAGCGACGCCACGTCGTTCCTGCTCTATCGCGACGTCGTGGTGGACGTCGAGCGCGCGCCGATGCTCTCGTGGTCGTGGAAGGCTGTGCGGTTGCCGTCGCGCGGCGACGTCCGCCACGGCCCGACCGACGATCAGGCCGCGCAGCTCTATGTCGTGTTCCCGCGATGGCCGGCCGCGACGCTGAACAGCGACGTCGTCGGCTACGTGTGGGACACGACCGCGCCGGTGGGATCCGTCGTCACGAGCGCCAAGGCGCCGAACGTCAAGATCATCGTCGTGGAATCGGGAACGGCGCAGGTGGGCTCGTGGGTGCACTACCAGCGCAACGTTCACGACGATTACGTCACGCTCTTCAAGACCCGGCCGCCGCGTGTCGGCATCGTGGCCTTCATGACGGACGCCAACGACACGAGCTCGGCGGCGGAAGCCTGGATGGGCGAGGTCCAGTTTGCCCCGCGCGCGTTAGATGGCCGGAAAAGCCCAACGTCCATGCTAAGATGACGCGCATGGCTGAAATGGACGGACCCGAGCACATTTACGACGAAGAGCCGCCCCGCAGCATCTTCTCGGCCTTGTGGTTCCGCGCCCTGATCGTCATTCTCGTCCTCGGCGTCATCGCGGCCGTCGCCGTGCCGTACGTGCTGGACATCGTGAACCCGCCGGTGGTGAAGAAGACCGCATCGGCGCCTCCGCGTCCAGCCGCAGCACCCGTCGCACCGGTGGCGCCCGAGCCAGCGGCAACGTCGCCGTCGCTCCCGCCCCCGTCGGCGCCGCGCGCAGAGACGTCACCGGCGCCCGTCGTCACGCCGCCCGCTCCCGCCGCCATCACCGGCAAGCCCGTCGAAGCCAGGAAGCCGGCGACGAGCACCGTGAAGCCGGGGACCGACACGCCGAAGATGACGATGGCCGTCGATCCGACGAAGCCCGCGGCCCCGAAGGCCGCGCCGAAACCGTCGGCTGCCGCGAGCAAGAGCACGGACGGTTCGTACTGGGTCCAGGTGGGCGCCTACAAGAGTCAGGCGACCGCGAAGGCGGTGGCCGCCCGACTGCGCGAGCAAAACTACACGGTCGTCGAATCGGTCAAGGACGGCGGTGGTGCGATACCGTCCGCGTCGGCCGATACCGCGGGCGCGGGTGATCGCTACAACGTGTTCGTCTCCGGCTCGGCACCGAGTGAGCTGGCCACCAAGCTCTCGGCCAAGGGCCTCGCCGCCGACGCCGTCGCCGGTGGCGTCGTGGTCAAGCCGAGCTTGCCACTGCGCGACGCGGTGGCGCTCTCGCGCGATCTCGCCACCGACGGCCTCAAGGTCCAGGTGCGGCGGGCCGGTGGTGAGCGCGCCCCGGACACCTCGGCCGCGAGCGCCGCCGCCAGCGCGTCCTCGGGCGACACCCTGTATCGTGTGCGCGTCGGGGGCCTCGCCGATCGCGCCGCCGCGTTGGCCACCCTGAAGGAGCTGGAGGGGAAGGGCTACAAGCCGTTCATCGGGCGAGGAGGCTCGTAGCGATCGGAGGGAGGTGAGGGGACGCTGTGACGAAGAACGATCTGATCAACGCCGTCGCGAATCACGGACTGTCCAAGCGGCAATCAGCGTCCGTCGTGGAGTCGGTGTTCGACATCATCTTCCGGTGCTTCGAGAAGAGCGAAGACGTGAAGATCGTCGGATTTGGCCACTTCCGCATCCGGCGCAAAGCGTCGCGGCGCGGACGCAATCCTCAGACGGGCGACTCCATCGAGATCACCGCCCGCAAGGTGCTCACGTTCAAGCCATCGAAGGGGCTCAAGCAACGGATCAACAGCACACAGTCGAGCTGACCGCGAACGGCGCCGAGCGGCTCTACTATCGCATCGGCGAGGTGGAGTCCATCACGGGCGTGCCCGCGTACGTCCTCCGCTACTGGGAGTCGGAGTTCAAGCTCCTGCGGCCCAAGAAGAACCCGGCGGGGCAGCGTGTCTACCGCCGACGCGACCTCGAGCTCGTGCAGCGGATCAAGACGCTTCTCTACGACGAGCGCCTGACCCTGGAGGGTGCCAAGAAGCGCCTGCTCGCCGAGTCGCGTAAGGGCACCGAGCAGCTCCAGTTCGGGCTGCGCGATCACGTCTACAGCGACGCGCTCCGCCGCATCCGCGAACGTCTGACTACGCTGCGAACGCGGCTGAACGGTTGAGAGCCCGGTAGCGCACAGAACTCCTCCGCCCCACCAGGTCACCCAGCGGCTCGTCCTCTATCTCAGGCAATAGAAAGATATATCTCCAGGTATATAGCCCCACATCCGAACATTTCGTAGCGTTTTAGGATGAAAAAAGACCTCCTTCGGATCGGCGCAGCGCTTGCTCTGCTGATCTCCATCGTCGGCCTTGGCGCGGACGTGAGCCTCGGAAAGGCACGGCCGCGCACCGTGGCAAGCTGTTCGCCAATCGATGTCCAACGCGCGGTGGACGCTGCTCCCATTGGGGGAACGGTGACCTTACCCTCCTGAGCGTTTACGGCCTGGGGTACGACCGTCGTCATCACCAAGCCGATCATATTGGAAGGTCAGGGCGTAGGCCTGACGACGCTCCGTCGCCAGGTGGGTGGTGCGCTGATCATGTTCCAGGTCACGGGAGTCGCCGGCTTCGAGATGCGCAATCTCACGCTCGATGGCACCTTCGATACCGACCCGAACGTGTATCAGGACATGGGCCTCGGTCTTACGGACGCGGTGGACTTCCGGATCCATAATGTGGCTTTCCAAAATCTCTCCCGAGGAATCGAAATCCACGGCGATCCCATCGTCACCCGAGGCGTCATCTACCTGAACACGTTCACGGACATCTACTACCTCGATCCGGTACGCGGAGCCCTGGGCTACGGTGTTGTCGTGTACGGCAGCGGCACCTGGCCCCCCCTGAGGCTCGGTACCGTGCAGAACGTCTTCATCGAGGACAACACGTTTACCCGGAACCGGCATACCGTGGCCTCGAACAACGGCTCGCGCTACGTCTTCCGGTTCAACACCATCATCGACAACCGCGAAGATGCTGCTGCCATCGATGCCCATGGACGGAGCGTCTGGCCGCGTGGCTCGCGTCAGTATGAAATCTACGGCAACACGGTGGACAACGCAGTGCCCCGCTACGCCGGGGTCGCTCCTCGTGGGGGCGACGGGGTGATTTTCAGCAACCGCTTCTCGTTCAACGTGACAAACGATCTACTCCTCACCAATGAAGGCGGCTGCGTCGGGACGTATCCCTTGCCCGATCAAACCCGGAGTCTCTACATCTGGAACAATACCGTCCCTAGACAGTATGACTTCCGCGAGGTGAGGCTGACCTCCGGCGCTCAACGCGGATTAGCCTCATCGAGGCCAGAGCCGCACGTGCTCTTAGGCACAAACGAGCGTGGAGGTCAGCCATGGGTGAGTCTAGCAAGACGCTCTTCGTCGGTCTCGATGTTCACAAGGACACCATTGCCGTGGCCTACGCGGCAGAGGACCGCAGTACGGAGGTGGTGTCGCTGGGGATGATCGGCACGCGACAGTGCGACATCGACAAGCTGATCCGGAAGCTCGAGTCGAAAGGCGCCCCGTTCGCCATCGCCTACGAGGCGGGGCCGTGCGGGTACTGGCTGTATCGATACCTGACCCGGCGAGGGCTCAGTTGCATCGTCGTGGCGCCGTCGCTCATCCCACGAAAGCCGGGCGATCGAGTGAAGACTGATCGCCGGGACGCCGTCACGCTGGCCCGCCTGCTGCGCAGCGGGGATCTGAGCTCGATCTACGTTCCCACGGTTGACGACGAAGCGATTCGGGACCTGAGCCGGGCGCGTGAGGATGCGGTGCGCGACCTCAAGCGGAGCAAGGTGCGGCTGAAGGCGTTCCTGCTGCGCCAGGACATTCGCTACGAGGGGCGCGCGAACTGGAACGCCGCCCATCTGCGCTGGCTGGCGCGGGTGGTCTGCCCGACGGCGGCGCAGCAGATCGTGTTCCAGGAGTACGTCCACACCGTGACCGAGCAGACGGAGCGAGTCCAACGCTTGGAGGTCGAGCTGCACACGGCCGTGAAGACGTGGCGGCTGCATCCGATCGTGGAAGCTGTCCAGGCCCTGCGGGGGGTGGATCTTACCGGCGCGGTGACTCTGATCGCCGAAGTGGGCGACCTGACCCGGTTCGATACGCCGCGGAAGCTGATGAGCTACTTGGGCCTGACGCCGTCGGAGTACTCGTCGGGGGAGCGACGGCGCCAGGGCGGCATCACCAAGGCGGGGAACGGTCACGCCCGGCGGGCCCTCGTCGAGGGAGCCTGGGCCTATCGGTATCCAGCGAAAGTGAGTCGACATCTCCAGCTCCGCCTGGAGAACGTACCCACCGAGGTGCGCGCCATCGCGTGGAAGGCCCAGCTGCGGCTGTGCAAGCGGTACCGGCTGTTGAGCGCGCGCGGCAAACATGTGAACCAAGTCGTCGTCGCGATTGCGCGGGAGATGGCGGCGTTCGCTTGGGCAATCGCCCGAACGGTCCCGATGGCGTCGTAACCCAGCGGCCCAGCCGGGCGACGGAGCGAACCAGCGTTGATCACGATCTCGAGCCATCGGCGGGGACGCGGCCCCGGTCTTCGGCGCAATCTTCGAGCGCGTTACGAGGCCACGACCCTCGAGCCTAGAGCGAAGCAGGCGCCGCGACGGACACCAGTAAGGTGGTAACCAACCCACGGATATCAGCATGATCGACCGTCGCACTTACAGGCTCCGTCTCTACCGGTGGCTCGAGCACCCACCATGACGCATCAAGCTCACGATACGCACGATCGTAAGATGGTCTTGGTACTTGACGGCGGAAGTCATATCAACGGCGCCAGTGCGCGCATCGTCCTGCAAGCCGGATGTGAGACTTTCATTCAGCTCAACCGTGACTTCTTCCTCACGCCGCCGCCCGCGTACACGCCGTTCATTCATCCCCATCCATTGCGCGGTTAGTCTGGTGGTCCGGCGATTCTGTAAGTAGGGGCGGCACATCCCGCCCCTCGGTGATAGAATCCCGAGTGCCAAACACTTGATTTGGTTAGGTCGGGGCGTGGCGCAGCCCGGTAGCGCACAGGACTGGGGGTCCTGGGGTCGGAGGTTCAAATCCTCTCGCCCCGACCAACTTTTTCCCTCCGCATCACCTGAATGGCCGTCCCGCTGGTCACCAACGGCGACGGCAACCACGCCGCAGGCCTAGCCGTACTCGTCTCGGCGCTCCACGATCTGGGCGTGGTCCATGTCCTGGCCCCCGAAACGCGCCGCAGGCGGTCAACGGCACGACGTCGGATTGCGTCAACATCGGCATGCTCGGCTTGCTGCCCGGATCGTCACGTCGAGTCCCGAGGAGCTGGCGAGCGTCTTCAACGCGAATCCCACCCGCTACCTCCCCGGCAGACCGCTCCATCACGTCGTCGACCGGCGGCGCAGTTACTGAACGGGCCAAGAACCGCACAGTGACTGGAGTGCCGTGCATGAGGGATTTCCCTACCGGGCTTGCGGGTTTTCCCCTGATTGACGGGTGGGCCTCCGGCGCCTAAATGGGAGTTGGAAATGCCTTCGGTGCGCGGGACGTTCGTGCTGAACACGTTCGACTTCATCCGCGAGCATTACAGCCCCGCGGCCCACACCATGGTGCTCCAGATGCTGCCAGTGCCGCGGCCCTCGCTGAGCGAGGCGCGCGAGACCTCCTGGACGCCTCTGGAAGACCTCGTCGCATACATGGAGACGGCAAAGGCCGTACTCGCGCCCGGGGATCCCACCTTCTACAGGAAGATGGGTTTCTACGGTGGTAGCCACATGCGAGCTCTTTGGGTCGGGATCGCGGTCAGCGAGCCCACGAGAGCTCTGCGATTCTGCGGGACGCTCTGGCAGACCTTTTTCGACGCGGGCCGGCTCGAGGTGATCGAGGCTTGCCCGGCGGGCGCGATTCTGCGCATTCACGATTTGCCGTCGGCCGCGCCCTTCTGCCAGCGCTTTCTCGGCTCCGTGGAGGGCGTCCTCAGTCTGTCGGCAATACCAGTGCGAGTCGAGGAGCGAGCCTGCACCTGCCGTGGAGACGTGTACTGCGAGATATTCGTCACGCGTGAACCAACGCGGCCGACGCATGAGAGAGCCGCGACCGCCATCACAGAAGCGCCTCCTGTGCTCGTATAGATCTCGACTGTCGTCGACAAGCGATCGGGATGCTCGGCGCGGGCCATCGCCAATTCCCTCGGCGCCGTTCGAAGCGAGATGGACTTCCCAGCCCAGGCAGGCGAAGTACAGCGCGGACGCCTCGCGATTGTCCTCGACGTCGTCGATGATGAGGACGCGGCAGTTGAACTCGGGCAGGGACGGACGGAGGTCTTGCGTGC
>Ga0209159_1000114_pt1 | contig 77367 bp, 81 predicted proteins | sample GraSoiAngelo_144_FD_185901 | JGI IMG/M metagenome (GOLD analysis project Ga0209159, IMG submission 185901) | Grasslands soil microbial communities from the Angelo Coastal Reserve, California, USA - 14_1009_02_40cm (SPAdes) (version 2) | ecosystem: Environmental > Terrestrial > Soil > Grasslands ...
CGCCGAGCCTGCCGCCGTCCCGGCCGCCACCGCGACGAGCAGGTACCCGGCGTGCGCGATGGACGAATAGGCGAGCATGCGCTTGAGAGTGCGCTGCGCCAGGGCGATCAGGTTTCCCACCACCATGGTGGCGACGGCGAGCCACCACACGACCGCGTGCCAGGCGGGCACCGCGTCGAACGCCTCCGCCAGCACGCGCAGCAGCGCTGCGAACGCGGCGGCCTTCACCGCCGTCGCCATGTACGCGGTGACGGGCGTGGGCGAGCCGTCGTACACGTCGGGCGCCCACATATGGAAGGGCACCGCGGCGACTTTGAACCCGAAGCCGACGAGCAGCAACCCGAGCCCGATCAGCAGCATGGTGTTGTGCTGCAGGCCGAGGGTCGCGACCTGCACGCCGATCAAGGTGAGGTTGGTGGTGGCCGTCGCGCCGTACACGAGGGCGATGCCGTACAGCAGAAAGCCGGAGGCGAACGCTCCCAGCAGGAAGTACTTGAGCGCGGCTTCCGCCGCCGCTGCGCTGCGGCGATTGATCCCGGCGAGCACGTAGACCGCGACCGACATGAGCTCGAGACCGAGGAACAGCACCATCAAATCCTGGGCGCCCGCCATCAGCATCATCCCCAGCGTCGCGAACAGCAGCAGCGCGAAGTACTCGGGCACCAGCAGCGCCTCCCGCTCGAGATACTCGAACGAGACGAGCACCGTCAGCCCGGCCGTGCCGAGGAACAGCCAGTCGGCGACGAAACGAAAGTCGTCCACGGCGATCATGGCCGCGATCCCCGGCGCGCGGGCGCCCTGCCACCACAGGAACCACGCGGCGAGACCGGCGGCGCCGAGCCCGGCCAGCGTCACCCACCCGGCGAGACGCAGATCCTGCGGCGTGCGGTGTCGCCAGGCGACCACGATGAGCACGAGCAGCGCCGTCGTCGTGAGCACCAGCTCGGGCGCAAGCGCGATAAGCAGGTCGCCGGGGCGCGAGAGATCGAGGGTCGAGAGGTCGACGTTCATCGCGCGGCCGCGGCGGGTGCGGCGGGCCGGACGGACTCGATGAATCGCTGCGCGCTCGGCTCCATGCGCCGCAGGAACGGCGTCGGATACACGCCGATCCACACGATGCAGGCGACGAGCGGCAGCAGCACGGCCAGCTCGCGCGGCGACAGGTCGGCAAGGTGCGCGTTCTCGGGCTTGTCGAGCGGATTGTAGATCACCCGCTGCAGCGCTGGCAGCAGGTACATCGCCGCCACGATGACCCCCGTGGTCGCCACGCCCGCGGCGATGGGGTAGGTGCGGAACGCCCCGAGCAGCACGAGGAATTCCCCGACGAACCCGTTCGTGGCGGGCAACCCGATGGATGAGAGCGACACGATCGTGAGCACGGCGGCGAAGAGCGGCACGACCTTCGCGATGCCGCCGAACGCCTCGATCAGCCGGCTGTGACGCCGCTCGTACAGCATCCCGACCAGGAAGAAGAGCGCGCCGGTCGAGATGCCGTGATTGATCATCACCATGAGCGCGCCCTGCACGCTCTGCAGCGTCAGGGCCCAGATGCCGAGCATCACAAACCCCAGGTGCGCGACCGAAGAGTACGCAATCAGCTTCTTGAAGTCGGGCTGCACCATGGCGACGAGCCCGCCGTAGACGATCCCGATCAGGGACAGCGTGACGATCGCCGCCTGCACCGCCGGGTTGAGCGCCACCTGCGGGAAGAACGGCAATGCGAAGCGCAGGAAGCCGTACGCTCCCATCTTCAGGAGGACCGCGGCGAGGAGCACCGAGCCCGCCGTGGGCGCCTCAACATGGGCGTCCGGGAGCCAGGTGTGGAACGGAAACATCGGGACCTTGATCGCGAACGCGAGAAAGAAGGCGCCGAACAACCAGAACGCCACGGTCCCCAGCGCGCCGATGTTGCCCATCACGTGGACGTAGGAGAACGAGTAGACGCCGGTGCGCTGGGCGACGAGGTAGACGAGCGTCAGGATCGCCACCAGCATCAGCAGCGATCCGAAAAACGTGTAGACGAAGAACTTGATCGCCGCGTACAGCCGGTTTTGTCCGCCCCACACGCCGATGATGAGGTACATGGGGATGAGCATCACGTCCCACATCACATAGAAGAGGAAGAGATCGAGCGACACGAACACGCCGATCATCCCGGACGTGAGCACGAGCATGAGCGCATAGAACCACCGCTCGCGCGTCGTGATGTAGTTGTAGCTCCCCAGGATCGACAGTGGCACGAGGAACGTCGTGAGCAGGATCATGAAGAGCGAGATCCCGTCGACACCCACGGTGTAGTGTATCCCCCAGCTCGGGATCCAGGGCACGTCGAGCTGGAGCTGCATCCCGCCCGCGGGCTGGAAGACCCACCACAGCGGTACGGAGATGGCGAACTCGAGCAGGCTTGCCGCAAGCGCGAAGTGCTTCGCCCAGCGCTCCGGCGCGGCGAGGACGACGACGGCGGCGAGCGCGGGCCAGACGATGAGCGCCGTGAGAACCGCTTGAGCGTACATCGGTTACCGCACCGCCCCGCCGACGACCAGCAACACCCCGACGACGAACAGCACCACGTAGAAGCCCACCTCGCCCGTCTGCAGCCTGCTCCCGAGCCAGCCGAGCGCGCGGGAGGCCGCGGCGCTGCCGTTCACGATCAGCCCGTCCACGATCCGGGCGTCGATGGTCTTCCACAGGACCTCACGGGCCAGCCATTGAATGGGCCGCACGATGATCGTGTCGTACAGCTCGTCCACATACCACTTCTTCCACAGGAGGCGCCCGAGGCCGGTTTCGGCGGGCGCGAGCCGCGCCGGCAGCAGCGCCTCCGGCTTGAGCAGCCGCACCGCGCCGAAGATGCCGAGTGCGCCCACCCCGACCGCGCTGCTCAGCACGGCCCACTCGACGGCGGGCGACAGCTCCACCGCGGGACGCATCCGGTCGGCGAGCCCGGTGACCGGCTCGAGCCAGTGCTGCAGGAAGGCGCCACCGCCCATGAGCTCGGGGAGGTCGAGCAGGCCCCCGATCAGGCTCAGCAGCCCCAACACGACCAGCGGCCCGGTCATCACCCAGGGCGCCTCGTGCAGGTGCTGCCGCTCCTGCTCGCCCGCGCGGGTGGGGCCGTGGAAGGTGTAGAGCATCAGCCGCGTCATGTAGAACGCGGTGAGCAGCGCCGCCGCGACGCCCATCGCCCAGTACACGTACCAGATCGGCTCGGCCGTGGCGAGCGCAAACGCGGCGCCGAGAATCGCGTCTTTGGAGAAGAAGCCCGAGAGGGGCGGGATGCCCGCGATCGCGAGGGTCGCGATCCACATGAGGGTCGCGGTCCACGGGAGATAGCGCCGTAGGCCCCCCATGTTCCGCATGTCCTGGGCGTCGTCGTGGGAGTGGGTGGCGTGGTAGGCGTGGTGCATCGCGTGGATGACGCTGCCCGAGCCCAGAAACAGGAGCGCCTTGAAGAACGCATGCGTCACCAGGTGGAAGATTCCGGCGGCGTACGCGCCAGTGCCCACGCCCAGGAACATGTAGCCGAGCTGCGAGATGGTGGAATAGGCCAGCACACGCTTGATGTCCCATTGCTTGAGCGCGATGGTGGCGGCGAACAGCGCGGTCAGGGCGCCGACGCCGGCGACGGCGGCGCTCCCCAGCGGGGATAGCGCGAACAGCACGTTGCAGCGTGCCACGAGATAAACGCCCGCCGTCACCATCGTAGCCGCGTGGATCAGCGCCGATACCGGTGTCGGGCCCTGCATCGCGTCCGGCAGCCAGGTGTACAGCGGGATCTGCGCTGACTTTCCCGTGCAGCCGAGGAACAGGAAGAGCGTGATGGCGGTGATCGTGGACCCCGCGGGCGGGAACACCGCCTGCGCCCGGCCGAACACCGGGCCGAAGTCGAGCGAGCCCGTGGCGCGGAAGATCAGAAACATTGCGATCAGGAACCCGAAGTCGCCGATCCGATTCACGATGAACGCCTTTTTGCCGGCGTCGGCGTTGATCTGCTCGCTGAACCAGAAGCCGATCAGGAGGTAGGAGCACAGTCCTACCCCTTCCCACCCCACGAACATCACCGGGAAGCTCGCCCCCAGCACGAGCATCAGCATGAAGAACACGAACAAATTGAGGTAGGCGAAGTAGCGCGCGTACCCCGCGTCTGCGTGCATGTAGCCGACGCTGAAGAGGTGGATGAGGGCGCCGACGCCGGTCACGACCAGCACCATCACCGCGGCCAGCTGGTCGAACTGGAGTGCGAAGTCGAGCCGCAGGTCGCCGGCCGGCATCCACTCCCAGTAGCGGAGCACCAGCGGCGCGGCCTGATGGAGGCTCGCGAACTCGGCCACGGCGGTCGCCGCGGCGGCGAACGCCAGCACGAGCACCCCCACCCCGATCGTCGACACGGTGGCCTTGGCGGTGGGACGCCACAGCGCCAGCGCGCCGTTCAGGAGGAAGCCCACGAGCGGCAGCGCCGGGACCAGCCAGAGCAGCTGCAGCGCGGAGGCCGGCATCAGCCCTTGAGCAGGTTGATGTTCTGGAGGTTGACCGTCCCGCGGTGGCGGTAGATCGCGAGGATGATCGCGAGTCCGACCGCCGCCTCCGCGGCGGCCACCGCCATCACGAAGAAAACGAAGAGCTGCCCGGCGACGCCCAGGCGCTGCGCCAGCGCGACGAACGTGAGATTCACCGCGTTCAGCATCAGCTCGACGCACATGAAGATCACGATGGCGTTACGCCGCAGCAGCACTCCGAAGACACCGAGCGTGAAGAGTGCGGCGGAAACGAACAGGGCGGGTCCGAGGAGCATTCAGAGCTTCCGCTTGGCCAGCACTACCGCGCCGACGAGAGCGGCGAGGAGGAGGAGGCTGGTGATTTCGAAGGGGATGAGATACGTGTCGAACAGCGGCCGGGCGATCGCGCCCACGAGTCCCTGCTCCTGCTGGAGGCGGGCCATGCTGCCGGGCGGAAGCTGGATCGCCTCCGGAGGCGCGGCGTGGCGCAGGATCCACAACTGGAACAGCAACACGCCGCCGAGCAGCGCGGCGATTCCGACGCCGAGCGGGCCCTTCACGTCCGTCGGGCCTTGCCGGCCTAGGTTGAGCAGCATGATCACGAACAGGAACAGCACCATGATGGCGCCGGCGTAGACCAACACCTGCAGCACCGCGATGAACTGGGCATCGAGCAGGACAAACAGGGCCGCCAGCGAGAACAGCGTTACGACGAGCCAGAGAGCGCTGGCCACCGCGTTGCGGCGCGTGATGCAGCACAGCGCGCTCACGATCGCGAGGCCGGCGAACGCCCAGAAGATGATCAGCGTCCAGGGCATGCCCTACTCGCCTTTGGGGTCGGAGGGGTCCCACAGCGTGGAGACGGGATGCGTCTGCGCGCACAGGCGCTCGAGATCGTACACGAAGCGATCGCGCGAGAACTCCGAGTTCTCGAAGTGCACGCCCACGTGGATCGCTTCTTCGGGGCAGACTTCCTGGCAGTAGCCGCAGAAGATGCACCGGAACTCGTCGATCTCGTAGATCAGGGGGTAGCGGTTGCCTTGCTCGTCCTCCCCCGGCACGAGCTTGATGCAGTTGGCGGGGCAGATCTGGGGGCACAACCCGCAGGCCACGCATTTGGCGCGCCCCTGCTCGTCGGTGAGCATGCGGTGGGTGCCGCGCCAGCGCGGCGAGAGCGTCCAGTCCTTGCTGCTCTTTTCCTCCGGGTACTGCATCGTCACCTTCGGCCGCCACAGGTGGCTGAAGGTGAGCGCCATGCCCTTGAGTGTGGCGCGGAGGTAGGACGCCTGGGTGCCGGGCCGCTTCATCACCTTCACGCCGATGGCCATGTCAGCTCGTCTCCTGCGCCACCGCGCCCGCCACCAGGCGGCCCCGATCGAGCACGAAGAGCAGCGGCAGGGCCAGTAGCACGTTCAACCCGAACAGCGCGAGCCCGAACCGCCGATCATAGTCCCAACCCAGCAGCCCGTGCAGGATCCAGATCGCGGTGGCGATGACCGTGAGATAGCCGAGCGCGAGCGGCAGCATCACCTTCCACCCGAGCGCCATCAGCTGGTCGTAGCGGAAGCGCGGCAGGGTCCACCGCACCCAGATGTAGAGGAACAGGAAGACCAGGACCTTGAAGGAGAACACCCCCAGCGTCAGGACGGTCTTGAGGGGCGACCACGGCGGGGTGTTGTCCCAGGTCGTGAACGGGATGTCCCACCCGCCGAAGAACAGCGTGGTCATCAGCGCCGACGCCGTCACCATATTCGAGTACTCGGCGATGTAAAACATCGAGAACTTCATCGCACTGTACTCGGTGTGGTAGCCGGCGATCAGCTCGCCTTCGGCCTCGGGGAGGTCGAACGGCAGCCGGTTCGTCTCGGCGAACGCCGCGACGATGAAGACGAAGAACGCGAGCGACAGTGGGAACACGTTCCACGTGAAGAGCGACTGGGACTGCTTCGCGATGACGTCGGTGAGCGTCACGTTGCCCGCCAGCAGCAGCACCGCCACGGTGCTCATCCCCATGGCGATCTCGTAGGAGATCATCTGGGCCGAGGCGCGCAGGCCGCCGAGCAGCGAGTACTTGTTGTTCGACGCCCACCCCGCGAGCACGATGCCGTACACGCCCAGCGAGCCGAACGCGAGGATGTAGAGGAACCCGACCGGCAGGTTCGCCACGACCATGTCCACCTCGCCCCAGGGCGTGGGCAGCGGGGTAGCGAACGGGATCACGGCGAAGGTGAGCAACGCGGGCACGAACGACATCGCCGGCGCCAGCATGAACAGCACCTTGTCGGCCTGCGCCGGCAGCGTCTCTTCCTTGAGCAGATTCTTGAGCCCGTCGGCCGCCGGTTGCAGCAGCCCCTGAGGCCCCACGCGGTTGGGGCCGAGCCGATCCTGCATCCAGGCGCAGATGCGCCGCTCCGCCAGAGTCAGCAGGGCCACGCCCACCATGATCACGGTGAACACCACGACGATCTTGATGATCGTGCTGACCAGGAAGAACGTCACGCCGTCGCTCCAACCGCGGCGGTGATCCTCCTGCCGAGCAGTCCCAGGCGCGCGTAGCTCAGCCCTGCGAACGGGCCTCCCCCCGCCGACTGGGCCAGCCGCTCGAACACCTCGGCCGGTCCCGCGAGCGGCGCGCCGTTCCCCAGCGCCCCGAGCAGCTCGGCGAGTACCCACCACGCCGGCCGGGCCATGCCGGGCGCGGGCTTTGCCTGGAAGTAGCGCTGCACCCGCCCATCCCGGTTCACGAAGCTGCCGTCCTCCTCCGCCACGTTGGCGATGGGGAGCACGACCTCGGCGTCGCGCGCGCCGTCCGGCAGCACGGTGCCGAGGTAGATGAGGGCCCCCGCCGCGCGGACCGTAACCTCCGGTTCGTCGAGCACGAGGACCACCCCGGCTGACTCCGCCGCCCGGAGCGCCGCGGCATAATCGCGCCCGTACCCGAGCAGCTCGGCGGCGGTGCCGTTCGGGGCTCGCTCCGCCCGCAGCGCCAGGTTCGGGACTCCCGCGAGCGGCGCCTCCTCGCCCATCACGATCTGCACGGCGCCGGTCCAGTCGAATCCGGCGAGCAGTTCGCGGGCGAGGAACAGCGCCTCGGTCGACATCCTGGGTGACACCAGCGCCACGGCTTTGCCGCTCGCCCCCCGCAGCACGGTCGCGGCGCGCTCCAGCGCCTCGTCCCAGTCTACTGCCTGTAGCTCACCGCCGCCGCGCTTCACCAGCGGCGCCTCGATCCGGTCGCCGCGGTTCATCCAGCGGTAGTGCATGCGGCCGTGGTCGCACAGGAAGTAGCGGTTGACTTCGAGGTTCGGGCGCGGGCGCACGCGCACCACGACGTTGTCGCGTGTGTCGAGCGTGACGTTGCAGCCCTGCGAGCAGCCGGTGCAGACGGAGGCCGACTTGTCGAGCTCCCAGGCGCGCGCCCGGTGCAGGAAATCCTTGGACAGGAGGGAGCCGACCGGGCACAGATCGACGACGTTCCCGGCCCACGGGTGGTCGAGCCGCGCCTCGGGGTGGATCCCGATGTAGGCCCGGTCGCCCCGCTCGGAGACGTTGAGCACGGGCTCCTGGGCGATGTCCTCCATGAAACGCACGCAGCGAGTGCACAGGATGCAGCGGTTTGGGACGTACAGCACGTCGGGCCCGAAGTCCTCCACCGGGTTGAAGCGCTTCGCATAGTCCGGGCTGTAGCGCGTCGCCGGGCGGCCCTCCTGGAAGGTGAAGTCTTGTAACTCGCACTCCCCCGCCTGATCGCAGATCGGGCAGTCGAGCGGGTGGTTGATGAGCAGCAGCTCGAGCACTCCCATGCGAGCGCTCTTCGCCTGCTCGGACTGCGTATGCACCACCATCCCCTCGGTCACCTGAGTGGCACAGGCGATCTGCAGCTTCGGGGCCTTTTCGACCTGCACGAGACACATGCGGCACACACCGGCCACCGGCAGCCCCGGGTGATAGCAGTAGTGCGGGACCAGCACGCCCGCCTGTTTCGCCGCTTCGATGACGAGGGTGCCTGGAGGCACGCTGACGGCCATCCCGTCGATCGTGAGATTGACGACGCTGTCGGCCATCAGGGCTCGGCCCTCACGCGACCATCATGGGCTTCCGCCGGCCCGCGATGTAGTCCTCGAATTCGCTGCGGAACTTCTTGATGCCGGAGACGACGGGTGCGGCGCAGGAGTCCGAGAGGACGCAGATCGTCTTTCCCGTCATGTTGTCCGCGAGGTCGAGCAGCAGGTCGAGATCCGATGTCTTCCCCTGGCCCGCCAGGATCCGCTCGAGGATCTTCGTGGTCCACGCGGTCCCTTCGCGGCACTGGGTGCACTGGGCGCACGACTCGTGCGCGTAGAAGCGCGCGAGGCGCATGATCTGATAGACCAGGTCGGCGGAATCGTCGAACACGATCACGCCACCCGAGCCTAGCATGGTGCCCTGCTCGACGGCCCCCTCGTAATCCAGCAGGCAGCGTTCCGTTTCGTCGCGGTTCAGAATCGGGACCGACGAGCCGCCCGGGATGCAGGCTTTCAGGGTGCGGCCCGCCCGCATCCCGCCGCACAGCTCGTACAGCAGGTCCTTGAGCGGGAAGCCCATCGTCACCTCGTAGTTGCCCGGCTTCTGGACGTGCCCGCACACCGAGAACAGCTTCGTGCCCGTGCTTTTCGGGTTGGAGAGGGACAGCTTCTTGTACCACGCCGGGCCGTTCGTGAGGATGGGCGGCACCGCGGCGAGCGTCTCGACGTTGTTGATCGTGGTGGGAAGGCCGAACACACCGAAGGCGGCGGGGAACGGCGGCTTGATCCGGGGGTTGCCGCGCTTCCCCTCGATCGAGTTCATCAGCGCGGTCTCTTCGCCGCAGATGTACGCGCCCGCGCCGCGGTGCAAGTGGATCTTGAGATCGCCGAACAGGGCGGCGGCGTTCGCCTCGGCGAGCGCTTGCTCCATGATCGCATACGGCTCGGTGAACTCGCCCCGGATGTAGATGTAGCCGACCTCGGCCTGGATCGCCCGCATCGCGATCGCCGTGCCCTCGAGCAGCGCGTGCGGCGTCCAGCGCATGATCTCGCGATCCTTGAACGTCCCCGGCTCGGACTCGTCCGCGTTCACGCACAGGTAGTGCGGCTTTTTCTTCTCCTTGGGCATGAACGACCACTTGAGACCCGTCGGGAAGCCGGCGCCACCGCGCCCGCGCAGCCCGGACTCCTTCACCGCTTCAGTGATGGCCGCGGGCGCCATCGTCTGCGCCTGCTTCCACGCCTCGTAGCCCCCGCGCTTCACCCAGCCCTTGTAGCTGCGCGCGTCCGGGTCGCCGAAGTACCTGGAGAGGACGGCGGTTTCCTTGGGATGCGGTTTGTGGGGGTAGCCCATTACGATTCCCCGATTGCGGATTGCGGATTGCGGATTTGGCACGTCGGACTTCGAGGGGCCGAACGAGCCAATCCGCAATCCGCAATCGCCAATCCGCAATTGCTGCTCATTGATACTTCCTCACCAGCTCCGGCACCTTCTCCGGGCTCAGGCTCTCGATGAAGTCGTCGTTGATCAGTACCGGGGTCGCGAACCCGCAGGCACCCAGGCATTCCACCTCGATCACCGTCCACTTGCCGTCGGGGCTCGTGGCACCGAGCTCCTTGGCCCCGGTCGCCTCCAGCAGGGCCTTCACCACGTCCTCGGCCCCGCAGATGTTGCAGGGCGACGTGGTGCACACCTGCACGAAATGCGTTCCCACAGGGTGCTGATGATACATGGTGTAAAACGTCACCACCCCCTTGACGTAGGCGGGCGTGAGGCCGAGCAGCGCGGCCACCTCGGTCATGTTGCGGTCGGAGATCCAGCCGCGCTGCTGCTGCACCAGCCACAGCGCCGGCAAGAGCGCCCCCTGCTTCGTGGGGTAGCGGGCAAGAATCGCCTGCAGCGCTGCGAGGACCGTTCCGGTGAACACCGGCTGATACTCTTCCATCCCGGTCTCGTGGGCGGGACGCGCGCTCACGCTCATCGGTCGACCTCCCCCATCACGATGTCCACCGATGCGTTGATGGCGATCAAGTCGGAAAGCAGGTGCCCTTCCGCCATCTTCGGCAGTGCCGCGAGGTTGATGAACGACGGCGGCCGGATGCGCCAGCGCACCGGCTTGGCGGTGCCGTCGGAGACCAGATAGGTGCCCAGCTCGCCCTTGGGGTTCTCGATTCCGACGTACGCCTCGCCCACCGGCGCCTTCACCCCCTCCATCACCTGCTTGAAGTGATAGATCATCGCTTCCATATCGCTCATGGCGCGCGACTTGGGGGGCAGAATCAGGCGCGGGTCCGCCACGTTCAGCGGGCCGTCGGGGAGCCGCTCGAGCGCTTGCCGCAGGATGCGGTTCGACTGGTGGCACTCCTCGAGGCGCACCAGATAGCGGTCGTACACGTCGCCGTGCTCGCCCACGGGGACATCGAACTCATAGCTGTCGTACTCGAGGTACGGCCGGTCTTTGCGCAGGTCGTACGGGACGCCGCTGGCCCGCAGCATCGGTCCGGAGAGGGAGTAATTGATCGCTTCCTGTGCCGTCATCGTGCCCACGCCCTGGGTGCGGCCGACCCAGACGGCGTTGCGCGTCAGCACGCGGTCGATCTCGTGCAGCGTCTTCGGGTACGTGTCGACGAACTGCCGCAACCCCGCGACGAAGTCGTCCGTCACGTCGGCCATCATGCCCCCGACCCGCGTCACGCTCGTCGTGAGCCGCGCTCCGGTCCACATCTCCTGCAGGTTGTAGATGCGCTCCCGCTCCTGGAAGGCCCACAAGAACGGCGTGAATGCGCCGAGGTCGATGGAGGTCGTGCCGAGCCACACCATGTGCGAGATGATGCGGCTCATCTCGCACGCGATCACGCGCAGCACGGTGCAGCGTGGTGTGAGCTCGATGCCCATCAGTCGCTCCGCCGCGAGTGCGAACCCGACGTTGTTGGCCATGGGCGAGAGGTAGTCGGTGCGGTCGGTGAGCGGGATGATCTGATTGTAGTGGCGGTATTCCCCGAGCTTCTCGAACCCGGAGTGCAAGTAGCCGACGTGGGGGATGACGCGGACGACGGTCTCGCCGTCGAGCTCGACGACGAGGCGCAGCACGCCGTGCGTGGCGGGGTGCTGCGGACCGAGGTTGATCAGCATGTGCTCGCCGCTGGCCTCGGGCTCACCCAGTCGCTCGGGCTCGTGCGCTGCGGCGACGAGCGGGAGGCGCGCTGGTCGGCCCTGCGCGTCCAGCCCCGGCGTCGCAAGCTCGAGTGCGACGGTCCGCTTGCTCATTCGGAGTGGGGGATCCTACCGCGCTCGCCGCGGCGCAGCCGCTCCCGCATGTCGGGCGGCAGCTCGTCGTACGCTGCCGCGATCGACAGCTCCTCCAGCGAGTAGTGCGCCTCGGGGTTCGCGGCGAGCGCCTGGCGCACCTGCTCCGCGCGGCTGAACCGGCCGCGCAGCGGGAAGTCTTTGCGCAGCGGGTGGCCTTCGGCGTACGTCTCCCACATCAGGATGCGCCGCAGGTCGGGATGGCCGCGGAACGCGACGCCGAACATGTCGTAGACCTCGCGCTCCAGCCAGTCGGCGCCCCGCCACAGCGGGACGATCGAGTCGACCGTCAGGTCGCCGCGCGGGTCGAGCTCGACCTTCACTCGCAAGTCCGCCCGCCGCTCGAGCGAGCGCAGGTTGTAGACCAGCTCGAGCGGCCGCTCCCGGTCGCGGTACTCCACGGCGGTGACGTCGACGAGGTAGTCGTACTGCTGCCCCGGGGTGTCGCGCAGCCAGGCCATCACCTCGAGGAGCGCCGTGCGGTCCACGTGGACGATCGTGTCCCCGCACGACTCGACCGCGCGGCCGATCGCGCTGCCGAAGGTCGCTCGCAGGGCCTCGGCGGAGGGGTTCACGCCGAGCGGAACTGGTGGACGGAGTTTCCGAACGGCTCGGAGATCTCGTCGATCTGCTCGGGCGGCAACCGCAGGCCGCGCTCGTCGAGCGGCTGCTCCTCGCGCCGCGCGGCGCGGTCGAACAGCGATTCTCCCTTGATCTTCTTGTGCAACAGCAGCACCCCGTACAGCAGCCCCTCGGGGCGGGGCGGGCACCCCGGGACATACACGTCGACCGGGACGATCGTGTCGATCCCCTGCACCATCGCGTAGTTGTCGAAGATCCCGCCGGTCGACGCGCAGGCGCCCATCGAGATCACCCACTTGGGCTGTGGCATCTGGTCGTAGATGCGCCGGATCACGGGAGCGAGCTTGAACGGCAGTCGTCCGGCGCAGATGAGGACGTCGGCCTGGCGCGGGCTGAAGGCCTGGCGCTCCATGCCGAACCGGGCGAAGTCGTAGCGCGACGCCGCCGTGGCCATGAACTCGATGGCACAGCACGCCGTGCCGAACGGCATCGGCCAGAGGGAGTTGGCGCGCGAGGAGTTGACCGCCCAGTCGATGAGATCCTGGGCCTTCGCGAGCAGGTAGTTCGGGCTTTGACCCGCTACTTCCTTCGTTTCGATGACTCGCTTCATGCCTTACTCGAAAGCGTCTCGGAGAGACGTCGCGAAAACACCGTCACGAGCAGTCGTCACGGGAAGGCGTACTGCGTTTCTTGGTGACGGTGCTTCGCGACGCCTGTTCGTGACGCCTATCCGTGACGTCTGTGGCGTCGTTAGTCCCATTGCAGCGCGCCTCGCTTCCAAACGTAGACGTAGCCGACGGCGAGGATGAGCATGAAAACCAGCATCTCCACCAGGAGAAACCCCATCCCCGGTCCGGCTCCCCCGCCGAAGAAGATCGTCCCCCAGGGAATCAGGAACACCGTTTCGATGTCGAAGACGATGAACAGCATCGCCACGAGGTAGAACTTGACCGAGAAGCGCTCGTGCGCGCTGCCCAGCGGCGGCATGCCGCTCTCGTAGGGCGCGTCCTTGACGGCGGTGGGTTTGTGGGGTGCGAGCAGGTGCGACAGCCCAATCAGTCCGCCCGCGTTGAGCGCGACGAATGCGAGCAACAGCAGGAAGGAGAGGTAGGGCTGGTTCATGAGTTCGTGAAAAAATTCACTTGACCGGTCGAAACGTATTCGCGCGCCACACCGTTGTCAACCGAATCGAGTGGCGTAAGTATCGACGGCGCCGATATATTGGCGCGCCATGTCCATCAAGTCCGACCGCTGGATCCGCCACATGGCGAAGACGCAGGGCATGATCGATCCGTTCGCAGAAAACCAGGTCCGCGCGGGCGTGATCTCCTACGGCGTGTCGTCCTACGGCTACGACATGCGCGTCGCGCCTGAGTTCAAGATCTTCACCAATGCTCTGTCCGCCGTGGTCGATCCCAAGAGCTTCGATCCGAAATCGTTCGTCGAGTTCAGCGGCAACGTGTGCATCGTCCCGCCCAACTCGTTCGCGCTGGCGCGCTCGGTCGAATACTTTCGTATTCCCCGCAACGTGTTGACGATCTGCGTCGGCAAGAGCACCTACGCCCGCTGCGGCATCATCACCAACGTGACGCCGTTCGAGCCGGAGTGGGAAGGCTTCGTGACGCTCGAGATCTCCAACACGACGCCTCTCCCGGCGAAGATCTATGCCAACGAGGGCATCGCCCAGGTGCTGTTCTTCACGGCGGACGAGGGCGACGAGTGCGAGGTCAGCTACAAGGACAAGAAGGGGAAGTACCAAGCGCAGCAGGGAATCACCCTGCCGAAGCTCTAAAGACGTCGCGCCAGACGTCGCGCAGCGTCGTCACGAGAAGGCGGCGGTGGCCCTAGGACGCTGCCGAGCCGCCGCTCGACCTGGCGCCAAGCAGCGTGATCGTGGCGCTCGCCAGAGCGAGAATGACGAGGTCCGGCCTCCACCCCAGCTCCGTCGCCGGGACGGCCATCTGCAGGAGGTACATCGCGAAGTCGAACGCCCCGATGAGCAAGCCCAGCAGCACGGTCCGCTGCAGCCCCTTGCCGAACTGCGCCAGCACGCTCCCGGTCACCAGCGCCACCGCGCCCTGCCCCGCCGCGATCGCCAGCGCGGTGACGGCGTCGCTCAAGACTGTGACGAGGAGGCCCGATCGGTTGGGGATGTAACTGAACAACCAGGTGTGCAGCCCTGTAATCACGAGTCCGGCCACCGCGGCGCAGATCGTGGCCCAGATCGCGTAGTAGATGACGATCTTCATCCGCCCCGTGGCATCGGTGGTCATAGCGAGAGCCCTCTCGGTGAGATGCCGCGACGGACACAATCTGCGGTGCGACCGGTGGCGCCGCTAGCGCAGCACCCGGCTCACCCCGGGTGCGCTGACATGTGACCGGTGGGGCGTTCAGGAACGGGTTATCTTACCGCCTGTCATGCGCCGCGCATCCCGTCCAAGGGGCGCTCCCGTGGGATGTAGACCGCCGCTGGCCAGTTCCACCTCGCAGGTAGGCTCGCTGTGAGGCGCGCCGCCCGCCGCGTGGCTCGCGCCGCCCGCGAGCCCGTGAGCCTGCGCACCACGCTGCTGCTGATGACGCTCGCCGCGGGGCTGTATGCCGGCGTCCTCCCCCTCTACCTCTTCTTTCGAGTGCGCGCGGCGGCGCTGGCCCTGGGCGAGGGGACGGCGGCGATCGTCGCCCTGCAGGACGACCTGGCTCGCCGCAACGACGCGTTGGACCACGCCGGCTCCATGGTAAAGCATCTGGTCGAGTCGCGCACGCGTCCTGCCGTCGACACCGACACCATCCGGCACTTCGTCACGGCCGGGGGCGCTCGCTCGGGCGTCCGGGCGTACGCCACCGTTCCCCGGCCGCTCCGGGTCGCGCTGGCGCGCGCCGAGGACGCGATGACGCGCCTCGGGAGCGCGCTCGCCGAGGAGGTCGCGCTGTGCGAGCGCGGCCGCTGGGACGACGCAACCCGGCGGGTGCGCACGCTCGACAGCCTTGCGCAGGTCGTCGACCAGCAAATGCTCGCCGAAGGCCAGCTGGCGCGCCACGACCTGCTGGCTCGGCAGCAGGCGCTGCAGCTGGCCGCCAGCGAGGTGTTGCGCGACACGATCCTCTGGCTCGTCCTGGGCGCGCTGTGCGTCCCGATCGCCGTCTCTCTCATTCGCCGCCGCATGTGGCGCCCCCTCGCCGATCTCGAGGCGGGGCTCGCACGCGTCGCCGACGGGGATCTGACCACCGCGGTCGCGGTGCCCGGCTCTGACGAGCTGGCGCGGCTGGCGCAGCATTTCAACGAAATGACGCGGGTGCTGCGCGATCGCGCCGAGGAGCAGGGTCGCTTCGCCGCGGCGGGCGAGCTGCTGGCTGGGGTAGCGCACGAGGTCAATAACCCGCTCATGGCGATCGCCGCGCATGCGGAGAACCGCGTCGCCGACCCGGCGATCGCGGAAGAGCAGCGCAGCGAGATGCAGCAGATCCTCCGCCAGGCGCGGCGCGCGGCGAAACTGCTGCGCGGACTGCTGCGCTTTGTCCGCGCCACGGAGCGCGAGGTCGGCCGGGTCAATCTCAACGACGTGGTGCGCAGCGCGATGGACCTCGTGTCCTACCGCTTCGGAGTGGACGAGATCGTCGTCGGCGGCCGCCTCGATCCAAATCTTCTCCCGGTCCAGGGGGACGCGATCAAGCTCGAGCAGGTGATCGTCAATCTCCTGTCCAACGCGATCGACGCGCTGCGCGGCATCAAGCCGCCCCGGCAGCTGGGCGTGGATACCTGGTTCGAGGACGGGCGGGTGTCCGTGGCGGTGACGGACAACGGCCGGGGCGTCTCACCGGACGTCCTGGCGCGGCTGTTCCGGCCGTTCGCGACCACCAAGGGGCGGCGAGGCACCGGGCTCGGCCTGTACATTTCACGCCAGGTCGCGCGAGAGGCGGGAGGCGATCTCATTCTGGATTCCACCCGGGGCCTCGGAGCGGGCGCGCGCTTCGTCCTCTCGTTGCCGGTCGCCGCGCCGACCCCGCCCGAGCCGGCGGAGGCCGCGCCCGACGCCGGAGGGGCTCCGGCAGCTGGGCGCCACCGGGTGGTGGAGTCGCTGGCCGGCCTCAGCGTGCTGATCGTGGATGACGAGGAGGCCGTGCGTCGCCCGATGGCGCGGTTCCTCGCGCGCCGCGGCGCCCAGGTGGACGAAGCGCCGGACGGCGCGGACGCCCTGGCTCGGCTGGGCGCGCAGCACCCCGACGTGATCCTGGTCGACCTGCGGATGCCGCGCATGAGCGGCGTGGAGCTGTACGAGCAGCTCGAGGAGACCAGACCCGAGCTGGCGGCCCGGGTGATGTTCCTGTCGGGAGACATCTCCCAGCTGTCGGAGCCCGGCAATACGCCGGTGGCGCGCGAGCGGGTGCTGGTGAAGCCGCTGGAGCTGGGCGAGCTCGAGCGGCGTATCCTGGACTTCGTGCGGGGGGGGGGCGCCGGGGGGTGAGGGGGGTCGAGTGTGGCAGGTCGCCCGTGCGCGCACTATCATGAAGCATGCTGGTCGTGGTCGTCCTGCTGGCGACGGTACTGATGCGCGTCGCGATTATCACCGCTGTGGCGTACCTGCTGCTACCGCGCGGGTCTCCGTGTCCGCACTGCGGCGCCGACATGGCGGCGATCCGGAACCGGCTGTTCGACCGCTTGCTCCCGGTGCTGCAACGTCGCTGGTGCGTGGAGTGCGGCTGGAACGGCATCGTGCGCCGGGTCCGCGCCGCGCCCAGTCACCGCGCGGCGCGGCGCCCGCTCATTCCTTCGTGATCAGCCGGGCCGCCCGCTCGTAGAAGAAGTAGTCCCAGGCCCAGTTCATCAGCACGAACAGCTTGTTGCGGAAGCCGATGAGCTGGATGATGTGCACGATCAGCCACACCGCCCAAGCGAGGAACCCTTTAAACGCGATCCCGCCGATGTAGGCGACCGCGGCGTTGCGGCCGATCGTGGCCAGCGACCCCGGATCCTTGTATCGGAAGGGGAGCGGCGCCTCGCCGCGCAACCGACGCTCGATGTTGTGGGCCGCGGTCTCGGCCATCTGGATCGCCACCGGCGCCATCATCGGCAGCGGGGCACCCTCGTACTCAAGATACGCTGCGTCGCCGATGACAAAGACCTCGGCGTGGCCGGGTGCCTCGAGCATCGGCGTCACCGCCACCCGTCCTTGCCGCGCGGTTGGGAGCCCGAGCTGTGTGGTGAGCGCCACGGCCTGCGCGCCCGCCGCCCAGATGAGCGTGCGCGCGGGGATCACTTCCCCGCCCTTCAGCGTCACGCGCGCGCCGTCCGAGTCCTGGACGGCCGCGCCGAAGCGCACCTCGACGTGCTTGCGCCACAGCGTCTCGGCGGCGGCCTCGCGCAGTCGCGCCGGCAGCGACGCGAGCAGCCGGTCGGTCGCCTCGAGCAGCAACACGCGCACGTCCTTGATGTTGAGCCGCGGGTAGTCTTTCACCAGCACGAGCCGGATCAACTCCGAAAGCGCCCCGGCCATCTCCACGCCGGTCGGCCCGCCGCCCACGACAACGAAGGTGAGGAGCGCCCGCCGGCGCTCCGCATCGGGCTCGAGCATCGCCCGCTCGAAGCATCGCAGCACGTGGTTCCGGATCGCCACCGCGTCGACCACACCCTTCAGGCCGAACCCGTGACGGAGGATGCTGTCCATACCGAAGTAGTTGGTCTCGCCGCCCACCGCGAGGATCAGGTAGTCGTAGGACACCGGGCCGTTGTCGGTGATCACCTGGCGCGCCACCCAGTCGACCCCGGTGACCTGCACCATCCGGAACTCAAAGTTCTGCTGCCCGCGCAGGATCGCTCGCACTGGCTTGGCGATCTGCTCGGGCTCGAGTCCCGCCGTCGCCACCTGGTAGAGGAGCGGCTGGAAGAGGTGGTAGTTGTGACGGTCCAGCAGCACGACGTCGACGGGCGCCTTGCGCAGGGCGCGCGCCGCGCGCAGACCGCCGAACCCGGCGCCGACGATCACGACGGTGGGCCGTCGCGAGGCGCGCGGCTCGGCCGCCGCGGTGTGGTCGCGCAGAACGGTCCCTGGCTGCGTGGGAGTGGTTACGTCGGCCATGGTCGGAAGCTATACGATGCCGGGCGCGGCAGGGTAGCGCTTGCTCGCGGCTTCTGCGTTGCGCTATTGCTTCTGCAGCACCACGACGATCTGGACGCCGCTGAAGGCCTTGTCGCCCGCGAGACGCGCACCCGTCACACGCAGTGGCATGTCGCGCAGGAAGGTGTTTGCGGCGTGCGTCAAGGTCACGGTGTCCGCGGCCAGCGTCCAGGTTCCAGCGAGGCTGGCGTCGAAGTCGGCGGTGCCCGGCTTGGGGGCTCGGATGAACAGGCGGCCGGTGCTGCCGCCGCCCTCGACCAGCGTGAGGTCGATGAAGGAGCCCCGAGCCAGCTGGTCGGTGCTGGTCCCGGCCTGCGTCGTCGTGAACGTGGCAGCTACGTAATGTCCCGCCACGTCGTTCGGCGTGAGCCCGGTGGCATCCTTGTGGCAGGCTTCCAGGCACGCCCCCACTGCCGCGGCCACGACGGCCACAACCCGTCCGGTCCGCATCGTGTACCTCCGTGCTGGGCTTCCCCGATCCAACTAACCTCGCCGACCGCGTGTCGCAAGACCTCCCGCTTGTGCTGCTGGTCTCGGTAGTCGCTCACATCAGGGCGGCGATCGCGTCTACTCCTTGGCGCGCTTGCTCCACTGCCACATCCCAATCATCGTCTGCCGGCGGATCGGGTGGCCCAGCAGCCGGGCCTGCAGGACGATTTGGCCGCGGTGGTGGGCGTCATGCACCATGTAGTAAGAGAGATATCCCGCCGCGTCGTACGGAAACCCGACGATGCGGCCGTCGCCTTTCAGCGCCGTTCCAACGATTGCCAGCACCGCCCGGCGCTTGGCGCCGAGGGCCCGGGCAGCCTGCGCCGGCGTCACGCGGATCCGGTCCAGCTCGGCCGGGACGGTGATGCCCGGCGCCGTGCGCTCGAGATAGCGCAGGCCGCAGTTGTGCAGATGCGCCACGAGGGCGGCGATGGTGCGCCCCTTGGGAAGCGGCGACGGCGCGCGCCAGACCGCGGCGGGCAGCTCCTGAACCAGGTATTGATTGACGCGCGCGCTCGCGGAATAAGCCTTGAGCAGCGCGTCCGCGGCGACGAACGGACGGCGTGTCCGGGCTACCCCGAGAGCTTGCGCCACAGCGCCGCTAGCGGATCGTAGTTCGCGTCCACCACTCGCTCCTTCAGGGGGATGATCGCGTTGTCCGTGATCGTGATCGACTCGGGGCAGACCTCGGTGCAGCACTTCGTGATGTTGCAGTAGCCGATCCCCCCCGCTTCGCGGAGATAAGACCGGCGGTCCTCCACGTCGAGCGGGTGCATCTCGTACACCGCGGCGCGCACGAGAAACGCGGGGCCCATGAACTCGGCGTGCTTCTCGTGCGCGCGCAGCACGTGACACACGTCCTGGCACAGGAAGCACTCGATGCACTTGCGGAATTCCTGGGGCCGCTCGACCTCGTACTGATACATCCGCCAGGTGCCATCCGGCGCGTCGGGGGCGCGCGGCTTGAAGGCGGGGATCCGCTGGTTGACCTCGTAATTCCACGACACGTCGGTCACGAGGTCTTTGATCACGGGGAACGCCTTCATCGGCATGACCGTGATCGTCTCGTCGGCGGGATAGTCCGACATTCGCGTCATGCACATCAGCCGCGGCCTGCCGTTGATCTCGGCCGAGCACGAGCCGCACTTCCCTGCCTTACAGTTCCAGCGGACAGCGAGATCGGGCGCCTGCTCGGCTTGAATGGCGTGCACCGCATCCAGCACGACCCACCCCTCGCCCGCGGCGACCTGGTACTCCTTCAGCTCGCCACGCTCCCGCGTCCCCCGAAACAGCCGCAAGCGGCGCCGATCTGTCACGGTCAGGCCCCTTCCTTGATGAGCTGCATCAAGTCCGCCGGCAGCGGAGGCTGCGCCTCGCGTCGTACCAGCATACGGTCCCCTTCCGTCTTTATGACGATCTGCTCGCGCGCTTGGCGCTCGTCGGAGTCAGGATAATCGCTGCGGGTATGGGCACCGCGGCTCTCGTTCCGCTCCAGCGCGGCGCGCGCGGTCGCCTCCGAAACGACGAGCAGGGAGCGCAGGTCCATCGCGGTGTGCCAGCCGGGATTGTACTCGCGGCTCCCGGGGATCCCGACCTTGCGAGCACGTTCTTTCAACTTCTCGAGCTCAGTGAGCGTGGTTTCGAGGCCGCTCTTGTCGCGGATGATGCCCGCGTTGCGCTGCATGACGGCCTGGAGCGCCGACTGCAGGGCGAACGGATTCTCGCCGCCTTCATGCTCGAATGGGGCGAGGGCGTCGCGCATCGTCGCTTCCACCTCGGCGTCGGGGATGGACGGGGGCGCCCCGCGCTTCACCGCGGCGTGAAGCCCGGCTCGGCGCCCGAAGACGAGCAGGTCGCTGAGCGAGTTCCCGCCCAGCCGGTTGGCGCCGTGCATCCCGCCCCCGACCTCGCCGACCGCGAACAGCCCGGAGACGGTGGACTCCTGCGTTTCGGCATCCACCTTCACACCGCCCATCACATAATGCGTCGTCGGACCGATCTCCATTACGTCCTTGGTGATGTCGACGTGCGCGAGCTCCTTGAACTGGTGGTACATGCTCGGCAGCTTCTGCTTGATGTAGTCGGTGCTTTGCTTCGAGGCGATATCGAGGAACACGCCGCCGTGCGGGCTCCCGCGGCCCTCCGCGATTTCGCGCACAATCGCTCGTGCCACCACGTCGCGCGTGAGCAGTTCGGGGGGCCGGCGATTCTTCTTGCGATCGCCCTTCACCCACGCATCGGCTTCCGCCTCGGTCTCGGCGAAATCGCCTTTGAACATGTCGGGCATGTACCGAAACATGAACCGCTCGCCGGCGGAGTTCTTCAGCACGCCGCCTTCGCCGCGTACCCCTTCCGTCACCAGGATGCCGCGCACCCCGGGTGGCCAGACCATGCCGGTGGGATGGAACTGCACGAACTCCATGTCGATGAGCTCGGCCCCCGCCTCGTACGCCAGAGCATGCCCATCGCCCGTGTACTCCCACGAATTGCTGGTGATCTGCCACGCTTTGCCAATGCCGCCAGTCGCCAGGACGACGGCGCCGGTGCGAAACAGCACGAAGCGGCCGGTTTCGCGGAAATACCCCAGCGCTCCGGCCACTCGTCCGCTCACTACAAACAAGCGCACAATCGTGCATTCCATGTGCACGTCGAGCCCGGAATGCACGGCCTTGTCCTGGAGGACGCGGATCATCTCCAGGCCGGTGCGGTCGCCGACGTGCGCGAGACGGCTGTAGGTGTGCCCGCCGAAGGGCCGCTGGTTGATGCGCCCGTCCGGCGTCCGGTCGAACAGCGCGCCCCACGCCTCGAGCTCGCGGATCCGGTCGGGCGCTTCCTGCGCATGGATCTGGGCCATCCGCCAGTTGTTGTGCATCTTGCCGCCGCGCATCGTGTCGCGGAAATGCACGCGCCAGGTGTCTTCCTCCATCACGTTGCCGAGCGCTGCCGCGGCGCCCCCTTCGGCCATCACGGTGTGGGCCTTCCCGAGCAGCGATTTGCAGACCAGGGCGACTTTGGCTTTCTGCGCGCTGGCTTCGATGGCAGCACGCAGCCCGGCGCCACCGGCGCCGATCACCACGACGTCGTAGGTGTGGGTGCGAAGGTCTGACGTCGCCACTAGAAGAGCCTCACGTCGTGGATGATGCCCATCGCGCAGAGCCGGATGTAGACGTCGGTCAGCGCCACCGAAAAGAGCGAGCACCAGGCCCACAGCATGTGGTGGCTGTTGAGCCGGGTCACCCCGCGCCACAGCCGGTAGCGCGCCTGGCCACCGCGCGCGCAGGAGAAACAGTCGACGCCGCCGCCCACCAGGTGACGCAGCGAGTGGCACCCGAAGGTGTAGGTCGCCAGCAGGATCACGTTCACCGCCATCACCAGCGTCCCGATGCCGACGCCGAACTCGCGCGGGCCGGGCGCCATCGCGCCGTCCGGCAGCACGCCGTTCACGGGCCAGCGGGTGGCGAGGAACACGTCGTAGGAGAGAATGAAGATGAACACCACCGCGGCGTACATGAAGAACCGGTGCACGTTCTGCAGGATGAAGGGGAACTTGGTCTCGCCTCGGTAACCGTGCCGCGGCTCGCCGACCGCACAGGCCACGGGGTCGAGGAAGAAGGCCCGGTAGTAGGCCTTGCGGTAGTAATAGCACGTCAGCCGGAAGCCGAGTGGGAAGACGAGAATCAGGAACGCCGGCGAGAGCGGCCACCAGGACGGCTGCAGCAGCGGGGAGTAGAACGGAGACAAGTACGGCCCCCACTCGTAGCGCGCGCCGGTCCAGGCGGCCCAGGTGGCGTAGATGCCGAAGCTGCCGAGCACGAGCGCCGTGAGCGCGGGTGCCACCCACCAGGCATCGCGTCGCAGCGTCGCGCCGATGCCGCGCTCCTGCAAGTCCCGCAGCGAGGTGGTCACAGGTTCACCGCGGCCATGGTTTGCTTCACCCCCTCCGCGGACTTCTGGAGCGCGGCCCGCTCCTGGGCGGTGAGGTCCACCTCGAGAATCTGCTCGAGCCCCTTACGCCCGAGCTTGGCTGGCACCCCGCAGTACATCCCCGACAGCCCATACTCTCCCTTGAGCCAGACGGCGCACGGCAGGATACGCTTCTTGTCCCGCACGATCGCTTCGACCATCTGCACGACGGCGGCGGACGGCGCGTAGTACGCTGAGCCGGTCTTCAAGTAGCCCACGATCTCGGCGCCGCCGTTGCGCGTGCGCTCGACGATCTGGTCGAGCTTCGCCTTGTCGAGCAGCTGGCTGACGGGGATTCCCGAGACGGTCGTGTATGACACCAGCGGCACCATCATGTCGCCGTGGCCCCCCAGCACCATCGCCTGGATGTCCTCGACCGAGGCGTCCAGCGCTTCCGCCAGGAAGGCGCGGTACCGCGCTGTGTCGAGCACGCCGGCCATGCCGATCACCCGTTCGCGGGGGAAGCCCGTGACGTGCATGGTCACCCAGCACATCACGTCGAGCGGGTTTGAGACCACCACCACGATCGCTTGCGGGCAAAACTGCTTGATCTGCAGGGACACCTGTTTCACGATGTCGGCGTTGGTGCGCACCAGGTCATCACGGCTCATGCCGGGCTTGCGCGCGATTCCGGCCGTCACGACGACGAGCTCACTTCCTGCCGCCGGCGTGTAGTCGTTCGCGCCCATGATCCGGGTGTCGAACCCCTCGATCGGCGCGGACTGCCACTGGTCGAGCCCCTTCCCTTGGGGCACGCCCTCGATCACGTCCACGAGGACGATGGTGCGGGCGAGCTGTTTTTCAGCGAGGCGTTGGGCGGCGGTGGCTCCCACGTTACCGGCGCCGACGACGGCAATTTTGTTCATCATGCAGTAAAGCTACGGACTCATTCCCCCTCTCCACAACGTCGAGAGGGGGTCAGGGGGTTCGGCCGCGACGTGGAGCCGGAGTCAGGGGTGACGCAGGTGCTTCACTGGAGAACCACGATCTCTGGGTAAAGCGGCGATGCAATCTGAGGCGGCGAAACACTTGCCCCCTTGCGGTACGCGTCGAAAAAGGTGTGCACGCAGCGCGCCGTCACGGCAAGTTGGCGGCGTCCGTCAATACCCACAATTCCTAACGTACGGAGTGCCCGCAGCACGATATGGCTCTTCAACAGAGCTCCGTCGCCGCTGAAGAGAAAATGGTTCGCGCCACGAATCTCTATGAACGCCCGTCCATCCGGAGGCAGGCGATCGTAAATCGAATGCAGGTTGGCCGCGATCTGACCGCCTTCCGGGTCGGACTCATGGCCGTGGTCGCTCAGCAGGAACATGAACGGCCGCCGGATCCCTGCTTGAATCACGCTGCCGTGGGGAGCGCCGTCCACATCGATCGAGCCGTTCAGCTGCTTCAACCGATCAAGGACGAACGCAATGTCCGCAGTCCACGCCGTCAGCAGCCTGTTCGCACAACGGTCCCGCTCCGGGCCCGTTTTCTCGAGGCAGAGTTCGGGGTCGTTTTGCGGAATCCGCCTCACCACCCGGCCGTCAGGGAAAACGACCACACCCGTTCGATACGGAGCGTCGAAGCCCACGACGACGTAACCGTGACTGGCCAGATCCTCGGCGAGAGTCGAGTAATTCCACACCTCGAGAGAAGCCCCTGCCCTCAAGGTCACCCGCCAGCCCGACGGGCCGGGGCTCGCAGTTGCGCGGGAAGGTAGTCGTCCACTACGGCGCCTGATGGCCCTGGCGCCGCTGGGTACCAGATCCAGACAAGGAGTTCGCGCTTGGTTCCCGGAACCGGCGCCAACGTGTCCAGCGTGGCGTCACCGGTCCAATCATAGATCGCGCGGCCAACGGCGAATGGCCCCGTGGGTGGCGGCAGTGTGAGCTCGGTCCTGTGCTCCAGCCAGAGCGATCCCAACAACGCGCCGAGCCCGAGAACACCCACCATGGCAACGCTGCGAAGACTCTGAATGTCCGGCCAGCCGGCCCCGGCTGCTGCATCGGTGAGCCGTTCGAGGGGGGGCCATTCTGGAGACGGAAACGGAGGGGGCCGGCCGGAGAGCGGACGAACCGTCAACCGCCGCGGGTATGCATCTCGCGATGGGGGTCGGCCCGCAGCGAATCGATGCGGTAGAGCGCCCCGCGGTTCGCCACCTCGAGCCGCTCCTCCGCGCCGCGATCGCTGCGGCCCTCCCACGCGCGCCGGACGATGTCGGCGAGCTCCGCGTCGCTGGCGCCCCCTCGTAGGGGGTCGCGCAGATCGATCCCCCGGGAAGCGTACAGGCATAGGAACCACGTGCCGTCCGCGGTGACCCGGCTGCGGTCGCAGGTGCGGCAGAACGGCGCCGTGGTCGAGGCGATGATGCCGAATGTGGTGCCGTCGCGCAGCCGGAACCGCTCCGCCGGCGCGGGCGACGCGGGGTCGCCGGGGACCGGCGCGATCGGCCCGTAGCGGCGGTGCAGCAGCTCGAGCATCTCCCGCTGCGACACGACCTGCTCCATCGACCACCGGGTCGCACCTCCGACGTCCATATACTCGATGAATCGGACTTCGGCACCGTTCGCTCGGCCGAACTCGATCAAGTCGGCGAGCTCGTCGTCGTTGAAGCGTCGGATGACGACGCTGTTGAGCTTGATGCGGTCGTAGCCCGCGGCGCGTGCCGCCGCGATTCCTGCGAGCACGTCCCCGTGCCGCTCGCTCTTCGCAAACGCGAGCATGCGCTCGGGGTGCAACGTATCGAGGCTGACCGTCAGGCGCTGGAGGCCCGCCTGGTGCAGCGCTGCAGCGTGCTTCGCGAGTAGCAGTCCGTTCGTCGTCATCGCGAGGTCGGTGATGCGTGCGTCGCGTGCGATCATCTCAACCAGCTTCGGCAGGTCATGTCGCAGCAGCGGCTCCCCGCCCGTGAGCCGGACCTTGTGCACGCCCAGCCGGGCGAACACCCCGACCAGTCGCGCCGTTTCCTCGAACGTGAGAATCGATTCGCGCGGCAGCCAGACGTAATCGTCTTCGGGCATGCAGTAGCGGCACCGCATATTGCAGCGGTCCGTGACCGAGAGGCGCAGGCTCGCCAGCGGCCGGCCGAACGTGTCGCGTACGACGGGATCAGACATGGGCTGGCCGGGTCGTGGGACGGCCGGAGGGATCCACCCACACCTCGGTTCCATCCGCCCGCAGCTCCTTCTTCCACACCGGCACGCGGCGCTTCACCTCTTCGATCACATACCGGCATGCTTCGAACGCCTGGGCACGGTGCGGCGCCGCCGCGACGATCACGATGCTCGCCTCGCCCGCGGCGATCACGCCCAGACGATGGCGCAGGGCGACCCGGGCTCCGGACCAGCGCTCCCCGACCTCCGCGACGATACGACCGAGCTCCCCCTCGACCATCTCCTCGTAGGCGGAGTACTCGATCGCCGTCACGCCGCGCTCCTCGGGGCCGCTGCGGACCGTGCCGAGAAAGACGCACGTGCCGCCGCACGCCGGGGACGACGCTTCGGCGAGCAGCTGCGCGAGAGCGATGGGATTCCGAGTGAGGTACACTGTCCCGACCCCAGTATTCACACCCTGAAGGGTGTGCTCGGCGAATCACTGTCCTTAATGACAGTGTGCCGAGCCCAGGCTTGAGCCTGGGAACACAGCCGATGGCCACTGGTGGGCTGCACGCTCATCCTCCCGCAATCGGCGGCAACAGCGCCACCTCGTCGCCGTCGCGCACGCTGGCGTCCAGCTTCACGTGCCGCAGGTTCACTGCCGCGAGGGGGCGCTCCGGGATGTCACGGGCGCCGGGCAGCTGGTCCCGCACGCGACGCACCACGTCGCCGACCGTGGCGGGGAGCGGCACCGCTACTGCGGCTTCCGTGCGCCCCACGAGCTCCGCGTAGCGGGCGAAGAAGCGGACGCGAATCGTCCCGGACGGTTCAGACGGCGAGGTGAGCCGCATAACCGCTGGGAAGATAGCGCGCGTCACCCTCCCGTGGAACCGGTGGTGAGTCCGCGCCAGAGCTTCGCTTGCTTTGCGCTCGCACCGGACGCCGGTGTCACGCTGAACACGGTGGTGCTGCGCTCCCGCACTTGGGTGTTCAGCGTCACGGTCTGGCCGCCGCGCTGCGCGGTGATGGTGAGCGGCGCGCCCGCCTGGCCGCGGTACCGCTGCCGGAACTTCGACGCCCAGTCGTCATCGGGACGGGTCTCGACCTCGCCTACCTTCACCAGTTCGTCCCCCGCCTGCAGCCCGGCGGCCTCGGCGGAGCTCCCGGGGACGACTCCCTGCACCACCAGCTTCCCCTGCTCGTTCGGCTGGGCGTTCACGCCGAGAAAGGGGACCGATGCGGTTTTTCGCGTCACCGCGACTCCGGCCTTCGAGAACACGGCTTCGTACGGCAACGGCTCGCGGCCGTTGACGTAGCGCTGGTAGAAGCCATCGACATCCGGCATCCCGAACTCCCGCAGCAGCGCCAGCAGATCGGCGGTCGTGAACCCCTTGTGCTTCTGATAAAACCGGGCGTACAACGCCCGCGTTACATGGTCCAGGCCGCTCTTGTTGTCGGTGGCGTCGCGAATCGACAGGTCGAGCAGCATCCCGGTGAGCGCCCCTTTGGGATAATACAGCTGGGAGCTGTTCACGAAGACCTCGTTGATCCACGTCGCGACGCTGCCGTCCTCCTCGCTCCACGGCTCCGGGGCCGACTCGACCTGCTGCATGTCCGACGCAACGTTGTTCAAGAACTGTTCGGGCGTCCACAACCCGGAGCGCACGTTGGCCAGGTCGGCGTAGTAGTCGGTCACGCCTTCGGACCACCACAGCAGCGGCGTATACTGCTCGCCGTGGTAGTCGTACGGCCACATCTCGGCGGGACGGATCCGCTTCACGTTCCACAGGTGGAAGTACTCGTGGGACATGAGCGGCACCATGAAGTCGCCGAAGTTGCCGGCCGCGTCGGCGAACGCACCCTGGGGCATGATGTCGAACTGTGCCGCGCTATGCTCCAGGCCGCCACCGAAGTTGACCGGCTCGCGAATGACGTTGAAGAACACCGTGTAATTATCGTACGGCGGTCCCCCCATGGTCCCGTTCTCGGTTTTCGCGAGCTTCTCCAGGTCGGCGCGCATGTTGCGCGCGACGGCCGCCGTGTAGGCGTCCGCGGGCCATACGGCGATGCGGATCCACTTGCCGTCGACCTGCAGCGAATCGAGGCTGTACTTGCCGACGAACGTCTCCGCATCCACCAGCTCGTGATAATCCGGCGCCGTGTACGGACCCGATCCCGATCCCTTGAGCGCAGTCGTCACCTGCCAGCCCGCCGGAAGACTGAACCGGACCTCCGCGGGGCGCTGCAGCTGGCCTTCCTCGTAGAGGAACAGGTTCGTTCCGAGGAACTGTCCAAAGTCGCCGGTGATGCGCGCCAGCGAGAGATCGATGGTGTCGGCGAGGTAGTCGAATTCCACGGTCACGCGATCGCTTTTCGCGGTCGTGACCCGCCACGTGTCCTTGTCGAAGCGGTCCCAGAACAGCGGCTGGCCCGCCGGACTCTTCGCGCCGAAGTGGCGCACATAGCGCGCGTAGTTCTGGATTTCATACGCGCCCGGACTCCACGCCGGCAGCGACAGATAGAGCGTGTCGCGCCCGCGCGCGGGGAACTCCGTTGTCACGTGGAACAGTCTGGCCGCGGGCGCCGGGACCGAGACTTCGTACCTGACGGTTTGCGCCGACAATGGGACGGCGATGAGCAACGCGAACAGCTGACGCACCGGTGCGCTCCAGGAGTGGTGTGACCGTCAGTACCCCGTGCAAAACAAAGCGGCCCAGACGGTTAGTCCAGGCCGCCAAACGCGCGGGTGTGCAACTCGTCAGGGCGTGACCTTTTCGCTCGCCTCCGCCACCAACGCTCGCAACTCCTTGCTGGGCTTGAACACAGGGACGGGACGCGCGGCGACTTCCACGGGATCGCCGGTGCGCGGGTTGCGAGCCATGCGAGTCTTGCGCTGCCGGATCTTGAACGTCCCAAACCCGCGTATCTCAATGTTATGCTGTTCGGCCAGCGCGGCTTTCACCGCGTCGAGAAAAGAGTCAACGACGCGCGCGCAGTCCTTTTTGGAAATGAGGGGACCGGCGGTGCGTGCGATTTGTGCGGTGACCTTCTCGACCAGGTCGGCCTTCGTCATCCGTCCCCCTTGAAGGGCCCAAGGGCAGTCAAGACGAGGGGCCAACATACGGGCTTACCTATTGTGTGTCAAGAGCTTGGAGGAACTGCTGGAAGTGCCCTTGTGCGTCGTGCGGACCGGGTGACGCCTCCGGATGATACTGCACGGCAAAGATTGGGTATTCCCGATGCTTCACCCCTTCGACCGTACCGTCATTGAGGTTAAGGTGGGTGACCTGAAGCGCGTTCGCACCGGGAACGCCGTCGGTGTCGCCGCGCACCGCGAAGCCGTGGTTCTGCGACGTGATAAGTACTTGTCCTGTTTCGAGATCCCGCACTGGATGGTTGCCCCCCCTGTGTCCGTAGGGAAGCTTCACCGTCTCGCCGCCCAGTGCCAGGCCGAGTAACTGGTGTCCGAGACAGATCCCGAAAATCGGCAGCGTGCCGTCGGCCAGTTCACGCAGCGTCTGGATTGCGTACGTCACGGCGGCCGGGTCGCCGGGGCCGTTCGAAAGAAACAGACCGTCGGGCTTGAGGTCGCGCACCTGCGCCGCGGAGGTTTCGGCCGGCACGACCGTCACGCGGCAGCCGTGCTGCACGAACAACCGCACGATGTTGCGTTTCATGCCGTAGTCGTAGGCGACGATGTGGCGCCGGGCATCGGGCGACCCTTCGCTGTATTGCCGCGCGACGGTCGCTTGCGTGGCGAGATCGAGGCCATCCATCGAGGGACTCGCAGCCAGCGCGGTGCGCACCTGGTCGGTCGGCTGCTCGCCTGGCGCGACGACGCCGCGCATCGCGCCTTTCGAGCGAATGTGGCGTGTGAGCTGGCGCGTGTCGATGTCTGCGACGATCGGCACACGGGCCTCTGCCAGCCAGTCGGCCAGCGCCCCTGTCGAGCGCCAGTTCGACGGCTTGAGCGACAGCTCGCGTACCACCACGCCCGCCACGCGGGGCCGGTCGGATTCGATGTCGTCGGGGTTGATGCCGTAATTGCCGATCATCGGGGCCGTCATCACCACGATCTGGCCGAGATACGAAGGATCGGTGAAGACCTCCTGGTAGCCGGACAGGTTCGTGGTGAAGACGACTTCGGCGTACGTCGGCTCGAAGGGGATGGGCGCGGTTCCCGGGAACCAGGCTCCGTCCTCGAGGAGCACGTAGGCAGGACGCTCAGCGATCGGGCGGTCTCTGGCCGGAGGATGGGGGCGTCTTGGGAGGCGGCGCCTGCTGCGGCGCCGCCTGCTGCGGCGCCGGCTGCAGGGGTAGCGGCGCCGGCTGCACCGGAGCCGGCTGCGGACCGGTCGTATCGATCACCGAGCGCGGCGCGCTGGTCTGCGCGGACATGATGGCGAGTACGAGCGACAAGAAGAGGAACATACCCGCTGACCACCACGTCAGTCTCGTGAGCAGCGTGGTCGCCTGTCGGCCGCCCATGAACTGCTCCGTGCCCGCGCCCCCACCGAGCGACGCCAGCCCGCCGCCCTGCCCCGCTTGCAGCAGGATGGCCGTCGCCAGCACCAGCGAGTCGAGGATGAGGACGCCGACCAGGAAGCCGTACATGCGCCGGCGGATAATACCTAAGGCACGCCGCTGTGCACAAGCTCGGCCCAGGTCGCGGGATCGAGCGATGCGCCACCCACGAGCACGCCGTCGAGCTCCGGCTCGGCGAGCAGCTCGGTGATGTTCTTGAGACTCACGCTGCCGCCGTACAGCACGCGCGCTGTTCCCCCGACACCGCGAGCGGCGAGCCACGCGCGAATCTCGCGGTGTACCCCGGCCGCATCCTGGGGAGTGGCGTTTCTGCCGGTGCCGATCGCCCACACCGGCTCGTATGCGATCGTGATGTGGGCGAGTTTGCCGCCCTCCAGGCCGTGGAGCGCGCCCGCCAGCTGCCGGGTCACGACGGCCAGCGTCTGTCCTCCCTCGCGCTCGGCGAGCGTCTCGCCGACGCACAGGACGGGGGCGAGGCCCGCCCCCAGTGCCGCGGCGACCTTCTTGCGGGTGTCGTCGTCGGTCTCGCCAAAGATGTGGCGACGCTCCGAGTGGCCGACCAGGGTCGCCTTCGCCCCTGCCTGAGCGACCAGTGGGCCGGACACCGCGCCGGTGAGGGCTCCCTTCGGCTCCCAGTGGATATCCTGTGCGCCGATCACGAGGTCAGCTCGCTCGCGTGCCGCCTGGGCCGCCGCTTCCAGCGACACGGCGGGCGGAAAGAACCACACCTCACAGTGCTCGCGGGGATGGTAGCGCGCGCGGAACGTCTTGAGGTAGGTACGCGCCTCGTCGGGTCCGAGGTGCATCTTCCAGTTGGCGGCGAACAGCAGCGCTCGGGTCACCCGTCCTCGAGCGCAACCACTCCCGGTAACGGCTTGCCTTCCAGAAACTCGAGCGCCGCGCCCCCGCCGGTGGAGACGTGCGTGAGCTTGTCCTCGAACCCGGCGACGGCGGCGGCCGAATCCCCGCCGCCCACCACGGTGACGGCGCCGCGCTTCCCGGCCTCGACCATGGCCTCGGCGATGGCGCGAGTCCCCGCGTCGAACGGCGGCGTCTCGAACACGCCCATGGGCCCGTTCCAGAAGATGGTCTTGGCCTGGACGATCCTGGCTCGGAAGTCGAGCCGGGTGGTCTGGTCGATGTCGAACACGACGTAGTTGGCCGGAATGCGGTCGCTCGTCACCTCGCGCCGCTCGGCGGCGCGCTCGAGGCTCGGGGCGACGACCGCGCCGCGTGGGAGAATGAGCTTCGCGCCGGCTTGGGCCATCACGGTCTTGGCGATGTCTTCCTTATCGCGCTCCACGAGCGAGCCGCCCACGCCGAAGCCGATCGCGAGAAAAAACGTGCTCGCCATCGCGCCGCCGACGAGGATCTCGTCCACGCGCGGCAAGAGCGCCTGGATCACGTCGATTTTCCCTGAGATCTTGGCGCCGCCCAGCACCGCCACGAATGGTCGGCGCGGTTTGTCGAGTGCGTCGCCCAGGTAGCGGAGCTCCCGTTCCATGAGAAAGCCCGCGACCGCGGGCTTGAGCAGATGCGCGACCGCCTCGGTGGAGGCGTGGGCACGGTGCGCGGACCCGAACGCGTCGTTCACGTAGAAGTCTCCCAGCGTCGCGAACGTCTCGGCGAGCTTGGGATCGTTGGCTTCTTCTCCCGGCCAAAAGCGGGTGTTCTCGACCAGCGCTACGCCGCCCCGCGGGAGCCGCCGCGTCACGGCGGCGCCGGTCGCAGGGTCGGGGATGAACTCGACCGGCGTGCCGAGCAGCCGCTCGAGATCCCGTGTGATTTGGCGCAGCGAGAGCTGGGGATCGGGGCCTTTGGGGCGGCCCAGATGAGAGAGTAGCACGACGCGGGCACCCGTGTCGCGCAGGTACTCGATGGTGGGAAGCGCGGCCTTGATGCGGGTCTCGTCCGCGACCCGGCCGTCCTTCAGCGGCACATTGAAATCCACGCGGACCAGCGCGCGCTTGCCGTCCAGGGCCTGGGGGGGCAGGTCCCGCAGGCTGCGCTTGCTCACGTGCCGGCGATGTAGGCGAGCAGGTCGACGCAACGCGCTGAGTAGCCCATCTCGTTGTCGTACCACGAGGACACATGGACCAGCGTGCCGTCGATCACGTTCGTGGACATGGCGTCCACGACGCTTGAGTACAGACTGCCGATGTAGTCACTCGAAACGAGCGGCTCGTCGCTCACATCGAGAATCCCCTTGAGGCTCGACGATGCAGCCTCCTTGAACGCCGCGTTCACCTGCTCGACGGTCGCGGCCTTCTCCACCTCGACCGTCAGGTCCACGAAGGAGACGTCGGGTGTCGGCACCCGCAGGGCGATGCCGTCGATCTTCCCCTTCACTTCCGGGATCACGAGGCCCGTGGCCTTGGCGGCGCCGGTGGTGGTGGGAATGATGTTCAGCGCCGCCGCGCGGGCACGCCGCAGGTCCTTGTGGGGGAGGTCGAGGATCTGCTGGTCGTTGGTGTAGCTGTGCACCGTCACCATATAGCCGTGCCGAAAGCCCCAGTGGTCCATGACGACTTTCACCACGGGGACGAGACAGTTCGTCGTGCAAGAGGCGTTCGAAATGACGTGGTGCTTCGCGGGGTCGTACTTGCGGTGGTTCACCCCCATCACGATCGTGATGTCCTCCCCTTTGGCGGGCGCGGAGATCACGACTTTCTTGGCGCCGGCGGTAACGTGCTTGGCGGCGGCGTCGCGGTCGGTGAATCGGCCCGTGCTCTCCAGCACGAGCTCGACGCCCAAGTCCTTCCAGGGCAGCTTATCGGGTTCCTTGATGGCCGAGACCTTGATCGGCGTGCCGTTCACCACGATCGCGTCGCCCCGCGCCTCCACCGTGCCCCCGAACCGACCGTGGACCGAATCGTACTTGAGCAGGTGGGCGAGCGTCTTCGTATCGGTGATGTCATTCACCGCGACGAACTCGAGCGCCGACTGCTTCATCAGGACCGCGGCGCGCAGCACATTGCGCCCGATCCGGCCGAACCCGTTGATACCCACACGAACCGCCATCGCTGCTCCTCAGGTGAAATCCGGAAGGATCGCCCGGCCGAACGTCACAGCCAGCACGCTGCGGACGCCGGCTTGCTCCAAGGCTCGAGCTGCCTCGGCCAGCGTCGCGCCGGTGGTGAAAACGTCGTCCACAAGAATAATTGCGGATTGCGGATTTCGGATTGCGGATTGGACGGTGCGGCCTTCAATCCGCAATCCGCAATCGTCAATCCGCAATTCAAACGCCCCCGCCACATTCGCCAGCCGCGCGTCTGGTGTCAACGCCGTCTGGGTCGCCGTTTCCCGCACCCGCGCCAGCAGATTCACGACCGGCCGCTGCCAGCGTCGAGCCAGGGCCCGCGCCAGACGCTCGCTTTGGTTATAGCCGCGCTCGCGCAGGCGTCGCCGGCCGAGCGGGATCGGTACGAGGCCGGCGGTGTCGCGGCCGGGCAAAGCGATCCCCGCGGCCACGTCGGCGAGGTCGTCCGCAATCCGCGCCAGGCCCCGGTACTTGAGCGCGTGCACCGCGTCCCGGGCCCCGCCCTCCAGCCAGACCGCCGAGCGAACCGCGCGCAGGGCCGCGGGCCAGGCGGCGCACAACCGGCACGGGCCGAAGCGCGGCTCGGGCTGACCGCAGCGGTCGCACCACGGCGGCCGGACGGCCCGCCAGCGGTGGCGACACACGTCGCACACGATCCGGCGGGAGCGGGCGAAGGACAGCAAGGTATGGCAGAGCGCGCATTCCGCCGGCAGCAGCAGCTGCTCGATCGCCTCACGCACGCAACGCGTGGTGCACCGCCGCTCGCATGACTTCGACGGGGGCAGGCTGATCGGGAAAGAAGCGAGCGAACGCCGCGACGCCCTGCTGCACCAGCATCTCACGCCCGTCGTCCGCGGGAATGCCCGCGGCGCGCAGGGCGCGGACCCACCGGGTTCCCCGGGGGGAGTACACCAGGTCGAGCGCCGCGCCGAGTCGCTGGGCGCGCGCAGGGTCGAGTGGCAACGGATCGGTCTCCTTCAGGCCGAGCGGCGTGGCGTTGATCGCCACCTCGGGCTCCAGTGCGCCGCGGGCGGGGTGCGCTCGCGCACCCTGGCCGCGCGCCCAGTCGGCGAAGCGCTGGGCGCGCGCCGCGTCGCGCGACAGCACGTGCACCTCGGCCCGCAGCTCGGCCGCCGCGACGGCGACCGCACGCGCGGTTCCCCCAGTGCCTACCAGCAGCCAGCGGCTGGCACCGTCGACCCCGAGTCGCTTGAGGCACGCGAGCACGCCCGCCACGTCCGTGTTGTCGCCCACCAGCTCGCCGTGCTCGGCCCAGAACGTATTACACGCCCCGACGCGCGCGCACAGATCCGTTTTCCGCGCGACGCATCGTTCCGCTGCTTCCTTGTGCGGGAGGGTGACATTCCCCGCCGCGCCGACCGCCGCGAGCGCGGCCAGGACGGACGGGAGCGCCCCCGCGGGCGTGTGGAGCGCCACGTACACGGCGTCGAGGCCGAGCGCGCGCATCGCCGCGTTGTACATGACGGGGGAGAGGGAGTGCGTGACCGGGTCGCCGAGCACGGCGAGCAGCCGCGTGCTAGCGCTGATTTCCACCGCTCGCGAACTCTTTCACGATCCGCTCCACGGCGGTGTCGAGCAGGGCTTCGAGCTCGGCGCACGTGTCGCGGTACACCTCGAGGTCGCCTCCGAACGGGTCGCTCACTTCGGCCTCGTCGCCCTCGCGTCCCGCGTACTCCCCGAGCACGAACACGCGGCTCTCCCCGCCGAGCTCGTCCACCCGCGCCCGGTGGTGGCGCGCCATGGTGAGGATGAGATCCGCGTCCTCGACGAGCTCCCGGGTGAGGAGACGCGCGCGGTGCGCCGAGAGGTCGAGACCCCGCTCCAGACCCACGAGATAGGCGCCCTCGGACACGGGCGCGCCGTCCCACGCTCCCGTCCCGGCGGACGCCACCTCGATGCCGTCGATGCCGCGCTGGGCGAGGGCGCGGTCCAACAGCGCCGCCGCGAGCGGGCTGCGGCAGATGTTCCCGGTGCAGACCAGGAGGATGCGTTTCGTTTTCGTCTGCTCCATCACGGCGCCAATCGTCCCACCGCGCGCCGCAGCTCCGCGAGCGTCAGCGCGCCTTCGCGCACCAGTCGGGCCTCCGGCTGGGTGCAGTCAACCACGGTCGAGGGAGGTGAGTTCCCGAGCACTCCCCCGTCCAGCACCAGCAGCGTCCCCGCCGCCACGGCGGCCCCAAAATCGCGCGCGATCGCTTCGGCGCCCGGCGCGGGTGGCTGCCCCGGCAGATTCGCCGACGTGGACGTTACCGGTTCCCCCAGGGCCTGCACCAGCCTCGCCATCCCGCGGTGCGACGTCCAGCGCACGGCGATCCCGCCCTCGGGCCCACGCAGCTGGTCGGGCAGCCGGCCGCCCCCTCCCGGCAGCACCAGCGAGAGCGGTCCGGGCCAGAACGCCCGTGCCAGCGCGCTCGCCGCGGCGTTGAACGCGAGGCCGTGCGCCTCGGCCATCTCCCGGTGACTCACGAGCAGCAGGAAGGGCTTGTCCGGGCGCCGTCCCTTGAGCCGCCGCAGCGCTTCCACCTCCGGCGCGCGCGGTCGCGAGCCCACCCCGTACACCGTCTCCGTCGGGTAGGCGAGCAATCCGCCGGAGCGCAGATGCGCGATCGTTCGCTCCAGCGCGGCCTCGACGTCCGCGGCCGTGCGAAACGGGATCGGCTTCACCGCAGCTCACGCGCGAGCGCCTCGGCGACCCGGAAGTCATCCGCCGTCGTGACCTTGAGATTGTGCGGCGTGTCGGGGATCACGTCTACCGCAAACCCGGCGCGCTCGCACAGCTCCGCGTCGTCGGTCGGCACGGGGTCGTCTGTGCGCAGCCGGGCGTAGGCCTGATCGAGCATCGCGCGCGGAAAGCCTTGCGGCGTGTGCGCGCGCCAGAGACGCTCGCGCGCGACGGTCCTCGTGATCCGATCCCGCTCGTCGACTTCCTTGATGGTGTCGGTGAGCGGCACGGCGGCGACCGCGCCCACGCCCGCGCGCGCCCGGGTGATGACGTTGTCGATCGTCTCCCGGCTCACGAACGGCCGGGCGCCGTCGTGTACCAGCACGACGCTCACGACCGGCGGCAACACCCGCAACCCCGCGCGCACCGACTGGGCCCGTGCCGCGCCCCCCGGCACCAGGCGCAGGCGCTCCCCGAGCAGCTTCCCCAACCACTCCGGCGGCCGCTCCGCGAAGCCCGCGGGCACCGCCACGACCACCTGTCCCACGGCGGGGTGCGACGTGAAGGGCCGCAGCGCCCGCAGCAGCATCGGCACGCCGTGGATCGGGCGGAACTGCTTCGGCTCTCCCGGCCCCGCGCGGACCCCAGCGCCCGCGGCCACGACCACGACTCCGACGTCAGGCGGCGACGCGGCGGGCGAGCTCATCGATCCCGTCCACGCCGACGACGTCCAACCCGGGGACGCTCACCAGCGAGCGCGCCGACAGGAAGACACGCCGGAACCCCTGGCGGGTCGCTTCTCCGAGCCGCCGCTCCACGCCCGCGACCGGTCGGACCTCCCCGCCCAGCCCGACCTCGCCCAGGAACAGGGCATCGGCGGGAAGCGGCCGGTCACGCACGCTGGACACCAGCGCCGCCGTCACCGCCAGATCGCTCGACGGCTCGAGCAAGCGTACGCCGCCCGTCACGTTGACGAACACGTCCAGCTCGGCGAACGGCAGCCCGCCGCGGCGCTCCAGCACCGCCAGCAGGACGGCGAGACGGCGGTGGTCGAGCCCCGTGGCGACACGCTGCGGCGTGCCGAACCCCGCCCGGGACGCGAGCGCCTGGATCTCGACGAGCACCGGCCGCGTTCCCTCCATCAGCGCGGTCACCGCGGAGCCCGAGACGCCCGTCGCCCGGCCGGCGAGGAAGGCGGCGGCGGGGTCCGCCACGGGCTCGAGCCCCGCGCCCGTCATCGCGAACACGCCGATCTCGTCCACCGACCCGAAGCGGTTCTTCACCGCCCGCAGGATCCGGTGATCGAGCGTGCTCTCGCCCTCGAAGTAGAGCACCGTGTCCACGATGTGCTCGAGCGTCTTGGGGCCGGCAATGCCGCCCCCTTTCGTCACGTGGCCGACCAGCAGCACCGCCGGCCCCGCTTCCTTGGCGAATCGCATGAGCCGGGCGGCGGACTCGCGCACCTGGCCCACGTTCCCCGGCGCCCCTTCGAGCTCCTCGGTGTACGTGGTCTGGATCGAGTCGACGAACACGACGCGGCTGCCGAGCGCCCGCGCGTGGTGCAGCATCGCCTCCAGCCGGGTCTCGCCGAGCACATGCACCGCCCCAGCGTCCACGGTGAGGCGGTCGGCCCGGAGCCGCACCTGGTCGGGAGACTCCTCACCCGACACGTAGAGCGTGGCAATCCCGGTCTGCTCGAGCCGGGCCGCGCACTGCAGCAGCAGCGTCGACTTGCCGATCCCGGGCTCGCCCCCCACCAGGACCACCGAGCCCGGGACAATTCCGCCACCCAGCACGAAGTCGAACTCCCGGAGGCCGGTCTGCAACCGCTCGAACCCTCCCGCTCCCACGTCGGAGAGGCGGACGGGCGGACTGCCGGACACAACCGCGTGTTTTCTGTCCGACCGTCCGACCGTCCGACTGACCGGCTCTTCGACGAGCGTATTCCAAGCCCCGCACGCCTCACAGCGGCCGCCCCACTTCGGCTGTTCCGCACCGCAGTCGGTGCAGCGGAACAGCGAGCGCGTCCCCCCCTTAGCCACGGCCGGCCTCGGAGGGCGCCTCGCGCGGCGTGTAGTTGTCGAACCGGGTGTACTCCTTCTTGAAGACGAGGCGCACCGTCCCGGTGGGGCCGTTGCGCTGCTTGCCCACGATCAGGTCGGCCAAGCCCTCGATGCTCTCGTTCGTCTTGGGGTCGACCGGGCCGTCGTAGAACTCCTGGCGATAGATGAAGCAGACGACGTCGGCGTCCTGCTCGATCGCACCGGATTCCCGCAGGTCCGAGAGCTGGGGCCGCCGGTGCTCGCCGCCGCGTTGCTCCGGCGCGCGCGACAGCTGCGACAGGGCGAGCACGGGGACGTCCAACTCCTTGGCGAGCGCCTTGAGCGAGCGCGAAATGAAAGAGATCTCCTGCTGGCGGCTCTCCGAGTCCGTGGGCCCCTGCATCATCTGCAGGTAGTCGACGACGACCATGCCGATGTCGTGCTCCGCCTTGAGCCGGCGCGCCTTGGAGCGCATGGCGAGCGGGCTGAGCATGGCGGAGTCGTCGATCCAGATCGGCGCGGTGCCCAGCAGGCCGGCCGCGCGGGCGAGCTTGGGGTAGTCGTCGTCGCGCAGCTGGCCCCGGCGCAGCCGCTGCGCATCGACCAGACCCTCCGAGCATAGCAGCCGCTGGACGAGCTGCTCCTTGGACATTTCCAGCGAGAAGATGGCCACAGAGACATTGTGCTCGATCGCCGCGTGCTGGACCACGTTGAGCGCCAGCGCCGTCTTTCCCATCGAGGGGCGCGCGGCCACGATGACGAGATCGCCGCGCTGGAACCCGGCGGTGAGCCGATCCAGGTCGGTGAAGCCGCTGGCGACGCCGGTGAGCGCCCCTTGGCTCGTATGGAGCTGCTCGATCCGCTCCATCGTCGGCCAGATCAGCTCCTTCAGCCGCACGAACTCCTCGGCGCGCTTGAGCTGGGCGACCTGAAAGACGCGATGCTCGGCGTTGTCGAGCATGTCGCCGGACGTCAGGCGCCCGTCGTAGGCGTCCTGAATGATCGCGGTGGCCGCCTCGATCAGGCGGCGCAGCACCGCCTTATCGCGGACGATCTTCGCGTGGTAGTCGACGTTCGCCGCCGTCGGGACGACGTCGATCAGCCCGCCCAGATACTCCATCCCCCCCGCGCGGTCCAGGTCCCCCCGGCGCATCAGCTCGTCGCGCAGCGTGACGGGGTCGATGACGTCACCGCGCTCGGTGAGGGCGATCATGGCGCGGAACAGGAGTCGGTGGCTCTCGCGATAGAACATGGTGTCGTCGAGAACCTCGGCGGCCTTGAGGGCCGCGTCCTGATCGAGCAGCATGGCGCCGAGCACCGCCTGCTCCGCTTCGTTGCTCCACGGAGCCTGGCGGCCGGCGAAGTCGCGCTCAGTCGAGGAGACGGCGGGCGATGCGGACGTCATCCCAGGTCGGCTTCTTCCAGTTGGGGTTCCGGAGCAGGGCGGCCGGATGGTACGTAACGATAACGGGGATGCCCCGGAACCGATGGAGCTGGTTGCGGAGCGCGCCCAGCGACTGTTTGGTGTTGAGCAGCGTCTGCGCCGCGGTGCCGCCCATGGCGAGAATCGCGCGCGGCTTGACGAGCTCGATCTGACGAAACAGGTACGGCAGGCAGGCCGCGATCTCGTCGTACTGCGGCACGCGGTTTTCGGGTGGCCGGCACTTTACCACGTTGCAGATGAACACCCGTTCGCGGGGCAGGTCGATCGCGGCGAGGATCTTGGTTAGCAGCTCGCCTGCCTGGCCGACGAAGGGTCGCCCGGTCTCGTCTTCCACGCGGCCGGGGCCTTCGCCCACGACCACGAGACGCGCATCGCCCGGCCCTTCCCCGGGCACGGTGTGCCGACGTGCCTCGCACAGGCGGCACTTGGTGCAGGTGGACACGAGCGCGGCCACAGCGTCGAGCGAGGCCGCCTGCTGCAGCGGATCGGCGCTGAACAGATCGCCGCCGGGAGGGTCGAACGAGATCCCGGATGGAGGGAGATCGGACACCGGGAGACGGGAGGCGGGAGGCGTGGCGGCGGGTGCCGGCCGGACGTCTCCCGACTCGCGTCTCCTGCCTCCCGGTCCGTCGGGCAGGACGACGGCATCGCCCCCCAGCAACCGCTGCTGTTCCAGGAATTCGCGCGCCAGTGCCTGCCCGTCGCTCACGTCAGAGCCCGCTCCACCGCGTCGAGGATCTTTTCCGCCACGTCGCGCTTGGAGAGGAGCGGGAGCTCGATCGCTGCTCCCGCTTTCCCGATGATCGTGACGCGATTCGTGGCTACTTCGAATCCCGCGCCGGGCTCGAGCGCGTCGTTCAGGATAACGAAATCGAGGACCTTATCTTGCAGCTTTTGGCGGGCCTTCGCAACGCCGTCGCCTCCGGTCTCGAGGGCGAACCCCACGACCACCCCCGGCCGCGGATGCTCGAGCGTCGCCAGGATGTCGGGCGTCGCCTCGAGCTCGAGCGTGAGCATGCCGTTGCGCCGGGGCCGCTTGGTCGCCGCGCTGGTCGCGGGGCGGTAGTCGGCCGGCGCGGCCGCCATGATGAGGACGTGCGCCTTCTTCACGAGCGCCTGGACGGCGCGTTGCATCTCGGCGGTGGTTTCGACGCGATGCGCGGTGACGCCGAGCGGCAGCGGCAGCTCGGTGGGGCCGGTCACGAGCAATACCTCGGCGCCCCGCGCGTACGCCGCCGCCGCGAGGGCATAGCCCATCCGGCCGCTGGAGGGGTTGGTGAGGACGCGCACCGGATCGAGATGCTCCCGCGTCGGGCCCGCCGTGACGACGACTGTCTTCCCCGCGAGTCTCCCCCCGGCGCCGGTCACGAGCAGCCGCGCCGCGGCGGCGAGGATGGTTTCGGGCTCGCTCATCCGGCCGGGCCGGTCACTCGGGCCCTCCGCCAGCGGCCCGATCTCGGGACCGATGAACTGCCAGCCGCGTGCCGCGAGTGTCTTCAGGTTGGCGCGCGTGGCGGGGTGGGCGTACATCGCGTCGTTCATGGCGGGCGCGGCGAGCACCGGGCCGCTGCGCGCGAGCAGCAGCGACGTCAGCAGGTCGTCCGCCATGCCCATCGCAGCGCGGGCGAGCACGTGCGCCGTCGCGGGGGCGAGGATCGCGAGGTCGGGTTGTTTCGCGAGCCCGATGTGTGCGAGCGCCCGGTCCCGCTCCCACAGGGAGGTCAGGACCGGGCGCCCGGTCAGCGCCTCGAAGGTGACGGGTCGCACGAACTCGGCCGCGGACGCCGTCAGCACCACGTCCACCACGGCCCCGTCCTCGGTCAGCCGCCGGGCGAGCGTGCAGCTCTTGTAACACGCGATCCCGCCCGACACGCCGAGGACGACGTGCCGGCCGGCGAACGACATCAGACCTCCTGGCGCCGCCGCCGGACCAGCCGGTATTTGAGCCGCGCCCGTACCAGCTCGTCCAGCGCGCGGGTGGTGAGCTTCTGCTCCAGGTCCACCGAGCGGTCGCGCGGGAAATCGTTCACGAAGCGCGCGAATTTCGCCGCAACGAGCACGCCGAGGTATTTGTTCTGGGTTTGCGTGGCGACTTCACTGGGGGTGACGATCTGCATCTCTAGTCTCCTTTGGCACCGTGCCGGAGGCGGTCTGCCTCCTGCACCAACGCTTCCACGAGCCTGCTCACCTGTTCCGGCCGAGGTCGGTGCGGCCTCGCGCCGTCCTCGTCGACGATTCGCCCTACCTCGCCCACCGCGCCATTCAGATCGTCGTTGATGACGATGTGGCGCCAATCCAACGACTGCCGGATCTCCGCAACCGCCTGCTCCAGGCGCCGCGCGAGCGACGCGGGCGATTCCGTGCCGCGGCCCACCAACCGCCGTCCCCAAGCCACCGCGCTCGGCGGCAGGATGAAGATGCCGATCGACTGCGGCGGGGGATAACGCTGCTGCACATGGGCCGCGCCCTGCACATCGATGTCGAGCAGCACGTGCCGCCCCGATCGCAGCACGCGGTCGACCTCGCTCTGCAGCGTGCCGTACCACTCTCCCGCGTACTCGGCCCACTCCACGAACTCGCCCGCGTCCCGGCGACGGGCGAATTCATCCCGGCTCAAGAAATGGTAAGCGACGCCGTTCTGCTCACCCGGCCGTGGCGGGCGCGTCGTCGCCGAGACCGAATAGCCGATGTCGGGTCGCCGGGCCAGGAGTGCCTTGGCAATCGTCGTCTTGCCGCCCCCGGACGGAGCCGACAAGACGACGACCCGCGGCGTCACTCCAGGTTCTCGAGCTGCTCCCGGAACTTCTCGAGCTCGCCTTTCATCGCGATCACCGACTGGGTGATCGCCGCATCGTTCGCCTTCGAGCCGATGGTGTTCACCTCGCGCAACAGCTCCTGCGCGAGGAAGCCGAGCTGCTTGCCGACCCCCCCCTCCCCGGCGAGCGTCTCGCGGCACGCGGCGAGATGCGTCCGCAGGCGCACCAGCTCTTCCGTGATGTCCACCCGGTCCGCCATGAGTGCGATTTCCACCGCCAGCCGCTGCTCGTCCACCGGCACACCGGCGGCGAGCTCCGCCACCGCCTTCTTGAGGCGCGCCAGCTCCGCCTCCAGCCGCGCCGGCGCCCGCTGCGCGATCGCGCTCGCGCCCGCTGCCAGAGCGTCGAGCCGCGCGGTGAGCTCCGACACCAGCGCGCGCCCTTCGCGCGCCCGCATCGCGAGTACCTCGCGCGCCGCCTGCTCCACGATCGGCTCTACCTCGTTCCAGGCGGCCGTCGCGGTGCCGTCGCTCTGCACGGTCAGCACCTCCGGCTGTCGTGCCACGAAGGCGAGGTCGACCTCGCCCTTGAGCTTGAGCTTCTTCTTGAGCTCCGTCGCGGCCGCCACTACCTGGCGGGCCCGCCCGATGTCCACTGCGACCGCGCCATCCGACGGCGGCGCTTCGACCCAGCGCGCCGACACCGCGACATGACCGCGGTCGAGCAGCAGCCGTAACCGCTCGCGCAGCTGGCCCTCGATTCCGGCCAACTCGAACGGCAGCTTGAACTGCGGATTGTAATAGCGATGGTTCACGGTGCGGATCTCGACCCGCAGCCGCCCGCCGAGCACCTTCCCGTCGGCGGAACCGAACCCCGTCATGCTTCGCGGCACAGAATTTAAGTATAGCCAGGCAAAGAACTTAGGTCAACTCGTGGTTCACACGCTGAAGCGTGTGCTCGGCCTACACTGCCCTTAAGGGCAGTGCCGTGCCGAGCGCACACTTCAGTGTGTGAACTCACGGAGCCTCGCAGCCCTAGTTGGTGAACAGCCAGCGCACCCCGTAGAACTGGAAGCGCCGCGGATAGTCGAGGCCGGGCACGTAGCTCGCCCGCATCCCGTTCATGTTGCGCTGCAGCCAGAAGATGGTGACGCCGGCGATCTGGACTTCGATGTTCGTCTCCATGAACGTCGCTCCCGGAAGCATGAGAACGTTGCCGGCCGTGTCTAGGCCTGCGGTGCCCCGGCTCCACGACTCCATGGCAATCTCGCCTCGCAGCGCGAAGATCCCGCTCCGGTAGACGCGCCAGAACTTGGAGTAGAAGGTGGCCGAGACGCGCGCGTGGTACGGCGGCTCGAAGTCGTTGCCGCCGCTGACGTACGGATCGAAGTACCAGCCCGAGACGTGGAGGCCGGGCAGCAGCTCGAGGGCGCCGTGCACGGTGAGATAGCGCGTCGCTTGGGTCGGGCCGAGGCCGCCGAGTGGCTTGAGCCCCACGGGGTGCCCGACCGGCGCGAACGAGTCGCGCCGTGCCAGCCCCACCTCGATGGAGGCGCGGTGCAGATCCCAGCGCAGCGCGCCCGAGACGTCCCTGGTGCGCTGCACGGTGTCGGAGGCGAGCGCGGGGGCCTGGAGGTCGTTGGCCCAGACGACGTCGCCGTGCGCCGACAGCCCGAACGGCAACGCCAGGCCGGCCGCGAGATGCAGCCGCTCCCCGTCGCGCGAGCCGCCGTAGCGGGCGTGGCGAGCGTCGGCGGCGAGCGTGAGCGGCCGGATCGGACGCCACCCGGCGGACCCTTCGACCTGCCACGGTCGGTCTGCGTCCTGGGAGCGGATCGCCACGTGCAGAGCCCCGTGCCCCCAGGCAGTGCCCAGCGCAAGGGCTCCCTGGGACAGTGAGCGCCCCGGCACGGCCGTGTCCCCGGCGGCAGTCGTGGTGGCGAATGTGAGCTCGAGCCGTGGTCCCAGCCCGTCGTCGCGCGCGGCGAGGAACAGCCGCAACATCCCGTCGCGGCGCTTCTGGTCGAAATGATCGGTGAGGCCCGCCACGTCGGACGGGCTCCGTTTCCAGCTCGAGCTGGCGATCTGATAGGCGATCCCGACCCGCGGGCTCGGGAGGTACTCGGCCTTGAGCCAGAGGTCCACGCTGTTGAACGCGGTGCTTGAGCTGCCGACGATGCCGTCGTTGTTGTTGTAGTCGGCGACGAGCGAAAGGCCGAGCCCCGAGCGCCAGCGCCGCTCGTAGGCGCCGCGGTAATTCGCCGTGCTCACCTGCCCCGTCGCGATCCTCACCTGGGACGCCGTCGCGGTCGACCGCTGGCGCGCCGTCACGAGATAGACCCGCAGCGTCGCGGGGAGCACCACCACGTCCACCCGCTCGAGCGGCGCGAGCGAGATGCGGGCGGGATCGAGATAGACCGAATCGCGCCCGAGCGGCAGGTAGGGCACGCCGTCCCAGAAGACTTCGAGGCCGGCCGGGCCGCGGCCGCCGTACAACACGATTTCCGCTTGCCCATAGATGCCGCCGCGCGCGACATACACGCCGGGGATGTGGGCGAGGAGATCGGACAGCGTCTGCACGTTCGACAGGGCGAACGAGTCGGTGGTGAACGAGTAGCGCGCCCCCCGCGGCAACGGCCCCTCGGGCCGCGGCGCCGCGAACACCGGGAGATACGCCGGGGCGGTGTCGGGCCGGGCGGTCGTGTCACGCCGTGCCGTCGTGTCACGCCGTGCCGTCGTGTCGCGCCGCGCGGTGGTGTCGCGCGCCGTCGTGTCGACTTGGGCGGCGGCTCCTCCGGCGAGCGCGAGCAGCGCGGCCGCGTGGAGGAGGCCGCGGGTCACGCGGCCGCGCGCTTCAGGAGGAATTCGGTGAAGAGCCGGACCCCGATGGCCGTGGGGCCCTTCGTCTGGTGGGGCGGCTCGCCGTCGGTGTACGCCGTGCCCGCGATGTCGAGGTGCACCCAGGGAAACCCGTTGACGAACTCGCGCAGGAACCAGCCACCGGCGATCGTGCCGGCCCCCCGCCCGCCGGAATTCTTTACATCCGCGATGTCGGACTTGAGCAGCTCGCGGTAGTCGTCCCACAGTGGCAGCGGCCAGCAGCGCTCGCCCGCGCGCTCGCCTGCGTCCCGCACCTCGCCGATCAGGACCTCGTCGTTGCCCATCACGCCGATCGCGACGTGGCCCAGCGCTACCACGACCGCGCCGGTGAGGGTCGCGGCATCGAGCACGGCGGCGGGCTTGAATTTCCGCACGTACGATAGCGCGTCGCACAGGATGAGCCGGCCTTCGGCATCGGTGTTGATGATTTCGATCGTCTTGCCGAAGTGGCTCTTGACGACGTCGCCGGGCTTCACCGCCGTGCCCGACGGCAGGTTTTCGGTGGACGGGATCACGCCCGTCACGTTGAGCTTGGGCTTCAGCCGGCCGAGCACCTCGAACGTGCCGAGCACCGCGGCCGCGCCGGACATGTCGAACTTCATGTCTTCCATGTTCTGCGCCGGCTTGATCGAGATTCCGCCCGAGTCGAACGTGACCCCCTTGCCGACGAGCGCCACGGGCGCCGCGTCTCCCTCTCCCCCCCGGTACTCGAGCGCGATGAAGCGCGGCTCCTGCTGGGTGCCCTGGGCCACGGCGAGCAGGGCGCCCATCCCTTCCTTTTGGATAGCCGCCCGATCGAGCACGGTGAGGCCGAAGCCATAGGCAGCGGCCAGCTGCTTCGCGCGGTCGGCGAGATAGCTGGGCGTGCACACGTTGCCGGGCAGCATCTGCAGGTAGCGGGCGAGTTGGTGCCCCGCCGCGACGCCCTCCCCGATCTTCTGGCCCGCCGCGACCTCCGTGGCTTCCTTCGCGTCGCTCACGACGGCGACCGTCTCCACCTCCGGCTTCGGGTCTTCGGGGGCCGCCTTGAGCTCGGTGAAGGCCCACGCGCCCTGCCCCGCGCCCTCCACTATCACTTGGCCCAGGTCCCTCGGGGCGACGCCGTTGCGTGCCTCGGGGGCGATCGCGAACGCCAACTGCGTCACTCCGAGCGACCGCGCGCGCTTCGCCGCCACACCGGCCGCGCGCCGGATGCTCGAGCGCGTCACCTCGCCGCTCTTGCCCACGCCGACCAGCAGGATGCGCTGGGCCTTGCCGCCGCTCGGATAGAGCAGCATCGCTTCGTCGCGCTTGCCTTTGAAATCCCCGCTCGTGATGGCGCGGGCGAGCGCACCGCCGGCGGACCGTTCCAGCTCGGCGAGGGACGGCGGGAGCGCGGCGCCCTGCGCGAGCGCCACCGCGAGCAGCGGAGTCTCGACTTGGGCGAGGGGCACGGTGAGGAGGGTGCTCGTCATCTCAGACATGCTCGATAATGCACTCGGCGAACCTTGAGGTCGAGACCTCGCTGGCGCCCGGCATCTGGCGCGCCAAGTCGTACGTGACGCGCCGCGCCGTGATCGCGCCCGAGAGCCCCCGGGTGATCGCCTCCGCCGCGTCGGTCCACCCCAGCTCCTCGAACATCATGGCTCCCGAGAGGATCACCGCCCCCGGGTTCACCTTGTCGAGGCCGGCGTACTTCGGGGCCGTGCCGTGCGTCGCCTCGAACACCGCGTACCCGTCGCCCACGTTGCCGCCGGGCGCCATGCCGAGTCCGCCGATTTGGGCGACACAGGCGTCGGAGAGGTAATCGCCGTTCAGATTGGGCGTGGCGATCACCGCATACTCCTCGGGGCGCAGCAGCACCTGTTGGAACATCGAATCGGCGATGCGGTCCTTGATCACCACCTTCCCCGTGTTCCCTTTCCCCTTTCCCGCCTCCGTCTCGGGGATCGTGTTGCCGCCGAACTTCTCCCGCGCGACTTCGTACCCCCATTCCCGGAAGGCGCCCTCCGTGAACTTCATGATGTTGCCCTTATGCACCAGCGTGACCGAGGGGCGGCGCGTCTTGATGGCATACTCGATCGCCTTGGCGACGAGGCGCTGCGTGCCGAACTGGGACATCGGCTTGATGCCCAGCGCGCTGCCGTCGCGGATCTTGGCGCCGAATTGGTCGCGCAGGAACGCGAGCAGCCGGCTCGCCTCCGGGCTCCCCGCCGCGTACTCGACGCCGGTGTAGACGTCTTCGGTGTTCTCGCGATAGATCACGACGTCGAGCTTCTCGGGCTCTCGCATCGGGCTCGGGACGCCGGCGAAATAGCGCACCGGGCGGATGCAGGCGTACAGGTCGAGCAGCTGGCGGAGGGCGACGTTGAGCGAGCGAATCCCACCTCCCACTGGGGTCGTGAGCGGCCCCTTGATGGCGACGCGGTGGCGGCGGATGGTTTCGAGCGTCTCCTCGGGCAGCCAGTTCCCGGTCTGCTTGAACGCCTTCTCCCCCGCGAGCACCTCCAGCCACTCGACGCTGCGCTTCCCGCCGGAGACTTTTGCGAGCACGGCGTCGAACACGCGCTGCGAAGCGCGCCAGATGTCGGGGCCCGTGCCGTCGCCCTCGATAAACGGGATCACCGGCCGGTCGGGCACCACCCAGCGGCCGTCCCGGAAGTCGATGCGATCGCCCATTCCCGGCGCTCCCCCCCCCGCGCAGCGCCGGGCTCGGCTCGGGCGAATCCGGGCTGAGGCCAAGCGACATGAAGGGTGCAGTCTACACGGCCTAGGCGGGGTTGCGCCAGCCGAACGAGCGCCCCTAGACTTCACAATTATGCGACGCGCCGCCGCGTTCACCGTCTACGCCCTCGCCGCCGCGTGCTGGCTCGCCGGCGGTCCCGGGGGCGCGACGGTGGACGCCCTCATCGCTTGTCGGCACCACCTGGCTCACCAGGCGCACGCCGGCCATGCGGGCGCGCCGACCGACGGCCCGTGCTTCTGTGGTGAGATGACCGGCGGAGCGGAGCTGGCGGTCTCGGCAGCGCTGCCGGCGCAGCTCCCTGTAGGGCCCGTGGTGGCGATCGCGCTACGAACCTCGTCGCCCGCTGTCCCTTTCCCCCTTCCCCCTTCCCCGTCTTTCGCTCCCGAACCGCCTCCTCCGAACGCGCTGGTCTGATCTGACTTCGTAGCCTCTCACAATTTCGCAGGAGGAGTCTGATGCGCAGCGCGCTGTGCAGCGTTCTGCTTTGCGGCGTCGCGTTCGGGGCGGCGGCGCAGGAGCGGGCAGTCACATTCGAGGAAGCGCCGCCTGTAGCCGTCACCGGTTTTGTCGTAGGCCGGGCGGACTACGATCGCGTCTCCCGCACCAACAGTTTCACCGCGGGCAAGATCGGCCTGAGCCTCTTCAAGCCTGCGGGCGACGCCTACCTGTTCGCGCAGTTGACGACCGCCCTCGAAGACGGCGCGGCCTCCACCGAGATCGACAACCTCCTGGTGAGCTGGACGCCGCAGCGGGCGAACCAGTGGACGCTGGCGTTCGGCCGGTTCGACGCTCCCATCGGCTTCGAACGCGACGACGAGCCACTCAATCTCGTCGCCACCAATTCCTTCAACTTCGCCTACGCGCGGCCCGCCAAGCTCACCGGGGTGCAGGTGCACTACACCGCGTCGTCGCGGCTCGACCTGTGGGCGGTCGCCGCGAACGGGTGGGATGTGACGGTGGATAACAATCGCGGCAAGACCGCCCTAGCGCGCGCCCAGGTCATTCCGATTCCCTGGGTCACGGTGGGCGTGACGGGTGTGTACGGGCCTGAGCACGACTCCACCGATGCACGGCAGCGCTCGCTGCTGTCGGGCGACATCACCATCGACCGCGGGCCCGTGATTTTCGGCGCCGAGCTGAACCTCGGCCGCGAGCGCGATGGGGCGGGCGGTGACGTCACGTGGCGCGGGGTCGCCGCCACGGCCTTCCTGCGCGCGACGCGCCGCCTCGGCGTCACTGCGCGCTACGATCAGATGGAGGATACCGACGGCCTGCTCACGGGAACGCCGCAGATCTTACGATCGGTGACCGTGGGCCCGATGTGGTACTTCAGTAGTGCCCGCGAAGGGGTCTTCAGCAACATCGAGCACACGCGGTTTCACCTGCCGCAGGTCGCCCTGCGGGCTGCCGTCCGCGCCGACTGGTCGTCCCAGCCGTTCTTCACCGACGCGACCGGTGCGCTGCAGGGCTCAAATACGGCCGGCGTCCTCGAGCTCGTGTACGTCTTCTAGGCAGAGGGGGACTCCATGTTGTACGACCTGCGACGCGCGGACGCGAGCATCAAGTGGCTCGTGACCTGCTTGCTCGCCACGTTCGGTCTTTCCTACCTGTTCGGCGCGTTGATGGTCGCGCTGTACGCGGGCTTCACGCCGCAGCGCGTAGCGGCCACCTACGCCGGTCCCGAGATGTGGATGCCGATGCCGCCCGACACCACGATGATTGTGGAGCACCCGATGTCCATGGCGGAGTTCGCGCGGCCCGAGACCCACGCGGTCGATACCAACCTGCTGATTCAGGACAGCCACGTGCATGTCCCGATGTACGGGGTGATCGCGGCCGCCCTGTCGCTCGTGGTGGTGGGGCTGTCGCTCGAGCGAGTGTGGGCGCTCGGCCTCATTACCCTGCTGTTTGCCGCACCGTGGCTCGACTTCGCCGGCATGTGGCTCACCAAGTTCGTCTCGCCGCAGTTCGCAATCGTGACGCTCATCGGCGGATGGGCCATGGCTGCGGGCTATGCGATCGTCGCGGCGCTGGCCGTAAAGCAGATGTGGTTTTCACCGGAGAGGAGTTGAGCGATGAGACTGCTGATGCTCGCACCGCTCGCGGCGGCGCTGCATATCACCCCGGCGGTGGTGCTGGTGAAGCGTCCCGATGCGGTGCAGGCGCTGCTGCCCGGAGCCGACGCTTATTTCGCGCGTGAGGTGCACCTCAGCCAGACCGACGCGCATCGGTTGCACCAGGAGGTGGACTGGAGTCCGGAAGATGGCGTGCTGACCCTGTACACCGGTAAGACGGGATCGACCGTCGTCGGCGCCCTCGAGTTCGTGCGCGTCGACACGCCGCACGGCCCCATCGAGGTGGCCGTCGGATTCACGTCGCAGGGGACGGTACGGGGGGTGATCGTCACGAAGGCGACCGTCGAGATGAAGCCCTGGGTACTCGAGGCGATGGCTGCGGGCCTCGCCAGCCAGTATCGCGAGCTGAAGCCCGGCGACGTGCCGCACGGGGCGGCCGCAATCGCCAGCCGCGCTGGCAATCTCGCCGAGTACATCGCGGCGGAAGTAGACAAAGGGGTCGCTCGGGCGCTCGCGGCGTACCGGACTTTCTACCGCGGCGCGAAGACCTAAACATTCTTGGCAGGCTACGCGTCTACAGAGGTATGAAGCTCGCGCCTCTCGGCATTGCGCTCGTCACCGTCGCCGCGGCCGGCTGCTTCCCGGCCACCGAGCCGATCACCCGCGGCATTGCCATCGGCACGACCGGCGGCACGGCGAGCGCCCTGCTGGTCTTCAGGGTCCAGCCGAGCAACGTCACGGCGGGCAACGTGATGACGCCGGCGGTGCAGGTCGAAGCGCACGACACCTTGGGCAATGTGGACACCGGCTTCACCGCCAGTGTCACCGTCACGATCGGGACCAATCCGGTCGGCGGGAACCTCTCCGGCACGACCTCCGTCGCACCGGTCAACGGCGTCGCGCTGTTCGGGGACCTGAGCATCGACAAAGCCGGGACGGGCTACTCGCTGCGGGCAACGGCGCCGGGGGCGACGGGCGCGACCAGCACCGCATTCGACGTCAGCGCGGTCACTGGGAGCGCCCCCGCCAGATAGCGGACGGCGGTATTACTCGGGTCTTACGCGCTAGCGAGGTAAGGCTCGTTCCAGGCGATCTCGAACAATCCGTTGCAGCGGTGGCACCGCATGCTCGGCGCCTGGCCTTCGAGGCGCGCGCGGTCCCGGCAATTCGGACACACGGCGTACTGCGCGCCCCAGGTTGCGGGGAAGCGCGGCGCGTTCTTGGGCGCCGGCACGACGGTCCAGCGCTGCGCCGGCGTCGGCGAGAGCTGCAGCTCTCCGCGTGGCAGGGAGACCGGCTTCCCTTTCACGTCCAGCGTCGCCTCGCTTGACGTGAGCTTGAGGATCCGGTACCACGCACCGCGCCGCAGCGGCGTCTTCACGTTTTCATTCAAACGGGCCCACTGGAACGTTTGCATCGCGGTACCTCGGGCTCTTGGCGCTCCATAGGCTGGCGGACGGACCATAGGCCGTCAATCGTGCGGGCGCCGTGGCCCGGCTCACACCGGGCCGGGCAGTCCGCCGTCTTCAGCGCCCTGCTAATGGCGGATCCCGCTGCCCGAATCCCGGAACGAGGCGCCCGCGGCTGCAACGAACTCCCACGTGTAGCCGCCGTCGTTGAGCGTCAGCTTCAGCACCCCAAAGCTGGTGTTGTCCCGCACCTCGCTGTTGGCGATCGGCGTCCCGAAGGGACACCCCTTCTCTGCACCGCCGGTGCCAACGATAAACTCACGCACGCCGCGCTGCGGGTCGGCCACACCGGTGGGTGTCTGGCGAGGGGGAGGCCGGACGGCACGTCGCGCCGGCAAGGACAACGGGGAGGACCCGGCGGCGTCTCATGGCCAAACCTGGGTACTTGCGGAGCAGGATGCCCGAGGAGAGAGTCGAACTCTCACGGGGTTGCCCCCGGGGGATTTTGAGTCCCCTGCGTCTGCCATTCCGCCACTCGGGCGAGTGCGATCGGGACCTAACTTAGTGGCCGAGCCGGTCGGGCGGCAGCCTCACGGCGTGTGGCCTCCATTATGGTGCCACATGGTGCCACGTTGGAGAGACCACCGAAGACGGCATCCTGATTCAAGGTGCCGTGAAAGGCCGCTGCTCACGTGCTTCGCGTCCGCTGGCACCTGAGCAGCGTTGTGGTGCGACGCATCACAGTCTCCGAGGGTGCGGGAAGGAATGTTGTGGCCCAGCAGCACGCGGCGCCCTGACAGCTGACAGCCCACCTCTCGCGCTCCGGAGTGCGCCGATGCCCCACGTACAGCAATGGGCCAGGGTCAGGGCTCGGACCAATTGCCCGCTGCGCCGCGGCGCATGGTATCGGGTCACGCGCCTTACTCCGCTCGAAGCCGTCCTCGAAGTCAATCAACGACCGGTGCATGTGCCGCGCCCATTCGTGCAAGTCTTGCCCCTCCGTCCCCGCATGTGGTCCGTGGTGCCGCGGCCACGCGATGCTGTAACCCTCCCGGATAGCTGGGGCCCGAGGTATGCAGTATGCCCCGACTGCAGTGCCCGCGCCGCCCTACACGGACCATCGGGCGGCATGCCCTGCCCGGGGTGCGGCTCTGTGTTCCCGATCGCGTGGTCGGACTCGCCCTGGCGGGTCTTCGAGGTCCTGTCCGACCGACCTGCCATCAGGGCGATGGCGAAGGTTCGGGACGCGGCGCTCCGGCTGCTGCTCGGAAGAAACGAACGAGCGGCGCCTTCACGACCGGGCGAGCACTAGGCGGGGGGCGGTTGACCCGCCCGTCGGTAGTCGCTGACGCGCCACAGGTGACGTTGCATAGGCACCACGGCCGCTCGACTTTCTGAGAACCCGGGAGCCCTGTTCACCGATGACGGGATTTCAGTTTGGGCGTCTGAAGCTGGAGGGTCCATACCCCTTGCGCCGCGGCGCATGGTATCGCGTCACCAACGTGACTTCCGAGGCGGTCGTCTTCGAGGTCAACCGCCGGGCCGTGACAGTGCCGCGGTCGCTCGTGGAGGTGGTGGGCGGACCGCCGCGCCTCTGGACGATCGTGCCGCGGCCGGTGAACGCGGTGCGGGTGCCCGCGAACTGGGGCTGGTGGTATGCGGTGTGCCCGAGCTGCAAACATCGGTCAGCGCTGAATACAGCTCCGCAGACGATGCGTTGTCCGCGGTGCAAGGGGGTGTTCCGGTTCGCGCGAGAGGAGCGGTACTTGCCCGGCGACTGGACGCCGCAGACAATCCCCACTCGTTCTTCACAGCAAGAGCCCGACCGTCGATCCGACTCCAGCGGCCCAGGGTGATCGATCCGTGGGGCGAAGCATCCCGCCGTGTCGCGCATCACAGCCCCGCAGCCCACTTGCCGAGAACATGTAGTTGTACTTGCCGCGCACCGACGCCCGGCGGCGCCCGCGTTCACGATCGTCCCAGCACTCCGGAGGGCGCGCATGCTACAACCTGAGCAGTGGGCCAGAATCAGGGCCCGGGCGTTCCCCCCCCTGCGGCGCGGCGGCTGGTACCGCGTCGTTCAACTCACTCCTACAGAAGTGATCCTGGACGTCAACCGGCGGCCGCTGACGGTCCCGCGGCCGTTCCTACAAGTGTTGCCCATTCGGCCCCGCATGTGGTCGGTGGTGCTCCGGCCACGTGGCAGCGCCAATCCCCCACAGAGCTGGGGCCCCCGCTACGCCGTCTGCCCGCACTGCTGCGCGCGGGCGGCTGTCTCCGACCGGTCGACCAGCATGCGCTGTCCCGCGTGTCAGATGGCGTTCGTGATCGGCTGGTCCGACTCCCATTGGCGGGTGTTCGACCTGCTGTCACGGAGTCCCGCCGCGCAGGTGATCGTGAAGGCGCGCGACGCAGCGCTGAAGGTGCTGAAAGGCTAGGGGCGTCGCCGCGGTGGCTTGTCCGGGCGCGGCCGCCGCGCCGCGCCGCGCGGTCCTAGCCCGTGCCCGCGCGCCCGCCGCTGCTCGCGGATGTCCTGAATGCGCCGCCGCAGCTGCTCGCGCATCATTTGATAGCGCGCGTGCTGGACGGGGCTGAGATAGCCCGCGATCTCCTTGTCTTCGTCCCGATCGAGCTGTGCCAGCGCGGTGCGATTGTGCTCCCGAGCGTCCATGAGTCTCCGGACGCTGTCGCCGTTCGCCGCGACGCCCGGCTGCAGCTGCCCGCGCAGCGCCTCGTTGACGGCCTGCTGATGCTGGGCGAGGTCCCGGCGCTGGTGCTGGTACTTCCCCTCCGTCCCCTGAAGTTTGGCGGCCTGTTCGTCCGACAGATTCAGGTCATGGCGGACCCGTTCGTTCCAGCGCTGCCGCAGCTGGCGCTGCAGCTGCTGCACCTCGGCGTCCTCACTGGTGTCGGCCGGATTCTGCGCCGCCAGTACCGGGACCGCCGCGGCTAGCACCACGAGCCATGCGAACCACTTCATCGGTCAGCCCTCCAGCGCGCGCAGCAGCGCCCGCAACTCATCCGCACTCAGGCCTTCGAGACCGGCGTCGACGCTCCCCGAGCCCTCTTCGGCGAGCGGTTGATCGAGGGAAACAATCGCCTCGCGCAACTGCTCCGGAGAGAGACCGGTCAAGTCCTCCCCCACGGGGATCACGACCGTCGTGCCCTGCGCTGGCTCGCGCCACGGTCTGCGCGCCAGGACGCCGGTGCCGAGTAGCAGCACCAGCAGCGCCGCGACCTTGAGCCACGCCGGCTGCATCCACAGCCACGCCACCACGCTCACGCGCGGCTCCGCCCGCAAGCGGGCGAGCACCGCCTGCGCCGTCCGCTCCACGTCCAACCGCTCGGCGGCGCCGGCGCCGAGCCGTTGCGCTAGTCTTTCCAGCTCCTGATCGTTCACGCCAAGTGCTCCTTCAACCGTTTGACGGCGTGGTGGTAATGCACGCGCGCGGCGCCCGGTGATGTCCCCAGGGCCGCCGCAATCTCTTCATACTCGAGCCCCTGCTGGGCTCGCAGCAGGAACACCTCGCGCTGCATCCGCGGCAGCTGCCGCAGGCCCTCCTGCAATCTCCCCTCGACTTCGCCCGCCACCGCCCGCTCGTGCGGATCTCCATCGGTCGCCCGGACGTCCTCGCCGAGGGGCACTACCCTGGCGCGCTGCGCCCGTCGTCCGGCGTCCTTGAGGACGTTGCCGCCGATCGTCAAGAGCCAGGTGCGAAACCGGCACTGGCCCCGGAACCGGTCCACGGCGCGGAACGCTCGAATGAATGTCTCCTGCACCAAATCGTCGAGGTCCGCTTCGGGCGCGCCCGCGCTGGCGAGGAAACGCGCCAGTGCACGGGCGTGGCGACGGACCAGTTCGGCCGCGGCCTGCTCGTCACCGCCCTGCCAGGCGGCAATCAGCGCCGCATCGGTCGGCACCGCGGCGACGGGCTCGGCTTGGGGCATGGCGCTCCGGACGGTGGACGAGGGCGTGAGGCAAATATTAAGGCTGGTGGAGGTTCAACCTCCACCGCTCTTGAATTCCCCTGTGCCAGCGAGTACTTTCACAATTCGAACAAGCGTTCGAACCCCCATGCGCCCTTACGACGAGCGGCTGGAGCATCTCCTGGCCCGGGCGGCGAAGGTGTTCGCCGAGAAGGGCTACCACTCCACCACGATGCGCGACCTCGCGGCGGCGAGCGGTATGTCGCTCGCCGGGATGTACTACTATGTCCGCGGCAAGGAAGAGCTGCTCGCACTGGTGCAGGAGCGGTGCTTCACCCGGGTGGTCGCGGGCGCCGAGCAGGCGGTCGCCGGCGCCACCGAGCCGGTGGAGCGACTCCAGCTCTTCATCCGCCACCACGTGACGTTCTTCGCGGCAAACCTGGCGGAGATGAAGGTGCTGTCGCACGAAGCGAGCTCGCTCACGGGCGAGCGGCAGCGCAAGGTGAACCTGATCAAGCGGCGCTACGTGGACTTGCTGGAGAGCCTGCTCAGGGAGGTGGCGCCCGACGAGCCGCGCGTGGACCGCAGCGCGGCCGCCTACGCGCTGTTCGGCATGATGAACTGGATCTACAACTGGTACGACCCCGCGGGCGAGATCGACCCCGATCGCCTGGCGGGGCTAATCGCGCGCATCTTCGTCGGCGGCTTCGCGGAGGCGCGTTCCACGGTACAGGGAGGCTGACGCATCATGGCGACGATGACGGAACCCAAGGTCGACAAGAAGACGCTGGTGCATTACCTGGTGGAAGGCGGCGTGGCGATCATCGAGCTGGACGATCCCCCGGCCAACACCTACACCCACGAGATGATGCGCCAGCTGGACGACGCGATCCTGCAGGTGCGCTTCGACGACACGGCTCACGTGCTGGTGCTGCGCGGCCACGGTGAGAAGTTCTTCTCGGCCGGCGCGAACATCGCGTACCTGAACAGCATCACGCCCCGCTACAAATACTTCTTCTGCCTGCACGCCAACGAAACCCTCAACCGCCTCGAGCACACGCCCAAGCTCACGATCGCTGCGCTGAATGGGCACACGGTCGGGGGTGGACTCGAGATCGCCATGGCGTGCGATCTCCGGCTCGCCAAGGAGAACGCCGGGAAGATCGGGCTCCCGGAGGTGAATCTCGGCGTGCTGCCCGGCACGGGCGGCACGCAGCGCCTCGCGCGCATCGTCGGCAAGACGCGGGCAATCGAGATGATGGTGAAGGGGGAGACGTTCTCGTTCGACAAGGCCAAGGAGCTGGGCCTCGTGAACGAGGTCTTCCCTGCCGACGACTATTGGGAGCAGGTGATGCTGTACGCCAAGCAGTTCTGCCCGCCCCACAAGGCGTCGAAGGCGGTCGGCTTGATCAAGCGGTCCGTCCAATCCGGTGCCGAGGTGCCGTTCGAGTCGGGGCTGACGCTCGAGCGGGAGCTGCAGCAGCAGCTGTTCCAGTCGGACGACGCGAAGGAAGGCATCGCCGCATACGTCGAGAAGCGCGTCGCGGAGTTCAAGGGCCGGTGAAGACCGACCTGCTGATCGGCAACCAGTGGCGGGCGGCGGCGAAACGCTACTGCCTCACCAACCCCGCCACCGAGGAGCCGCTCGCCGAAGTGGCCGAGGCGGGCGAAGCGGACATCGACGCGGCGGTGCAGGCCGCGCGCGCCTGCCTCGAGTCCAAGGAGTGGCGCGAGCTCCCCGCGCGCAAGCGCGGCGCCCTGCTCTACCGTCTCGCCGACCTGCTCGAGCAGCACTCCAAGGAGATCGCCGATGTCGAGACGAAGAACAACGGCAAGCCGCTGTTCGAGTCGAAGATCGACGTCGCCATGGCGATCGAGACGCTCCGCTACTACGCCGGCTGGGCCGACAAGGTCACCGGCGACACGCTTCCGGTGAACGGCAATTTCTTCACCTACACCCTGCGGGAGCCGGTCGGCGTAGTTGGCGCGATCGTGCCGTGGAATTTCCCGCTCAACCTCGCCACCTGGAAGGTCGCCCCGGCCCTCGCCGCCGGATGCACGGTGGTGCTCAAGCCGGCGCACGAGACACCGCTCACCGCCCTGATGCTGGGCGAGCTCGCCGTCGCAGCGGGTTTGCCTGCGGGCGCCTTGAACGTGGTCCCCGGGCCCGGCGCGACCGCGGGTGCGGCCCTGGTGCGGCACCCGCTCGTCGACAAGATCGCCTTCACGGGCTCGACCGAAGTCGGCCAATGGATCATGCGCGAGGCGGCGGGGACGGTGAAACGCGTCACGCTCGAGCTCGGCGGGAAAAGCCCCAACATCATCTTCGCCGATGCCGATCTGGCGGCCGCGGTGCGCGGCGCACAGACGGGGATCTTTTACGGCAAGGGCGAGGTGTGCGCCGCGGGCTCGCGTCTGCTCGTCGAGAAAGCCGTGCATGACCAAGTCGTCGAGCAGCTCGCCGAGCGGGCCAAGAAGCTCGCCCCCGGCGACCCGTTCGACAAGAACACGCGCCTCGGCGCCATCGTGTCGAAACGCCAGCAGGAGGCGGTCCTCTCCTATATCGCCGCCGGGCAGAAGGAGGGTGCGCGGCTGGTCGCGGGCGGCAAGCCGGCCAAGGTGAACGGCAAGGGTTATTACGTGGAAGCGACCGTGTTCGACGGCGCGAAGCCGGGGATGAAGATCGTGGACGAAGAGATCTTCGGCCCGGTGCTGGCGGTGCTGACGTTCGACAATGAGGAAGAGGGCGTCCGCCTGGCGAACCATTCGATGTACGGGCTCGCGGCAGGGGTCTGGACCAAGGACGTCCAGAAGGCGCATCGGGTGGCCCGCGCGATCAAGGCCGGAACGGTGTGGATCAACACGTACAACTTCTATGATCCGGCGGCGCCGTTCGGGGGCTATAAGTTCTCCGGCTTCGGCCGCGATCTTGGCAGAGAGGCGCTCGACAACTACACCGAGACGAAGACCGTTTGGGTCGGCCTGTGAACGACGCCTACATCTGTGGGGCGCTCCGTACCCCCGTCGGCAAACACGCTGGGGCGCTGGCCTCGGTGCGTGCCGACGACCTCGCCGCGATCCCCATTAAAGCGGTGGTCGAGCGCTCCGGAATCGATCCGGCCACGATCGACGACGTGATCCTCGGTTGCACCAACCAGGCGGGCGAGGACAACCGCAACGTCGCGCGCATGGCGTTGCTGCTCGCCGGCCTGCCGGTCGAGGTGCCCGGGCAGACGGTGAACCGGCTGTGCGGCTCCGGGCTGCAAGCGGCGGCGAGCGCGGCCCAGGCGGTGAAGGCAGGCGAGGGCGACGTGTTCGTCGCCGGCGGCGTGGAAAACATGACCCGCGCCCCGTACGTGATGCTCAAGTCGGGCGACGCGTGGAGCCGCAAGCCCCCCGAGATCGCCGACACGACGGTGGGCTGGCGCTTCACCAACCCGCGTCTCAAGCAGGAATGGACGATCTCCCTGGGCGCGACGGCCGAGGTCGTGGCCGAGCGCTACCACATCGGGCGCGCCGAGCAGGATGCATTCGCCGTGGAGAGCCAGCGGCGGGCCGAGCGGGCGCTGCGGGAGTGCGTTTTCACCGAGGAGCTGGTTCCGGTTTCCCTGCCCGACGGCACCACGTTCGCGAAGGACGAGTATCCGCGAGCCGGGACGACGCTCGCAGCGGTTGCGAAGCTGAGGCCGGCGTTCCAGCAGGACGGTACGGTCACCGCGGCGACCTCGAGCGGGATCAATGACGGCGCCGCCGCCCTACTCCTCACCTCCGGGCGGTCAGAGCCACTGGCGCGCGTGGTCGCGACGGCGGTGGCCGGGGTGGATCCGAGCTGCATGGGGCTCGGGCCGATTCCAGCGACGCAGAAAGTCCTGAAGCGCGCGGGATTGAGGATCGATCAGATCGATCTCGTGGAGCTGAACGAAGCGTTTGCGGCGCAGGCGATCGCATGCATCCGCGAGCTACAGCTCGATGCCGCGCGGGTCAATATCTACGGGGGCGCGATCGCGCTGGGGCACCCGTTGGGAGCGACTGGAGCGCGCATCCTGACGACTCTGGTTCACGCCTTACGCCGGACGAAGTCGCGCTACGGCTTAGCGACTATGTGCATCGGAGTCGGTCAGGGAATCGCGATGATCGTGGAGCGGTGCTAAAGTGCCCGGCTACGACTGCGTCCTGGTGGAGATCGCGGGCGGGATCGGGACGGTGACGCTGAACCGGCCCGAGAAGCTCAATGCGTTCGACGGAGCGCAGTGCCGGGACCTGCATGAAGCGCTGCGGATGCTCGCCGGCAGCGAGGCCCTGCGCGTGATCGTCATCACCGGCGCGGGCCGGGCCTTCTGCGCCGGGGCGGACCTGAGCGTCCTGGGGGCGGATGGCGCCTCCCTCGTGGCGGCAGGCAAGGAGGTGGCATTGACGATCCGCGCGGCGCCGCAGCCGGTGCTGGCGGTCGTGAACGGGCCGGCGGTCGGAGGCGGTGCGAATCTCGCGCTCGCCTGCGATTACCGCATCGCGTCCGATCAGGCGTCGATCGGACAGGTGTTTCACAAGCTCGGCCTCGTGCCCGATTGGGGCGGGAGCTTCTTCCTGCCCCGCCTCGTCGGCACGTCGCGGGCGCTCGAGCTGGTGTGGAGCGCGCGGATGGTCCCCGCCGGCGAGGCGCTCGCGCTCGGGCTGTTCGACCGCGTGGTCCCCCACGCAGAGCTCGGGACGGAGGCCCGCCGCCTCGCGGAGCTGTGGGCGGCCCAGCCGGCGGCGGCGGTGCGCCGGGCCAAGGAAGCGCTGTACGCGAGCGAGGCCAGCTCGCTTGCGGCTATGCTCGATCTCGAGATCGCTCAGCAGCAGGAATTGTTCGCCACTGCCGAGGCGCGCCAGCGCATCGGGGCGGCGCTGTCCAAGAGGAGTCACTGATGGTTCGCAAGCTCAACAACTTCGATGAATGGATCGACTACTTCCGCTACTGGCAGGATTCGATCGGCCTTCCCCAGGGAGAGCTCCGCAACTTCAAGTTCGAGGCGAAGTTCGGAGACCAGGAAGTGCCGCACATCGAGTTCGGGCACTACAAAGGCCAGCGCAAGTGGCCCAGCGTGATGCACATCCCCGACCAGCGGATCCGGGACGCCTTGCTCAACCTGATCGTCTACCAGGGTGACACCGAGTTCGCGTCGGTCGAGCAGCAACGGACGCTGCTGCAGCACGCGCCCTCGGACTACGACCTGCTGTCGCTCATGCGGGTGATGACCGAGGAGATGCGCCACGGCTGGCAGATGTCCTACCTCCTGTGCGCCTACTTCGGGGACGAGGGCAAGCGCGAGGCGGCAAAGCTGCTGGAGCGCCGTGCGGACGAAGGCGAGCGGCTACTCGGCTCTTTCAACGAGCTGGTGGACAACTGGCTCGACTTCTTCACCTACACGCAGTTCATCGATCGCGACGGCAAGTTCCAGCTCACGATGCTCTCCACATCGGCGTTCGATCCGTTGTCGCGCTCGATGATCCCCATGCTCAAGGAGGAGTCGTACCACCTGGGCACGGGGAACAACGGCCTGCTGCGGATCGTGAAGGCCGGGGCGATGCCGCCCGAAGTGATCCAGCGCTTCTTCTACAAGTGGATTCCCACCGCCTTCGATCTGTTCGGCACGGACAACTCTTCGTCGGCGCACTGGGCGTACGTGTGGGGGTTGAAGGGGCGCTACGACGAGCGGGACAACCATACCGAGCCCGAGAAGTCAAAGCTCAACGAGTACAGTCGCGAGCTGTATCGGCAGGAGATCAGCAAGCTGGTCGAGCGGCTGAATCTGTTCATCCCGGAGCGCGAGCGGCAGCTCAGAGTTCCGGACACGAAATTCAACCGGAAGATCGGTGTGTACGCCCACCAGATGTACACGGTGGACGGCCAGCCGCTGGACGACCCGGCGCGGCACCAGGAGTACCTGAAGACGGTGCTGCCCCAGCCGGAGCACTACGCGATCGTGCACGCCATCGAGAAAGAGCCGGGCTGGATCGAGCCGAAAAAGGCGGACAGCTTGCTGCAGTGAGCAAGGCGCTGGTCATCGCGCACCGGGGCGCGTCGGGCTACGAATACGAAAACTCGCGGGCGGCTTTCCGGGCGGCCCGCGCGCGCGGCGCAGACGGGGTGGAGCTGGACGTGCACGCCGCCGCCGACGGCGCCCTCTTCGTCCATCACGACGAGGTCGTGAGCGGGACGCACATCACGCGCTCGAGCGCCGCCCAAGTGCGGGCCCTGCGGCTCCCGAACGGCGAATCCGTGCCAACGCTCGAAGATGCGCTGGCGGCGATCGATCCGGCACTCGAGGTGTTCGTCGAGGTGAAGTCGCTCCCGGAGCGGTTCGACGACCGGCTGCTCGCCGTGCTCGAGGGCGGCTCCCACCGCGGCCGGAGCGCCGTTCATGGCTTCGACCACCGCATCGTGAAGCGGCTCGGGCTCGCCCGGCCCACGCTCCCGCGGGGCGTGCTGCTCGCGTCCTACCCGCTGCGCCCCTTGGACGCGCTGGAGGACACCGGCGCCACCGCGCTGTGGCAGGAGCAGAGCCTGATCGACGCCCCGCTCGTGGACTCGCTGCATCGCGCGGGGTTCCGCATCTACGCCTGGACGGTGAACGACCCCGACGACATGCGGCGCCTGCTCGCCCTCCAAGTCGATGGGCTCTGCAGCAACTTCCCGGATGTCGTGCGGCGGGCCGTGGACGGCGCGGGCGCATGACGGCGCGGCGGGTCGCGGTGATCGGTGCGGGCACCATGGGCCACGGGATCGCGTACGTCGCGACGCTCGCGGGCTGCAGCGTCGCGCTCACCGACAGCCGTCCCGAGGCCATCCCCCCCGCCATCCGGCGCATCGGAGACCTCTTCACGAGCGGCGTGAAACGCGGCAAGCTCGGGGAAGCGGACGTCGCCGCCGCGGCCGCACGGTTGCGGGCGGATCGCGAGCTCGGCTCGGCGGTGCGTGAGGCCGACGTCGTGATCGAAGCCGTGGTCGAAGATCTCGGCGTCAAGCAGCGCCTCTTCGCCGAGCTCGAGCGCGCGGCGCCCACGGACGCGCTGCTCGCGACCAACACATCGTCCCTGTCCGTCGCGGCGATCGCGTCCGGAATGCGTCGGCCTGGTAGGCTCGTCGGGATGCACTTTTTCAACCCGGTACACGCGATGAAGCTGGTCGAAGTGGTAAAGCCCCCGGGCGCGGAAGGGGCGTCCGTGGACCGGGCAATGGAGCTGGCCCGCGTTTTCGGCAAGGAGCCGATCGTGGTGCAGGACACGCCCGGCTTCGCCTCTAGCCGCCTCGGCGTGGCGCTCGGGCTCGAGGCGATGCGGATGCTCGAGCAGGGGGTGGCCAGCGCCGAGGACATCGACAAGGCCATGGAGCTCGGCTACAACCATCCGATGGGGCCGCTCAAACTCACGGACCTCGTGGGGCTCGACGTCCGGCTCGCCATTGCGGAGTACCTCTACCGGGCGCTGGAGGACGCGCACTTCGAGCCGCCCCAGATCCTGCGCGCCAAGGTAGCGAAGGGGGAGCTGGGCAAGAAGACGGGCGCAGGGTTCTACCGTTGGCCCTGACTCGGATGACGGCAGGGCGTTAAGTAACCAGACCCAACACTAGTTCGCCGAGCGTACCGCCATGCGCAGACTCTTCGTCGCCATCATCGCCGCGGCGCTCGTTGTGCTCGCCGCGGTCGTGATCGTCCGCACCAGCCGGTTCCATTCGCGGCAACTCGCGGTAGAGCCGGTACCTCCACTGCCGCTCGACACCGCAGCCGCCGCCGCGCGGTTGGCGGGCGCGTTGCGGTTTCGCACGGTCTCGTATCAGGACTCCACCCAGGTCGACGCCGCGGAGTTCCGACGGTTTCAGGACTATCTGCGGACGACCTTCCCCAAGCTGCACGCACGGCTCGGGCGCGAGGTCACGGGCGGGTTCAGCCTGTTGTATGAGTGGCGCGGCTCGGACTCTACCCTGAAGCCCATCCTGCTGATGGCGCACCAGGACGTCGTGCCGGTCGAGCCGGGCACGGAGGACCGCTGGACGGAGCCGCCGTTCGCGGGCCGGATTTCGGGCGGCTTCGTGTGGGGCCGCGGCGCGATGGACGACAAGGGCAACCTTTTAGCGCTGCTCGAGGCCGTGGAGCGGCTGGTCGGCGCGGGCATCGCGCCACGGCGCACGATCTACCTGGCGTTCGGGCACGACGAGGAGGTAGGGGGCAGACGGGGCGCGGCACGCACGGCCGCGTTGCTCGGGGAGCGCCACGTGCAGCTCGAGTACGTCCTCGACGAAGGCGGCGCGATCACGACCGGGCTGATCACCGGCGTGACGGCGCCCGTGGCGGTCGTGGGGATCGCCGAAAAGGGGTATGTGAGTCTCGAGTTGACGGCGCACGTCGCGGGCGGGCATTCGTCCATGCCGCCGGCGCACACTGCCGTCGGCATCCTGAGCGCCGCGGTGGCGCGCCTCGAGGCCCACAAGATGCCGCGGGCGATTCGCGGGGCCACTGGCGCGATGTTCGACTACATCGGGCCCGAGATGCTGTACCCGCGTCGCCTCGCGCTTGCCAATCAGTGGCTGTTCGGGCCGGTCATCAGGGGCAGCTTCGGCGCCACGCCGAGCGGCGACGCGATGCTGCGCACCACGACCGCGCCGACGATCTTCCAGGCCGGCATCAAGGACAACGTGTTGCCCTCTACGGCCCGAGCTGTGGTGAATTTCCGCATCCTGCCCGGCGACTCGGTCGCGGCCGTGCTCGAACACGTCCGGCACGTGGTCGCCGACAGCCAGGTGACCGTCACGATCCTCGGCGGCGTAGCCGCCGAGCCATCACCGGTATCGCCCACCTCGTCGGAGAACTTTGCCATCGTGCAGCGCACCATTCGCCAGGTCGCGCCGGGCACCGTGGTCACGCCGTGGCTCGTCGTGGGTGGGACCGACGCCAAGTACTTCACGCGGTTGACGCCCAACGTCTACCGGGCAGGGGTTGGGGTGATCGGTCCGGACGACTTGAAGCGCGTGCATGGCACAGACGAGCGCGTCGGCGTGAAGGACTACGCGCGGACTATCGCCTTCTACGTGCAGCTGATTCGCAACTCGGCCTTCTAAGCAGGGCTCGTCGGCGGGTAGGGCCGCGGAGTCGCGACCCTCGCCCCTGCCCCCGAGAACGTGGAGGAGCTCAGGACGCGGGACGGAAGAACTGATACTCGGGATCGGATGGCGTCAGTGCCGGAGCGCGCCCGACGTTCGCCCGGTGCACGTGCACCTCCACCCCCTGCGGCGACATCGCAATAGAGCCGATCATGTTGGCGTTCAACAGCGAGACCAGCCCGGCCTCGCCACCCTCCCCATCACTCCACGCGTACGTACCGGACGACGTGTCCGCCACCGCTTGCGAGCTGCCATTGGCGTGGTCGTAGCGCCGCGTGATGACCATGCTGTAGGCGGCGTGGTGCAGCTCCGTGCACTTCGGAATGCGGTACTGGGTGCCGTCGGGCAGGGTGACCACCCCGCTGGTGTCCACGCGGGCGCCGTTAGGAATCTCGTGGACGCAGGACGTAGGCATCCAGCCGGCGGGCGTGGCAGCGAACGGCTCGGGTGAAGCCTCGTCGAGGGTCAGACTCCCTCCCACGAACGTGACTCGCGTGCCGGCGGAGTCGACTTGGGCACAACACGGCAGAACCGCTCCATTCACCGCCACCAGGTCGTACCGGCCGGCGATGCTCGGCGGATCCTTGGGATCGACCAGCTCGCACGCGCCGACGCTCAGCAGCGCGATCCCGATCGTCATCACCCGAAGCGCCATCGCGTCACCGGTCTGCAACGGTTCCCCACTGCCGCGGCTCGATGTAATCCACGAGGTCGTTGTCGCGGATCGCGGTGGGTGCGCCGGACGGCATGCGAACGTGGGCGGCGCCGATGAACCCCCAGTAGTCGAGGACCGCGACACAGTGCGCGGCCAGGAGATCGAACCCCTGCTCGATCGCGCTGGCCGGCACCGCCGCTCGCCGTCCCGAGTCGAGGGCGCGCGCGGAGTCGGAGGCCTTGAACGCGACCGTCGCGTGCCCGTCTTGTTGAGCGATGGCCTCCTCCAGAGCAGTCGCGCTCGTGTCCCACGGCCGCGGCTCGGGCGGAAGGTCCATCGCCACTCCGGGCACGTCTTGCACCTGGGCGACAAACCGGGGCGGACAAGCCTGGGTCGCCGCCTGCGGATCCACGCAGGGCGCGACCACCGCGAAGATGACGATGCCGGCGGTCCTGAATCGCATGATGAACGGAGCCTCGGAGGATGGTACCCGTTACAACTATACCACCCGCGGGCGCCGCAGCGTCACATCGACAAGGCACACCGAGTGCTCGCACCTGGACCAACATGTTGCGGAGACGCGACGGCTCATTGCCGGGATGCCGCGGTGGCGCCCAGGACGGACGGCGTGCCGCCCGGTTGAGTAAGCACTGGTCACGCCGTAGGTTCTGCGCCTCATGACCCGCCCTTCCCCGACACGCGTTCCGCCCCTGACCCGCATCACCGACGTCCACATCCACATCCAGCCGTGGCGCGAGCTCAAGCCGCAGGTGCTCGAGGTGCTGTGGCGCGGCAAGGAAGCCGAGCGGGACCGGCTGATTCAGCTGATGGAGGACCCGCGCGCCCTGCTCGAGGTCATGGATGGCGCCGGGGTGTGGCGCGCGGGCCTCGTGAACTATCCCTCGCCCGACGTCATGGGCTTCACCGACGCTACCAACACCTTCGCCGCGATGTACGCGCGCGCGAACCCGGAGCGCCTGCTCCCGTACGGAGGCGTGCACCCGCGGTTCACCCGGGACGCGCGCGGGGACGTGGACCGGCTCATCGATCTCGGGATCCGGCTGCTCAAGATCCATCCGCCGCACCAGGGGTTTCCGGCCAACGCATACACCGCCGGGTTGGACGCACTGGGTGCGATCTACCGGCGCTGCGAGGAGCGCGGCCTGCCGGTGATGGCGCACACCGGCACGAGCATCTTCCCCGGCGCCCGCTCCAAGTTCGGGAACCCGATGGAGCTCGACGACGTGGCGATCGACTTTCCGGATCTTCCGCTCGTGATGGCGCATGGCGGCCGGCCGCTGTACATGGAGGAGGCGTTTTTCATCCTGCGACGACACCGGCAGATCCGACTCGACGTCTCCGGGATTCCGCCTGCCCGACTGTTGGAGTACTTTCCGCGCCTGCCCGAGGTGGCCGACCGCGTTCTGTGGGGAACGGACTGGCCGAGCCCGGGCGTCAAGGACATGCGGCAGAACATCGACCAGTTCGTCGCCCTGCCGCTCAGCGACGCGCATCGAAAGGCGATTCTCGAGACCAATGCGCTGGCTCTGTTTCCTGCTGCTCGCTAGCCCGGCGGCTGCTCAGGCGCCGGCCGCTGCCCCAGCTGGCCGCGCTGCCCCCGTTCCTAAGGCGCTCCGATTCGATCTGGCGGCCCTTGCCGCCACGCGCGACTCGTTCGTTTTCCTCTTCAAAGGTGCCGAGCGAGGGTATGCGGTGTGGCAGTACGAGATCCGCCAGCTCGAAACGACCCAGGAGATCCTCTACACGGCGCACTCGGAGTTTCGACCGGTGGAGGAGGAGCGGCTGCGGGTCGTGCTGAACCGGCTCACGGGCGAGCCGATCGCGACGTTCCACCATATCGATCTGTTTTCGCCGGCGAGCGATACCGTGATGGTCGAGCACGACCTCGAGGTGAAGCGCGGGGAGATCGGCGGGCGGCGCCGCGTGGGCACGCGGAGCGGGGCGGTCCAGCTCACGCCTGTCAGCCGGCCCCTGCCCCCTGGAACGGTGCTGTCCGACTACAGCCTCTTCGCCGCCGCAGTCACGAACGCTCTTCCCGGCGACTCGCTCGCGGCCCGGGCGTACAGCGAGTTCGGCGACTCGCTCGCGACGCTCAGCTTTGTGGCCGAGGCACCGATCACGATCGAGGTGCCCGCAGGCCGGTTCGAGGTCCTGCCCCTCAAGAGCGGCGGCTTCCGCGTGTTCACCACGCGCAGCGGCGTGCGTCGCGTGGTGAAGGGCGAGACGCTGGACGGCGCCTTCTCGTTCCAGCTGACCGCGACGGGGCCCGTCGTGCCGTCGCCCGAGTGAGCGTGCATTGCGTTGCGCTCGTCGCCGCGCTGCTCGCCGTGCAAGGCGGCCGGATCGGCTACGAGTCCTTCGCCCTGCCCAACGGGCTGCGCGTGCTGTACTCGGAGGACCACTCGACGCCGGTCGTTACGGTGGACCTGTGGTACTACACCGGCGCTCGCAACGAGCGGCCGGGCCGCTCGGGGTTCGCCCATCTATTCGAGCATATGATGTTCCAGGGATCGGCGCACGTGAAGAAGAGCGAGCACTTCCAGCTGGTGCAGCGCGCCGGCGGCACCCTCAACGGCTCCACGCACGACGACTATACGAACTACTATGAAACCATCCCGTCCAACCGCTTGAACCTCGCCCTCTGGCTCGAGGCGGACCGGATGCGGTCGCTCGCCGTCACCCAGGAGAACCTGGAGAACCAGCGCGCCACGGTGAAAGAAGAAAAGCGGCTGCGCGTCGACAACCAGCCGTACGCCCCGACGTTCCGGAACGCGATCCTCTGGCCGTTCGACAGCACGACGTGCTTCGCGTACGCGCACCCGAGCATCGGCTCGATGGACGACCTCGACGCCGCGAAGCTCGAGGACGTCAAGGCGTACTTCAGCACGTATTACGCGCCCAACAACGCCACGCTGGTCGTGGTGGGCGACTTCCGCCCGGTCGAGCTGCGCCGGCTCGTGAACCAGTACTTCGCCGACATTCCCAGCCAGCCGCCGCCGCCCGCCGTGAGTTGCCAGTACAAGCTGGCCCCGGGCCCGGCGCGCCGCGACGTCGAAGACGAGCACGCCAACCTGGCGGCGGCCTTCCGCATCTACCGGCTGCCGCCACACACCGATCCCGACATTCCCGCCATCGAGCTGCTGAACGTGATCCTGGGCCAGGGCGAGAGCTCACGCCTGAACGTCGGCGTGGTCCGGCGAGACAAAGCCGCGCTGCAGGCCGGCATGTTCGCGTTGACCGAGCGACGCGGCCCCGGTGTACTCGTCGCCTTCGGCATCGCGAATCAGGGGGTCGCCGTCCAGGCGCTGGACAGCCTGATCGGGGCCCAGCTGGACAGCGTACGCCGCGCCGGCGTCACGCCAGACGAGCTGACCCGGGCACGGAACGCCTTTCGGGCCGACTTCATTCACGAGCGGGAGACGAGCTTCGGGCGGGCGGAGGCGCTGCAGCACTATAGCCTGTTTCACGGGTCGGTGGCGGAAGTCAACAGCGACCTCGACCGCTACCTCGCCGTGTCCGCCGCCGACATCCAGCGCGCGGCTACGAAGTACCTGGACCCCGCGAATTCGGTGGTGGTGGTCGTACGGCCGAAGGCAGCCGCGGCGGATTCTGGGGCGGCGAAGTGAGTGAGCCCCGCCCGCTCCGTTCCCACCCTGAAGGGTGGGCTCGGCGAGGCGCAACGCTGAAGCGTGGTGTGCTTCAGCACAGTGCCGTGCCGAGCCCACGCTTCAGCGTGGGGATCACAGCGCTCGGCCTCGCGATGCTGTTGTCCGCCTATCCGCTTATCCGCCTGTCCGCCCAAGCCTTTCCCAGGACGCCCCCCCGCCCCACCCCGCTCTCGCCGGTGCGCTTCCCCCCGTTCAAGGAGGCGACGCTCGCGAGCGGGCTGCAGCTCGTCGTGGTCGAGCACCATGAGCTGCCTGTGGTCTCCGTGAGCCTGAGCTTCCGCGCTGGCGGGATCTACGACCCGCCCGGAAAAGAAGGGCTGGCGGAGCTCGTCGCGGAGCTCCTCACCAAGGGCACGACGAGTCGCTCCGCCGAGCAGATGGCTGCCACGATCGAAGGCGTGGGCGGCAGCCTTGCGGCGTCCGCCAGCGAGGACTTCCTCACGATCTCGGCCGACGCTCTGAGCGATCAGGTCGAACTGGTGTTCGACCTGCTGGGGGACGTGTTGCGACACGCCACGTTTCCGGAGAGCGAGCTGGCGCTGGCGCGCACACGCGCGCTCTCGACCCTGGCCCTCGAGCTGTCCCAGCCCGCATCGATCGCCGGCCGGATCTTCGCCAAGGAGATCTACGGCCCGAATCCGTATGGGCGCGGCGCCACGCGCGAGAGCTACAACGCGGTCACGCGAGACGACGTGGCCCAGTTCGCGGCGGAGCGGGTGCGTCCGGCCGGCGCGCTGCTCGTGGTGGCGGGGGACGTCACCGAGCTGCGGGTGCGCGGGCTCGTCGAGCAGGCGTTCGCGGACTGGCGCAGCGGTCCTTCGGCCCCGCGGGCGCTGCCGCCGCCCCCTGCGACGGCGGCGACCGACATCCTGCTCGTGCACCGGTCCGGATCGACGCAGGCGAACATCGTGCTGGGCAATACGACCATCCTGCCAACGGATCCTGGGTACTACCCGGGGCGGATCGCAACCCAAGTGCTCGGCGGCGGCGCCGACTCGCGGCTGTTTCTCATCCTGCGCGAGCAGAAGGGCTGGACATACGGCGCGTACGCCAATCTGCGGCGCTACCGAGGGCTGGGGTATTGGCAGGCGACGGCCGAGGTGCGCACCGAGGTGGCTGACAGCGCGCTGAGCGAGCTGCTGCGTCAACTGGACCGCATCCGGACCCAAGCTATCTCCGACTCCGAGCTCGCGGCGGCGAAGGGATTCCTCGTCGGCTCGTTCCCACTCACGATCGAGACGCCGAGCCAGATCGCCGGGCAGGTGGCGAACGCCAAGCTGCTGGGCCTGGGCGACGACTACCTGCGGTTGTATCGGGAGCGGTTGGCGGCGGTCACTCCCCTCGCGGCGCGAGCAGCGGCGGCCCGGCTATACCGGCGCGGGGCGCTGACGATCGTAGTAGTGGGCGACGCAGCGCAGCTGTATGACCGGCTCAAGGTGATTGCGCCCGTGCGGTTGGTGGACGTCGACGGAAAGCCGCTCACCACCGCCGAGCTCACCCCGAAAGCGGCGCCGGTGGCGCTCGACCCGGCGCAGTTCGGTCCGCACACAGATAGTTCGCGCGTCCTGTTCCAGGGGAACCCGGTCGGCACGAGCGTGGCGACGGTGCGGCGCACCGCCGACTCGCTCGTCTACACCGAGCAGAGCAATCTCGGTGGCGGCGCCTTTCAACAACAGGTCACGCTGGTGCTCGACCCCGCGGATGGCTCGAGCCGCCGGCTCGACCGCGTGACGATTCAGCAGGGACAGCGCAGCGAGACGCACCTGACCTACACCGGCGGCCGGGTGAAGGGGCGGAGCGCGACGTCTCAGCCGGACGGAAGCACCAAGCCGTTCGACATCGACACGGTGCTGCCGCCGGGCACGATCGACGAAGACGCCGTTGCCTTCTCGGTGCCGGCGTTCCCGCTCGAGTCGGGGAAGAGCTTTGCCGTGAACTTCTTTTCGCCGAGCGAAGGCACCGTGAAGCTGCTCACGTTCAAGGTCGGAGCGCAGGAGAGCGTGGTCGTGCCGGCCGGTACGTTCCAGGCGTACCACATCGCCGTTACCGGGTCGCGCGTGCCGTTCGTGATGTACGTAAGCGGCACCGCGCCCCGCCGCGTCGTGAAGACGGAGTATGTCGGCCAGCCGCTCGTCGTGGAGCTCGTGAAGTAACCCCCATGCGGAGGGACGTGATGCGTAACCCCGTGTATCTGCTGGTCGCGCTGGCGATCGGTTGCGCCTCGGCGGGCGCACGCCGCACCGGAACAGCGAGTCCGGCCGCCCCCGCCACGCCCGCGCAGGCCCCGGCGTCGCAGGCGGCCGCGGAGAGCGCCAGCGTCGACCGAGCGCAGTACCCGTCGACTTATCGTCGTCACCCCAATCCACCGGTGCTGATCCGGAACGCGACCGTCATGACGGCCACGGGTCAGGAGATCCGCAACGGGTCCATCGTGCTCCAGGATGGGCGGATCGTCGCGGTGGGGGAGAAGGTGGACGCCCCGGCCGGCGCGGTGGTGGTGGACGGGACCGGGAGGTACGTCACGCCGGGATTGATCGACGACCATTCGCACCTCGGCGTGTACGCCGCGCCCGGCACCGATGCCGAATCGGACGGTAACGAGGCGACGAACCCCGTCACGTCGGAGGTCTGGGCCGAGCACTCGTTCTGGCCCCAAGACCCGCAGATCCCGCTGGCCATCGCGGGCGGCATCACGACGATCCAGGCGCTGCCCGGCTCGGCGAACCTGATCGGCGGCCGCAGCGCGATCCTCAAGCTCGTGCCGGCGCGGACGGTGCAGGAGATGAAATTCCCCGGGGCGCGGTACGGCCTGAAGATGGCGTGCGGGGAGAATCCGAAGCGCGTGTACGGGCGGCGCGGCGGCCCCTCGACCCGGATGGGCAACATGGCGGGCTACCGCACTGCCTTCATTCAGGCCGAGGCGTATCGCCGCAAGTGGGACAGCTGGAACAAGGACAAGAAGGGCGATCCCCCGGAGCGCAACCTGCGGCTCGAGACGCTCGCCGAGGTGCTACGCGGCAACATGTACGTGCAGAACCACTGCTACCGCGCCGACGAAATGGCCCAGATGGTCGATCTAGCGCACGAGTTCGGCTTCAGGATCCGGTCATTCCACCACGCCGTGGAGTCCTACAAGATCGCCGACTTGCTGGCGAAGGAAGGGACGTCGGTGTCGGTGTGGGCGGACTGGTGGGGGTTCAAGGAAGAGGCGATGGACGGGATCCAGCAGAACGCGGCGCTCAACCAGCAGGCCGGCGGGCGTCCGGTGATTCACTCCGACAGCCCGAGCGGCATCCAGCGGCTGAACCAGGAGGCTGCGAAGGCAATGTACGCGGGCCAGCGGGCCGGCATACCGATCACGCGTGACCAGGCGCTCCGCTGGATCACGGCCAATCCCGCCTGGACCCTGGGGATCGACTCGGTCGTCGGCACGCTCGCGCCGGGGAAGATGGCCGACGTGGTCGTCTGGTCGGGGGACCCGTTCTCCGTGTACGCGAGGGCCGTACAGGTCTACAACGACGGCTGGCTGGTGTACGACCGGAGCGATCCGGCACACCAGCCCCGCACCGATTTCGAGCTGGGCCAGGTGCCAGCGTCGGGAGCGGGGAGCGACCGATGATCGCGTTCCTGCTCGCCCAGACCATCGCCATCACGGGCGGGACCGTGTATCCCGTCTCCGGTCCCAAGATTGGCAACGCGACCGTGCTGATTCGCGACGGCAAGATCGCGGCGGTCGGAACCAACGTGACCGTCCCGACGGACGCCACCCGGATCGATGCGGCGGGCAAATGGGTCACACCGGGGCTGATCGACGGTGGCGGCCAGATGGGGCTCGTGGAGATCGGAGCGGTCGCCGGCACGCGTGACGGCAACCTCGCCACCGACAGCGTGGCGGCGTCGTTCAACGTCGCCGAGGGGCTCAATCCGGCGTCGGTGCTCATCCCCGTCACCCGTAGCGAAGGGATCACGACGGCACTCGCCGCGCCGGGAGGGCATCTGATCAGCGGCCAGGCCGTGCTGATCGACCTCGACGGCGCCACCATCGAGCAGATGCTCGTCAAGTCGCCGGTGGGTCTCCTCGTCAATCTCTCCGAGGCCGCCAAGGACGAAGCCGGCGGGTCGCGAGCCGGCGTCTCGGCGCGGCTGCGCCGGCTGTTCCGCGACGCCCTCGAATACGAGCGCCGGAAGGTGGACTTCAACCGCGCCCAGATGCAGCCGCTCGCGGCGGCGGCCCCTGACCTCGAGGCGTTGCTGCCGGTGCTGCACGGGCGGCTTCCGCTGATCGCGGATGCCGAGCGCCGCAGCGATATCGAGACGGCGCTGCGCCTGGCGAAGGAATTCCAGCTGAAGCTGATCCTGGCGGGCGCAGCGGAAGGATGGGAGATCGCTGGGGAGATCGCGGCCGTGGGTGTGCCGGTCCTGGTGCAGCCGCTCGACAACATCCCGTCATATGACTCGCTGGGCGTCCGCTACGAAAACGCCGCGCTGCTCGCGAAGGCCGGCGTCAAGGTGGTGCTCCTGGAGACCGACACCCACAACTCCCGTAACCTGCGCCAGCAGGCTGGCAACGCGGTCGCGTACGGCATGTCGTGGGACCAGGCGCTGCGGGCGGTGACCCTCTCCCCCTCTGAGGTGTTCGGGGTTGCCGATCGGTACGGGTCGCTCGAGCCGGGCAAGGTGGCGAACGTGGTCGTGTGGTCGGGCGATCCGTTCGAGTTTACGACGGGGGTCGACCACGTGATCATCCGCGGCAGGGAAGTCCCGTTACGGAGTCGTCAGACGGAACTATTCCAGCGTTACAAGACTCTCCCTCCGAAGTACTAGAAGCTTGCGGTGCGCTATTTCGCCGTCGGCACGGGATACACGCTGACTTTGTAGCGTCGCTTGTTCTTGTGTTCGAACTTCACCTGCCCGTCGATGACCGTAAACAGCGTATCGTCCGACGCCCGGCGCACGTTCAACCCGGGATGGAACTTCGTGCCGCGCTGCTTGACGATGATACTCCCCGCCGTGACGAACTCCCCGGCGAAGCGCTTCACGCCAAGATACTTGGGCCCCGAGTCACGGCCATTGCGGGAGGAGCCGACGCCTTTCTTGTGAGCCATGCGTGACCTCAGTCCTTGAGCTTGACGTCGGCGATCTTGACCTCGGTGAACGGCTGGCGGTGCCCGGCGTGGCGCCGGTACCCGGTGCGGCGCGCAAACCGGTAGATCTTGATCTTCTCGCCCTTGCCGTGGCGCACCACCTCGGCCGTCACTTTCGCACCCTTCAGGAGCGGCTTGCCGGCCTGCACGTTCTTGCCGTCGCTCGCCAGCAGTACGCGGTCGAACGTCACCTTGCTCCCGGGCTCGCCTTCGAGCAGCGGGACCTTGATGGTGACGCCGGGCTCGGCCTTGAATTGCCGGCTGCCGATCGCGAAAATGGCGTAGGTCATGGGGCGGGAAGTCTAGTCGGCGCTTGAGGTTCGGTCAAGTAGACGTCTGACGTGTGACGTCTGAAGTCTGACGCCTGATGTCTCTAGGCCACCGCATACTGTTCGGTCACGTCTCTCCCCGCCGGCTTCGCCATCATCCGGAATTCGTCGAGCCGCATCATCGGGTCGTCGCGCACTTCCAGCTCGAGCCCCGTTTGCTTCTCCAGTTGCCGCAGGAAGTTAGGCTCCTGCTCCACGAGATACAGCGCGACTTCGGGATGCAGCCGTACCGCGAGCTGGCGCTCCTTGTGCTCCGCGCCGGCGCGCTTGAGCGAGCGCTCCATCCGGCGCACCACCACCTCGGGCCGAAACACCCGGCCGGTGCCATTGCACGTCGGGCACTCGGCGGTCATCGAGTGCCACAGCGACGGGCGCACGCGCTGGCGCGTCATTTCGATGAGCCCGAGCTCGGAGACGGCAAAGGCCTTGGTCCGCGCGCGGTCGCGGCCCAAGTGCGCTCGCAGCTCCTGCAGCACCTTGTCGCGGTTGCCGCGGGACTCCATGTCGATGAAATCCACTACGATGATCCCGCCGATGTCCCGGAGCCGGAGCTGGCGCGCCACTTCCCGGGCCGCCTCGATGTTCGTCTTCAGGATGGTGCTCTCCGGGTCCTTCTTCCCGGTGTAGCGGCCCGTGTTCACATCGATCGAGGTCAACGCCTCGGTCGGCTGGATGATGAGGTAACCGCCCGTCGGCAACTCGACGCGCGGGAGGAACAGCTTGCGGACCTCCGCCTCGATGTCGTACTCGTCGAACAGCGGAGCCTCCGCATTGTACAGCTTCACCCGTTCGATCAGGTCGGGGTCGATCTGCTTCAGGTACTGCACGATCTCGTTGTGGAGCATCTTCGAGTCGACCAGCAGCGAGTCGACTTTGTCGCTGAACAGGTCGCGGATGATGCCCCGGGTGAGGCTGGTTTCGCGCTGCAGCAGCGCAGGCGCGCGCACCGAGCTGGATTTGCGCTTGATCTTCTTCCACAGCCCGTAGAGGTGATCGATCTCGCGCTTGCAACTTTGCTCCGTCAGGTCTTCGGCGACCGTCCGGATAATCCACCCGCCCGAGTCTTTGGGGACGAGCTTGCCGACCATCTCGCGCAGCTTGGCGCGCTGGTCGCGGTTCTCGATCTTGCGGGAGACGCCGACGCGGGAGGCGAACGGCATGTAGACGAGGAACCGACCGGCGAGCGACACCTGCGCGGTAACGCGCGGTCCCTTGGTGCCGATGGGTTCCTTGATGACCTGGACGAGCTTGGCCTGCCCCTTCTTCAGCTCCTCGGCGACGTTCGGCAAGCGGCGCCGCGACCGGCCGCCGCCCCCTCCGCCCGCACTCCCACCCCCGTTGCCGTTCTCGTCATCCGGGTCGTGCGGCTCGTCTTCGTCTTCGGATTCGATCAGGTCGGAGGCGTGGAGGAACGCGCTCTTTTCCGTCCCGATGTTGACGAACGCGGCTTGAATCCCCGGCAGCACCGCGTCCACCGTGCCGAGGTAGATGTCGCCCACCATGCGGCGGGTGTCGGGACGATCCACCAGGAGTTCAACAAGGCGGTCGTCCTCTAGGATGGCCACGCGGGTCTCCCGCGGGCTCCCGCTGATGAGTATTTCCCGTTTCAAAGCATGTGCCCTCGATCCCGCTCGGCCAGCAGCCGGTCGGGATCCTATTGTTGTCCCAACAGAAACGCATGTCGCGTAGATTGACGGAGGGGACGCTGGACCGATTGGACGGACTGCGGGGCCGCGGCACACTCACGGTGCCCAAGGCAGCGAGCAGTCCTGAAACCCAATGCATACTCTAAATGTAAGTGGGCTTGCGACTTACGTCAACTGGCCCGAGATTACACCTCTATGATGCGCCCACACAACGGTTTTCTCAGCCCGGGGGTTCTCCTGACAGGCATGCTGCTCGGCGGGGGCGCCCCAGTGGCGTCCAGCCAAACGATCGCATACCCGCCGGCGCGCCAGAGCGACGTGGTCGACGATTACCACGGGACGCGAGTGCCGGACCCGTACCGCTGGCTCGAAGATTCGGATTCGCCTGAAACACGTGCGTGGATCGACGCCGAGAACCAGATCACCGAATCGTATCTGTCGCAGATCCCCGAGCGCGCGACGATCCGGCAGCGGCTCACGCAGCTCTGGAACTATCCCAAATACGGCGCGCCGTTCCACAAGGCGGGGCGGTTCTTCTTCTTCAAGAACGACGGCTTACAGAACCAATCGGTGCTGTACAAGCAGGCGTCGCTCGCGGCCGATGCCGAAGTGCTGCTCGACCCGAACCTCCTTTCCCAGGACGGGACCGTCGCGCTCTCCACGCTGGCGGTGTCGGAGGATGGGCGCCTGCTCGCCTACGGCACCTCGGCGAGCGGGTCGGACTGGGAAGAATTCCGCGTGCGTGACATCGCGACCGCGCGCGACCGGTCGGACCACCTGCGCTGGATCAAGTTCTCCGGCGCCTCGTGGACGCGCGACGGCCAGGGGTTCTTCTACAGCCGTTACCCCGTGGCGGCGGCCAAGGCGCTGACGAGCGTCAACCGCTTCCAGAAAGTCTACTATCACCGCCTCGGCACCGATCAGACGCAGGACGTGCTCGTGTACGAGCGTCCCGACCAGCCGGACTGGGGGTTCAACGCCGACGTGACCGATGACGGCCGCTACGCCGTCCTCCACGTCTGGCTCGGCACCGACCGGCGCAATCGGGTCTACTATCTCGATATGAAGAGCCCCACGCGTCCTCGGGTCACGGGCGAGGTGGTCCACCTGCTCGACGATTTCGACGCGAGCTACGGTTTCCTCGGCAACGACGGGCCGGTGTTCTACTTCCTCACCGACCTCGACGCCCCCAAGAAACGGGTGATC
>Ga0209159_1000123_pt1 | contig 74383 bp, 77 predicted proteins | sample GraSoiAngelo_144_FD_185901 | JGI IMG/M metagenome (GOLD analysis project Ga0209159, IMG submission 185901) | Grasslands soil microbial communities from the Angelo Coastal Reserve, California, USA - 14_1009_02_40cm (SPAdes) (version 2) | ecosystem: Environmental > Terrestrial > Soil > Grasslands ...
TTGAAGACGCCGCCGCCGGAGCTAGACGTGTAGAGGGTGGTGGGGGTCTGGGGGTCGATCGCCAGGGCGACGCAACAGCGTGTGGTTTCCAACCCGGTGTTGATGGCGCTCCAGTTGCCGCCGCCGTCGATGCTCTTGAAGACGCCGCCGCCGGAGCTGGCCGCGTAGAGGGTGGTGGGGGTCTGGGGGTCGATCGCCAGGGCATTGACCCAGATTGCCCCGTAGGGAGTGGTCAGCCCCGTATTGACGGCGCTCCAATTGCCGCCGCCGTCGGTGCTCTTGAAGACACCATGGCCGGAGGTGCCCGCGTAAAGGGTGGTGGGGGTCTGGGGGTCGATCGCCAGCGCATTGATAGTCTCGCTGTGCGGCCCGTTGGTCGTCCACGCGTTGACTCCCGCCTCCGCCCGGTGGAGGCTGACCACGAGGAGGAGCACTGAGAGCATCAGGGCCGCCCAGTTCCCTTTGCGTCCTATGGTCTTCGCGGCGGCTGTCTGCATGTGGACCCCCAGTGAATCAGAAGTTGATCTCCGCATCAGAAGTCGCCCGTAGCGTCGCAAAACGCAATCGGGACCGCCCCTGAAGCTCAGATGGGGAAAGTCCGGAGAAGCGTGGAGCCGACCGTGTCCGCAGGTGGGTGGTTTCCCAGACTGTTCAGACCTTTAGCTCTCGAGACCACGTGATGAGCCCCTGCCGAGCGGATGGCCTAAAATAGCCACATGAAGATCGTCTGTGTCGGTGGCGGGGCGGCGGGGCTCTACTTCGCCCTGCTCATGAAGAAGGCGGATCCGGCCCACGACATCCTCGTGGTCGAGCGCAACCGGCGCGACGACACGTTCGGGTTCGGCGTGGTCTTCTCCGACGCGACGCTCGAGACCTTTGCCGACGCCGACCCCGAGACGTACGCGGAGATCACGCGGAACTTCGCCCACTGGGACGACATCGACATCCACTACCGGGGCGAGGTGCTGACCTCCACGGGCCACGGCTTCTCGGGCCTGTCGCGGCAGCTCCTGCTCGACATCCTGCAGCGCCGCTGCGCGGAGCTCGGCGTGAGGCTCCGCTGGGAGACCGAGGTCGGCGACCTCGGCGCCTGGGCGGACGCCGACCTCGTGCTCGCCGCCGACGGCGTCAACAGCGTCGTGCGGAGCCGCTACGCCGAGCACTTCCGGCCACACATCGACTGGCGAGGGAACAAGTTCGTCTGGCTCGGCACCACGTTTCCGTACCCCGCGTTCACGTTCGTCTTCAAGGAGGAGGACCACGGCCTCTGGCGGGTCCACGCGTACCGGTACAACGCGTCGATGTCCACGTTCATTCTCGAGACGACGGAGGCGACGTGGCGGCGCGCGGGGCTCGACCAGGCGGACGAGGATCAGACGATCGCGTTCGCCGAGCGGCTGTTCGCCGCGGAGCTCCGGGGCCACCATCTTCTGAAAAACCGCTCGCTCTGGCGTAACTTCCCGACGGTGAAGAACGCGTGCTGGCATCACCGGAACATCGTGCTGATCGGCGACGCGGCGCACACCGCCCACTTCTCGATCGGCTCGGGGACGAAGCTCGCGATGGAGGACGCGATCGCGCTCCGCCGCGCGCTCGAGCGTCACGAGGAGGTGGAGAAAGCGCTGGTCGCGTACGAGGAGGAGCGGCGGCCGGAGGTCGAGAGCCTCCAGCGCGCGGCGCAGGTGAGCCTCGAGTGGTTCGAGCAGACCGAGCGCTACCACGGCCGCCTCGAGCCGATCCAGTTCGCGATGAGCCTCCTGACGCGAAGCCTCCGCGTCACCCACGCGAATCTGAAGGTGCGCGACCCGAAGTTCGTCGAGTCGGTCGACCGCTGGTTCGCGTCCAGGGCGGAGGCGCAGAGCCGTGTGACGGTGCCGGCGACGCCGGCGCCCCCGCCGATGTTCACGCCCTTCCGGCTGCGCGAGCTGGTGCTCGCCAACCGGGTCGTCTGCTCACCCATGTGCCAGTACTCCGCGGAGGACGGCACGCCGAACGACTGGCACCTCGTCCACCTCGGCAGCCGGGCGATCGGCGGCGCCGGGCTCGTGATGACGGAGATGACCGACGTGAGCCGCGAGGGGCGGATCAGCCCCGGCTGCACCGGCATGTACAAGCCCGAGCACGTCGCCGCCTGGAAGCGCATCGTGGACTTCATCCACACCCACACGCCGGCGAAGGTCGGCCTCCAGCTCGCTCACGCGGGTCGCAAGGGCTCCACGCGGCGCCTCTGGGAGGGGATCGACGAGCCGCTCGAGTCGGGTAACTGGCCGCTCATCGCCGCGTCGCCCATTCCGTACTTCCCGCACAGTCAGGTGCCGAGGGCGATGGACCGGCTTGACATGGACATGGTCCGCGACGACTTCGTCCGGGCCGTGCAGATGGCGGACGAGGCGGGGTTCGACCTCCTCGAGCTCCACTTCGCCCACGGCTACCTGCTCGCGAGCTTTGTGTCGCCGTTGACCAACACGCGCGAGGACGCGTACGGCGGCTCGCTCGTGAATCGAGCGCGCTACCCGCTCGAGGTGTTCGACGCCGTCCGCGCGACGTGGCCCGCGGCGAAGCCCGCGTCGGTGAGGATCTCGGCGACCGACTGGCACGAGGGCGGGATGGAGCCGGACGAGGCGGTGGAGCTGGCGAAGCTGCTGCGGGCCCACGGCTGCGACATCGTGGACGTCTCCGCGGGCCAGACGGTGCCCGATCAGCGGCCGGTCTACGGCCGGCTCTTCCAGACACCGTTCAGCGACCGCATCCGCCACGAGGCCGGAATCGCGACGATGACGGTCGGCAACATCGCCTCGTGGGCCGACGTGAACTCGATCATCGCCGCTGGGCGCGCCGACCTCTGCGTGCTCGCCCGGGCCCACCTCTACGACCCGTACTGGACGCGTCACGCCGCGTACGAGCAGGGCTACGACCTCTCCTGGCCCAACCAGTACGTCCCGGTCGCCGGCTTCACCCCGCGCTCAGCTGTCTGAAAGATTAGACATTTCTCCCTCCGTGTTCCATCCGCTAACACGGATGGAGTGATAGACTCCCGATCAGGATGGCGGAAATGCCGACGCGAATCATCCTCACCTACCGGGACTATGAGGCGCTGCCGGCCGACGGGCGGCGCTACGAGCTGCACGACGGCGAGCTGTTCGTGACGGCGGCGCCGGGCTCGAGCCATCAGCGGCTCGTCGGCGCGCTTTTCGCGCTCCTACGACAGCACGTCAACGAGCACGGGCTGGGCGAGGTCTTTGTGTCGCCCCTCGACTGCATCCTGAGCGACACGACCGTCGTCCAGCCAGATGTCGTGTATGTCGAATCCGCACGGTTGTCGCTCGTGAGCGCCCGGGGGATCGAGGGACCGCCCACGTTGGCCGTCGAGATCCTCTCCCCTTCGACGCTCGCAGTCGATCGGGGCGTCAAGCTTCAGCTCTACGCGCGGTACCGAGTTCCGTACTACTGGATCGTCGAGCCGGGAGTTCGCAGCGTCGAAGCCTACGCGTTGTCCGGCGGTGCCTTTCACCTCGCCGCGCGCCTGGGGGGCGCCGATCGCGGTTCACTGCCGCCGTTCTCAGACCTGACGATCGACGAGTCCGCCCTCGGGTTCTAGGGCTCATTCGATGGGCATCGACTGGACTGCCCTCGGCGAGGAGGCGGTGGACCTCCTGCGTCGCTACCTCATGATCGACACCACCAATCCGCCGGGCAACGAGATCGAGGGGGCGAAGTTCCTGACGGCGGTCCTCGGGCGCGACGGGATCGCGAGCGAGACCGTGGAGTCGGCGCCCGGCCGGGCCAACCTCGTGGCGCGCCTGGCCGGCGACGGCTCGCTCCCGGGCATCGTCCTCCACCACCACATCGACGTCGTCTACGCCGACCGGCGCTACTGGACGGTGGACCCGTTCGGCGGCGCGATCCGTGACGGATACCTCTACGGGCGCGGCGCGATCGACATGAAGTCCACGGGGATCATGCACCTCGCCGCGGTCCTGGCACTGAAGCGCGCCGGCCTCCCACTCAAGCGTGATCTCGTCTTCCTCGCGACCGCCGACGAGGAGGCGGGGAGCCTCTACGGCGCACGCTTTGTCGTCGACGCGCGTCGCGACTGGCTCGCGGGCGCCGAGTACGCGATCTCCGAGCTTGGGGGGATCGAAGTCCACGCGGGCTTCCGGGCGCCGCTCGGCCACATCGTGATCTCGGAGAAGACGGGGCTGCCGCTCACGCTCACGGCGCGGAGCGATCCGGGCCACGGCTCGATGCCGTGGCCCGACACGCCGCCGCATCGCCTCATCCGCGCGCTGGGCCGGCTGCTCGCGGCCGAGCGGCCGCTTCGGGTGCTGCCCGAGGTGCAGGAGTACTTCGCACGGCTCGCGAGCGTGTTGCCGGGGGACGCGGGCGTGGGGTACGACGATCTCGCGCCGAGCCTGGCCGACGCGGCCTTCCGCGCCCGCTTCCTCACGAATCGCCTCCACGCCGCCATGGTCCGCACGACGTTGGCCGTGACGATGCTTCACGGCAGCGAGAAGCGGAATGTCATCCCGCCCGAAGCGTCCGCCGGTATCGATTGCCGGATGCTCGCGGGCGACGACCCGGAGGAGATCGTCGCCTGGGTCCGGTACCAGATCGACGACGACCGGGTCGAGGTCACGGTCACCGGTGAGCCGAAGGTGCCGAACCTCTCGCCGCCCGACACCGAGCTCTACAAGGCGCTCGCGGACGCCATCCGGCGCCGGGCGCCCGGCGCCGTCGTCGTGCCGGAAATCCTCGTCGGCTTCACCGACAACTGGGTGTTCCGGCGCTGCGGGCTCCACGGCTACGGCTGGAGCCCGTTCATCCTCGACTTCGAGGGCGAGTGGCATCGCGTGCACGGCAATGACGAGCGGCTCTCGCTCGAGAACATCCGCGCGGGAGCGCGGTGCTACGTGGAGATGCTGCTCGCCGTCGCGGGGGCCTGAGCGATTCCGGCCGCGCTCTCGATCCGCCACGCTACGCCGCGCGACGCGCCCACGATCCTCCGGCTGATCCGCGGCCTCGCCGAGTACGAGCGGCTCGCCCACCGGATGGAGGCGACCCCCGGGCGGATCCGCCGTCACGGCTTCGGCCGCCCGCGCTACTTCGAGGCGCTCGTCTGCCGCCGGGGTCGCACGCCCATCGGGCTGGCACTCTACTACTTCACGTACTCCACGTTCCTCGGCCGGCCGACGCTCTACCTCGAGGACCTTTTCGTCCTGCCCGCGGAGCGCGGCAACGGCGCCGGCCGGGCGCTCCTCCGGGCGCTCGCGAAGATCGCCGTGCGGCGCGGCTGCGGCCGGATGGAGTGGGCGGTGCTCGACTGGAACACACCCTCGATCCGCTTCTACCAGAAGCTCGGCGCGAAGCTCCGGCGCGAGTGGATCCTCACTCGTCTCGCCGGCGCGCCGCTCCGCCGCCTCGCGGGCGGCCGCGAGCGATGAAGTCTCAAGGCGTCAGGTGGGCAGAGGGGACACGATCGAAGCTCTGAACCCCGCCTGGCGGCTGTCAAGGGCGGTGCTTGACCCCTCCAGCCTCACGAAACACCACGAGCGCCGAGGGTGGCTCGACGCTCGTGTGGGTGATCAGTCCAACGCCTTACTGGTCGTCGTTGTCCTCACCCTGGTCGTCGTCGTCCTGCGCGTAAGCGGTGGCTAGTCCGAGCCCAGGCAGGACGCTCCCGAACATCGGCGTGACGAATGCGACCAGGAGCAGGATCAATAGCAGCTTCTTCATGGTTGTCACCTCTCTTCTTTCTCGCTGAAACACCCGAGCGCCGAGTCCTCTCGGCGCTCGGGTGGGTGCGACCTGTTACGGGTTGTTGTACTCTTCGATCACCAAGGAGCGCTTGCCGGCCACGGCTCGGGTCCCGGGGTCCGCCGGCGCATTCGGGTCTGGGCTCACGAGGCTGTCCACTTTGACCTCGACGTAGTGCACGCCGCTGCCAACGTTCTTCTGGTAGAAGTTGAAGTGGTTCGCGTTCTTGGTCTTGAGGAACAGGTCCAGGGTGATTGCATCCGTGACCTCGACCGTGAGCGAAGAAAATTGCAGACTCACGGTCTGCTGGCGGTCGCAGTACACGACCTGCCCGGGCTCGGCCTGCACACCGTCGACGTAGACGGTGACATTCACCGCGGCCCTGGCCGTGGACGTTGACTTCGCGCCACCCCTTGTGGCCGTGGTGCTCGTCGAGGTCCACAGGGCGCACTCCATCGAGTACCCGATCAGCAGATCGCCGACGCTCGACGTCTTCATGTACCCCGAGAGCACGACGCCGCCGCTCGGGTTGAGGATCTCCAAAACGCCGGAGCCGAAGTACGCCTTCTGGGACGCCACATTCTGAGCGTGGGCGGGCGGCACGGCCAGCAACATACCGACGACCGCCAGGAGCGAGAGCGCCTTTAATACGCCGAGTGTAGAGAGCGTCTTCTTTGCCTGCATCATTGTCACTGGGCCTCCTTTGAGGGTCTGTTCGCGACAGTCAGGAGGACCCCTTGTTCCCCCAGGGCTGACAGACCGCCTTTCCTTCGGCAACCCGGCTATCAGACCAAAGGTCTGACCCGTGGCTTTGCGGCCCCGCCTCGCGACGGGTGTGCCCTTATCGGGAGGGGTCGTCTGTCTAGAGGAGGTAGGTGCAGAGGGGATGCCAGGCCGCGGTCGCGCCGGGTCGAGGCGCCGAAATTCCGGAAATCGTGGACACCTCGGAGGTCGCGGGAAATTCGATGAGCGCGGTGAGTAGATGGTCGCGAGCCATCTAGGCAACATCCTCGACGGAGAGTGTCTCCGTACTGACATCGCGGCTTCGTGGCTCGTACGTTCGCTGCAATTGTGCCACTGGTCAGAGACGGTGCGGAGGGCACATGCCGAGCCGACGCGGAGCCGTCTGGCGCGGTGGCGGCGTTCGGGCGGCGTCAGTCGGCCGAGGGCGCGGTCCACGACGGCGGCAGAAGGCGGCGCTTGCCGTCGCTCGCGAGCCTCACCGTCGGCTCCGTCGGGTCGAGCTTTCGGTCCCAGAGCTTGCACGTGACCTGCTTGTGGCGCTGGTCGAGCCCCTCGCAGTAGTTCGTGAACTCGCAGCGGCGCACCAGGTGGCCCAGGCCGAGACGGACCTTCCTGAACCAGTCGGGATCGGCGAGCGACTGCCGCGCGGCCGCCACGCAGTCCGCCTCCCCCCGTTCCAGGATCCCCTCCGCCTGCTCGAACGTCGTGATGCCGCCGCTCGTCACGACGGGCGTCGCGTGGCCCGCGCCGCGGAGCGCCCGGCGGATCGCCGCGGCCAGCGGCACGTTGCGGCCGAACGGGCCGCGCGCGTCGGAGAGCACCGTCGGCATGCACTCGTAGCCCGACTCGCCCGTGTACGGGTAGACCGCCTCGCCGATCTTCGGCTGCTTGGCGTCCTCGAAGCGGCCGCCCTTCGAGACCGAGAGATAGTCGACGCCGCCTTCGGCGAACTTGATTCCGAACCACACGGCGTCGTCGACACGGCTTCCGCCCTCCACGACCTCGTCGCCGAGGTAGCGGATGCCGACCGGGTAGTCGGGGCCGACGCGCGCGCGCACCGCCGCGAGGACGTCGAGCGGCAGGCGCGCGCGATGCGAGAGCGTTCCCCCGTAGCCGTCCGCGCGCGTGTTGAGGCGCGAGAGGAACGACGCCATCGTGTAGGCGTGCGCGTAGTGGAGCTCGACGCCGTCGAAGCCCGCGGCCTGCGCGCGGCGCGCGGCCTCGGCGAAGAGGCCCGGCAGGACGCGCGGCAGCTCGCGGATCCACGGCAGGTGCAGGTCCCAGACGCGTTCGCGGTAGCCGTAGTCGAGCGCCTCCAGCTCGCGGTCGGTGAGGACGGTCTCGAGCGTCACGCGATCGGCCTCCCCGAGGAAGCGCCGCACCTCGTCCTCGGGCGCCTCGCGCCAGCGCTTGTCGTCGAGCCAGAGGGCGAGCTGCACCCGCAGGGGGTCGGTGACCTCGAGGTAGCGCATGAAGTATTTCTCGGGCTCGGGCCGCCGGCGCACCGTGAGGAAGTCGATGATCTGGATGAAGAGCCGCGTGCGGCCGCGGCTCGCCTCCCGCACGGTCTCGACGAGGCGGGAGAGCCCCGGGACGAAACGGTCGTCGCCGATCCGGAGCAGCGGGCCGCTCGGGATGTCGCGGATGCCGGTCGCCTCGACGACAAGGACCCCCGGTTGGCCTTCGGCGAACCGTGCATACCAGTCGAGGACGTCTTGCGTGACGAATCCGTCGTCGGTCGCGCGCCACGGCACCATCGCCGGCACCCACGTGCGCTCCGCGGCGACGAGGCGCGTGCCGAGCGTGATCGGCGAGAACCAGCGCGAGCGCGCCGCCTCCTCGCGCGTCGGCCACTTGGCCGGCGGCACCGGGTGACGCACCCGCTTTCGTTCAGGAGCCGTGACGCTCACGGCACCGCCGGGATCACGGCAGGCAGGCGACGCCGTCGATCTCGAGCATGCACCCGTCGGCCGCGTCGTAGAGGTCGCGCGCCCCGACCAGCGTCATCGCGGGGAAGTGTCTGCCGAAGTACTCGCGGTACACCCCGCCGATCGCCTTGCCGTGTCGCTTGTAGAGGTCGGCGTCGAGCACGTAGATCGTGAGCTTGACCACGTCGGTGAGCTCGCCGCCCGCGGCGGCGACGACCGCGCGGAGGTTCTCGCACACCTGGCGGAACTGGGCGACCAGGTCGCCCGAGCCGACGACCCGCCCCTCCTTGTCCTTCGCGACCTGACCCGCGACGAACAAGAGCCGCCCGCCGCGCGTCTCGGCGCCGTGGGCGTAGCCGACGGCTCGCGTGAGCGTCGGCGGGTTGTAGAACTCGATCCGCTTCGTCATGGGCTCCTCCCGTCGAGAACGATCGTCTCCCCGTTGGTCGCGGCGTCGTCGAGCAGAGTCGAGACTGCGGCAGCGACCTCGGCCGGGTCGATGAGCCGCCCGCCGGGGTTGATCCGGGCCATGGCCAGGACCGCCTCGTCGAACGACTTGCCCGTCTTCGCCGCGATGTTGCGCGCGGCGGTCCACACGAGGTCGGTCCCCGTATAGCCGGGAGCGATCGCGTTCACCGTGACGCCCCGGCCGGCGACCTCGGCGGCGAGCGCACGCGTGAAACCGACGAGCGCGTGCTTGGAGGCCGAGTACGCCGTGACGTACGGCGCGCCGGAGAGCCCGGCGAGCGAGGCGATGTTGATCACCCGGCCCCACCCCCGCGCGAGCATCCCCTGGAGCACCGCGCGCGTCAGGAGATACGGGCCCGTCACATTGACCCGGAGGTGACGGTCCCACAGCGCCGGGTCAGTCTTGAGGAGCGGCGCGGATTCCGCGATGCCCGCGTTGTTCACAAGCACGTCCACCGGGCCCAGCGTCGTGGCGACCGCGTCGACCGCGCGCGTCACGCTCGCGGCGTCGGTCACGTCGAGGACCTGCGCCACCGCGTCCACGCCGAGGCGGCGCGCCGCGGCGGCGACGTCGTCGAGCTCTGCGCGCGTGCGCGCGGCGACCGCGACCGCGTAGCCGCCGCGCGCGAGTGCCAGCGCCACCTCGCGGCCGATGCCCCGGCCGCCCCCGGTGACGAGGGCGACCCGGCGCGCCCGCGCGGCCATCACGGGCTCTCGACACAGAAGAAGAAGAAGAGCGGGCGCGTGCCCTCGCTGACGTCGCGCCCGGGGTCGCTGAGGCAGCGCACCCGCGGCGAGCTCGACCGTCGCTCCGGGTCGGTCCCCGGCGCGGCCGCGGCGCAGCCCACGAGCAGCACCGCGACGAGCAGCAGCGGGAGACGGCGCGCGCGGCGAATCATGCGGTCATTCTAGCGCGATAGAATATGATTGCCTCGCGATTCATGGCGCGCGCGTTCACGAAGTGCTCGCTCGCCGACGCCGTCGCCCGCCTCCGGCCGGGGACGCGGGTGCTCCTGCCGCCCGGGTGCGGCGAGCCGCAGGCGCTCGTCGGCGAGATCTGTCGCCAGGCCCCGAGGCTCGCCGAGCTGACGCTCCTCGGCGGCATCCACCTGGGCGACTACCCGTGGGCGCGGACCGAGCACGCGGCGCTCCGATTCGCGACGTGGCACATGTCGAGGCGCCTCGAGGACGCGCGCCGCCGGGGGCGCGTCGAGTTCCTCCCGCTCCGCTACTTCGACCTCACGCGCGAGCTCGTCCCGGGCGGCGCGTGGGCGCCCGACTGCGTCCTCGTCCACTGCGCCCCGCCGGACGCTCGCGGCTACCTGAGCCTCGGCGTCTCGGTGGGCGTGACGCTGCCCGCGGCCCGGCGCGCGCCGCTCGTCATCGCCCAGGTCAACCCCGCGATGCCGCGCACGCTCGGCAACGCGTTCCTCCACCGGAGCCAGATCGACGCGTGGGTCGAGGTGGACGAGCCGCTGGCGACGTACCCGCCGCCGGTCGTCGGCGCCGTGGAGCGCGCCATCGGACGCCACGTCGCCGCGGTGGTGCCCGACGGCGCCACGGTGCAGGTGGGGGTCGGCGCGCTCCCGCAGGCCGTGCTCGACGCGCTCGTGGACCACCGCGATCTCGCCCTCCATTCGCTGCTGGTGGACGCGTCGGTGACTCTCGTCGAGCGAGGAGTCGTCACCAATGCCAAGAAGCCGTTCCATCGCGGCCGGATGGATATCGCCGAGGCCATGGGCACGCCCCGGCTCTTCGACTTCCTCCACGACAACCCGCGCGTCAACATGGAGTCGTCCGCGTTCGTCCACGACCCGGGGACGGTGGCGCGGCTCGACCGGTTCGTGGCGATCAACTCGGCGCTCGAGATCGACCTCTCGGGACAGGTGACGGCGGAGAGCCTGGGGCCGCTCCAGGTCGCCGGCATCGGGGGCCAGTTCGACTTCGTGCTGGGTGCTCGGCACTCGCGGGGCGGCGCGGCGATCCTCGCGCTGCCCTCGACGGGGCGCGACGGCCAGGCGTCGCGCATCGTGCCGCGCCTGGCGCCCGGCGCCGCCGTGACGAGCCCGCGCTTCCTGGCGGACTGGGTCGTGACCGAGCATGGAGTCGCCGCGCTGAGGGGAAAGGGAGAGCGGGGGCGCGCCCGTGCGCTGCTCGCGGTGGCGCATCCCCGGTTTCGGGGGGAGCTGGAACGCGCGCTTACTTCTTCTTAGCGGCCTCGATCTTCTCGAAGATCTCCGCGTCCGTCGGGAAGCGGTATGTCGTCTGGTTGGAGTAGACGACCTTGCCGTCGATCGAGACCTCGAAGATGCCGCCCGCGCCTTCTTTGAGTCCGGCGGTGAGACCGTACTTCTTCTTGATGGCCTCCTGCAAACTGGAGGCCTGCGGCAGGTAGTTTCACTCGCCGCAGTACTTGATCTGGACGTCCATCGAGTCCTCCTCGTCCTTGGGGGATCTATTCTACTAGATGCGCCCGGGATGTCGGGAGATTCTGCGCCGGAAATTGATTTAGACTCGGGCCATGGCGGCGCCCGTCCTGATCGACACCGATCCCGGGATCGACGACGCGCTCGCGCTCCTGATGGGCTGGAGCTCGCCGGAGATCAGCGTGGAGGCGGTCACCACGGTCGCCGGCAACGTTCCCGTGGAGCAGGGGACGGTCAACGTCTTCCGCCTGCTCGGACTGCGCAAGCCGACGCCGCGCCCCATGATCGCCGTGGGCGCCGCCGAGCCGCTCGCGCGCCCCCTCCTCACCGCCCAGCGCTACCACGGCGAGGACGGTCTCGGCGACCTCCCGGACTGGCCCGAGACCGAGAAGCCGCCGCTCGAGCCCGACGCGGTGAGCGTGATCGTCGAACACGCGCGGCGGCTGCAGCGGCTGCTGACGCTCGTCGCGCTCGGGCCCCTGACCAACCTCGCGCTGACGCTCAAGTCGGACGCCGGCGCGGTAAGCCTGATCGGCCGCATCGTCGCGATGGGCGGCGCCGTGGACGTGCCCGGCAACATCACGCCGACGGCGGAGTTCAACATGTACGTGGACCCCGAGGCCGCCCACCGGGTGTTCGCCGCGCGCCTGCCCCTGGACCTCGTGCCCCTCGACGCGACGCGCCAGGCCGTCCTGCCGCGCGCCGGTCTGAAGTCGGCGCTCCGGCGCGAATCGGGCCCGCTCGTCGACCGCATCGTGGCGTTCAGCGAGCGCGGCTTCAGGCTCGACCACTCGAGCGGCGCACAGGGGCTCGTGCTCCACGATCCCCTGGCGCTGGCGCTGGCGATCGACCCGGCGCTCGCCGAGTGGGAGCCGGTGCGCCTCGTCGTCGGCCCCGACGGTGAGACCCTGCGCGCGAGCGGCGAGCCGAACTGCCGGATCGCCAGGCGTGTCGACACCGACCGGTTCCTCCGCCTGTTCCTGGAGCGCCTCTGCCCACCCGCGCCCCGGCGCCCCGCATCCTCGTAGTCGGCTCTGCGAACGTCGACTTCACGGTCGCCGCCGAGCGCCTGCCGCGCCCCGGTGAGACCGTCACCGGTGGCACTCTCCTCGTGAGCCGCGGCGGCAAGGGCGCCAACGCGTGGGTGCTCGGCGAGGGGCGCCGTCGCGGCCGCGTCACGCTGCTGAATCCGGCGCCGATGCGCGACGAGGCGCGCGACCTTGTCGCGCTCGCCGACTACCTGACGCCGAACGAGACCGAGACCGAGCGCCTCGCCGGCGTCGTCGTGCGCGGCGCCGAATCCGCCGCCGCGGCGGCACGTGCGCTCCGGAGCCGTGGCGCCGGAACGGTGATCGTGACGCTCGGCGCTCAGGGCGCGCTGGCGTGCACGGCCGACGGCCTGGTGCGGGCACCCGCGCTGCCGGTGGCGGTCGTGGACACCACCGCCGCGGGCGACGCGTTCAACGCGGGCCTCGCGGTGGCGCTCGGCGAGGCGCGCGCGCTCCCGGACGCGCTGCGCTTCACCAGCGCGACCGCGGCGCTCGCGTGCACGCGCCGGGGCGCCCAGCCGTCGCTGCCCCGGAGGGACCAGGTCGAGACGCTGCTCGGCGCGAGAGGCGCCGCCGAGGCGCGGCTCAACCGTCGCCGAGCCGCGCCTTGAGCGCCCGGACCCGGGCGAGCGCTGCCTCGAGGCGCTCGGGGTCGAGCCGGCCGCTCACGAGGCGCTGCTGAATCGTCGCGAGGGCGGCCCGAGCGGCCGAGCCGCCGTCGGGAAGGCGATCGTTGGCGATGAGCAGGATGTCAGCGCCCGCTGCGAGGGCCGTGACGGCCGCGGTCTCGAGCCCCCAGCGCTGCTCGATCGCGCCCATCCGGAGATCGTCGGTCACGACCGGCCCGTCGAAGCCGAGCTCGCCGCGGAGGAGCCCGGTGAGGGTCGCGCGCGAGAGCGTGGCGGGAAACTCGGAGTCGAGCGCGCGGTTCACGACGTGCGCGGTCATCACAGCGTCGGCCAGCCGCTCGGTGATTAGCGTGCGGTAGGGGGCGAGCTCCGCCTCAGGGTTGGCCGTCGTCGTGACGTCGACGAACCCCTTGTGGGAGTCCCCGTAGCTCGAGCCGTGCCCCGGAAAGTGCTTGAGCGCGGTGAGCACGCCCTCGGCGTGCAGACCCTGGATGAAGGCGCGCGCGTGGGCGGTGACGAGCAGCGGGTTTGCGCCGAAGCTCCGTGCGCTGCCGACGATCACCGGGTTCGCCGGGTTGTATCCGACGTCCACGACGGGCGCCAGGTTCCAGTTGATCCCGGCGCTCTTGAGCATGCGCCCGATCCGGCGCGCCTCCAGCTCGGTGAGCGTGAAGTCGTTGCTCTCGCCGAGCTCCCCGGCGGAGAGCGTCGCGGTGAATCCGGCGCCGAGCCGCATGACCTGGCCGCCCTCGGCGTCCACCGCGATCAGGAGCGGCCGCCCGGTGCACGCGCGGGCGCGCTCGGCCAGCGCGCGCGTGAGGCGCCCCGCCTGCTCGTCGCCCGCGATGTTCCGCGCGAAGAGGACGACGCCGCCGACCCTTGTCTCACAGAGGAGTCGCTCGACCGCTTGGTTTCCCTCGGCCTCCGTGCCCTCGAAGCCGACGAGCAGGAGCTGGCCCAGGTCGGCCTCGAGCGCGGCGAGACGCACGGGCTCGAGCGGCGGATACGTGCGGCAGCCAGCGGCGGCGAGGACGAGGAGGCTAGCGGCGACGAGCCGCCGCAACGAGCCGCTCCACCCGCCCCCGATCGACGGGATTCCGCACGTCGCCGCCCTGCTTGACCGCGGTGCCGACGATCGCCCCGTCCGCGACCGAGAGGAGCTCGGCGACCGTCTCGGCGGTGACGCCGCTGCCGACGAGGACCGGGACCTCCGGCACGGCGCTCCGGACGCGCTTGACGTCGGCGAGCGGCGTCGTCCGGCCCGTGGCGGGGCCCGACACGACGAGCACGTCGGCGAGCCCGCGGTGGGCGAGGTCGCGCGCGGTCTGCTCGAGCTCGACGGGGACGAGCGGGACCGCGTGCTTGCCCCCGACGTCCGCGAAGATGCGGGCCTCCGCGCCGAGCAGCCGCCGGTCGCGGAGCGTGTGGTAGGCGTCGGTCTCGACGATCCCCTGGTCGGCGACGACGGCGCCCGCGTGGACGTTGACGCGGATGAACCGGCCGCCGACGGCGGCGACGACGGCCAGCGCCGCGCGCGCGTCGTTCTTGAGCACGTTGACGCCGAGCGGGGTCTCGGCGAAGGTCCGCCGGATCTCCGAGGCGACCGCCGTCACACCGGCGACCGTGGCCGCGTCGACGCGCCCGGCCGTGAACGGCGCGTCGCCGAAGTTCTCCACGAGCAGCGCGTCGATCCCGCCCTCGACGAGTGCCTGCGCATCGGCCAGGGCGGCCTCGATCACGCGCGCCATCGAGCCCTCCCAGCGCGGGCTGCCGGGGAGCGGCTGGAGGTGGACCATGCCGATCAGCGTGCGCACCAGTCGCATCGCCGGTTAGCGTAGCATGGCGTCATGAACGTCGAGGTCAGGGAAGCGCGCCGCGAGGACACGCCGGTCCTCCGGCGCCTGATGCAGCTCTATCTCTACGACCTCGGCACGATCGACGGCTGGGACCTCGGCGACGACGGGCTCTACGGGATCGAGGCGCGGATCGAGAGCTTCTGGACCGACCCCAACCGGCGGTCGTTCCTGGTCCGCGTGGACGGGAAGCTCGCGGGCTTCGCGCTCGTCCGCGACGGCGCGCACTTCGCGGGGGACGGGACGCGCGAGATCAGCGAGTTCTTCATCCTGCGCAGGTACCGGCGGCGCGGCGCGGGCGAGCGCGTGGCCCGACGCGTCTTCGACATGTTCCCAGGCCGGTGGGAGGTCACCGAGCTCGGGAGCAACGTCGAGGCGCAGACGTTCTGGCGGCGGGTCATCGGCCGTTACACGAGCGGCCGCTTCAAGGACGTACCGCGGCCCGACGGCCGAGGGCAGATGCAGCGCTTCGACAACTCGCGACGCTGATTTGTCAGTCGGCCGGCCGTCCGCTATAGTGGCGGCGCTCAGCGGTGGACCAACGGAAGGAGCGGAATGTGGGATACCAGACCCTGCTCGTCGAACGCGCGGACGGGATCGCGACGATCACGCTGAACCGCCCCGAGGCGCGCAACGCGCTCGATCTCGCCATGCGTCGTGAGATGCTTGGCGTGCTCGACGAGATCGAGGCCGACCCGACTGCCCGCGTGGTGATCCTGACGGGGGCGGGTGGGCACTTCTGCTCGGGCGGCGACGTGAAGACCATGCGGACCCGCCACACCGCGGCCGAGGGGCGCGGGCGGGTGGAACTGCTCAACCGGCTCGTGCTCAGGCTCGTGAGCTTTCCGCTGCCGACGATCGCGATGGTGGACGGCTACGCCGTCGGCGCCGGCTCGAACCTGGCGCTCTGCTGCGACCTCATCGTCGCCTCCGACCGCGCGAAGTTCGGCGAGCTCTTCTGCAAGATCGGCCTCGCGGTGGACGGCGGGGGGACGTGGCTCCTGCCGCGCGTGGTCGGTCTGGCGCGCGCCAAGGAGCTCGTCTTCACGGGCGACGTGGTCGACGCCGCCGAGGCGGCGCGCCTGGGCCTCGTCAACCGGGTCGTGCCGAGCGCCGAGCTCGAGACGGCGACGCGGGCGCTCGCCGCGAAGATCGCCGCGGGCCCGCCCCTCGCGCTCAGGCTCGACAAGCAGATGCTCAACCGCGCGGTGGCGACCGACCTCGGCGGCGCGCTCGAGGCCGAGGCCTCCTCGCAGGGGCTCGCGATCGCCTCGGACGACCATCGCGAAGGCGTCGCCGCCTTCTTCGACAAGCGCCCGCCCAAGTTCACGGGCCGATGAGTCGCGGCGCCCGCCCGTCGGCCGCTACGCGGTGCGAGCGCGGCAGTCGTTAACGTGACCTTTCAGACGCGACACTAGTTCGTCTGGGGCCGCGGTTCGGGAGCCGGCCGCTCGGGAGCGCCGGTGGGCGGCGCAGGCGCGGGCGCCGGGGGCTCGGCGCCGCTGGCGGGCGGGTGCGGCGCTGGCGCGCGGGGCGCCTTCTTGATCGCCTGCTCGAGCTCGGGCGTGGCCCGTCGCATCTCCTCCGTGATCTTTGCGGCGTCGAGCGCGGTGCCGATGACGCGCGGGGTGATCAGCAAGAGGAGCTCGGTCTTCTCGATCTTCCGCTCCTTGAAGCCCAAGAAGAAGCGGAGAATCGGGATGTCCTTCAGAAACGGGATGCCCCGGTCGTCGATTGTCAGCGTGTCCTTGATGAGCCCGCCCAGGACCAGTGTTTGATCGTTGAGGAGGACGACTGACGTCTCGGCCTCACGCTTGAGGATCGAGAGGGAATTGGTCGGCGGTTGGGCGGTGCCGATGGCGTTCACCTCCTGCTTGACGTCGAGGGCGACGGTGCCACGCTCGCCGATCCGTGGCGTGACCGTTAGAATGACGCCGGCGTCGCGGTACTCCACCGATTGCGTGCCGACGACCGCCGTCGTCGTGGTGGTGGAGGTGGACGTGGCACCGCCGATGGGCACCTGCTGGCTCGTCACGATCGGGATGGACTCAGAGACGTTGATGACCGCCTTCTTGTTCTCCGACGTCAGGATGTGCGGGTTGGAGACGATATTGACCCGGTTCTGGCTCGCGAGCGTGTTGATGATCGCGATGAACCGACCCGTCTCGAATGTGAACGCCGTGAGGCCCGCGCCGATCGGGCCCAAGAACGAGGAAGCGCCGCCAAGCTGACTCGGGAGCGTCAGCCCGCCGGTGCCGGCGACAGACGTCGGGATCGCCGCGGCGGGTGCGGTCGCACCGGCGACGTTGAACCGACCCGACCGCATGGCCCAGTCGATGCCCCAGCGCATGTCGTCGGTCAGCGTGATCTCGGCGACGAGGACCTCGATCAGCACCTGGCGCGGCATCCGGTCGAGCTGCTTGATCGTCGCCTCGATCTCCTCCCAGAGCCGAGGGTAGGTGGTGACGATCACCGCGTTGGTCACCTCGTCCGCGATGAACTTCACCTGGCCCTCGGCCACGCCCGCCTCGCCGATGCCGGGCACGCCGACGGCGGCCGGCGCGCCGGGTACGGTCGGTGGGGGTGGCGGTGTGAAAGCGGGAGGGCGAGCGCCCGGAGCCGACGGGGCGCCCGGCGCGGGCGCCGCCCCTCCAGCCTCACGGCCGTAGATCTGGTTGAGCGTGGAGGTGAGATCCTTGGCCTTCGCGTTCTCCGCGTAGTAGATGAAGACACGGCGCCCACCATAGATGTTGACGTCGAGCTGGGCGATCAGGCGCTTGATCGTCTCGACCTCGTGCTTCTTGGCGTGGATGATCAGCGAGTTCGAGCGGCGCTCGGCGATGATGAGCGGTCGCCGCTCCTGGGTCGCCCCTGGCTGCCCGGGCACGCCCGGGACGCCGGGCGCGACGGGCGGCACGACACCCGGCTGCGGCGCCGGCACGGACGGCGTCCCGGGCGCGACCGTCCCGATGCGGCCGCTCGCGAAGAGCTGGTTCAGGATGTTCGCGAGGTCGGCGGCGTCCGCGAACTTGATCGGGATGATCTGGAGCTCCTCCTGCGCCACCTGGACGTCGACGAGCCGGATGATGTCGAGGAGGCGCCGGATGTTGGAAGCCGCGTCCGTGATGATGAGCACGTTCGTCTCGCGGTGGGCGATGAGCGTGCCGCGCGCCGAGATGAGCGGGCGCAGAAGCGTGGAGAGGTCGGCGACGGACGAGTAGCGCAGCGGCACGATCTGCGTGATGACCTCGTCGGTGATCCGGGTCGGGTCCGGCGTCTGGCCCACGATCGTCGGCACCGCGCGTTCGCGCGCGCCCTCGATGCGCACGATCTTGTAGAGGTTGCCCGCCTTGACCGCGGTGAAGCCGTGCACCTCGAGGATCGCGAGCAGGACGCCGAAGACGTCCTCCTGCGCGATGCGGCCCGAGGTCTGCACGGTCACCTTCCCGCGCACGTCCGGCGCCAGCACGTAGTTGAAGCCGATGATCTCGCTCGAGGCCTGAATGACCGTCTCGATGTCCGCGTTGTCGAAGTTGAGCACGACGAAGCGGCCCCGCTGTGCGGCGGGCACCTCGGGCGCCGTCGGCCCCGGCCGCGGCAGCGTGGGCGGCCGCTCGACGCGCGGCGGCTCCTGCGGCGCCTCGACGCGCGGCCCGATGGAGGCAGGCGGCACAGGGGAAAGCGGGGCCGGCGCGGGCGGCGGGGGCGAGGGCACGGTGACCACCCGCGGTGGCGCGGGCGGCGGCGCAGGCGGGCGCGGCGTTGCACACCCTGCGAGAAGCGTGAGCACGCAGACCGCCGCCGCGAGGCGCTTCACGCTACTGCTGCGGCTGCGGCGGCTGCTGGACGCCTTCGCTCGCCGACGGTAGGGGGAGACGATTCCCCAGGCTCGGTGAGAGACGCCGGCCGGGTACGAGTGGGTTGACCGGCGGTCCCTGGAACGGCGGCACCGGCTGCTGAGGGGCCAGGACCCGCGGGGGGATCGGCGCGACCTGCGGCATGGGCTGGGTCGGCGTCGGAGGCACCACGCCGGGAACGCCGGGCACCGGCGGCTGGCCGGGCACCGCGGGCTGCGCCGGGGGCGCGGGTCGCGGCTTGGACGGATCGCGGAGCCTCACGTCCATGTTCCCGTCGGGCCGCGAAATGAGCACGTGGTCCGCGGTGATCGCTTCCACCCGGCCCCCGGCGATCGTGTCGCCGATGCGGTACCCCGCGACGCGCTTCGTCAGCGGGTCCTCGAGGTATGCGATCGGGTTCGTGTCGCGCAGGACGACACCCTGCAGGTTCGGCTTCGACCCTCCGAGGAGGGCGCCGGTCGTCGCCGTCGCTGGCGCCTCGCTGCGTGTCGGGCTGAAGAGGCTCCGGCTCGCGATGACGTTATACGCGCTCACGGGCGCGTGGGGCACGGGGGGCCGGGCGCCGGCCGGGCCGCCCGGTGGTGTCACCGGGCGCGGGCGCCCGGTGAGCGGCGGCGGCGCCCAGACGAGCTGCTGGACGATGAAGGCGACGCAGAAGAGGCCCACGCCGCCGAGCAGGACGTTGAGGATGAGCAGGCGCTTGGGCATTAGATCTTGGTCTTGCCGGGGAGGATGTACCCCGACAGCGTGAGCGTGGTCAGTAGCTCCTTCGGCTGGCTCACGTTGACGACGCGCACGCGTACATCCTGGACGGTCAGGAGCTTGGGGGCGCTGTCGAGCCGCGCGAGGAGGTCGACGAGCTGTCGGACCTCACCGGACACGGCGATCTCCACGGGGATCTCGAGCAGCTCGCCGCGCTCCGCCGGCGGCAGGATGCGCTCGCTGCGGACTTCCGTGTTGGCCTGCGCGGCCATGTCCTTGACGAGCTTCTGCAGCTCCGACGCGGCGACTGCGGGCGTCGCCGAGGTGAGGAACCTGGCGGAGACGTCGTTGAGGCGCTCGGTCGTGCTCCTGAGCTCGGCCTCGATCACGCCCTTGCGCGCGATCAGGTCGCGCTTCTTCTGCAGCACCTCCTCGCGCGCGGGCACCAGGTCGCCGGCGCGACGGGTCGCCTCGAGGATCGGCTCGACCACGAACGACCAGCCGCCGATTACGACGGCGACGGCCAGCCCCGCCGCGATGATCGTCCGTTCGCGCCGCGAGAGGTTGGCCATCATGGACGGCGGCCTCCAGGCCCGACGCGCGGTGGCGTGCCCGGCGTCGGCCGCGTGGGGGTCGCGGCGCCGCCGAGTGCCGGCGGCTCCTCGTCGCGCTTGGGGCGCGCCGCCGTCGGGGACGGGGACGGCGGCGCGCCGACGGCGGCCGCCTCCGGGCGCCCGACCTCCCAGGCGGCGCGGATGCGGAACTGCTCCCTGTCACGTCCCCGTGTGACGGGCGATGCGAATTCGACGCGCTCGAGCAGCGGGGAGTTCTCGAGGACCGGGATCAGCGCGCTCGCCTGCGCCGCCTGGCCGGTCAACTCGACGCCCTTGGTGTCGAAGGAGAGCATCGTGAGCCAGGCGTCACCGGGGAGGATCTCGGTCAGCTCGCGAAGCACGGGCAGGGGCCGGATCGCGCTCGCTTCGATGGTCTGAACCGCGGTGAGGAGCGCGCGCTTGCGCTCCAGCTCCCCGAGGGTACGCTCGACGACCCGGACCTCGGGATCGATGCGCGCGACGTCCCGGTTCAGCGCGTTGAGCACGCGGTGCTCGCGGTAGCCCGGGACCAGCAGCGCGGCGATCGCCAGGACGACCGTCGCGGCGAGCATCCCCACCGTGGTCCACTGAGGGCGGGTGAGCCGGCGCGGGCGCAGCGCCGACGGGATCAGGTCCAGCGGCCGGACGCCGCGACCGGACGCGACGGCGACCGCGAGCTCGCGCGCGCCACGCGGTTCCTCGGTGATCGCGGCCAGCCGTCGCTCGGCGCGCGGCGTGTACGGCGGGCGCGTGACCGGCGCGCCCAGTGGGGCGAGGGCGTTCGCGACCGTCTCGGCGTGGTCACCGGAGACCCAGACCGCGTCGCACGCCCGCCAGCGGGCGACGGCGAGGCTTCGGCGGGCCTCGGTGGCGAGCTCCGCCTCGTCCGTCGCCGGCACGTTGCGGCTCAGGACGAGCGTGTCGCCGTTCAGGAGCAACAGGTCCGCGGTGTCGCCGCACCGGTGGATCCACGCGACGCGCTCGCGGCGGACCGTCTTGACGAGCGCGAGGAGATCGTGGGCCGCCACCGTGATGGAGACGGGTCGGAGCTTCGCCTCCTCGGCGAGCCGGACGGCCGTCTCCACTACGCGCCGGTCCGCCGCGGCGATGAGGACGCGCTTCGTCTCGCTCGCAGGCTCTCCCGGCTCGCCGTCCGGCGGCAGCGTGAGGAAGTCGAACGGCGCATCGTCCGCCGGAAAGGGCAGGTGCCGGTCGAGCTCGAACCTGACCATCTCCCGCATCTCGCCGACAACCGGAGGGAGGTCGATCGGCTTGACGGCCACCACCGTCCGGGCCAGGCCGAGCGCGACGCTCCGCGGGGCGAGTCCCCGCGCGTCCAGCTCTGCGCGGAGCGCCTCGGCGGGGTTCTCGGCCTCGATGACGAACGTATCCACGCGGGTTTGCTGGATGGCGGCCCCGCTGAGCCGGTCGCCCAGGAGGACGACGGCGAGCCTCAGTGGTCCGAATCTCAGCGTTGCTCTTCCGAAATTCATCCTTGCGAAACTCATCCCCCTAAACTATGCGACGTGACGTCGGAAAATCTACCACCAAATCCAGTGGTTCGGGCGCAATTCGCGCGCTCAGCGCGGGCTGGACCACTCGAGGATCTGGACCGTGGGAGGGGTCGCGTTCGCCGGCTTCTGGACGATGGCGGTGAGCCGGGCGTCGACGCGCCCGCCGACGATGCCCTGCGCCTCGATCCGGAAGGTCTGTGTCGTGACGCCGAAGCCGCTGACGCCTAAATTGCTCGGGAGGGTTGCGTAGGGGGCGAGGTGGCGCTGCTGCATCACCTCGCTGATCTTCGCGTCCGAGAGACCGAGCGCCTGCATCGCGCATGGCGTCGCAGTGTTGAGGTTGACCGTCTGGCCCGGTGTCTTCACGGTCACGACGTCCACGAGGCCAGGCCGCTCCGGCGTTCCCCAGAAGATGGCCGGCGTCTCCAGCACGCCGTGGATCTGCAGGAGCTCGGTGGTGGACTCGAGGTTGGCGTTGTGGGCGCGGTAGGGCAGCGGGAGCTTCAGGTAGAAGTCGTCGCTCTCGGCGCCGTTGAGCCGGTGCTCCTCGTTGGGGTCGCGCCAATCCTGGAGCGAGTCGCCGATGACGTCGCGCACGCTCTTGTCCAGGCCGAGACAGAACTGCAGGAGGCGGTCGACCCGGTCGGGGGGCGAGGCGTTGAGGTTGATCCGCGCCTCCTCGTCGGTGATCCGGTACGAGTACTGACCGCCCTCGAAGTCCACCTTCTCCCGGGGCAGCTGGGGCAGCGGGAGCCGATCCTGCCTGTAAAAGGTGAGCAGCCCGTGCTCATCGAAGGTCACGTAGCTGGACTCGGCGACGATCTCGCGCACCGCCTGCGCGAATGCCGCTTCGGACAGGTGGCTGGCGAGAATCCGGTCCTTGTACGCGCGGACGGCGGTCGCCTCGAGCCGCATCGAGTAGGCGAACTCCGCGCCCACGACGCCCACGATCGCCATCACGAGGAGGACGACGATCAGCGCGAACCCGCGCTCGGCCCTCATTCGGCCCTCACCCGGAGCGAGACCGTCAGTGGCGGCAGCCGTTCGGTCCGCCCGTTGAGCGTGGTGCCGAGCGTGATGCGGACGGCGCGCGGCGTGGCCTTGTCGTTCGCTCCGTCCCACGCGTCCTGCCACGCGCCGCTCTCGTCCATGTACTGGAGCTTGAGCTCCGTGACCGTCGGGTCGTGGAAGACCACCTCCGCGTCGGTGAACGGGTTCCGGTTCGGCAGCGCGCGCTGTCGGACCACGAGCCCGGGACGCTCCGCGCTCTCGTCGAACCCGACCACGACCGCGGCGAATGCGATCGGGGTGGGAAACGGTGCGGGCGACGACTGCGCGACGAACTCGAGACGCGTGTCGCTCCCGGAGAACAGGAGCACCGACTCCGGCGCCTCGCCGCGCGGACCCGCGTAGGGATACGCCGAGCCCACCGTGCGCGCCAGCGAGAGCGCGACGCCGCGCACGTGCTGATAGGCCTCGGCGCGGTCCTCGCCCTGGCGCCACGCGCCGAGGGCGACGCGCATGCCGCCGAAGGCGATCACGAGGAGCGCGCCCACGATCGCGAGCGCGATCAGCATCTCGAGCAGCGTGAAGCCGCGCGCACGGCGCGTCACTGACGGGCTCCCGGCGTCTCCGGCGACTGGGCCGAGGTGCGCAGCGTGGCGACCTCGACCGAGCGCCGGTCGCCCCACCGCACCCGCACGGTGATCTGGTAGACGTGCCACTTGTCGGTGGCGGGTGTCCGGCCGAGGTCGGGCGTCGGGACGATCGTGATGGCCCGCTCCCACGTGAAGGGGCCCTCGACGTCGCCCTTGCGCTCCTCCGCCGGCCTGACGACCTCGCGGATCTTCTGGTCCGCGAGGAGCATCGCCTGCTGGTGCTCGCCCGCGAGGCGCAGCAGTCGTAGACCCTCCGCGAAGCCCTGGATCGCCGCGACCACCGCGATGCTGAGAATCGCGAAGGCGACGAGCACCTCGAGCAGCGTGAACCCACGCTCGCGGCGCGAGGCGGGTCCTGGCGGGGTCGCGTCTCCGCGCCGGGTTCGGGGCACCCCTCCTCGACCACGACGGCTCTCAAGTCCGCCGCGTCGGGTCCTACACGGTGCGGCGTCCGTGCTCTGACTACACGGGTCTCGGAGGGGGGCCGCCGAGCCCGGCGCGGACGCGCATTCCCCCCGACCCGCCTCGCGCCGCGCAGTGGTCGTCACGCCCGCGCCGCGCGACAGGACCCGCCCCACCCGGCTCATTCGCGCGTGCTCCGCACGCGGCCAGTCGCGGCGTCCACGGTCACGCGGTAGGTCGTCCCGCCGGAGCTCAGGCGAAACGCGCCGCCGCTCGACGTCCCCTCCGGCTCGAAGCGGACGACGAGCGCCCCGGGGGTTGCCGGCTCGATGGCCAGGCGCGCCGGGACGTCGCGCGTCTCACGGATCGTGTCCTCGCCGACCACGAGCGTCAGCCGGTGCGCGTCCGGCTCGACGACGACGCGCTCGGACTGCCGGCGGGTGATCGCCTGCTCGCGCGCGTGCCGGAAGAACGCGGCGAAGGCCGCCACCTCCGCGCGTACGCGGACGGTGTCGGCGCTCTTGCCGATCGTCGGGACGACGACGCCGACGGCGACCGCGATGATGAACAGCGTGACGAGGAGCTCGAGGAGCGTGAAGCCGCGCGGCGCTACTGTTGCGCGCTCTGGTCCCATGACGTGATGTCGGCGCTCTCGCCCTCGCCGCCGGGCTGACCGTCGGCGCCCTCGGACCAGAGGTCGTAGTCGCCGTGCTGGCCCGGGCAGCAGCGGTACTTGTAGGGGTTGGCCCAGGGGTCCTTCGGCACGGCCTTCTTCAGATACGGACCGTTCCAGTTGGCCACGCTCGGGTTCCGCTGGAGCGCGTCGAGGCCCTGGGCGGTCGTCGGGTAGGCGCCGATGTCGAGCCGGTACTGGTCGAGCCCGGCGCCGATCAGCTCGATCTGGGCGCGCGCCGCCGCCTGCTTCGACTGGCCGACGCGCCCGAACAGGCGCGGGCCCACGAGGCCCACGAGCAGCCCCAGCACGATGATGACAACGAGAAGTTCAATCAGCGTGAACCCTGCTTGCGCCCGGAGGATGTAGGAGGGGATCCGAGGGCCCCGCCCGCGTCGGGGTCGGTGAGCCCCTCCGAGACCCGTGTCGTCAGCGCACGGGCGCCGCAAAGCACGTGGCCCGACGCGATGCGCTTGAGAGCCGTCGTGGTCGAGGAGGGGCTCGCCGGCCCCGACGCCAAGCGAGGGCCGCCGGGTCATAGCGGGATCTCGTTGATCGAGAAGATCGCAAGCAGCATCGCCACGACGATGAACGCCACGAGCACCCCCATGCCGAGGATCATCGCGGGCTCGAGGAGGCCGAGCACCCGCTTGAGCTCGACGCGCACGTCGTTCTCGAAGGTTTCGGCCACCTTGAGCAGCATCTCCTCGAGCCGTCCCGTCTCCTCACCAACGCGCACCATGTGCACCGCGAGCGCGGGGAACCGGCCCTCGGCCTGCATTCCCACCGCGATCGTGCCGCCGCGCTTCACGCCGTCGGCCAGCCGTCCGACGGCGCGACCGATCGCCTGGTTCGTCATCGTGTCGCCCACGACGGCGAGCGCGCCCATGACCGGCACGCCGCTCTTGAGCATCGTGCCGAGCGTCCGCGCGAAGCGCGCCGTCTCCACCCTCGTCGAGAGCGACCCGACGAGCGGCAGCCGGAGCAGGGTTTGGTCCCACGCGAGGCGCCCCTCGGGTGTCCCCGTCCAGACGCGCCACGCGAGGACCGCGGCGAGGACCGCGAGGAGCAGCACCCACCAGTAGTGCTGGAAGCCCGCGCTGATCGACAACAAGATCTGGGTCGGCAGCGGCACGGCCTGGCCGAGGTCGGCAAAGATCGTGGCGAAGCGTGGGATCACGAACGTCATGAGGAACACGATCGCGCCGATGCCGACCGAGAAGATCACCAGGGGATAGGCGAGCGCCGAGACGAGGGCTTCGGCGAACGCGGCGCGCGATTCGAGGAACTCGGCGAGGCGCCGCAGCGTGACCTCGAGGACGCCGCCCTTCTCGCCCGCCCGGACCATGTTGATGTAGAGGCGGGAGAACGGTCGAGGGTGGTGCTTGGCGAGCGCCTCGCTGAGCGACGAGCCGCCGCGCACGCTGTTGAGCAGGTCGGTGACGATCGCCTTCACCCGCGGCGTGGAGGCGAGCTCCTCCTGGATCGCCAGCGCGCGGTCGAGCGGGAGCCCCGCTTCGACCAGGGTCGCGAGCTGCTGCGTAAACGCGAGCAGGTCGCGCTGGCTGACGCGCGAGGAGACGCCGAACGCCAGCCAGCCCGCGCGCTCGGCGTGCGGAGCCACGCGGATCGGGAAGTAAGCGTCCTTCTGGAGCCGCTCGACGACGGCGTGCGCGTCGGGCGCCTCCATCACGCCGTCGATGGTCTGGCCCCGTCGGTCGGCTGCCCGATACACGAAGACGGGCATCGCGAGCTAGGCGTCTTCCTGGGTGACGCGAAGGATTTCCTCGACAGTCGTGACGCTCTCGCACGCCTTGAGCCAGCCGTCCATGCGGAGGGTGACCATATCCGCCTCGATCGCGTAGCGGCGGATGTCGCGGCTCGGCGCTCTCTTCAGAATGAGACTGCGCGCGTCCTCGGTGATCGGGAACAACTCGTAGATGCCGGTGCGCCCGCGGTAGCCGGTCCCGCGGCACTCGTCGCAGCCGCGCCCGCGGTAGAGCGTCCGGCCACTCGTGCCCTCGATCCCGAGCGCCTCGAGGTCGGCGGCGTTTGGCGTGTCGGGCACGCGACAGGCGGTGCAGATCCGCCGCACGAGCCGCTGCGCGAGCACGCCTTCGAGCACGGAGGCGACCAGGTACGGCTCCACCCCCATATCTTGCAGTCGCGTGATCGCACCGGGCGCGTCGTTCGTGTGGAGCGTGGAGAACACCAGGTGGCCCGTGAGCGCCGCCTGGATGGCGATCTCCGCCGTCTCAAGGTCGCGGATCTCGCCGATGAGGATCACGTCCGGGTCCTGCCGAACGATGTGCCGGAGCCCCGTGGCGAACGTGAGACCGATCTTCGGCTTCACGTGGATCTGGTTGACGCCCTTGAGTTGGTACTCGACCGGGTCCTCGACGGTGATGATCTTCCGGTCGGGCGTGTTGATCTTGTCGAGCGCGCCGTAGAGCGTCGTCGTCTTGCCGGAACCCGTCGGCCCGGTGACGAGCAGGATCCCGTGCGGGCGCTTGATGAGCGCCTCGAATCGCCGGAGCGTGCCCGGCGCGAAGCCGAGCTTCTCCATCGGGAGGAACACGCTCGAGCGGTCGAGGAGCCGCATGACGATGGACTCGCCGTGCACGGTCGGGATCGTCGAGACGCGGATGTCCACCCGTCGGCCTCGGAGCGTCACGCGGATGCGCCCGTCCTGGGGCAGCCGCCGCTCGGCGATGTTCATCTCTGCCATGAGCTTGATGCGCGAGGTCACCGCGGCCTGCAGCCGCCGCGGCGGCGCCTCCTGGTCGAACAGGATGCCGTCGAGGCGGTAGCGGATTCGGAACGTGTCCTCGAAGGGCTCGACGTGGATGTCCGAGGCCTCGGCATCGATGGCGTTCTCGATCAGGAGGTTCACGAGCCGGACGACCGGCGCCTCGAACGCCATGTCGCGGAGGTGGTTGACGTCCTCCTCGCCCGCGCCGGCACTCTCGTCCTCGATGCCCTCGACGATCCGCTGGAGCGGCGTGGCCGCGCCGTCGTACGTCCGGTCGATGGCCTCGGTGATCGCCTCCGCGGAGCTGACGACCAGCTTCACCGCGAGCCCCGTGAACTGGCGGAGATCGTCCAGGACGACCGCGTTCAGCGGGTCGGCGATGGCGACGGTCAGGAGGCCGTTCTCGATGCTGACGGGGCACACCGTGTACTGACGGAGGTACTTCGCCGAGAGGGTCTTGACGACGGGGAGCGGCGACGGGAGCTCGTCGCGGGACAGGTAGGCGAGATTCTGCTGTTCGGCGAGCGCGCGCAGTACGTCCTCGCTCTTGACGGCGCCGAGCTCCACGAGCGCCTCGCCCACGCGCTCACCGGTCGTCTTCGCGCGGGCGAGCGCCTGCTCGACAACGTCCGGAGTGGTCAACCGTTCCTGGACTAGGATCTCGCCGAGTCGGCGGAGAAGCGCCGCGATGACCATGCTATGCTCGCGGGCCTATGGTAGCATACTTGCCCTTCGCCGCCTTCGCGGCGGCGGCAGATCTCGCGGGCGCCGTGCTCGTGGTGACCGCCCACCGCAAGGGGCTCGCGCCGCTCCGGTACTTCGTCGCCGCCGGCGCCGGGTTCATGCTGGCGGCGGCGTTCGTCCGGATGCTCCCCGAGAGCGCCCACGTCCCGCACGCGTTCCTCTTCGTCCTCGTGGGCTACTTCGGCGTCCACCTCTTCGAGCACACCGTCGCGCCCCACTTCCACTTCGGCGAAGAGGTCCATCCCGAGGCGCTCCTCGATCCCGCGGCGGGCTGGCTCGCGCTCCTCGGCCTCGGCGTGCACACGTTCTTCGACGGTGTCGCGATCGCCGCCGGCTTCATGATCGGGCCGGCGCTCGGCGCGCTCCTCTCCATCGCCGTCGTTCTGCACAAGGTGCCGGAGGGCTTCACGATCGCGTCGGTCATGCTCGCCGGCGGACACTCGCCCGCGGCGGCGCTCGGCGCGGGCGCGACCCTCGGCGTGCTCACGCTCGCCGGCGCGATCGCGACCGGCTTCGTCGCCGAGCACCACGTGGGGTACGCGCTCGCCGTGTCCGCGGGCGTCACGATCTACGTGGCGGCGTCGGACCTGATTCCCGAAGTGAACCGCGAGGGCGGTCCCGCGCTCGGCTGGACGGTCTTCGCGGGCCTCGTCCTGTTCGCGCTGGCCGACTGGCTGCTGGCCCCGCTCGGCGGACGTTAGAGGTCGGGGGGAGCGACGCCCCTCCCCCCGACCCCCCCCACCGGTCGCCCGTCGCGGTCTCGCTCGCGAATCGATTGCGGCGGCAAAGCCGCCGCTCGAAAGCCTAGGGGTGGCTCGGAGGGGACCGTCGCGCCTTTGGGGCGCGCCTGCCCCCCGCCGGTCACGCGGGGGCGGCGTGTTATTCTGCCCGCCATGAGCGTGCGCTCAGCGCTCGTCCTTCACGGTCCGAATCTCAACCTCCTCGGCGTTCGGGAGCCGTCGGTCTACGGCCGGGTGACGCTCGCCCAACTCGATCGCATGATCCGTGAGCACGCCCGTCGCCGCGGCATGCGCGTCGAGTGCCGTCAGTCCAACGTCGAAGGGCAGCTGGTCGACTGGCTGCAGGCGGCGCACGGCGACGGCTTCGGCGGCGTGGTCTTCAATCCGGGCGCGCTCACCCACTACTCGCTCGCGCTGCGGGACGCCGTCGCCGCGATCACGGTCCCGGTCGTCGAGGTCCACCTCTCCAACGTGCACGGGCGCGAAGAATTCCGCCGCCACTCGGTGATCGCCGCCGTCGCGCGCGGCCAGATCTCGGGCTTCGGGCCCCAGAGCTATCTGCTCGGGCTCGACGCGCTCGCGGCGCTTGGGCGCGCGCGTCGGTGAATCGGCGCGTCTACCCCGCCGTCTAACCGGCGACGGGCGCGCGGGTGATCCGTGCCGGACCTCGACGATCTCGCCCTGGTCGAGCGTTGCCTCGCCGGCGACGTCACCGCGTTCGAGCCCCTGGTCGAAAAATATCGGGCGCGCGTCTACCGCCTCGCGTTCAACGTTCTGCGCGACACGGAGGACGCGTGGGACGTCGCCCAGGAGGTGTTCATCCGCGCCTGGCAGGCGCTCCCGTCGTTCCGGCGACAGTCGGCCTTCTACACCTGGCTGTTCCGGATCACCATGAACGTGGCGTCCGACCGCGCCCGCCAGCGCTCCGCGCGCGGGCGGGCGTTCGGAACCGAGCGCGTCGAGGAGGAGGAGTGGGAGCGGGAGCTGATCGACCCACGGGAGCCGCCCGACGCGCGCGCGGCGCGCGCCGAGGCGCGGCGGCGGATCGCGCTCGCGCTCGACGCTTTGCCGGAGCATCACCGCGCGATTATCATGTTGAGTGATCTCGAGGGCCTCTCGTACCGAGAGATCGCAGAGGTGCTGAGGATCCCGATGGGAACCGTCATGTCGCGTCTGCACCACGCGCGCAAGCGCCTGCGCGCGGTGCTCGGCCCGCTGCTCGGTGTGGTCCTCGCCTTCCTGATCCTCCTCGCGCCGACACCTGCGCCGGCGCAGCAGGTCGTGAGCTTCGGTACCCGCGTCGTGCTCGCCGGCGACGCGCCGCCGCCGCCCGGCATGCGGCTCGCGCCCGCGGGGCCCGACGAGCGTCTGGACAGCTTCCTCCCGAAGCTCCGGCAGCACTTCCGCTACAAGGAGTACACCTCCCTGGAGCGCTACCGGGCCGAGGTGCCCATCGGCGCCACCCAGCGCTGGCCCGTGCCCGGCGACCGCCAGCTCGAGGTCACGCCGGAGAGCGTCCGGGGAGGCACCGTGAAGTTCAAGGTGCGCCTCACGCGCGGTAACCTCACCGAGGTGGGGACCAACATCGAGGCGCAGTCGGGCAACCCCGCGGTCATCGGCGGTCCGCGCCACGGCGCCGGCGTTTTGATCATCATCGTCTGGCCGAACCCGAATCCCTGAGCGGAGGTCCCGGGTGGACGGCGAGGAACGGTACTTCCAGGAGCGGGCCCGGATCGAGCAGGGCCACACGAAGTACCGCGAGAAGCTCCGGGAGGAAGGCAAGCTCTTCGTCCGGGACCGACTGAAGCTCCTCCTCGACCCCGGCTCCGAGTTCCAGGAGGACTGGCTCTTCGCGCGCTCCGAGGAGCCCGACACACCGGCCGACGGCGTCGTCACGGGGGTCGGGCGAGTCGGCGGCCGCACCGTCTGCGTCATGGCCAACGACTACACGGTGAAGGCCGGCTCGTGGGGTGAGAAGACCGTGCAGAAGATCGTGCGCATCCAGGAAAGGGCCGCGCGCCTTCGCCTGCCGCTCCTGTACCTGGTCGACGCCGCCGGTGGACGCATCTCGGAGCAGATCAAGATCTTCCCCGGGCGCCTCCACGCGGGACGGATCTTCTACAACGAGGTGCAGCTCTCGGGCGTCGTGCCCCAGGTCTGCATTCTGTTCGGTCCCTCGCCGGCGGGCTCGGCGTACCTGCCGGCGCTCACCGACCTCGTGATCATGGTGGACGGCAAGGCGTCCCTCTACGTCGGCAGCCCGCGGATGGTCGAGATGGCGATCGGCGAGAAGACGACGCTCGAGGAGCTCGGTGGGGCACGGATGCACTGCGAGGTCTCGGGGTGCGGCGACGTGCTGGCGGCGTCCGACGAGGAGGCGATCGAGCTCGCCAAGCAATACCTCGCCTACATGCCGGCGTCGTACCGCGAGCTCCCGCCCGTGCGGGAGGCCGTCGAGCCCAAGCCCGGGCGCTCGATCGAGGCGATCGTGCCGTACGACCAGCGGAAGTACTTCGACATGTACGAGGTCATCGACCGCGTGGTGGACGCGGGCTCGTGGTTCGAGGTCAAGCGACTCTTCGCCCGCGAGCTCATCGTCGGCCTGGCGCGCCTGGGCGGTCGGCCCGTCGGCATCGTCGCCAACCAGCCGAAGGTGAAGGGGGGCGTCCTCTTCGTGGACTCCGCCGACAAGGCGGCGCGGTTCATCTGGCTGTGCAACGCCTACAACATCCCGCTCGTCTACCTGGCCGACGTCTCGGGCTTCATGGTGGGGAGCAAGGTCGAGCGTGCGGGGATCATCCGCCACGGCGCGAAGATGATCTTCGCGACCGCGCAGGCGACCGTGCCGAAGATTTCCGTGATCGTCCGCAAGTGCTACGGCGCCGGGCTCTACGCCATGTGCGGGCCCGCCTTCGAGCCCGACGCCACGCTCGCGCTCCCGCAGGGACAGATCGCCATCATGGGGCCCGAGCCGGCGGTGAACGCGGTCTACTACAACAAGATCATGGAGCTACCCGAAGGCGAGCGCGCGGCGTTCGTGCAGCAGAAGCGCGAGGAGTACGCGCGGGACGTGGACCTCCACAAGCTCGCCTCGGAGATGCTCGTGGACGACATCGTGCCGGGCGGGGCGCTCCGCGACGAGCTGGTGAAGCGCCTCGCGTACGCGCAGACCAAGGCCCACGAGTTCCCGCAGCGCAAGAACGGCGTCTACCCTGTGTAGCCGGCGCGCGTGCTACAGGCCCGCAGCTGAAGCCGCAGCGCGGATCAGAGCCGCCGCATCAGGACCGAGACTCGCGCGGATAAAGGGGCCAACGAAGAGTCGAAACTGCTGATCTGGGAGGCTCACGACGTACCCGCTTTGGTGAGCGGCCGCCGGCGGCCTCGTCAGTCTGAGTTGCCCGTCGAAATTGCTGCCGCCCGCGGCCCGGAGGGCCTGAACGACTGCACGATATGAGGCTCGCCCCAAGGTCACGACCACAAGAGGCCTGGCCAACAGCAGCTCCCACATCAGATGCCGGGGTGCACACTCGTCTACGACGCCGTTGGGCGGGTTCTGATGCCCATCTTCCGGGACGATTCCGCACTTGACGGCGTGGACGAGCGCGAGTCCTCTGGCCGTCAGTTCGGTCCACGCCAATCCGACGACCCTCTCTAGGAACCTGCGTAGCTTGTCGTCAGGATCATTCGTAGCGCTCCGTGCCTGCTTCTTGAGCGCCGTGACCTCAAACGGGGGTGCGATCGACACAACCAGAAGTTTGGGGCGTACTTGAAGAGGAGGCGTCTGCTGTCGAAGCTTGGTTTCCACGAGGTTGCGTCCCACGCAGGCGGCACAGAGCCACACCAAATGTTGGATTGATTCCCAACGAGCACGAAGTGCTCCGGCCCAGATACTTGAGGCGGTCTGGCTCGCTTCGATGAGGTCGACCGGGATCCGTGCCGCCATGTCCAGAACCTCACCGGTATTGCCGCCTCGCCACCAGCCGCTCCAGCCAACGGCGATTGCCTCCATGTCGGCGGCCGTCGCGCGCGTCGGCGCTGCTGTAAGCGCCTCGAAGCGCTCGAGGAGCCGTTTTTCGGCGGGTGTGGGGACGTGGGGCAGGCGCAGGCAGAGTGAGCGAAGCGCCGAGACCTTGCGCAGTGTCGTAGCGATGTCGGGAGGCGTCATGGCTCGTCGGGCCCGAGCGCTTCGAGATCAGCACGGTCGAGGGCGGAGTTGCGGAGCCTCTTGAGCGTGCGGAGCCCGTGAATCCCGACGATCTCCAGGGGCCAGCCCTCGACGACCTGCCGATGCCGGTCCGCCAGGAGACTCGCCAGCCCCGCGTCGACTGGCATCAGCAAGTCAAGCGGAAGCAGATCAGCGCCGTCGATCTTGAGGAGCCTCTGGATCTCCATGCGGCCTTCCGCGACGCGCATCGGTCGCCCCGCCGGCCTGAATCCGAGCGGCTCGACGGCGCGCACGGTGCGATCGGAGTCCTCGCGTCGGATCAGCAGATCGATGTCCTCGGTCGCGCGCGGCGTCGTGTAGATGGAAACCGCGAGGCCACCAGCCAGCGCGTAGGCGACGCCGGCAGCGTCGAGCGCCTCGGCGATTCGGCGGAGCTCAACGTACAGGTCGAGCACCGCCGTCCACTTTACCATCGATCGCGTTAGGGGCCGGACCAGACGAACGCGGCGTAGTGGCCATTGCGGCCGGTGTTGTTCCAGGCGAAGCCGTGGTCGCGGTAGGTCATGCGCGTGGCCCGCGCCGCGGCCAGCCGGCTCGAGACCGGGTGCCGGACGTTGTCGATCCAGCTCTCGGTGCCCGGTTGCCGGCCCTCGATGCCCTCGATCTCGACGTCGAGGACATCGCCGATGCGCGCCCAGCGGCGCCGGCCGTCCTTGCCGAACTCGATGGGCGCCGCGCGCGTCGGCAACCGCTTGCCCGCCAGCGTCCAGATGACGCCCGGGATGCCACCGGCGCGGCCGGTGAAGATCTGCTCGAGCGCCCGGCGCTGGTCGTCGCGGGCCCGTTCATCCACGTAAGCCCCGATTGTCCAGTTCCCGTCGCCCATAGGGCCGGGAGTGTAGATTGCGAGCGCCGCGGCTGTGTCACTCAGGTCCACCGCGCCGTGGTTCCCCCGGGCGATCCGGAAGACCAGGGGGACGTCGCAGTGGCCCTCGGTCGGTCGGGCGGCCGCGCCCCCCTTCGCGTTGCGCGGTCCGAGGAGGCACGGGCACAAGACCTCGCAGTTGCAGTTCTCGAGGTACTCGCCCTCGATTCGCCACGCCTCCGGCATCGTCGTCTCCTACCCCCGGCCCAGAGGGGCCGGCTCAGTCAGAGGCCGCGATTGTCGCTGCGCTCCCGCGCGCGTGTCAACGGCCAGGGTCACCGTGTTAGCCTCGTCACGTGACGGGCCTCATCCTCGCCGTGCGCTACCTGACGATCGTGCCGCTGCCGGGGCGCGCGGCGCACGGCGTGGACGCGCTCGGGCGCGCGGCGGGCTGGTTTCCGGTCGTCGGGCTCGGCCTCGGGCTCGTCCTGGTCGGCGTCGAGCGCGTGGCGAGCATTCTCTTCCCGTCGCTCCTCGCCGCGCTCCTCACGGTGACCGCGTGGAAGGTCCTCACCGGCGGCCTCCACCTCGACGGCCTCGCCGACTGCCTCGATGGGCTCGTGGGCCGAGACGCCGAGCACCGGCTCAGCATCATGCGCGACAGCCGTATCGGCGCCTTTGGCGCGGTCGGGTTGATCCTCTTCCTGCTCCTCGAGATCGCCGCGGTGGCCGAGCTCCCGGCCGGCCTCCGCTGGCGGGCCCTCCTGGTGGTGCCGGCGCTCGCGCGCGCGACACCGCCGCTCCTGGCCCGGTGCTTTCGGGCGGCGAAGGTCGAGGGTCACGGTGCCGCCTTCCGCAGCGGCCTGCGCGCGGGCGCGGCGCCCGTCGCTCTGATACCGGCCCTGGCCCTCGTCTGGGCCGGGCTCGGCGTCGCCGGACTCCTCGGCGCCGGCGCGGCCCTCGTGGCCGCCCTCGCGCTCGCGGGCTTCATGACGGCGCGGCTCGGGGGCGTCACCGGGGACGTGCTCGGCGCGGCGATCGAGGTCGCGGAGCTGGCGGGCCTCCTCACGGTGTCGGCGTGGGCGCACGCGCGACCCTGATCTACCTCCTCCGCCACGGCGAAGTCGTGCACGCCGAGACGCGTCGGTTCATCGGCCACCTCGACGTGCCGCTCTCCGAGCGCGGCGAGCGGCAGAGCCGGGTGCAGGCCACGCGGCTCGCCGACGCCGAGCTCACCGCGGTGTTCACAAGCGACCTCGCGCGGGCGCGCCGCACCGCGGAGATCATCGCGGCGCCGCACGGGCTCACGCCGACCGTGATCCCGGCGCTCCGGGAGATGGCGATGGGCCGCTGGGATGGCCGGACCGCCGAGGAGATCCGAGGGAGCGAGCCAGCGGCGTTCGCCGACTGGATGGCCCGCGTTGGCGAGTTCCCGTTCCCGGAGGGCGAGAGCGTGCCCGACCTGCGCGCTCGCGCGTGGCCCGCGTTCGAGGCGATCATCGGGGCGCACGCGGGGGAGTCCGTCGCCATCGTCGCCCACGGCGGCACGAACCGCGCGCTGCTCTGCACCGCGCTGGGGCTCGAGCTTCGCCGGCTCCTGGCGCTCGGTCAGGACTATGGGGCGCTGAGCGTGCTTGCTCGCGTCGCCGCGGGGTGGCGCCTCGTCCGGCTCAACGAGCTGCCGATGCTATAATGCGCGCCTTGCGAGCGATGAAAGGCGTGGAGTGAAGAACGAGAAGCGGACCGGAGCCGGGTCGTGCCTCGTCGCCCGCGGCCCCCTGGCGTGAAGGCGCGCGCGTAACGGAGCCGGGTCGTGCCTTTGTCAGGTCACCCACGAAGTGTCCCGGTCTCGCGGTCCCCGGGTGGAATGAAGAGCGCCGAGAGGACCGGAGCCGGGTCGCGCCTCGTCTCAGGCCACCCACCAATGGCGCCGACCTCGCGGACCCCGGGTGGAATGAAGAGCGCCGAGAGGACCGGAGCCGGGTCGCGCCTCGTCTCAGGCCACCCACCAATGGCGCCGACCTCGCGGACCCCTTTACAATGACGCCCGCTCCCGACGGGCTGCTCGCGATGTACGCCGGGATGCTCCGCGTGCGGCTCTTCGAGGAGCGCGTGCGTGAGCTCTTCGCCGGCGGGCGCATTCCGGGATTCCTCCACACCTCCGTGGGCCAGGAGGCTGTTGCCGTCGGCGTGTGCGCGGCGCTCCGACCCGACGACTACCTTCTCTCCACGCACCGCGGCCACGGCCACCTCGTCGCCAAGGGCGGCTCGCTCCGCGGCCTCATGGCGGAGCTCTACGGTAAGGCCAACGGGATCTGCCACGGCAAGGGCGGCACGATGCACATCGCCGACGTCTCGGTCGGGTACCTCGGCGCCAACGGCGTCCTGGCCGCCGGCTGCGTCCTCGCGCCGGGCGTGGGGCTCTCGATCAGACACCGGAAGTCGGGGCAGGTGGTGGTCACGCTCTTCGGTGACGGCGCCGCGAACCGCGGGCCGTTCCACGAAGGCGTGAACCTGGCCGCACTCTGGAGGCTTCCCGTCGTCTTCGTCTGCGAGAGCAACCGCTGGGCCTCGACCACCGCCCAGGCGCTCTCGACGGCGGGCGGCTCGGTCGCGGCCCGCGCGGCGGGCTATGGCATCCCCGGCGAGGCCGTTGACGGCAACGACGTCCTGGCGGTGTACGACGCCGTCACGCGCGCCGCCGAGCGCGGGCGCCGCGGCGACGGGCCGTCGCTCATCGAGGCGCACACGATCCGCTGGGTGGGGCACTTCGAGGGGGACCCGCAGGCGTACCGCGGGAAGGACGAGGTCGCCGAAGGGCGGCGCACGGACCCGGTCGCGCGGCTGGCCCGCCTGCTCGAGGACAAGCACCTCCTCGACGGGACCCACGCGGGGCGGATCCGCGACGGGATTCTCGCCGAGATCGACGACGCGGTCACCTACGCCGAGGCGAGCCCGTTGCCGGAGCCGCACGAGGCGCTGACCGGCCTCTTCGCCTATTACCCCTGGAGAGACTGACCTGGCGGTCATGGACTTCGGCGACGCGCTCAACAAGGCACTCCGCGAGGAGATGCGTCGCGATCCACGCGTCTACTGCATCGGCGAGGACATCGTGCTCGGCGTGCCCTTCGGCGTCACGAAGGGGCTCTGCGAAGAGTTCGGGCCGGCGCGGGTCCTGAACGCGCCGATCTCCGAGGCCGCGATCGTCGGCTCGGCGATGGGCGCGGCCATGACGGGGCTGGTGCCCGTCGTGGATATGCACTTCGCCGACTTCGTCACGTGCGCGATGGACGAGGTCGCCAACCAGATCGCGAAGTCGCGCTACATGTTCGGCGGCCAGATCGACTGTCCGCTCACGCTCCGGATGCCGTACGGGATCGGCCGATCCGGCGGTGGCCATCACTCGAACTCGGTCGAGGCATGGTTCGTCAACATCCCCGGCCTCAAAGTCTGCATCCCCTCCACACCCGCCGATGCGCGCGGCCTCCTCAAGACCGCGATCCGCGACCCTGATCCCGTGCTGGTCTTCGAGCACCGCGGCCTCTACCGCGTGTCGGGTGAGGTGGGCGACGTGGAGACGCTCGTCCCGCTGGGCTCGGCGGACGTCAAGCGGGCCGGGCGCGACGTCACCGTGATCGCGACGGCCCGGATGGTGCACGAGAGCCTCGCGGCGGCCCGGCGGCTCGCGGAGGAGGGGATCGAGGTCGAGGTGGTGGACCCGCGAAGCCTCGTGCCCCTCGACCGGGCCACGCTCGCGGACTCGGTGCGGCGTACGCACCACGTGGTCATCGCCGAGGAAGGGCCGATGCGCGGGTCCACCGGGGCGTGGCTCGCCTGGGTCCTGATGGAGGAGTGCTTCGACGAGCTCGACGCGCCGGTCGCGCGCGTCGCCGGCCCTAACGTGCCCATCCCGTTCAGCCCGCCGCTCGAGAAATTCGCCACGCCCGACGCCGACCAGGTCGTCGCCGCCGTCCGCCAAGTGCTGAAGTAGGGCCAAGAGAGGGGACCACATGCCACCACATCGAAACGCCTACCGTCCGGTCGTCATGGGGACCCGGGGCGCCGTCGCCTCCGCGCACCCGCTCGCGTCGATGGCGGGGATCCAGATGCTGCTCGCCGGGGGCAACGCGGTCGACGCGGCGGTCGCCGTCGCCGCCACCCTCAACGTCGTCGAGCCGTTCATGTCGGGCGTCGGCGGGATCGGCCTGATGCTGATCTCGCGCGGATCCGAGCGCCACGTCCTCGACTTCATCGGACGCGCACCGCGCGCGGCCGACCCCGCGAGGTGCACCGACGACGAGCTGGCCGGCGGGCCGAAGTCCTGCGCGACCCCGGGGAACCTCGGCGGCTGGCTCGCCGCGCTCGAGCGGTTCGGCTCGATGGACCGGGCGCGCGTGCTCGGGCCGGCGATCACCCTCGCCGAGCAGGGCGTGCCGCTGACCTGGAAGAACGTGGACTTCTTCGAGGCGGCGCGCGCCACGCTCGGACGCTCGCAGGAGGCCCGGCGCCTCTATCTCGGCAACGGCGGCCCTCGTCCGGGCGCCGTCGTCACCTACAAGGAGCTGGCGGCGACCCTCCGCCAGGTGGCGGAAGGCGGGAGCGACGTCTTCTACCGGGGGCCGATCGCGAAGGCAATCGCCCGCGCGGTGCGCGAGGCGGGCGGCTGGCTCGACGAGGCGGACCTGGCGGCGCTCGCGCCGGAGTGGCGCGAGCCCGCGACGATCGCGTACCGCGAGCACCGCGTATCCTCGGTGCCGCCGCCCTTTTCGGCGTTCCAGATGCTCGAGACGCTGAGCGTCCTCGAGGGGTACGACGTCAAGGCGTGGGGCCACAACTCTGTGGACTACCTCCACCACCTGGTCGAGGCGGTCAAGCTCGCCTCCGCCGACCGCCTCGCCTATGCCTACACGGCCGACGTCCCGATCCGGGGGCTCCTCTCGAAGGCCTACGCAGCGTCGCAGCGCGCGCGTATCGACCCCGTGCGCGCGGGCCGGAGCGAGGGCGAGCGCTGGCGACGCGAGAAGCTCCCGAATCAGATCCTCGAGGGGCATCCGGCGCAGTTCGTGAACGAGCACACCACGCACTTCGCCTGCGCCGACGCGAGCGCCACCGTCGTCACCGTCACCCAGACGCTCGGCGTGCCGTTCGGCTCGGGCTTCGCCGTGCCGGGCACGGGGATCGTGCTGAACAACATCCTGAAGTGGATGGACCGCGACCCGGAGTCCCCCAACGTCCTGCGCGCGGGGCGCCGGGCGGGAACCATGATGTCGCCGACCCAGGTCTTCCGGGACGGCGCGTTCGTGATGTCGATCGGGACGCCGGGGTCCTACGGCATTCTCCAGACGACGCCCCAGATGCTCCTGAACGTCCTCGAGTTCGGCATGAACATCCAGGAGGCGATCGAGGCGCCGCGCGTGCGCGTCTACGGAGACCGTCTGGTCGACGCCGAGGCGCGCATCGCCGCCGACACGCGCGCGGCGCTCGGGGGCCGCGGCCACCAGGTCAACGTGATCGACGAGTGGTCCTGGATCGTGGGCGGCGGGCAGGGGATCGTCCGTGACCGCGAGTCGGGCGCCTTGATGGCGGGCGCCGACCCGCGCCGCGACGGCTACGCGCTGGCGATCTGAACGGCTGGCGGGCGCGTCAGACGCGCGGCAGGAGCCACTCGATCAACGCCGGCGCGCCCTGAAGTGATACGACGCGAGCGCTCTGCGCGAGAAGGAACATGGCCACGACGGCGAGGGCGAGCAGCGCTCCGAGTCTCGCCGTGCGCGGCCAGAGGCGTTGACGCCCGGCGAACCGCTCGAGCGTGATCGCTCGTGACCGTGGGGCGCCGAGCGCGGCCCCCTGGCGATGCGCGTAGGCCCGACGGCGTTCCTCTGCAGTCAGTTGACCCATCGCTGGCCCTCCCTCTGTCTTGCAACGGGAGCGCCAGGTGCCAAGCGTCCTTACATACTGAAAAAATAAAGGCTGGGATGCGGAAGATTCCTCTCAGATTGGCTCGTTTCTCGCCAACCTGACACCGGACGCTGTGTTCTCACGCGCGCCGATCGGCGCGTGCGCGGTGGGCGCGATAGGCGGCGTAGATCTTCGCGTTCATCTCCCGGCACGCGGCGCGCGCCTGCGCCTGGGCGCCGGGGGTGTCGGCGAGGAGCGTCAGCGCCCTGCGGCCGATCGCCGCGTGGCGGTACTCGTCCGGGAGAATCCGCGTGCGGTAGAGCTCGGCCGTCTCGGGGTCGACGTCCTGCGCGAGCGCGATCAGCGTTTCGAACCCCTCACACGACTGGGTCTCGCCGGCGAACTGGAACATGGCGAGCTTTTCGAGCGTCGGCCGCGCCCGGCAGGCCACGAGCCAGTCGAAGAGCGCCTCCCACTCGGGCAGGGGGCGGTAGGCGTCCGGGTCCTCGCCGAGCTCGATGAGGCGCGTCCTCAAGAGTTGGTAATGGCGCTGCTCGTCGTCGAGCTGACCCGGCAAGAGCTCGCGGATCTCGCGCTCGGGCACGTGGGGGATCCACGCGGCGATCAGCTCGACGGAGCGGAGCTCGTTGTAGACGCCCTGGCGCATCCGGTAGCAGATCTGCTCGCGCCTCACGGCGGGGGGCGCCGCGGGGTCGAGGCGCACGTCGCGGCTGCGCCAGAAGGCCGCGTTCTCCCGGGCGAGGTCGCGCACGAAGTCCCGCGTGTCCGTCACGGCTTCGTGAAGATGATCGCCCCGAAGAAGGACTCGGCCGAGGAGTTCGTGTCGTCGGAGTCGATCGCGATCGAGACGGCGCCGGGGTTCTCCGGCGCCTCGCCGTAGATCTGCTTGTAGTCCTCGACGACCTTCCGCCGCTCGGTCAGCCACTTGCCGAGCTCGGCGGGCCCGGAGCGCACGACGATGTAGGTGACCGTGCTCGTCTTTTCACTCTTCACGACGAGGCCCTGGGGGGCCTGCGTGTCCCAGATGTAGCCGATGATCCGCGACCGGAACTCTCGGGGAAAGCGTGGCCACACGACGTAGAGCTGCGCGGCCTGGTCGTCCGTGTGTTTGCTGCGCGCGTCGGCGCCCGTCGGCAGGGTGAGGACTTTCCAGCGCCACTCGAGGATCGGCGTCGCCTTGAGGTTGACCTTCACCTCTTTGGTGATCATCGAACTGTCGCCCTCGCTCCGGAGGTGCAGCACGCGGCGGCCGTGGTCCTCTTCGACCGTGAAGTCGTGCTTCGGGAGGCCCCACGACTGGCCGCTGGTCCAGCCGTCGGGAACGCCCTTGGCGCCGAGCTTGAGCTTCGTCCAGTCCTCGACGACGACCACGTCGGCCGCCCACGCCGGCCCGACGAGGAGGAGGGCTATGGCCAAGCCGAGGGCCCGCGCGGATCTCGTGGAGGTCCCCCAGGTCATGGCGGGCCCTATGATACCGTTTGGGCGTGACGGATTCGGCGGATTCGCTCCGTGTGGACAAGTGGCTCTGGGCGGCGCGCTTCTTCAGGACGCGGAGCCTGGCCGCCGCCGCGTGCGCGGGGGGCAAAGTGGACGTCAACGACGACACGGCGAAGCCGGCCAAGCCGGTGCGCGTGGGCGACCGCCTCCGCATCACGCAGCGCGGAGGCAAACGGCTCGTGAAGGTGCAGGCGCTCGCCGCGACGCGTGGGCCCGCACCGGTGGCCCGCGCGCTGTACGAAGACCTGACGCCCGCGGCGGCACCGCGGATCCGCCAGGCGCCGCCGCCGTGGCGGGAGCGTGGCTCGGGCCGGCCGACCAAGCGCGAGCGCCGTGAACTTCAGCGTCTGAGGGGGTTCTGAGATGGCCAGCGAGACCTACGATGACGGCGGTGTCACGGACGACGAGCTCCTGATGGCGAACCCGTCGCGCGTCCCGCCGACCGTGATCGAGGGACCCGGCGTCGCGGTGAGCGACACCGACAACGACAAGAAGGGGGCGTGATGCAGCTCATCGGGAAGATGTTCGAGACGTTCCGCACCGCCCGCGACGAGAAGATCCGGCACCTCGAGCGCGTGCCCCTCTTCGAGGATTGCAGCCTGCGCCAGCTTCGCGCCGTCGCCGACATCTCGTCGGTGGTGGAGGTGCCGGAGCGCACCGTCCTCACGCGCGCGGGCGAGCCGGGCGACGAGTTCTTCGTCATCATCGACGGCACGGCCCTCGTCGCGCTCTCGCCCCAGCGGCGGCATCGCATCAATCCCGGCGAGTTCTTCGGCGAGATGAGCCTGCTCGACGGCGAGCCCCGCTCGGCGACGGTGAAGGCCGAGACCGACCTGCGGCTCCTCGTGATCGACCGGACCCACTTCTGGCGCCTCCTCAAGGAGGTGCCAGGGCTCACCGAGAAAATTTTAGTGACGCTCTCGCGGCGGGTCCGGCAGCACGAGAACCCTCTCGGCGCCTGACGGGCGCCTCGACGCCCGCCTAGAAGGTCAGCTTGTCGCCGGGGGTGATCGGGAAGACCTGGACCGTCGTCTGACCGAGCGCCGTCTGGTACTCTTGGGGCGTGCCGCGCAGCACCGGGAACGTCCCGTAGTGGATCGGGATCGCGTGCTTGGGCCGGAGCATCTCCTTCGTCGCGTACGCCGCGTCGCGCGGGTCCATGACGAAGTGGCCGCCGATCGGGATCATGACGAGGTCGGGCTTGTAGTACTCCCCGATCAGCTTCATGTCGCCGAAGAGTCCCGTATCGCCCATGTGGTAGAGCTTGAACCCGTTCTCGAACTCGACGATGAAGCCGCACGGCTCGCCGGCGGGATAGGTCGTGCTCTTCTTCGAGACGGGATCGCCGACGGTGATCTCCGACGAGTGCTCCGCACGCACCTGGGTGATCGTGATCTGCGGCCCCGCCGGTTGGACACGGCCTCCCTTGCCGAACCGGACGCCTTGCTCCGGGGTGAGCCACGCGAGGTCGATCATCGTGGCGATGAGCCCAGCGGGCCCCAGGACCTTCGCTCCAGTGCGCCTGGCGAGCTCTCCGGCGTCGCACTGCCCATCGGTGCGGCCAAGGTTCCCCGTGTGGTCGCCGTGGCCGTGGGTGACGAGGATCACGTCGACCTTGCCGAGCGCGTCGAGGCTCTTGTACTGCGGCGGCGTCTTGGGGTTCCCCGTGAGGAAGGGGTCGATGACGATGACCTTGCCGGTCAGCGTCGTGAGCTTGGTCGACGCCTGGCCGAGCCAGTGAACCTCCACCTTCGCCGTCTGCGCCCAGGTGGGCTCGGCGGCGAGGGCGTAGGTGAGCGCGCCCGCCGTGAGCTTCAAAAAGTCGCGCCGCTCCAGCTCCATGGTCCGCTCCTCCTCGCAGGACGTCCTGAGGCTGACCGAATCTACCACGAGCCGACCGTTGCGGTCGCGACACGATTCTGCTACCGTCACCGCGTAGTTCGCGCCCGGGATGCCCAGAGGGGCCCAGGGAAGGCGGTTGAAAACCGCCGCGACCCCGTCACTGTAATCGGGGACGAAACCCGCGGAGAGCCACTGGCCGCGAGGCCGGGAAGGCGCGGGGAGTAGGACGATCCGAGAGCCAGGAGACCTGTCCGGGCGCGCACCAGCACACCGGTCTTCGAGGGAGGACCCGGAGCATGGCCTCATCGGTCTTCGTCCTCGGGGGCGCGCGCAGCGGGAAGAGCCGCTTCGCCGTCTCCGATCTCGCGCGCTCACGCCGTGTCGCCTTCGTCGCGACAGCGCGCGCCGGCGACGGGGACATGGCACGCCGGATCGCGCGCCACCAGGCCGAGCGTCCTCGCCACTGGAAGACCATCGAGGAACCGTACGATCTCGTCCGGCGCCTCGCCGACCTCGAGGAAGGGTACGACGCGGTCGTCGTGGACTGCCTGACGCTCTGGGTCTCGAACCGCCTGCTGCGCGGCGACTCCGACGACGCGATCCTCGACGAGACCGATGGGCTCGCCAAGCTGATCGGCCGCCGCGCGACGTCCTTTACCGTCGTCTCCAACGAGGTCGGCGAGGGCGTGCACCCCGAGACCGGGATGGGGCTCCGTTTCCGCGACCTCCTCGGAATCGTCAACCAGAAGGTCGCCGCCGCGTGCGACCGGGTCGTGCTGATGGTGGCCAGCGTGCCACTCACGATCAAGTCTGTCTCCCCGCCGAGCCCGCCGTCGGGGTACGCGAGGCCACACGATGCTCCGCAGTCTCCTTAGCGCGATCACGGCGCCGCCGGCCGGAGGACTCGCCGAGGCGCAGCGCCACCTCGACAGCCTGACGAAGCCGCCTGGAAGCCTGGGGCGGCTCGAGGAGCTCGCCGCGCGCCTCGCCGTGCTCGCCGGCGGCGCGCCGCGCGTCGAGCGGCCCCACATCTTCACCTTCGCCGCCGACCACGGCGTCGTCGCCGAGGGCGTGAGCGCGTACCCGCAGATCGTGACCGCGCAGATGGTCGAAAACTTCCTGCGCGGCGGCGCCGCGGTGAACGTCCTCGCGCGTCAGGCGGAGGCGCGCGTGGTCGTCGCGGACTTCGGCGTGGCGAACCCGATCCCGGGCTCGCCCGGGCTCCACTCCTGCCCGATCGCGCCCGGCACCGCCAATCTCGCGCGGGGCCCGGCGATGACGCGCGCGCAGGCCCTGCAGGCACTCGAGACCGGCGCGCGGCTCGCGGAGCAGGCGCTCGACGCGGGCGCCGATCTCCTCGCGACCGGCGAGATGGGGATCGGCAACACTACCGCGGCGAGCGCGATCGCCGCGGCGATCACGGGCGCCGGCCCCGAGCGCGTCACGGGCCGCGGCACCGGCGTGGACGACGCGACGCTCGCCCGTAAGGTGGACGTGGTCCGCCGCGCGCTCGCCGTGAACGCCCCCGACGGGCGTGATGGTCTGGACGTCCTCGCCAAAGTGGGCGGCTTCGAGATCGCCGGGCTCGTCGGCGTGATCCTCGCCGGCGCTGCCCGCCGCGTCCCCGTGGTCCTCGACGGCTTCATCTCGGGCGCCGCCGCGCTCGTCGCGGTGACGCTCGCCCCCGACGCGCGCCACGCGCTCTTCGCCTCGCACCGCTCGGCCGAGCCCGGCCACGCCGTGATCCTCGAGCACCTCGGACTCACGCCCTACCTCGACCTCGCGCTGCGCCTCGGCGAGGGGACGGGCGCCGCGCTCTTCATCCACCTGGCGCGCGCCGCCGCGGGCATCTGGCGCGAGATGGCGACGTTCAAGTCGGCCGGCGTGAGCGACAAGCGCTGACATGGCCCGGATCATCGTGATCGCGGGGGTGGCGACCGGGGTGGGCAAGACCTCGATCACGCTCGGGCTCCTCGACGCGCTGCGACGGCGCGGCCTCCGGATCCAGGCGTTCAAGGTCGGGCCCGACTTCATCGATCCGGGCTTCCACGCGCTCGCCACGGGGCGCCCGTCGTACACCCTCGACGGCTGGATGTGCGGGCGCGACGCGGTGCTGGCCTGCGTCGCTCGCCAGTCCCAAGACGCGCACCTCGCGGTGGTCGAGGGCGTGATGGGGTGCTTCGACGGCATCGACGGCAGGAGCGAGGAGGGCTCGACCGCGGAAATCGCGAAGTGGCTGGGCACGCCCGTTGTGCTGGTCGTGGACGCCTGGGCATCCGCCCGCAGCGCCGCGGCGGTGGTTCGCGGCTTCGAGGATTTCGACCCTGCGCTCGATCTCGCCGGCGTCATCGTCAACCGCGTGGGCGGCGAGGCCCACGGCCGCACGGTGCTCGACGCGATCGCCGACACGTGCCGCGCGACGCCGCTCGGTGCCGTCGCTCGCGACGAGACGCTGACGCTCCCGGAGCGACACCTCGGGCTGGTGACGGCGGCCGAGGGCGTGCTCGATGCCGAGAAGCTTCGCCGCCTCGGCGACGCCGTCGACCGCTCCGTCGATCTGAATCGGCTCCTGTCGCTCGCGCGCGAGGTGCCACCGTTCGAGGCGCCGGGACGGGGTGCCCTCCCGGGCGAGTGTCGTTCCGAGCAGAGGGAGGGCGCCCCGTCCCGACGCGTACGAATCGGCGTGGCCCGCGACGCGGCATTTCAGTTCTACTACGCGGAGAATCTCGACCTGCTTCGCGAGGCCGGCGCCGAGCTCCACTTCTGGAGCCCGCTCGACGACCACGAGCTGCCGGACGTGGACGGCCTCTATCTCGGCGGCGGCTACCCCGAGCTCCACGCGCGGCGCCTCTCGGAGAACACCACGGTCAAGAAGGCCGTGCGGCGGTTCGCCGAGGGGGGGCGGCCGGTGTACGCCGAGTGCGGCGGCCTCATGTACCTCGCCGAGACGCTCGAGGACGCCGACGGCGTGGCGTACCCGATGGCGGGCGTGCTTCCCGCCGGGGTCAGGATGCGCCCGCGCCGCATGGCGCTCGGCTACACGGAGGTGGCGCTCACACACGACACGCCGATCGGCGCCGCGGGCGCCGTCGCGCGGGGCCACGAGTTCCACTACTCGGCCCTCGACCCGGTGCCGGACGGCGTCGAGCGCGTCTACCGGATCGTCCAGCGTGGCGGGCCGGCGCGCGCCGAGGGCTATCGTGTCGGCCGGACGCTCATGAGCTACATCCACCTGCACTTCGCCTCGAACCCCGAGCTCCCGCGCGCCTTCGTCAGGGCGTGCGCCGGGTCGCGCGCGTGAGCGCGACGGCGCTCGCCATCGCGCTGGTTCTCGTGGCCTCGGCGCCGGCCGCGGCCTTCTCGGCACGCGACATGCTCGGCCGCGAGGTGGCGCTCGCGGCGCCGCCGGCGCGCATCGTCTCGCTCGTCCCGAGCGTCACCGAGGTGCTCTTCGCCCTCGGCGCCGAGGCGCGGCTGGTCGGCGTGACCGACTTCTGCGACTACCCCCCGGCTGCGCGGGCGAAGCCGAGCGTGGGGGGCATGGTCAATCCCAACCTCGAGGCCATCGTCGCCCTCAGGCCCGACCTCGTGATCGCGACGACCGAGGGCAACCGCGAGGAGACCTTCGCCCAGCTCAAGCGGCTCGGTATCCCGACCTATCTCGTCGCCGCCCATCACGTGCGCGACGTCACCGACCTCATCGCGCGGCTCGGTGCGCTGACCGGGTACCAGCAGGCGGCGGGCCCGCTGCTCGTGCACCTCGAGCGACGGGTCGCGGCGGTCACGGCCGCGGTTGCGCCGCTGCCGCGCCCCCGCGTCCTGTACGTGCTGTGGCCCGAGCCGCTCATCGTCCCGGGGCGCGAGGCGCTCGTGACCGAGCTGATCCGGCTCGCCGGCGGGGACTCCGTCACCGCGGCCGATGCTGACGCGTGGCCACGCTATAGCCTCGAGGCCGCGGTGGCGAGGCTGCCCGAGGTGATCCTCCTCGCCAACCACGGTGCCAACACGGGGCCGATCGACGAGGAGCGGTGGCGGCGACTCAGGAGTCTACCCGCGATCCGCGACGGGCGCCTCCGCCGCGTGGACGGAAATCTCCTGCACCGCTACGGCCCGCGCGTCGTGGACGGCCTCGAGCAGCTCGCGCGCGCGATCCACCCCGAGGCGTTCAGGTGAGCCCGCACGCACGGCTCGCGCTCACGGTGGGAGGGCTCGCCGCGCTCCTCGTCGCCGTCGCCGCCGCGGCGCTCTTCGTCGGGAGCGCCGCCATCTCGCCCGGCGCGGTGATCGACGCGGTGACGGGTCGCGCCGCGCCGGCGTCGGTCGAGAGCGTCGTGACCCGTGCGATCCGTCTCCCCCGGATCGCGGTGGCGGCGCTCGCGGGCGCCGCCCTCGCGGTCGCCGGCGTCGCCTTCCAGGCGCTCACGCGGAACCCGCTCGCCGAGCCCTCGGTGCTCGGCGTTTCGGGCGGCGCCGCGTTCGGCGTCGTCATCGGCCAGAGCTTCGGACTCGGACTCACGGTGCCCGAGGCGATGGGGCTCACCGGTCTTGCCTTCGCCGGCGCGCTCCTGGCGGCGGCCGCCGTCTATGCGATCGCCGCGGCGGGCCGGGGGACGATCCAGATCCAGACCCTGCTCCTCGCGGGCGTCATCGTCGGGATCTTCTTCTCCGCGGCGATCACCGTGATCATCTCGCTCCTCGACGTGAACCGGCTCGGTGGGGTGATCTACTGGCTCCTCGGCAACCTCGCGCCGATCCCCCCGGGCGCGCTCGGGCTCTTCGCGATCCTCCTGGCGGTAGGCTTCGGGCTCGTGCTGAGCCACGCACGCGAGCTGAACCTCCTGGCCCTCGGTGAAGAGTCGGCGCAGCAGCTCGGCGTGAACGCCGAGCGTCTGAAGCTGACGATCTTCGCCGGCGCGGCGCTCCTCACCGCGAGCGTCGTCGCCTTCGCGGGGCCGATCGGCTTCGTCGGGCTCATCGTCCCGCACTTGCTGCGGATGCTGCTCGGCCCCGACAACCGCCTCCTCGTGCCGACGGCCCTCGTGGGCGGCGCCACCTTCCTCCTGGTCGCCGACACCCTGGCGCGGAACGTCGTGGCCCCCGCGGAGCTGTCGGTGGGCGTGATCACCTCGTTCTGCGGGGCGCCCTTCTTCGTCTATCTCCTCCGCACCCGCTACCGAGGGACCCTGTGAGGGGGGTAACGGGGTGCGCGCAACGGAGCCGGGTCGCACCTCGCTCAGGCCACCCACGGAGTGTCGCGGCCTCGCGGCCCCCGCTCCAGTGACACCACCGCTCGTCGAGTTCCGCTCCGTCGGCTTCGGGTATCCCGCGTCGGCGCGACACCGCGCACGCCCGTTCAGGCTCGCGGGTCTCTCGTTCGCGATCGCGCCGGGCGAGATCGTCGGTGTCATCGGCCCCAACAGCTCGGGCAAGACCACGCTGATCCGGCTCCTCACGCGCGTGCTCGAGCCCGTCGAGGGCGAGATCGCGCTCGAGGGCGAGCGGCTTCAGAGCTGGGGACGGGCGGAGCTCGCGCGGCGGGTGGCCGTCGTCCCGCAGGGCGTGCCGCGGGAGCTCCCGTTCACGGTCCGGGAGCTGGTGCTGATGGGCCGCTACCCGCACGCTCCCGGACGCTTCTTCGAGAATCCGGCCGACGTGGCGGCCGCGCGCTCCGCGATGGAGGCGACCGGCGTGCTCGATCTGGCACCGGTCCCGCTCGCCGCGCTCGGCGGCGGCGAGACTCAGCGGGCCGTCATCGCGCGGGCGCTCGCCCAGGAGCCGCGCCTGCTCGTGCTGGACGAGCCGACCGCTCACCTCGACCTGCGCTACCAGGTAGAGACCGCCGCGCTCGTGCGGCGCCTCAACCGCGAGCGCGGCGTGACGATCCTGCTCGTCTCCCACGATCTGAACCTGGCCGCCCAGGTGAGCGATCGGCTCCTGCTGCTCGCCGAGGGCGGGCTCGTCCGGCTCGGGGCGCCGGAGGACGTGCTCGACGAGACGCTGCTCGCCGACATCTATGGATGTGATGTACGGGTGGAGTCCAACTCAGCGACCAGTCGTCCCACGGTCTGGGTGCCGTACACGACCGACGCGTCGCCGCGCCGCGCGGAGAGGTAGATGCGCATCTGCTCGCTGCTTCCCAGCGCAACCGAGATCGTCCTCGCCCTGGGGTTGGGTGATCACCTCGTGGCAGTGACGCACGAATGCGACCGGCCAGCGGGGGCGCGGCCGGTGCCGGTCATCACGCGCAGCACCGTGGACCACGGGACGCGCGGCAGCCGCGAGATCCACACCCACGTTACCGCCGCCGCCCACAGGGGCAGCAGCATCTATGCACTCGACCAGGAACTGCTGGAGCGGCTCGACCCGGACATTGTCCTGACCCAGGAGCTGTGCGACGTCTGCGCCGTCTCCTATGATCAGGTCGCCGAGGCGGTGCATCGTCTCGACGTGAAGGTGCCCGGTCAGCGCACGGTGCTGTCGCTCGTGCCAAAGGGGCTCGCCGGCATCCTCGACGTCATCGAGCAGGTGGGCGACGTCACCGGCGTCCCCGAGCGTTCTGCCGCGCTCATCCGCGAGCTGAAGGCACGCATCGATCGAGTAGTGGCCGTTGCCGCAGGCGCCACCACGCGGCCGCGCGTCTTCGCGATGGAGTGGCTCGATCCGCCCTATTCGGCGGGCCATTGGGTGCCCGAGATGATTCGGCTGGCAGGCGGCCACGACGAGATGAGCCGTGAAGGCGTGCCGTCCGTGGAGGTCTCGTGGGCGCAGATCGCAGCCTCCGACCCGGAGATCATCCTCCTGATGCCATGTAGCTTCAGCCTGGAGCGCACGCTCGAAGAGCTGGGCAGGATTGCGCTTCCCATAGTGTGGTCGCGGCTCGCGGCCGTGAAGGCGGGCCGCGCGTACGCCGTCGACGCGGCCGTTTACTTCAGCCGTTCCGGGCCGAGCACGATCGACGGCCTGGAGATTCTCGGCGAGATCATCCACCCGGAGCTGTTCCCGAGACGGTCGTCAGCCGACGCTTGGCGACCACTCGGGGCAGCGTCGGGTCAGCCGGGGAGGTGAGAGGTACCGCGCGCAGCTGAGAGTACCCCGGATCCAGGGAAGCTGGTGAGGCCTCAGTGAAGGCCGATGCCGGCACGGTCCCGCCACTGTAAGTGGGGAGCACCGTCCCGTTCCGCTCGGCGGAGCCACTGTCCGTGTCGCACGGATGGGAAGGTGGGACGGTCGCGAAGATCCACGAGTCAGGAGACCTATCCGGGGCGGACGCTTCAAAACTCTTTCGCGGAAAAGGAGTGAAGCCGTGAGGAGAGGGCGTATCGCAACGGTCATCATGATGCCGCTCGCGGCAGTGCTTCCGCCGGCGGCAGCGCAAGAGCCAAGGACGCTCGAACCCGTGGTCGTAACTGCGACGAAGCTCGAAGAGCCCCAGGAGCGGCTCGGTGCCGCAGTGAGTGTGATCACCGAGGACGATCTCAAGGCCTATAACTACGAGACCGTCGGCGACGCTCTCCGGCAGATTCCGGGCGTCGAGATCCAGCGGTCGGGCAGTCTCGGAAAGCTCACGAATTTGAGGATCCGCGGCTCGAGCACCTCGCAGGTCCAAGTGCTCGTGGACGGCATGAGGGTCAAGAGCCCAACGGGGGGCGGGTTCGACTTCTCCGAGCTCTCGATCGATCAAATCGAGCGGATCGAGGTCGTGCGCGGGCCACAGTCGACGATCTACGGCGCCGACGCCATCGGCGGCGTCGTCCACATCATCACTAAGCGAGGGCAGGGGCCTTTCTCGGCGGCCCTCTCCAGCGAGGCCGGCAATTACGACACGCTCCGAGAGCGGTTTTCGTTCGGCGGAAGCTCCGGGGTCTTCGATTATGCCGCTTCGGGCTCGTGGCTGGAGAGCAATGGTCAGTTCAGGAACGACGGCTCAGAGCAGCGGGCTGTGACGGGGCGATTTGGCGTCACGCTCCCCGCGAACGGCCATGTCTCAGTCAGCGCGCGCTACAACCGCACCAAGACCGATCTACCCGTTGACACGACCATCGCAACGAGTCCCTTCTTCACCCTCGACCCCGACACCAGGCAGCAGACCGAAACGACGATTCTGAGCCTGCAGTGGAACCAAAAGCCGGTCTCCTGGTACGAGCTGAACGTTCGCTTTGGCCAGTTCTGGCGGCACCTGGGCTTTCAGGACCTGTTCACCCCTGCCGATGTTGCCGCCGGCAACTTCGACGCGTTCGACTCCCACTCACATATTACCGACGAGCGACGGGAGGTCGAACTGATCAACTCCTTCCACACCGGCAAGTGGAACACACTCTCCATCGGGCTCGAGCACCGCAGGGAGGCGGGTCAAGAGCTCTTCACCGGGCTGCTGGTGGCCGACGACCGGATTGCATCCTCCAAAAAGATCGATGTCGGCTCGATCTTCGTCCAGGACGAACTCAGTCTCTTCGATCGCATTTTCCTTTCCGGCGGCCGCCGTGACGAGGACAATAACGCGTTCGGCAGCGCGACGACCCACCGGGCTGGCGCAGTCGTCCTCGTCAGGGAAACGGGCACCAAGGTCCGTGGGACCTGGGGCGAGGGGTTCCGCGCACCCACGATTGACGACCTCTTCTTCCCGGGGTTCGCCAACCCCGACCTCAAGCCGGAGCGGAGCGAGAGCTGGGATGCAGGGATCGATCAGAAGCTCTGGCGCGACCGGATCCGGCTCGGCGTCACCTATTTCGAGAACAAGTTCCGTAACCTGATCCAGTTTCCACCGACACCCCTCGGCTGTCCGCCCGGGAGCCCGCTCGGCTGCCCCGTCAACGTCGCCCGGGCCTGGACCCAGGGCGTCGAGTTCACCGGGGCGGCGGACGTCCTCGACAACTTGTTGTTCGTCATGAACTACACCTACACAGACACGAAGGATCTCACAGCCCGCCACGAGCTCCGCCGGGTGCCCCACGATCACTACAACTTCGGGATCACGTGGGATCCCATCCGGGCGCTGAGCCTCTTTCTCCAGGCCAACGTGGTGTCGAGCCAGTTCGAGCAGAGGGGGTTTCCCCGAAACCCTGGCTACCATCGCATCGACCTCGGCGGCACCTACCACATCACGGGAAAGCACGGCGCCTTTCCCGCTCTCGACTTCACGGTGCGGCTCAACAATGTCACCGACGAGCGATACATGGAGGTCTTCGGCTTCCGCAATCTCGGCATCAACGTGCTGGCCGGACTGCAGGCGCGGTACTGATCAGCGGTGGAGGCGATGATCGACGGCGTCGAGGTGACGGTCGACCAGGAGGCCGTGGTGGTGACGGCGGCGGAGCCGCTCGCCGTCGTCTCCTCGGCGGTGGTCGGCGGCGGCTTTACCTCGGCGCGCGCCGTCGTGAACCTGCACGTCCCGAAGAGCCTGCGTCTCGAGGAGACGGAGGCGAGGCTGGCGGCATTCGCCGACCGCCGACGGGTCCCGGCGCCCTGGGTTGGCCTCCTGACCTCGGCGTGGACCGAGAAGGCGTGCGTGGCCCAGGCGGAGGCCCACGGCATCCGCGCCCTCGCGGTCATCACCGTCGGCCTGTCGAACCGCGTTGCGGCGGGGCTCGACCGGGCGGCCGCGTGGTCGCCCTCGACGATCAACACGATCGTGGTGGTGGACGCCGTCGCCGAGGCCGCGGCGCTCGTCAATACGGTCATCACGGCGACGGAGGTCAAGACGCTCGCTCTGACATCGGCCGGCGTGCGCTGTGCCGACGGCCGGCTCGCGAGCGGTACGTCCACCGACGCCGTCGTCGTCGCCGCGACCGGTCGCGGTCAGCGCTGCCGGTTCGGCGGGCCCGTGAGCGATCTCGGCGCGGTCGTCGCCCGCGCGGTGCGGGAGGCGCTCGGCGCGGGCATCGGTCGCTGGCTCGAGGAACACCAATGACGCCCCGTGCACCTCGACCAGGCCACCCACGATCTGAGCCGGCCTCGCGGACTTCGTTACGATGACGCCCCGTGCACCTCGACCAGGCCACCCACGGAGTCGCACCGACCTCGATGGAGGGAAGAGCGACGTGCAGGGACGGAGCCGGGTCGCGCCTGAGTCAGGCCACCCACCGAGTCGCACCGACCTCGCGGAGGCCGCTACGATGACGCCCCGTGCACCTCGAGCAGGCCGCCGGCTCGTGACGCTCAGCGCCTCGCTCGCCCTCCACGGCGGTCTCCTCCTCGCGGTGCTGCTGGCCGTCAGCGGGGAGACCGAGCCCGACGCGCTCTTCATCGACCTCACCGAGGACGTCCGGTCCGAGGCCGCCGGCGCTGGTGCGGGCCAGCCGGCAGCCTCACCGACCGGGCGTGGGGGAGCGCACGCTCTCCGCCCGATCGTGGCGGCGCGTTCCGCGCCGGCGCCGTCTCCTTCACTCGGCACCGCGGAGCCGTCGCCCGAGCGCGAGCCCGCACCGGCGCAGGCCTCGAATGCGAAGTCACCAGCCGTCGAGACGCTAGCCCCGCCTCCACCCGTGGTGCCGCCGGCGCCGGTCGGAGCCTCAGAGCCCACCCCGACGCCGCGGGCCACCGATGCCACCGACGCGAGCGCTCCCGGGGCCTCGGGCGTGGCGTCGCCGCCCGCGTCAGCCGGCGCTGTGGGAGGATCGGTGATCGAGAGGGGTGTGCTTCCAGCTCCCGGCGTGCGGGGCGGCGCTCCCGGCGGCGCGCCCGACGTGAGTCACGGCTTCGCTCTCGCGGTGCCGGGTGGTGGCGGGGGCGGCGGGGTTGGCCCCGGAGCCGGGTACGGCGCCTATCTCGGAAGGCTCCGCGCGCGCGTCCAGCAGTCGCTGCGCTACCCGCTCGCCGCGCGTCGGCGCGGGCTCAGCGGCACGGTCCACGTCGAGATCATCATCCGGCCCGACGGGGTGATCAGCGCCGTCGCGGTCGCCGATTCCTCCGCCCACGCCGTCCTGGACGACGCCGCGGTGGAGACGATCAGGCGTCTGGCCCCGGAGCCCTTGCCCCGCGACGTGCCGCCCCGGACGCTGCGCGTCCGTCTGCCGGTGGTGTTCGCGCTCGAGTGACCGTATGCTCTCGCCATGGTCGTGCGCGAGCTCGACGGGACCGTCACCACCTACGACGGGGTGGACGTCGAGGGCGACGGCGTCGAGCGTCTCTTGACCGAGCTCTTCACCGAGCACTGGCCCGCGGTCACCGTCGGCCCGCTCGTCGAGGGCGCCGCGTACGAGATCCGCTTCACGGTGGCGCCGAAGGTGTCGATGCTCGACGGTTACATGACGATCGACACCGGGGGGTGGCACTTCCACCTCTGCGTCGGCGACCACCGCGGGACGCCGAGCCCCGAGCTCGGGCGGATCCGCCGCGTCGCGCGCTGCGCCTTCTTCACGACCGAGGGCGGCTCCTGCGCGCCAACGACCTGGGGCCTCAGGCTCTGGAACGGCCGCGCCGAGCAGATGATCACGATCCTCTTCCCGAGCCCGCACTTCGACGACGAGTGGCGACGCCTGCCCGAGCCCCGCTGGGAGCGGACGGAGCTCTGGCGCGCGCTCCGTCGGCGCTACGCCGGCGCCGCCTAGGTGGGGGGGCCGCGGTGGCGGTGGACGCTCGGCGTCGTCTCGGGCCTGCTCGCGCTCGGCGCGCCCTGCGCCTCGGGCGCCGACGCCCCGATCTCGCCCGACCGGCCTAGCGTGACGAACAACACCGAGACCGTCCGGCCAGGCGTGGCGCAGCTCGAGACGGGCGTCGAGTACGCGAAGTCCTCGATCGGGGGTGGCGAGAGCGACCGCCGCTTCGCGGCGCAGCTCGCGCTTCGCACCGGACTGACCGGCGCGCTCGAGGCGCGGCTCGGAGGCGAGCCCGTCGTGCGATTGCGCGGCGAGCGCGACGACACCGGCCCCGGCGACTTCTCGGTCGGACTCAAGTACCGTCTCCTCGACGCCGAGGAACACCGCTGGTGGCCGTCCCTCGGTCTCCAGCCGTCGGTCAAGCTCCCCGTCGCGGGCGCGCCGATCGGCACCGGCCGCCCCGACTTCGAGCTCCGAGCGCTCGCGAGCTTCGACCTGCCCGCCGGGTTCGATCTCGACGTCAACGCGGCCCTCGCCGCGGTGGGCCAGAGCCGCCCGAACGGCTACCTCCTTCAGGCGCTCACCTCCGCCTCGCTCAACTGCAAGATCCTCGAAGCGACGTCCGCGTTCGTGGAGGTCGCCTTCGCCTCGCGCGACGAACGCGACGCGCGCGACGCCGTCGACCTGCGGGCAGGGATCGTCTTCCTGCTCGGGAGAGACGTCGCGCTGGATGCCGCAGCGGGAGCGTCGCTGGCCGGCCGGGGGCCAGACTACACGGTGATCGCGGGGGTGAGCGTGAGGCTCGGTCACAGATGACAGGGCTGGCGCCGTGCCTGATGGTCCAGGGGACCGGCTCGGGGGTGGGCAAGAGCCTCCTGACCGCCGCCCTCTGCCGGCTCTTCGTGCGCGCGGGCTATCGGGTGGCGCCCTTCAAGGCGCAGAACATGGCCCTGAACGCGTCGGTGGCCGACGGCGGCGAGATCGGCCGCGCCCAGGCGGCGCAGGCGGAGGCCGCTGGTGTCGAGCCGAGCGTGGACATGAACCCGATCCTCCTCAAGCCCGAGTCGGATCACCGCTCCCAGGTCGTCGTGCGAGGCCGTCCCGTCGCGAGCGCCGACTGGCGGGCCTACCGCGAGATGCAGGGGGCACTCCTCGGGATCGTGGCGGAGAGCCTCGAGCGGCTGCGACGGACCGTCGAGCTCGTGCTGATCGAGGGCGCGGGGAGCCCGGCGGAGATCAACCTGCGCGACCACGACATCGTCAACATGCGCGTCGCGCGGCTCGCCGAGGCTCGCGTGCTGCTCGTCGGCGACGTCGACCGGGGCGGGGTCTTCGCGGCGCTCGTGGGGACACTCGCGCTCCTCGACCCCGCCGACCGCGTGCGCGTGGGCGGCCTGATCGTGAACAAGCTCCGGGGCGAGGGCTCGATCCTCGCCCCGGGGCTCGACGAGCTCGTCGCGCGTACCGGCGTGCCCGTGCTGGGTGTCGTGCCGTGGCTCGAGGAGCGGTTGGTGGCTGCGGAGGACGCGCTCGACCTCGACGCGCTCGCGAGCGGCGCGGACGACGCTCCCGCCGACGCGATCGAGATCGCGGTCGTGCGGCTGCCGCGGCTCGCGAACTTCGATGACTTCGAGCCGCTCGCCGCCGAGCCCGGAGTGCGCCTCCGCTTCGTCACGACGGCGGCGGCGCTCCGCGCGGCGGACCTCGTGGTGCTGCCGGGCAGCAAGAGCACGATGGCGGATCTCGCCTGGCTCCACGCGACTGGCCTCGCCGCGGCCGTCGTCGGCGTGGCCGCGGCGGGCCGCCCCGTCCTCGGCGTCTGCGGCGGCTTCCAGATGCTCGGCGAGGCCCTCCGCGATCCGGAGCGCGTCGAGTCCGAGCGGGAAGCCGCGGCCGGGCTCGGCCTCCTGCCGGTGACGACGACCTTCGCCCGCGAGAAGACGACGGCGCGCGTCAGAGCGCACGCGACCCGGTCGGGCCCGTTCGCGCGCGCCGCGGGGACGGAGATTGCGGCGTACGAGATCCACGCCGGACGCTCGGCGCTCACGCGACCCGCTCCGCACCCGTTCACCGTCGTCGAGCGCGGGGGGACGTCCGCGAGCGACCCCGATGGAGCGGTGAGCCCCCGGGGGAACGTCGTGGGCACCTACCTCCACGGGCTCTTCGCCAACGGACTCCTGAGGCGGTCGCTCCTCGGCTTCCTCACCGAGCGCCGCGGACGCCCCGCGGATCCCCGGTGGGGCGCGCCCGGCGCCGATCGCTACGAGCGTCTCGCCGATATCGTCGGCCGGGCGCTCGACATGCCCGCGATCGCCAAGCTCGCGGGGCTCCCGTTTCCGAGAGCCTGAGCTATTCGGCGCGTCTCGATCCTCATCGCGGCGATCGCCCTCGATCTCGCATTCGGCGAGCCCCCGAACCCCGTGCATCCCGTGGCGTGGCTCGGCCGTGCCCTCGGCGTGGGGCAGCGCTGGCTCTGTCGCGGGTCTCGCCGCGCCCTCCTGGTCCGCGGCGCCGGGGTCACGCTCGTCGTCGCGGCGTTCGCTGGCACGGGAGGCGTGCTGCTTCACGCGCTGGGCGCGAGGCTCGGGGCGGCGGGGCTCGCGCTCGAGGCGATCGCCCTCGCGCTGCTCCTGTCGGTGCGCGCGCTCATCGTGGCCGCACGGCGCGTCGCGACCCACCTTCGCCGCGGGGATCTCCCCGCGGCGCGCGCGTCGGTCCGGCATGATCTGGTGTCCCGCCGGACCGACACGCTCGATCCCCCACGAGTCGCGTCGGCCGCCGTCGAGTCGGTCGCCGAGAACCTGACCGACGCGTTCGTCGCTCCGGCGTGCTTCTTCCTCGTTTTCGGTCTCGCAGGGGCTGCCGTCTACCGCGCCGTCAACACGGCCGACGCGATGCTCGGGTACCGCGAGGGACCGCTCGAGCATTTCGGCAAGGTCGCCGCGCGCCTCGACGACGCGTTGAGCTTCCTGCCCGCGCGGCTCGCCGGCTGGGCGGTCGTCGTGGCCTCCGCGCTCGCCGGAGAGCGCGCGCGCGGCGCGCTCGCCGTCATGCGCCGCGACCGGCGCCGCACCGCGAGCCCGAACGCCGGGTGGACGATGGCCGCCATGGCGGGAGCGCTCGGCGTCACGCTCGAGAAGCCCGGGGCCTACCGGCTCGGCGCCGGGCCACTACCCGACCCGGAGACCATCGACCGGGCGTGTCGGATCCTGGCGCTCGCGGTCGTCGTGAGTGGGGCGGCGATGGTCGCCGGCGCCGTGCTGTTGGTCCACTTTTTCTTCGTCGGCGCTCGGACCGGGTGGGTATCATGAGGTGGAACGCCGCGGGGTAGCGCGGCATTTTTTGTCGCGGGGTGAGGCGTCGAGGACGTGCGGACACCGATCACGGAGCGACTGACCGAAGGGGTTCGAACGGCGCTGGCGAACGCGGGGCTGCCCGAGCTCGAGACGTGCCTGTGGGAGGTCCCGCGCCAGGCCGAGCACGGCGACTACGCCAGCAATGTGGCGATGACGCTCGCGCGCGCGGCGCGGCGGCCGCCGAGACAGATCGCCGAGCTGATCGTGAAGCACTTTCCGTCGCTCCGCGAGGTCGAGCGAGTCGACGTCGCCGGGCCCGGCTTCCTGAACGTGTTCCTGTCGCCCGCGTGGTGCACGGGCGCGCTCGGCGAGATCCTCGAGGCCGGGGACGCCTACGGCCGCGGCGAGAGCGAGCGCGGCCGGCGCGTCCGGCTCGAATTCGTCTCGGCGAACCCGACCGGCCCGCTCGTGATCGTCAGCGCGCGCGCGGCCGCGATCGGCGACTCGCTCGCGCGCCTGTTGCGCGCGCAGGGGGCGCAGGTCACCACCGAATACTACGTCAACGACGCCGGCACCCAGTTCGAGGCGTTGGCGCGCTCGCTCGAGGCGCGCGTGCGCCAAGCACTCGGCATGCCGGCCGAACTGCCGGTGAATGGCTACCCGGGTGAGTACCTCGCCGATCTCGCCAGCGAGTACCTCGAGGAGCAGCGCGCGCGGGGCGCCGAAGCCCTCGAGGCGCTCGAGGCGCTCGTGACGGAAGCCGATGAACGGGAGCGGCTCGAGCGCTTCGGGCGGTACGCCGTGTCGCGGATCGTCGAGCAGCAGCGGCGCGTCCTGCGCGACTTCGGCGTCGAGTTCGACGTGTGGACGTCGGAGCAGCGCGACGTGCGCGACCTGCACCTCCCCGAGAAGGTCCTGGAGGAGCTCGCCGCGCGCAAGCTCACCTACGAGGCGGAGGGCGCGCTCTGGTTCCGGTCGTCGGCGCTCGGCGAGGAGACGGGTGACGACAAGGATCGCGTGCTGCGCCGCTCGAACGGCGAGGTGACCTATTTCGCGGTGGACGTCGCGTACCACCACTACGTGAAGTTCCGTTCCGCCGACCGCGTGATCAATCTGTTCGGGCCCGACCACCACGGCTACGTGCCTCGAATGAAGGCCGCGATGCAAGCGCTCGGGCACCCGCCCGACGCGTTCGAGGTGCTGATCGTCCAGCTCGTGACGCTCCTGCGTGACGGGCAACCCGTGCGCATGTCCAAGCGCCGGGGCGAGTTCGTGCTGATGGAGGAGCTGCTCGAGGAGGTCGGACGCGACGCCGTGCGCTTCACCTTCCTCACGCGCCGGCACGACAGCCCGCTCCCCTTCGACCTGGCGCTGGCCACCCGGCAGTCGGCAGAGAACCCCGTCTACTACGTCCAGTACGCGCACGCGCGCATCAAGTCGATCGACAAGCAGGTCGCCGAGCAGGGGATCGTCGTGCCGCCGCTCGGTGAGGTCGACCTGTCGCCGCTCCGTGCGGGTGAGGAGCTCGCCATCATCAAGCGGCTCGTGCAGTACCCCGAGGTCGTGAAGGGGGCGGCGCACGCGCTCGAGCCGCACCGGCTCGCGTACTGGCTCCAAGAGCTCGCGGGGGGGTTCCATCCGTACTACAAGACCCACCGGGTCATCCAGGACGATCGGCGGCTGATGCATGCAAGGCTCGCGCTGTGCGCGGGCGTCGGGCGCGTGATCCGGAACGGCCTCGAGTTGCTGGGCGTCAGCGCCCCGGAGAGCATGTGAGACCGCTGCGGGGCCGACACGGCGCCCTCGCGGGGTCGTTCCTCCTGGTCCTCGGCTGCCTCAGTGTGCTCGGCACCGCTTTCATGCTCGGGGTCGTGGCGGCCCACGTCTGGCCGGGCTTTCCTTTCGGTGTCGCCTCGAGCGCCGTGTCCGCCAAGACCGGGAAGGACAAGGGCGACCGGAGCGCGCGCGCTCCCGAGTCGATGCCGACGCTGACGTTCTATCAGGAGCTGACGGCACCGCTCACGGCGCCGCCGCCCGCCAGGCCGTCCAGGCCGGCGCGCGTCGAGAGGACCGAGCCGCCGAGGGCCGACACGACGGAGCGGAGCGACGTGCCGGCCGCGGGCAGCGCGCCGGCCGCCGGGCGGGACGGCAGATTCGCCGTCCAGGTCGGCGCCTACAAGGCGCGCGAGCCCGCCGAGGCGCTGCGTGCGCGGCTCGCCGCGGCGGGCCACGACGCGTACATCGTGGAGGCCGACGGGACGGGGGCCGCGCGCTTCCGCGTCCGCGTGGGTGCGTTCGCGACGCGGGAGGCCGCGCGAGAGGCTGCGGCGCGGCTCGCCGCCGAGCGGTCGGTCCCGACGTTCATCACCACGCGCTGACCATGAGGGGACCCCGGCCGGGCCGGATCCTCGTTAGCGAGGCCGAGCTCCGGGCGCGCATCGCCGAGCTCGGAGGGGCGATCGCGCGCGACTACGCGGGCGAGAGCCCCATCGTGGTCGGCGTGCTGCAGGGCGCCTTCCTCTTCATGGCCGACCTGATCCGCGCCATCGCCATCGACCTCACGACCGACTTCATCGGCGTGTCGAGCTACTCGAGTGCCGCCAAGTCCTCTGGACAGGTGAGACTCCTCTCCGACCTCTCGATGCCGATCGAGGGCCGACAGGTGCTGATCGTCGAGGACATCGTGGACACGGGGTTCACGCTCGCGTACCTGAAGCGCAACCTCGAGGCCCGCCACCCTAAACGTCTCCGGACGTGCGTCCTCGTCGACAAGATCGAGCGCCGACAGGTGGAGATCGACCTCGACTACGTGGGCTTCACGATCCCCAACGTCTTCGTCGTCGGTTACGGGTTCGACTACGGCGGGCTGTACCGGAACCTCCCGTACATCGCCGAGCTCGAAGGCGGCTGAACGCCGCGGCGCGTCACGCGTTCCTGATGCTATAATGGCGGGGGATGAATCAGGTGTACAAGAATCTCGCGCTCTGGATGGTGATCGGTCTCATCGTCATTCTGCTGTTCACCGTCTTCCAGGGCGCGCAGCAGGGTGGCCAGGAGCAGCCCAACTTCTCCGAGTTCCTCAAGGCCGTGGACCAGGGTCGCGTGGACTCGGTCGTGATCCGCGGCAACCACGTCACGTACTCGCTCAAGGACTCGGCGCAGACGCTGCGCACCTACATCGTCGAGTACCCCGACCTGATCAAGACGCTGAAGGACCGGGGCGTCCGCATCGCGGTGAAGCCGCCCGACGCGAACCCGTGGTACGCGATCTTCCTCCAGTGGGTGCCGATGCTCCTCTTCATCGGCGTCTGGATCTTCTTCATGCGCCAGATGCAGGGGGGCGGCGCGAAGGCGCTGAGCTTCGGGAAGGCGAGAGCGCGGCTGATCTCCGAGAAACAAAACAAGGTGACGTTTCAGGACGTGGCCGGTGTCGATGAAGCAAAGGAAGAGCTGCGGGAGATCATCGATTTCCTGAAGGATCCGCAGAAGTTCCAGAAGCTCGGCGGCAAGATCCCGAAGGGCGTGCTTCTCGTCGGACCGCCTGGGACCGGGAAGACGCTTCTTGCCAAAGCCATTGCGGGCGAAGCGAACGTGCCCTTCTTTTCGATTTCGGGCTCCGATTTCGTCGAGATGTTCGTGGGTGTCGGCGCCTCGCGCGTCCGGGACCTCTTCGAGCAGGGCAAGAAGCACGCGCCGTGCATCATCTTCATGGACGAGATCGACGCGGTCGGCCGCCACCGCGGTGCGGGCCTTGGCGGCGGCCACGACGAGCGTGAGCAGACCCTCAACCAGCTCCTCGTTGAGATGGACGGCTTCGAGACGAACGAGGGCGTGATCCTGATCGCCGCGACGAACCGCCCGGACGTGCTCGACCCCGCGCTGCTCCGCCCGGGCCGCTTCGACCGGCAGGTCGTCGTGCCGCGGCCGGACGTCAAGGGGCGCGAGGAGATCCTGCGCGTCCACGCCCGGCGCATCCCGCTCGCGCCGAACGTCGACCTGAAGGTCCTCGCGCGCGGGACGCCCGGCTTCTCAGGCGCCGACCTCGCCAACCTCGTCAACGAGGCGGCGCTGCTCGCCGCGCGCCAGAACAAGAAGCTCGTCGAGATGGTCGACTTCGAGAACGCCAAGGACAAGGTCCTGATGGGCGTCGAGCGACGCTCGATGATCATCTCGGACGCCGAGAAGCGGACGATCGCGTATCACGAGGCGGGTCACACGCTCGTCGCCGACTTCCTGCCGGGCACCGACCCGGTGCACAAGGTGACGATCATCCCGCGCGGCCGGGCGCTCGGGCTCACGCAGCAGCTGCCGCTCGACGACAAGTACAACTACTCCAAGGACTACCTGGTCAACCGCATCACGATCCTCCTGGGCGGCCGCGCCGCGGAGGAGATCGTCCTCCATCAGCAGACCACGGGCGCCGGCGACGACCTCGAGAAGGCGACGGAGATGGCGCGCAAGATGGTCTGCGAGTGGGGCATGTCCGAGAAGCTCGGACCGCTCACCTTCGGCAAGAACGAGGAGCACATCTTCCTCGGGCGCGAGGTGGCTCGAGCCAAGGACTACAGCGAGGAGACGGCGCTCATGATCGACGCCGAGATCAAGCGCATCGTGCTCGAGGCCGCGGTCCGGGCGCGCCAGATCCTCGACGAGAACATCGAGAAGCTCCACGCCCTCGCCCGTGCCCTCCTCGAGCGCGAGTCACTCGACGGCGAGGAGATCGCGCGCATCCTCCGTACCCGGCCCTTCCAGGAAGCTGCGGCCCCGGCGTAGCGTCGGACGGCCCGATTTGTCCCCGGGTCGAGCCGCTCTCGGAGGCGTCAGCGTCGGCGATGGCCTGCCCGTCGTCGCCGTGGGCGTCGTGAACCTGAGCCCCGAATCCTTCCACGCGGGGTCGGTCTACACCCGTGACGACGACCTCCTCGGCGCCGCGCTCGGGATGGTGGAGGCGGGCGCGGCCCTGATCGACGTCGGCGCCCGCTCGACCGCTCCCTACCTCGACGACGCGGCGCTCGACGAGGCGGAAGAGCGCGACCGCCTCGTCCGGGCGGTCGAGCTGCTCGCGCGCAAGCTCCCGGTCCCGATCTCCGCGGACACCGCGCGCCCGGCGCCCGCCCGCGCGGCGCTCGAGGCGGGCGCGCGCGTGATCAACGACGTCTCCGGCCTCCGCGACCCCGCCGTCGCCGCGCTCGTCGCGAAGCACTCCGCCAGCGTCATTCTGATGGCCTCGCCGGATCGCGGGGGGCCTGGGGCGCCCGGGGCGGGGTCGTCGAGACCCGTTCCCTCCGCGTCGAATGCGGAAGTCACAGCGCTGCGGTGGAGCCCAGCCGCGACGGGTCAGGCGGACGCCGCCCGCGTGGTCGAGCGACTCCGCCCCAGGCCCCCCGGGCCCCCCGTAGATCCGGTCGGGCACGTGATGGGGCTGCTGCGGGCGGCGCTCGGCCGAGCGCGGGCGGCGGGAATCCCGGAGGAGCGGATCGTCGTCGATCCGGGCATCGGCTTCTTCCGTGACGAGGGGATACCCTGGCACGAGTGGGATGCGCGAGTGCTGGCCGGGCTCGGTGGGCTCAACGAGCTCGGACGGCCGGTCTGCGTCGGCGTGTCGCGCAAGTCGTTCATCGGCGCGATCACGGGTCGCCAGCGCCCCGCGGAGCGGCTCGCCGGGTCGCTCGCGGCGACGGCGATCGCCGTCAGGAACGGGGCGGCGGTGATCCGCACCCACGACCCGGCGGAGACGCTCGACGCCATCCGCGTCGCGGAGCGCCTCGGGCGGGCGGGGGCGCCGTGAGCGATCCGCTCGCCGCCTTCCGCTGGCGCGACGCGCTCGACATCCTGCTCGTCGCGATCGTGATCTACCGCGTCTTCGTCATGTTCCGCGGCACGCGCGCCGTGCAGATGATGATCGGGCTCGGCGCGCTCGCGGCCGCGTCGCTCCTGGCCCGGCAGCTCGAGCTCTACAGCACCGTGTGGCTGCTCGACAATTTCTGGTCGTTCTGGGTCATCGCCCTCGTCGTGCTCTTCCAGCCCGAGCTCCGGCGCGTGCTGGCGAGCCTCGGCCAGGGGCGCGTCGGCCAGGCCCTGCTCGGCGCGTCGAGAGAGGAGCGCGCTCAGGTGACGGACGAGATCGCGAACGCGGTGGAGTCGCTGTCGGGCCGGCGCATCGGCGCCCTGCTCGTCATCGAGCGCGCCACCGGGCTCCGCCAGTACGCGGAGCTCGGCGTGCCGCTCGACGCCCAGGTATCAGCGGACCTCCTGGTGAGCGTCTTTCTGCCGTACTCGCCGCTCCACGACGGCGCCGTCTTCCTCCAGGGGACGCGCATCGCCGCGGCCGGCTGCTTCCTCCCGCTCTCGCGCAACCTCGAGGTGGGCCGGGCGCTCGGCACGCGACACCGGGCGGCGCTCGGGATCACCGAGGAGACCGACGCGATCGCGATCGTCGTCTCCGAGGAGACGGGGCGCGTCTCGCTCGCGGTCGAGGGCGAGATGGACTCTCCCGTGGAGGTGGGAAGCCTCCGGGCGCGTCTGCTCACGCTGATCGGCGAATCGCCGGAGCCGGCGGGCCGCGCGTCGGTCTGGCTCGTGCTGCGCCGCCTCTTGCCGCTCTCGGGTAGGCACGCCTGAGCGGGCGCGTTTGAATGCTGAGGCGCCTCGTCGCCAACTGGGAGCTGAAGATCCTGTCGGTCGTGATCGCCTTCGCCCTCTGGCTCGTGGTCGCGGGCAGCGGGAAAAGCCAACTCGCCACCCCCGGCGTCGTCGAGTACACGGGCCTCGGGAACGAGCTCGTGCTCGTCGGGCGGCCTCGCGACAGCGTCCAGGTCGAGCTCGAGGCGACGCGCTGGGCCGTCGCGCGTCTCACACCAGGCGCCGTCCGGGCGCGGGTCAACCTGGCCGGGATGCGCGAGGGCGAAAACATCGCGACCCTCTCCGCCGACCTGGTCGAGGTGCCGCCCGGGGTCACGGTCAGGCGCGTCACGCCGAACCGCCTCCAGGTGACGCTCGCCGCCGCGGTCGCCAAGACGCTGCAGGTGGTGCCGCAGATCCGGGGCGCCCCGGAGCCCGATCACGCGATCCATCGGGTGACCGTCGAGCCCGCCACTGTGCAGGTCAGGGGTCCACGCTCTACAATCGAGGGACGAACGACCGTGGAGACTGTCCCGGTCGATATCGCCGGCCGGCGCGACACCGTGTCGCAGAGCGTGGGGCTCGCGCTGCCCGAGTCCGTGTACCTGACGGACCAGCGCAAGGTGCAGGTCACCGTCGAAATCAAGTCGGAGGATCCGATGGGTGGGCGACGACGGGAGGGGGCGGCTCGGTGACACGCCTGTTCGGCACCGACGGGATTCGCGGCGTCGCCAACGAGGACCCGCTCACTCCCGACCTCGCGTTCCGGGTCGGGCGTCAGCTCGTCGCGACCCTCCTGCTCGAACACGCGACGGACCGCGTGCGGCTCGTCATCGGACGCGACACACGCCTGTCGGGGCCCCTCCTCGAGTCCGCGCTCGTGGCGGGGCTGCTCTCCGCCGGCGCCGAGTGCTACGCGGTCGGCGTGCTCCCGACCCCGGCGATCGCGCTCCTCACGAAGAAGCTCGGCGCCCACGGCGGCATCGTGCTCAGCGCGTCCCACAACCCGTTCGAGGACAACGGCATCAAGCTGTTCTCCTCGGAGGGCACGAAGCTCCCCGACGCCTGGGAGGACGAGATCGAGCAGGGCCTCCAGGGCGACGACCGTGCGCCGCGCGCGCGGGGCGCCGAGATCGGCCGCCTCGTCACCCACACGCGCGCGGAGGCGGACTACGTCGACTTCCTCTGCCGGGCCTTCCCGCTCCAGCTCCGCGGGCTCACCGTCGTGCTCGACTGCGCCCACGGCGCGACGTATCGGGTGGCGCCGCGCGTCTTCCGGCGGCTCGGCGCCCGCGTCCTGACGATCGGCACCCGCCCCGACGGCCGGAACATCAACGCCGGCGGCGGCGCGCTCCACCCCGAGCGATTGCAGCGGGCGGTGCGCGCCCGGGGCGCCTCGGTCGGCTTTGCGTTCGACGGCGACGGCGACCGGCTGATCTCCGTCGATCACACGGGGGCGATCCGGGACGGGGACTACGCGCTCGCCATCGCGGGCCGTCACCTCGCCGCGCGCGGTCGGCTCAAGGGGAACGTCATCGTCACGACCGTCATGGCCAACCTCGGCCTGGACCAGGCGCTCCACGCCGCGGGCATCCGCGTCGTCAAGACCCAGGTGGGGGACCGCTACGTGTCCGAGGAGATGCAGCGCCTCGGCGCGAACCTCGGCGGCGAGCAGTCGGGGCACCTCCTGTTCCTCGACCACTCCCCCGCGGGCGACGGCATTCTCTCGGCGCTCGCCCTGCTCGGCGTCGCCGCGGAGACGGGCGAGACGCTCGCCTCGCTCGCCCGGTGCCTGTCCAAGTTCCCGCAGGTCCTCCGGAACGTCGCCGTGAAGGCGAAGCCGCCGATCGACGCCCTCACCGGGCTCGCCGAGCGCGTCGCGACCTTCGAGCGCGAGATGAACGGCGCCGGGCGAATCCTCATTCGCTACTCGGGCACGGAGCCGCTGGCGCGCGTGATGGTCGAGGGGGCCGACGGCGCGCGCGTGAGCGCCATGGCGGACGAGCTCGCGGGGCTCATCCGGACCCAGATCGGTGAGTGAGCCGGCATGCGGATCAACGGCATCGGCGTCGACCTCGTCAACATCCCGCGCATGCGCGACGTGATCGACCGCTGGCGGGACCGGTTCCTGCAGCGTGTCTTCACCGAGGCGGAGATCGCGTACTGCCGCGCCCGGCGCGATCCGGTGCCGCACTTCGCCGCGCGCTTCGCGGCCAAGGAGGCCGGTCTCAAGGCGCTCGGCACGGGGCTCCGGCTCGGCGTGAGCTGGCGCGAGCTCGAGGTGCGGCGCGAGCGAGGCCAGGCGCCCACCCTCGTGCTCTCCGGGCGCTCGCGGGAGCTCGGGTTGGCCCGGGGCGGGAGCCGAATGCTCCTGGCGCTCAGTCACGAGGGGGAGTACGCGCTCGCCCAGGCGATGCTCGTAGGCGATGATTCGACGAACGACGTGGCTCGCGCGACTTCTTAGCGTGGCGACGGGACCGCTCATCCTCGGGGGCTGCGCCACTCAGACGGTCGTCTTCGACCCGGCGACCGGGCCGGCCGGGATCAGCGCCCAGCCCGGCCGAAGCGGGCTCGTGATCGCGGCGCCGCACGGCACCTCGGACGGGCGCACCGCCGATATCGCCGCCGACCTCGGCCGCCGCACGGGTTTCGGCATCGTGATCGCGACGGGCTTCGCGATCGAGCCGGACACTCGCGAGCGCGCCGGCCGGCGTGATCAGGTCAATCGCCCCACGGAGGGCGTCCCCGGCCGCCCGCCCGCGGAGGAGGTCCCCACCGACTGCGCGCGCGAGGTCTACGACGCGTACGAGGCGCGTGTCCGCGAGGTCGCGCGCGGGCCGCTCCGGTTCCTGGCGGAGATCCACGGCAACAACCATCGGGACGCCGCCGGGCGGATCGAGATCGCGACGGTCGGCGTCGACCGCGAGCTGGCCTTCCGGCTGCGGGCGCTGCTCGAGCTGATCCGCGACGCGCATCTGCGAGGTGTGGCGCAGGCCCCACGGCTCGACGTGCTCATCGAGCCCGCCGACACGCTCCGCTACACCGCCTCGGGGGCCAACCACTGCGGTATCTTAAAATCGCCGGAGCGTGGGCTGCACATCGAGCTGCCGAGGGCCGCCCGCGCGGAGTGGCGCGAGGTCTACACGGCGATCCTCGCCGACTTCCTCGTCCAGGCCGCCGCTTACGACCCGGGACGGTAGCCGCCGTGCACGGGGTGTTCACGGCGGAGGAGATGCGGCGCCTCGATCGCCGTGCGATCACCGAGCTCGGCATCCCCGGTGCGACCCTCATGGAAAACGCCGGCCGCGGCGCCGCCGCACGGATCGTGGCGCTGCTCGGCCGACTCAAGGCGACCCGGCGTGGGGCGCGCGTGGCCGTCGTCTGCGGCAAGGGCGGTAACGGCGGCGACGGCTTCGTCGTGGCACGCTGGCTCAAGCGCTCGGGGGTGCGGCCCGACGTCCTGCTCGCGTTCCCCGAGGGCGAGATCGGCGGCGACGCCGGCGGCAAGCTCAGGGAGCTCCGGCGGAGCGGCGTGCGGTCCAGGCTCGTGGAGGACGCGCACGCCGCGGTGGAGGCCCTCGCGCGCGCGGACGTGATCGTGGACGCGCTCCTCGGCACGGGCTCGAGGGGCGCCCCCGAAGGGCGAGTCGCGCGCCTGATCGAGCTGATCAACGCGAGCGGCCGTCCCGTCGTCGCGCTCGACGTCCCCTCGGGGGTCTCCGCGGACGGTGACCCGCCGGCGGGGCCCGCCATCCGCGCGACGCTCACGCTGACGTTCGGCGGCTTCAAGCGCGGCCTCGTCTGCGGGCCCGGCGCCGCGCTGGCCGGGCGCGTCGAGGTCGTGCCCATCGGGATTCCCGCCGGCGAGGTCCTGCGCGGTGTGGCGACGTTCGTCCTCGACGCGGCGGACGTCGCGTCCCATTTCCCGCCGCGACCCCGGGACGCCCACAAGGGCACCTACGGCCATCTGCTCGTCGTCGCCGGCTCGCTCGGCAAGAGCGGCGCCGCGGCGCTCGCCGCCGCCGCCGCGCTGCGCAGCGGCGTGGGGCTCGTTACCGTCGCCACGCCGGCGAGCCAGCAGCCCGTCGTCGCGGGCCTCGTGCGGGAGGCGATGACCGAGCCCTTGCCCGAGACCGGCGCGCGCACGTTCGCGCTGAAGGCGCGTGAGGTCGTCGCGGAGCTGGCGGCCCCGCGCGACGCCGTCGCGCTCGGGCCGGGGATCGGGCTCGACGAGGAGACGCGCGCGGCGGCGCGCGCGCTGGTCCAGGAGCTCCCGAAGCCCATGGCGGTCGACGCCGACGGCCTGAGCGCGCTCGCCGGTCACCTGGAGGCGCTCCGTGCGGCGCCGGCGGCCCGCGTCCTCACGCCCCATCCGGGCGAGATGGCGCGTTTGCTCGCCGCCTCCGTGCCGGACGTCCAGCGCGCCCGGATCACGACGGTGCGGGAGTTCGCCACCCGCCACGGCGCGCACGTCGTCCTCAAAGGCGCCTGGAGCGTGATCGGCGACCCCGAGGGTCGCGTTTTCGTGAACCCGACCGGGAATCCCGGAATGGCGAGCGGCGGGACGGGCGACGTCCTCACGGGAATCCTCGGCGCCCTCCTCGCTCGCGGGATGGCCCCGGGCGTGGCGCTCCAGGCGGCCGTCTACCTCCACGGGCTCGCGGGCGACATCGCCGCCGAGCGCGTCGGCGAGGAGTCACTGATCGCGGGCGACGTCATCGGGGCGCTTCCCGAGGCGTTCCGGAGGGTCGGTGGCGGTCACGACTGAGCTCCGCACGACGAGCGCCGAGGAGACCGAGGCCGCGGGCGAGCGGCTCGCGGCGGCGCTCGCGCCCGGGGCCGTCGTCGCCCTCGTCGGCGAGCTCGGAGCGGGGAAGACCTGCTTCATCCAGGGGCTCGTGCGCGGTCTCGGCGCCACGACGCGCGCGACGAGCCCGACCTTCGTCCTGATCAACGAGTACCGGGGCCGCGTGCCTATCTACCACGTCGACGCCTACCGCACCCAGAGCCTCGTCGAGCTGTTGGAGCTTGGGGTCCCCGAGCTCCTGCAGGGCGACGGCGTGACGGTCGTCGAGTGGGCGGACAAGCTCCTGCCGCTCTTGCCAGCGCGGACGATCGAGGTCAGGATCGAGGGTCTCGGCGACGAGCCGAGGACGATCACGATCCGTCGGCTCGACCGCACGCGCTGAGCCCGCGCGCGGCGAGCGTCGGCGTCACCGTTTCCGTGGGGCCAACCGTCCGACCACCCTGGGATCCAGGCTGCTCCTGCAGTGCGGACAGACGACCGCGTCCGTCTTGACGTCCTCGGCGCAATAGGGACAGGGCGCCATCTGGTCGTCGTCTCCCCGCGTCACTGGCATCGCCGCCAGCGCGAGCAGGGCGATCACGGGAGACACGAGCAACGAAAGGAGGATCCACACCAGGCCACTCCGGCCCTTCTGGCCGGCCACATAGGGCACGATCCCGACGGACGTGATCACATACGGAACCGCGAGGGCCCCGGCGAGGAGGAGCAGAGTGTCCTCGGTCACGGCCGGATTGGACCACTCTCGGGCGGTGCGGATCAAGCACATCGCGGTCGGGGCCGGAGCGTGTCGGCGACGCCCCCTCCGAGGATCTAGACGCGCGCGAACGCGAGCAGGAGCCAGCCGAGGAGCAGCGTGACGAGGGTGAGCGGCACGCCCACCTTCGCGTACTCGACGAAGCCGATCTCGACGCGCGCCGCGCGCGCGGTCTCGACGACGATGAGGTTGGCCACGGAGCCGAGGATCGTGAGGTTGCCGGCGAGCGTCGAGGCCATGGCGAGGACGAGCCAGGCGCGCCGCGGCTCGGCGAACGAGGCGACGAGCGGCTTCACGAGGAGGACCGCGGGGACGTTCGAGACGAGGTTCGAGAGCACCGCGGCGACGACGGTCAGCACCGCCGGGCGATCGAGGTTCGCCGCCGCCGCCCAGTGCAGGAAGACGTCCATGGTCCCCGAGCGCTCGAGCCCTGCGGTGATGACGAACAGGCCCGCGAAGAGGACGAGCAGCCCCCAGTTGACCTCGCGATAGACCTTCTCCGGCTTCACGCGCCGCGTGAGGAGCGTGGACCCGGCGCCGGCGATCGCGACGATCGCGATCGGCACGCCGGCGAGGAAGAGGACCAGCATCACCGAGACGGCGGCGATCGTCTTCAGCATGAGCGGATAGTGGACCGCCATCCGCGCGTCCGGGAGGATCGCGAGCGGCGCCTGCGGGAGCTGGCGGCGATACACGAGCCAGACAACGAGGAAGACGCACCCGAGCCCGAGGACGGCGACGGGCGCCTCGCGCACGAGGAAGCTCCGGTAGCTGATCTCCGAGAAGCTGCCGACGAGCATGTTCTGCGGGTTCCCGGTGAGCGTCGCGACGCTCCCGACGTTGGCCGCCGTCGCGAGGGCCAGCAGGTACGGCACGGGGGGCAGCGCGAGCTGTCGGGTGATCTCGAGCACGACCGGCGCCAGGACGAGGCACACGACGTCGTTCACGAAGAACGCGGACAGGACGCCCGAGGCGGCGACGACGGCTGCGAGGAGGGCGAGTGGCGTCCGGGCGCGGCGGAGCGCCCACATCATCACGAGGCGGAAGAACCCCGACAGGCGCAGGTAGCCCGTGACGATCATCATCCCGAACAGGAGGACGAGCGTCGGCGCGTCCACGGCGGCCACGGCATCCGGCCAGGGCAGCGCGCCCGAGACGACCATCAGCGTGGCGCCGATGATCGCGACGCCCGTGCGGTCGACACGGAAGGGGGGCACGCGGCCGAGCCCGAGCCCGACGTAGGAGGCGACGAACGCGGCGACCGCGATCGCGCCACTCCACTCGCTGCCGGCCATCGTTCAAGCATACATGCGGGGGTGTGACACGCCTGATAGAATCGACGCCGCATGCGTGGCATCGCAGCCTACGGCGTCTACGTCCCGTACTGGCGGCTCGATCGGAAGGCGCTCGCGGCGGCGCTCGGGGCGCCGTCCGGGAGTGGGACGCGGTCGGTCGCGAGCTACGACGAGGACACGACCTCGCTCGGCGTGGAGGCGGCGCGCGCCGCCCTGCGCCGGGCGCCGCGCCTGGCCCCCGAGGCGCTCTACTTCGCCACCGCGTCGCCCGCGTACCTCGACAAGACCAACGCCACGGCGATCCACGCCGCGCTCGACCTCGCCCCGTCGGCGCCCGCCTTCGACATGGGGGGCGCCGTCCGCTCGGGCGCGGGCGCGCTCCGCGCGACGCTCGACGCGCGCGGCACGGCGCTCGCGGTCCTCTCGGACATCCGGACGGGCCTTCCGGGAAGCGCAGACGAGCGCGAGGGTGGCGACGGCGCCGTCGCGTTCCTCTGCGGCGACGACTCCCGCGACTCACCGGTGCTCGCCGAGCCTGTCGCCTCCGGGTCCGCCACGGCCGAGTTCCTCGAGCGCTGGCGGCTGCCCGGGGAGCCGGCCTCGCGCCAGTGGGAGGAGCGCTTCGGTGAGCACGTCTACGTTCCGCTCGGCGAGAGCGCCGTGACCGACGCGCTCAAGCAGGCGGGCGTGACGGCGCCGTCCATCGGTCACTGGGTGCTGACGGGGCCCCACGCACGCGCCGCCCGGCGGCTCGCGGGCGTCGTCGGCGCGACGAAGGGGAGTGTCGTCGACGACCTCGCCTCGGTCATCGGCAACACCGGTACGGCTCACGCCGGGCTGTTGCTGGCGAGCGTGCTGGACACGGTCGCCCCCGAGCAACTCGTCGCGGTCGTCTCGCTCGCCGATGGCTGCGACGTCACCGTCTGGCGGACCACCGGAGCGGTCGGCGCACGGCGGCCGGTCGCGACCGCGGCCACCCCGCTCCAGGGCGGCGGCACGATGAGCTACACGAACTTCCTCACCTGGCGCGGGTTCCTCCGTCGCGAGCCGCCGCGACGGCCCGATCCCCAGCCGCCCGAGGCGCCGCCCGCCGCGCGCGCCGAGGCGTGGAAGTTCGCGTTCACCGGAAGTCGCTGCCAGGCGTGCGGCGCGCGGCACTTGCCGCCGCAGCGCGTGTGCGTGAAGTGCCACGCCGTGGACCGGATGGCGCCCGAGCGGCTCGCCGACGTCCCGGCGACGATCGCGACGTTCACGGTGGACCGGCTCGCGTACTCGCTCTCGCCGCCCGTCGTCGCGGCGGTCATCGATTTCGAGGGCGGAGGCCGGTTCCAGTGTGAGCTGACCGACGTGGATCCCGGCGCGGTGCGGATCGGCGACCGCGTGGAGATGACCTTCCGGCGGCTCCTGACCGCCGGCTCCGTGCACAATTACTTCTGGAAGGCCCGGCCGATGCGGTGAAGCCGAGACTCTTCACAATCAACTAGATATTTACGTTGAGGCCTTGGGTAGGCGGTTGCGCCTGGGTTGCGGATGGTTGCGTGGTCAGCTCTGGGGGCCCCACCGCGCGTGCACACATCGCCGAGCTCCTCCCTCTGAACCGGGCTGATAAAGTCGCGCATGCTCGTTTCCCTCGATGACTCCGGCGACCCTGGCTTCAAGCTCGGCAAGGGCTCGACGCCCTGCTTTGTGATCGCGGTCGTCATATTTGACGACAACCCTCGAAGCGGAGCGCTGCGCTGTCGCAATCAAGGAGCTCCGCCGCGGCCTCAGTGACGCTTACGAATTCCGGTTCAAACGGCTGCTCGAAGGACATCCGTATCGGCATCGTGAGAGGACGAGGCGCCCGAGGCGGCACGTCCCTAGGACGCAGGGGGCGCGTGTCGCCATGTCCCGAGTCACTCCAACTGGAACCCGGGCGGCGCACGGCTCAGGCTGCACGACTCTTACCCGGAATCATGGACCTCGTTGTCCGGAGCGCGGCTAGATCACATGATCGTGTCCGCCTGTGGCTTCGTCATCGGCTCTTCGGCGCGTGGCGCCCCGGCGGCGACGCTTCCCAAGGCCGCTGAGGGGCGAGGACTGTCACGAACCCTCCCCCCATTGATCTCCACCTCTTGGAGCAGCAGGCGGGCGGCTCGGCCCACCCGCCCGCTCCCCTGCTACGGGTAACTACTTGCACACGCCTGTCGCAGGATCGCAGGTCCCCTCCGGACAAATGGTTTCGATAAAGGGCTTGCACATACCGGCCTGGCAGTTCTCGCCTGTGCACAGGTTGCCGTCGTTGCAGGGGGTGCCGTCCAGTGCCGGTGGATTGGAGCACTGGCCAGTGGCGAGATCGCATGTCCCCGCAACGTGGCACTGATCCGATGCCGTGCACACGACTGGAGTGAAGACGCAGAGGCCGGTGGTGGCGTCACAGGCGGCCACCGTGCATTTGTCCGGCGCCTTGCACTTCGTCGGATTCGAGACGCACGAACCTGCCTTCGCGTTGTCGTCAATGAAGAAAACGCGGCCGGGGGTCGCCTTCATGCAGACTCTGCAGTCCATATTTCGGTCTGGGGTCACACCGCACGGCCATGGAGCGGACACAAAGTGATCCGGGCATTGATCAGGGGCTGAAATGTCAGGTGGCACGTTGTCGAGCGCAATGGTCGTCCAGACGCCGGTTATCGAGTCGACCGTATTGAACTCGCAGGTCAGCCCGTCGCCGTTGATGTCCGCTTCCGCTACGCCACCGTGGGTGAGGGCAAAGCCAAGGTCGCAGGAACTCTGAGCACCGGCCGAGGGCGGGAACACGGTAGAAGCTACGAGAAGGGCGAGTCCCAGGCGCCTGAGGGGCAGTGTGCGGTTGCGCATCTTTTACTCTCTTCGCGAGGGTCGGGTGGAGGTTCCGTGAACGGTTGAGGGGATCGTCGCCGTGTTCACCATAGAGTTCGTCGTGGTTTATCCAATGCTGTTCAGTACAAGCCTCTTTTAGTTTCCCCTGGAGGGCCCGGAAAATCGGGTGAATCCCGCAAAGAATCCGGGTGATCTACCGGATAACAGCGTCCGATCTTTCACTGAGCGCGAGAGCCGGGGGGCCTGCGTGATGGGATTGTCGGTTCCAACTCTGGTTCCTGCCGCGGTTCACTCTGGTTCTTGAATCGCTAAGTCCGTGCTGCTCGGCGCTGGACCTGGTGGTTGGCGGCGGCTCCGATGTCGCCGGTCGGGAAAGGCGCCCAGGCAACACGCTGAGCTGCGTCCGATGGAAATCGGATTCTGGTTGCGCCGGGGTTGCGGTAGATGCCACGATTTGCCGCATT
>Ga0209159_1000124_pt1 | contig 74239 bp, 73 predicted proteins | sample GraSoiAngelo_144_FD_185901 | JGI IMG/M metagenome (GOLD analysis project Ga0209159, IMG submission 185901) | Grasslands soil microbial communities from the Angelo Coastal Reserve, California, USA - 14_1009_02_40cm (SPAdes) (version 2) | ecosystem: Environmental > Terrestrial > Soil > Grasslands ...
GCGGCGCCTGGTAGCCCGACCCCGCTGCACGTGCCGGCGCGCCCGCCCTCGAACCTCACGTCGGCGCCGGCGACGGCGACGCAGACGGGCACGTTGTGTGCGATCGCAAACAACCTGCCGACGTTGACCGCGGCGGCGAGCTCGTCGGCGGCGGCGCGGAGCGTCGCCGCGCGCCAGGAGGCGACGAGCGAGGGCGCCGAGACCGCGGTGAGGACCGCGACGAGCGCGAGCGTGACCGCGAGCTCGGCCGTGCCGAAGCCCGCCGCGTTCAGCCTCCGAATCCGCTCAGGTACCATGCCACCACCTTCTCCCCCCAGAAAAGGCCGGTGGCTCCACCGAGTGCAAGGAAGGGACCAAACGGGATCGGGTCCTTGCGTCCGCGCAGGCCTGTCGCGAGCAGCACGATCGCGAGAACGCCGCCGACGGTGACGGCGGCGAAGAGCGAGAAGAGGAGCACCTTCCAGCCGAGAAAAGCGCCCAGCATCGCGCCGAGTTTCGCGTCGCCCAGACCCATGCCCTCTTCCCGGAAGAGGAGCGCGTAGCCCAGCATGATGGCGACGAACACTCCGCCACCGAGGAGCGCGCCGATCACGGCCTCGAGCCACGACACGGCGCCCGTGCCCAGGTTGGCGAGCACCCCTGCCACGATTCCGGGCAGCGTGATCGCGTTCGGAATGATCTGGAGCTGGAGGTCGATGGCGGTGATCGCAATGAGCGCCGCCAGGAGGGCCGCCGCCACGACGAAGCGCGCCGTCGGGCCGAACACGGTGTATGCGGACAGGAACGCCGCGCCGGTCACGGCCTCGACGAGCGGATACCGCCAGGAGATCGGCATCGCGCAGGCGCGACAGCGACCGCGAAGGAGCGCGAAGGAGAGCAGCGGCAGGTTGTCGTACCACGCGATCGGCGCGCCGCAGCCGGGACACGCCGAAGGGGGACGCCAGAGACTCCGGCGCTCGGGCAGGCGCACGATCACGACGTTCAGGAAGCTGCCGATGGCCAGGCCGAGGAGACAGACGGCGGCGAGCGCCGCGGCGGGCGCGGCCTCCGCAAGCGCCCGCAGCATCACCTCACCACGTCGTGAGCAGCGCGGGCCCGATTTGCCACCCCATCGGGGGGCTGATCATCCCGAGGATCCCGTGCGCGGTGTGCGCGGCGTCGAGCTGGCCGGTTTCGAGGAAGACCCTGACCAGCCCGAACCACGCCTGGGGGGTGTCGAACTTCAGCTCGAGCGTGTGACGAAACTGCTTCAGCGCCGCCTCGCGGTCGCCGAGTTCGGCGAGCGCGTAGCCGAGATTCGTGTTGGCGAAGACGTGCTTCGGCTTGAGCCTGAGGGCGCGCTGAATCTGGACGAGGGCCTCGTCGGGCCGGTGCAGGGTCATCAGCGCCGCAGAAGAGTTGTTCAGCGCGTCCACGTCGTCCGGGTACCGCTTGAGGAAAATCGCGTACTCCTCGACCGCCTTGGCGAAGTTCCCCGAAGCCGCTTCGACGAAGCCGAGATGGTAGTGGGTCTTCACCAGATCCGGTCGGACCTCCAGCGCCCGTAGGAAATGCTGCCGCGCGAGACCGGTCAATCCGTGGTTGCCGAGAAAGATCCCGAGATTGCTGTGACAGGTGACGCAGTCGGGCTCGGCGTCGACGGCGAACCTCCAGAGCGTCTCCGTGTCGCGCCAGATCTGGACCTGGTTGAACGTGAGAACCGCGAGGCCGATGAGCCACGCCGCGCCCGTCACGCCGAGGGCGCCCGCGATGACCGGTCGAAGCCTCCTGGCCGCGGCCGCGCGCGCCGCGACGCCCGTCAGCCCCCCGAACATCACGGCGAACCCGAGCGCTGGAAGGTAGCTGTAGCGGTCGTTCGTCAGCTGAAGCCCCGAGTGGACGATGCCGATGATCGGGCCGAGCGCGATCGCATAGTACACCCAGACCGTCAGCCCCGCCGGCCACCGCCGGCTCAGCGCGACCAGCGCGACAGTGACCACCGCCACCGCGAGCGCCGGACCGAGAAAGCGCCAGTCCAGCGGATCGACGCGCGCCGGGAGCTCGTAGAGAGGCCCGAGGCCCGTCGGCAGGACGGTCTTCGAGAGGTAGAACCAGAGGCTGTAGCACGTCATCCCGATGCGCGCGGTCAGTGGGTAGCGCTGGAGCGGCGTGATGAAGGCGTTCGCGTTCTGCGCCCAGTAGGCGGCGGCCGCTCCCGCGATGCCGAGGACGACGAAGGGGATCTTCTCGATCAGCGTGCGCCGGCTGAGCTGCCGCAAGGGGTAGATGTCGAGGAGGAGCAGCATGGCCGGCAGCACCATGACGCTTCCCTTGGACGCGAGCGCCAGCACGTAGGCGCCCGCGGATGCGGCCAGAAGCCAGTACCGCCGAGGTCCGCTCGCGTCGCGCATCCTGAGGTACGCCAGGATCGTCAGCAGGAAGAAGAGCCCGGACAGCACGTCGCGGCGCTCCGTCACCCAGGCGACCGATTCCGCGCGTAGGGGATGGAGGGCGAAGAAGAGCGTCGCCGCGACCGCTCCGAGACGCAGGGGGAGGCCCGCCAGCGTCGTCGCCCTCGCGAGCAGACGTAGCGAAACGAGATAGAGGACCGCCGCGTTCGCGGCGTACAGGAGGAGGCTCGTGAGGTGGTACCCCGTCGGGTTCATGCCCCACTGGACGTAATCCAGACCGAACGTGAGCCACGTGAGGGGGATGTAGTGGCCCATCAGCACCGTAGTGAAGAAGTACTTGAGCTGCGCCGTCCCGAGCCCACGGTACTCTTCGTTGCCGGTCAGGTTGATCTGATCGTCCCAGTCGACGAAGTTGTTCGAGAGGGCGGGCGAGAAGACGGCGAAGGTGACCAGCGCGAGCGCGAGCGGAATCAGCCAGTCGGCGAGCGCCCACGCCCCGACTCGAGCGGCGTGCGGGCGCGTCGTCGCCGGCGTGTCACGCGCGACGACCGCTGCGTTCGCAGGCTCAGTGCCCGATATCATGCCCACGCTGGGTCTCTTGGGGGAGCATCATCGAATCTCGTTTCGGACGCGACCGGGCGCATCGTTTCGTTCTCCCTCTGGCGGTGCAGAATCGGTGCCACGGGCCGAGCCGCCGATGTCCCCGAATCACAGACACTTACGCGCAATGTCGGGGCCCGGGCGGAGAGATCCTGGCACATCCGCGAACGACATGGCACAAACACCACGAGCGGTGGAGGGGTTCCCTCCCCCGCTCGTGGTTGGAACGCTCTCGTGGAACCGCTACGGCAGGGTGACGGTGGCGCCGTCGCCCGTGGCCGAGAGGTTGTAGGTGCCGGCCGCAGTGCTGTACGCGTAGACGTAACCGGTGCTGGGGGTCCAGCCCGCCGGCGATGTCGGCAGCGTCGCCATGAACGGCCCGGCCGTCTGGCCCTGGGTGTTGGTCACGACGCCCGTCAGCTCGGTCAGCGCGGTCGGGACGAAGCCCATGTGCGCCGAGTAGATCGACACGGCCGACGCGAGCGCGCGGGCATCGGCCTGGGCCTTGGCGATGCGGGCCCGCGCCTGGACGTTGGCGTAGAGCGGGATGGCGATGGCCGCCAGGATGCCGATGATCGCCACGACGATCATCAGCTCGATGAGGGTGAAGCCCCGCTGACTTCCCATCTTGAAGCGTCTCTTATTCCATTGCGCGAACATCGTGTTCTCCTTTTTCTCTGTTTGGGTTGTCGTCTTTTCCACGGTGCGAACTACCCTGGCAATAGGCATCTTGTATGCCAGGAGCCTGGCTTGTCGGAATCTCCATTCGATCAATCATTTATAGGCCACTCTCTCCTCCGAGAGAGTCTGGCAATGACCTTGCGGGGCACTCGGAGTGACGAGAAACGTCATCGGGCGCTCGCGCCGGGGGAAAGGGGCTCGAGTCGGTATCCGGGAGGCGTCAGCTTCGCGACGCGAGCCTCGCGTACTTCTGGAGCTTGTACCTGAATTGCCGGAAGCTGACCCGGAGCAGGTCCGCGGCCCGTGTCTGCACTCCGCCCGTGCGTGCCAGCGCCATCTGGATGTACCGCTGCTCGATCTGGCTCAGCGTCGCTTCGAGATCGAGCCCCTCCTCGGGGACCTCGACGGGGATCTCCTGCACGTTTCGGGGACGCCGCAGGTCGGGCGGTAGCGCGCTCGCCTCGAGCGTGTCGCCGCTGCCGAGAACGAGCGCCCGCTCGATGACGTTCTCCAGCTCACGCACGTTGCCCGGCCAGTGGTAGTGCTCGAGGATCGCGAGCGCCTCCGGCGTCACGCTGCGCACGGGCCGGCCGAGCTCGGCCGAGAGGCGCGGGACGAAGTGTGCGACGAGGGGCGGGATGTCCTCGCGCCGCTCGCGGAGCGGCGGCAGGTGGACAGGGATGACGTTCAGCCGGTAAAAAAGGTCTTCGCGGAGCGCTCCGTCGGCGACGGCCTTCGCGACGTCGCGGTTCGACGCGGCGATCAGCCGCACGTCGACCTTGACGTCGCGCGTGTCGCCGACGCGACGGATCTCGCGCTCCTGGATCGCGCGCAGGAGCTTGACCTGCACCGAGGACGGCACCTCCGTGATCTCGTCGAGGAAGAGGGTCCCGCCGGCCGCCGCCGAGAAGAGCCCGATCGTTTCGGCCACCGCCCCCGTGAAGGCGCCTTTCACGTGGCCAAAGAGCTCGGACTCCATGAGCGTCTCGGGGATCGCGCCGCAATTGACGGACACGAACGGGCCGTTGCGACGCGGGCTCTCGTCGTGGAACGCGCGTGCGACCAGCTCCTTGCCGGTACCGCTCTCGCCCGTGACCAGCACGGTCGAGTCGCTTTCGGCGGCCTTGCGGATCGTGTCGAAGATGTCGAGCATCTGTCGGCTCTTGCCGATGAAGCTCTCGAAGCCGCGCTCGCGTCTGAGCTGGCGCTTGAGCGCCTGGTTCTCGTCCTGGAGCCGTTTCCGCTCGAGCGCGTTGGCGATGGTGAGCTTGATCTCGTCGAGCTTGAAAGGCTTCGTCAGGTAGTCGTAGGCACCGAGCTTCATCGCCTCGACCGCCGTCTCCGTGGAAGCGAACGCCGTGACCACGAGGACCACCGTCTGCGGCGAGTGCTCCTTTGCGGCGCGAAGGACCGCGAGGCCGTCCACCTGCCGCATCCGGAGGTCGGTGATGACGAGGTCGAAGGCGTTGCTCTGGAGGGCGCGAATCGCGGCCTCGCCCCCGTCCGCGACCGTCACGTCGTGACCCGCCTGCTTCAGCATGATCGCGAGGAGCTCACGCATGCTGCGCTCGTCGTCGACGACCAGAACGCGCGTGTCAGGCATGGCGGGCCGGCAGCGTCACCGTGAACATGGTCCCGAGGCCGGGCGTGCTGCGGACGTCCACCTCGCCGCCGTGCTCCTGCACGATCCGGTGGACGAGCGAGAGTCCGAGCCCGGTGCCGTCGGCCTTGGTGGAGAAGAAGGGCTCGAAGACGTGGGCGAGGTCGTCGGGCGCGATGCCGTGCCCGCTGTCGGCCACCGACACCTCCAGCTTGTGGCCGGGGACCAGCGTCGCCCCGACGCGGAGCTCGCCCCCCTCGGGCATGGCCTCGACCGCGTTGAGGCAGAGGTTCCACAGCACCTGCCGGAACCGCTGCGGGTCCACCCGCCAGACGAGGGGTCCGGAAAACCCGCGGAGGATCTTGAGGCCGGCTGCCGGCGCGCGGTGCTCGAGCAGGACGAGGACGCCCTCGAGCGCGTCGGCGACGTCGACCGCCTCGACGGCGAGCGGTGCGGGCCGGGCGTACTCGAGGAAGTTCGTGATGATCTGGTTGAGCCGTTCCGACTCGCGCATGACGATCTGTGACAGGCGCTCGCGCGCGTCCCCGGCGGCCGCGGTGCTCGTCAGGACCTCGATGGCGCCCGTCAGCGACGCGAGCGGGTTGCGGATCTCGTGGGCGATGTTGGCGGCCAGCCGGCCCAGCGTCGCGAGCCTGTCGGCCTGGCGCATCCGCGCCTCCATCGCCCGGATCGCCGAGAGGTCGTCGCAGGCGCCGATCAGCCCGAGCCGATCGCCCTCGCCGGAGCGGAGCGCGGAGAAGGTGAGGCGGACGGGGACCGCGGTGCCGTCCGGCCGGCGGAGCAGCGTCTCGTGCCGAGTGGACGCGCGCGGGTTGCGCTCGATCGTCGCTTCGATCTCCGGCAACGGCACCGAGTCGCCGAAGAGCGCCGTCCACGGGCGACCGATCGTCTCGGGCGCCGAGCGGCCGGCGATCTCCTCGGCGGCGCGGTTGAACGCCGTGATCCGATGGTCGCGATCGAGGGCGATCAGGCCCGTCCCCACCGACTGGAAGACGAGGTCCTTGAACGCCTGCAGGTCGCGGAGGTCCTTCCGCTGGGTCTCGAGCTCCTGGCTCGTCGCGCGAAACTGCTCCGCCAGGCCGCCGGCGACGATGGCGACGATCATAAACGTTCCGGCGTTGAGGAACATGGACAGGAGCTCCAGGGCCGTGGTCTCCCCGGGCGCCTCGTAGAACACGTTCGTCGGGAAGACGGTGCGGCCCAGCACGACCCCGGCGTAGAGCACGCTCGCCACGCCCGCCATCGCCAGTCCCCCGGTCCGCGACAAGAGCACACACGCACCGGTGACCGAGAGCACGTAGAGGAAGCCGAAGATCGACCGCCCACCGCCCGTCGAGGCCACGATGGCCGTGATGAGCACGATGTCGAGCAGGCCGAACAGCCACGCGACGGGACGGGGCTGGGCGCCGGGGCCGAAGAGGAGGAGAACGCCCGAGGAGGCCGCGGCGATGAGCAGCGCGAGCGCGAGGACGACCGGATGCTCGCCGGACACGAGGTCGGACGGCATGACCGGCCCGAGCGCGAGCAGCAGCACGGCGAGCCCGAGCCGCGCCCAGGCGAACCCGCGCAGAAGCGCGTTGACGTTGAGCGCCTTCACTACTTCATTATCGTGACCAGCTTGAAGATCGGCAGATACATGGCCACGACGAGACCGCCGACGACGACGCCGAGGAATACGATCATCATCGGCTCGAGGAGCGCGGTGAGCGCGCCCACGGCGGTGTCGACCTCGTCATCGTAGAAGTCGGCGATCTTCTGGAGCATCTGGTCGAGGGCGCCCGTGTTCTCGCCCACGCTGATCATGTGCACGACCATCGGGGGAAACACGGTGCTCCCCTTCAGCGGCTCCGACAGCGTGCGGCCCGAGGTGACGGCCGCGCGCGCCTGCATCACGGTGGCCTCGACGACGCGGTTGCCGGCCGACCGCGCCGTGATGAGGAGCCCCTCGAGGATGGGAACGCCGGACGAGATGAGCGTGCCGAGCGTGCGTGTGAACCGCGCGACGGCGACCTTGCGGATCAGCATGCCGATGACCGGAACCTTCAGAAGGAACGCGTCGATGACCTTGCTGCCCTGGTCGGTCGCGTAGTAGCGCTTGAGCGCGTAGATCGCGCCCGCGCCCGCGATCACCATGACGACGATGTACCGCTGCGTGAAATCGGAAAGGAACATGACGATCCGGGTGGGCACCGGGAGGTCGGCGCCGAGGCCCTGGAACATCTTGGCGAAGGTCGGGATCACGAAGATCATCATGAAGATGATCACGAGGGCGGCGACGCCGATGATCGTCACCGGGTAGACCATCGCGCCCTTGACCTTGCTCTTCAGCTTGGCGGCCTTCTCGATGTAGCCTGACAGCCGTTGCAGGACGACGTCGAGGACACCGCCGGACTCGCCGACCGCGAGCATGTTGACGAAGAGATCGTTGAACACCCTCGGGTACTTCTTGAACGACTCCGCGAGCGTGGCGCCCCCCTCGACTTCGGTCGTGATGCGGCTCGTGACGTCGCGCAGGGTCTTGGAGTCGCTCTGCTCCGACAGAATCGAGAGGCACTGAGCGATCGGCAGGCCGGCGTCGACCATCGTGGAGAACTGGCGTGTATAGATCGCGAGGTCCTTGTCCTTGACGGAGCCGCCGATTTTCTTGACGGCCGCGGCCTTGGCTCGGCGCTCCTGAACCGACGTCGCGATGACGCCTTTCGCCCGCAGCTGTGCGACGGCCCCGGGCCGATCGTCGGCCTCGATCTCGCCGGCGACGACTCCCGCGCCCGACCGGCCACGATACGCGAAGACGGGCATGGTCCCCTCCTAACGCGTGCTAACGCTTGGCGAAGGGCGACGCGCCGGATGCCGGCGCGGCTGGCGCGGGGGCGCCACCGTCGGCGCCGAGAAGCTGGAGCAGCTCTTCGACGATCGTCGACCGGTTCAGCCCCTCCTCGCGCGTGATCAGCTTCCGCTTCACGAGCTCGGCGAGCGACTGGTTCATCGTCTGCATCCCGTATTTACTCCCCGTCCCGATCGCGGAGTACACCTGGTGGATCTTTTCCTCGCGGATCAGGTTCCGGATGGCGGGCGTGGCCACCATGATCTCCATCGCCATCACGCGCCCACCGCCGACCTTGGGGATCAGGGTTTGAGAGAGGACCCCCTCGACGACGAGGGCGAGCTGGGCCCGGACCTGCGCCTGCTGGTTGGTCGGGAACACGTCGATGATCCGGTTCATCGTCTGGGCGCAGGAGTTGGTGTGCAGCGTGGCGAACGTGAGGTGGCCCGTCTCGGCGATGGTCAGCGCGGCCGAAATCGTCTCGAGGTCGCGCATCTCACCGACCAGCACGACGTCGGGGTCCTGCCGCAGGATGGACTTGAGCGCCTTCTGGAACGACAGCGTGTCCGAGTAGACCTCACGCTGATTGACGAGACACGCCTTGTGCGGGTGCACGAACTCGATCGGGTCCTCGATCGTCACGATGTGCTCGTGGCGCTCGGTGTTGACCTTGTCGATCATCGCCGCGAGCGTCGTGGACTTGCCCGAGCCGGTGGGGCCCGTCACGAGGACCAGCCCTTTCGGGCGCTCCGCGAGCTGCTGGACGATCGGGGGCAGCCCGAGCTCGTCGAACGTGCGGATTTTGTAGGGGATGAGGCGGATCGCCGCGCCCACGGCGCCGCGCTGCCGGAACACGTTGCAGCGGAAGCGCGCCAGCCCCTGGATGCCGAACGAGAGGTCGAGCTCGCTCTCCTCTTCGAACTTCTGCTTCTGCGTCTCGTTGAGGATGCTGTAGGCGAGCCGCTGCGTGTCCTGGGGCGTCAACTGCTCAAACTGGGTGAGCTGGGTGAGGCGCCCATTGATCCGGAGCTGCGGGTACGTCCCGCTCGTGATGTGGAGGTCGGACCCGCCCCGGTCCACCAGGATCTGCAGCAGGTCGGCCATGTTCGCGGCCATGGTTTCTCCCTTCGTCGCCGGTGCCAGTCGGCTAGGCGAGCGTGACTCTCAGCACCTCTTCGATGGTCGTCGTCCCATCGAGTACCTTCAAGAGGCCGGACTGCCGCAGGGTCTTCATGCCCTGCGACTTCGCGATCTCCTGGAGCTCCGCGGCCGTCGCGCTCCGGAGGATCCCGTCCCGGAGCTCCTCGCTGATCGGCATGGTCTCGTAGATCGCCACCCGCCCCTTCATGCCCGTGAAGCTGCACGTCGGGCAGCCCTTGCCCTTGTAGAGCGTGACCTTGCCGTGCCCCGTCGCGGTGTGGCCGTAGGGGACGAGCGTCTGCTGGTCGACCTCGTAGGGCTCCCGGCACGCGCTGCACACCTTGCGTCCGAGACGTTGGGCCAGGATCAGCAGGAGCGAGGACGAGACGAGGAACGGCGGGATTCCCATGTCCAGGAGCCGCGCGACGGTCGAGGGGCAGTCGTTCGTGTGGAGCGTGGTGAAGACGAGGTGGCCGGTGAGCGCGGCGCGGATCGAGATCTGCGCCGTCTCGAGGTCGCGCGTCTCGCCGACCAGGATCACGTCCGGGTCCTGGCGCAGGAATGAGCGGAGCGCGGCGGCGAAGGTCCGCCCCACGCTCTCGTTGATCTGCACCTGGTTGACGCCCTTGAGGTTGTACTCGACCGGGTCCTCGGCGGTCATGATGTTGACGTCCGGCGAGTTGATCGTGTGGATCGCCGAGTAGAGGGTCGTCGTCTTCCCCGAGCCGGTGGGCCCGGTGATGAGGACCATGCCGTAGGGCTGGTGGATCACGGCGTTGAACTTCTCGAGGCTCCAGGGGTCGAACCCGAGCTTGGTGAGGTCGAGCTGCAGCGCGTCCTTGTCGAGGATGCGGAGGACCGCCTTCTCGCCAAAGATCGTCGGTAAGGTCGAGACGCGGAAGTCGATCTCGCGGCCCGTGTACCTGAGCTTGATCCGCCCGTCCTGCGGGAGGCGCCGCTCGGCGATGTCGAGGTTCGACATGATCTTGAGGCGCGACAGGATCGCCGACTCGAGGCGCTTGGGTGGGGAGAGCATCTCGTGCAGGACGCCGTCCATCCGGAAGCGTATCCGGAACACCTTTTCGTACGTCTCGAAGTGAACGTCCGAGGCACCCTTCTGGATCGCGTCGGCGAGCACCATGTTCACGAGCTTGACGACGGGCGCCTCGTCGGCCGACTCCTTCAGCTCGAAGACGTCGACCTTGCTGCCGGTGTCCTCCTCGCCCTCGACGACCTCGACGTTCGCGAGGTCCGAGGAGATGTCCTGCATGACGCTCGCGATCGCCTCGGTCTTCGACTGGTAGTTGCGGTCGATCGCCTTCCTGATCGCCGTCTGCGACGCGACGAGCGGCAGCACCTGGAGGTTCGTCATGAACGCGATGTCGTCGAGGGCGAAGACGTTCGTCGGGTCGGCCATCGCGACGGCCAGCGAGTTGCCCATTTTCCGGACCGGGATGACCTCGTACTTCCTCGCGGTCGGCGCCGGCACCAGGCGGAGGACCGTGGGATCGATCTCGAGCTGCGCGAGCGTGATCGAGGGCACGCCGTACTGGCGGGAGAGGAACCCGATCAGCTGTTCCTCGTTGATGAAGCCGAGCTTGATGAGAATCGAGCCGAGCTTCTCGGTCGAACCCCGCTGCTCGCCGAGGGCCTTCTGGAGCTGCGCCGGGGTCAGGAGCCCATCGGCGACGAGCAGGTCTCCGAGCCGCCGGTTGACGGGTTGTCCGAGCTTTTGGTGCGCCTGCGCCATATCTTTTTACTGTACCCCACCCAGGCGTTTCAGCGTATCAGTAAAGGCTTTGTAGGCGTCGTCTTGGTACAGCACGAACGTGACGCGTTTGAGGGGGGTTCCGCCCGCCTTCAAGTGGCTGATCACCGCGTTCAGCATGGCCTCAGCCGAGGCGACCGGCGGCACGTGGCCGACGCCCGTTCCGAGCGCCGGGAGCGCGAGGGACTCGATCCGACGCTTGGCTGCGAGTGCCAAGACCGCGCGCGTCGTGGCCGCGATCTTCTCCGAGTCGGTCTTGAGATCGGGTCCCATCACCGCGGCGTGAATCACGTGGGTGGCCGCCAGATTGCCTCCCGTGGTCAGCACGGCCTCGCCCACCTCCACAGGACCCTGGCGCATCGCCTCCTCCTCGATGATGACGCCGCCCTTCCGCTTGATCGCACCCGCGACGCCCGCGCCCATGGCGAGCGTCGAGTTCGCGGCGTTGACGATCGCGTCGACCTCCCAGTCGGTGATGTCGCCGCGCTCGATCGAGACCGAGGAGTCGCCGATCTTGAGCTTCATGGCTCGGCTCGACGGCGCTCATGCGCCTTGACGCTCTCCCACGACCGCTCCAGCTCGTCTTGCGGGAGGGCGCCGACCGACTTGCCCTGTGCGCTGAGGTCCGCCTCCACCTCGGCGAAGCGGCGCCGGAACTTCTCGATCGCGTCCTGCAGGGCCTCCTCGGCGTCGATCGAGGAGAGCCGCGCCACGTTCACGAGGGAGAACAGCGCATCGCCCAGCTCCTCCCGCACGCGCTCGACCTCGCCAGTCGCGAGCGCCGCGGCGGCCTCGCGGATCTCTTCTTCCACCTTGACCCACGCCGACCTGGCGTCCGGCCAGTCGAAGTGCACGCGCGCCGCCTTGGTTTGCACGCGCTGAGCGCGCAACAGCGAGGGCAGCGACCGCGGGACGCCGTCGATCGCGGAGCGTGGGTGGCCCGTCCGGGCGGCTTCGCGCTGCTTGATGGCCTCCCACTGCGCGAGGGCCTCCTTCGGCGTCGCGACCGACGCGTCGCCGAACACGTGGGGATGGCGGCTCACCATCTTCGTCATGAGGCGCTGCAGGAGGTCGCGCATGGCGAACTCGCCGACCTCCTCGGCCAGGCGCGTGTGGAAGACCACCTGGAAGAGCAGATCGCCGAGCTCCTCCTCGAGCTCTGCCCGGTTCCCCGTCTCGATCGCCTCGAGGACCTCGTACGCTTCCTCGATGAGGTACGGTTTCAGAGAGGCTCGCGTCTGCGCACGGTCCCAGGGGCAGCCGGCGGGCCCGCGCAGCCGCGCCATGACGTCGAGGAGTCGTTCGAAGAGAGCACCGGGGGACTCGGTCATGTCCGTTCCTGAGGGTAAGCGATTATACAGCAGGGGTTTTTGCGTATGCTAGGCTCGCTCCGATGACCTCCGAGAACCCCGAGGAGACGTTCAAGGTGACCGACCGGCGCGGGCGGGTCCGGGACGACGAGCCGGCCCCGGCCGCGCCCCCGACCTCGCCCCCGCCGAACGCCCAGCCCGAGCGGTCCCGGCGGGCGCGAGAGCCCGAGCGTGACCTGACCGGGCTCTTCATGATGCTGGCGAGCTCGGCGGCGATTGCGATGGGCGACGCGCCCGACCCCGTCACCGGCCAGCGACATCACGACCTCGGTCACGCCGCCGAAGCTATCGATCTGCTCGTGCTCCTGCGCGAGAAGACGGAAGGCCACAGGTCGGCGGCGGAAACGCAGGTCCTCGAGGGCCTCATCTACGATCTCCAGCTCCACTACGTCGAGGCTACGAAGCGAGCCGGATCACGACCCGGCCAGGCTCGACCGTGATCGCCTCGATCGAATCCGGGAGTGGCCAGCGAAGGACGCCCAGGGTCCGGGGGTCGAGCAGGATCCGGAGCAGCACCGCCGGGAGGCCTTGCCGCCCGATCGCGAACTCTCGGACGTCCAGCCGGAGGTAACGCCGCTCCCGTCGTGTGACGCTTGGCTCGACGCGGGCGTGAGCGCGTATCCGGAGCCATACCGGGCGCTCGAGCAATACCGCGGGCAGCACGTGGCCCAGCCCCGACAGCGGCGGCTCGGTGACGAGATGAGCGAGCGGAAGCCGGCCCCGGAACTCGACGGCTCCGTCGCCTGTGAGCCGCACGGCGAGATCCGCGAACGGTAGTTCGGCGGCCTCCACAAGGTGGCGAGAGAGGAACGCGTTCAGCTCACCCTGGGTAAGCACGATCGGTCCGCCACCCGGCACGCCCTGGCGCGGTCCCTGGCGGGCGATCTGGCCGATCTGATAGATCTTCCGCTGCGCCCGCACGCCGTCCCCTGGCGCGGTTGCCGGCAGCTGAAATTCTGGCTCCCGCAGGGCCTGAACCCCGATCCAGCCAAGCTCCGCGACACCCCCAAGGATCAGGATCACTGTGAGGCATCCCAGACATCCGACTCGCACCCGGCCAAGCTACCATAGCGACCTAAAATCCCTTTTCAGATAAAGACTTATTCTGGTACCTGCGGTTGGATGACTTGACAGTTGACCACTCACCATATATATAAATGGTGTACTCAATTCGGGCCAGCTGGAGGCTGGACAAGGTAGTGAGGAAGGAGGAGTTGCGTATGGCAATCGAGCGTTGGAGTCCGTTTGCGACCTCCCTGGAGCGTTGGGAGCCGTTTCGAGACGTCCAGAGCGAAGTGAATCGGCTGTTCGACAGCTTCTTCGGTCGTCCGTCGGCCGTCGTGACGGGGACGGGGAGCCGGGTCTGGATGCCCGCCCTCGACATGTATGAGACGAAGGATGACCTCATTCTGACCTTTGAGCTTCCGGGCGTGCGTGAGAAGGACGTGTCGCTCTCGATTACGGGCGATCTCCTCACGCTCAAGGGCGAGCGCGCGTTCGATCAGGAGCTGAAGGACGACAACTACCACCATGTCGAGCGCGTCTTCGGGAAGTTCGAGCGCACTGTCCAGCTGCCGATGCCCGTCCAGGCCGACCGGGTGAAGGCGACCTATCGCGACGGGGTGCTCGAGGTGAGGCTCCCGAAGGCGGAAGAGGTCAAGCCGAAGGAAATCAAGATCGACATTCTGTAATCCGGTCCGGAGACGGCGGAGCGGGCACCGTACCCGCTCCGCCGCGCGCGGACATCACAGGGAGATCAGACCATGGCGAAGGTAATCGGGATTGACCTCGGGACGACCAACTCGGTCGTGGCGGTCGTCGAGGGCGGCACCCCTACGGTGATCGCCAACCAGGAGGGGAGCCGTCTCACGCCCTCTGTGGCAGCCTTCACGAAGGACGGTGAGATCCTCGTCGGCCAGGTCGCCAAACGGCAAGCGATCACGAACCCCGAGAACACAATCTTCTCGATCAAGCGTTTCATGGGGCGGCGCTACGACGAGGTCCTCCAGGAGATCAAGCTCGTCCCGTACAAGGTGGTCAAGGCCCCGAACGGCGACGCTCGCGTCGAGATCCGCGGTAAGCAATACTCGCCACCGGAAATCTCCGCCCTGACACTTCGCAAGCTCAAGGAGGCGGCCGAGGCCTACCTGGGCGAGAAGGTGACCCAGGCGGTCATCACCGTGCCGGCGTACTTCAACGACAGCCAGCGCCAGGCCACCAAGGACGCCGGCAAGATCGCAGGACTCGAGGTCCTCCGCATCATCAACGAGCCGACCGCGGCGGCGCTCGCCTACGGAATGGACAAGAAGAAGGACGAGACGATCGCCGTCTACGACCTCGGTGGCGGGACCTTCGACGTCTCGATCCTCGAGATCGGCGAGGGCGTCTTCGAGGTGAAGGCGACCAACGGCGACACGCACCTCGGCGGCGACGATTTCGATCAGCGCATCATCGACTGGATCGGCGAGGAGTTCAAAAAGGAGCACGGGATCGACCTCCGCAAGGATCGCATGGCCCTGCAGCGCCTGAAGGAGGCTGCCGAGAAGGCCAAGTGCGAGCTGTCGACGACGCTGCAGACCGAGATCAACCTGCCGTTCATCACGGCCGACGCGAGCGGGCCGAAGCACCTCGTGCTCACCCTCACCCGGGCGAAGCTCGAGGCCCTCGTCGCCGATCTCATCGAGCGCACGACCGGGCCGTGCCGACAGGCGATGCAGGACGCCGGCGTCACGCCGAAGGACATCCAGGAAGTGATCCTCGTCGGGGGACAGACGCGCATGCCGAAGGTTCAGGAGGTCGTGAAGCAGCTCTTCGGCAGGGAGCCCCACAAGGGTGTCAACCCGGACGAGGTCGTGGCGGTGGGTGCGGCCGTCCAGGCGGCGGTGCTCACGGGCGAGGTCAAGGATCTCCTGCTGCTCGACGTGACGCCCCTCTCGCTCGGAATCGAGACGCTCGGCGGCGTGACCACGGTGCTGATCCCGCGGAACACGACGATTCCGACGAAGAAGAGCGAGGTCTTCACCACCGCCGCGGACAGCCAGACGTCGGTGGAAGTCCACGTCCTCCAGGGCGAGCGCCAGATGGCGCGCGACAACCGGACGCTCGGCCGGTTCCACCTCATCGGCATCCCGCCGGCGCCACGCGGCGTCCCGCAGATCGAGGTGACGTTCGACATCGACGCGAACGGCATTCTGAACGTGGCGGCACAGGACAAGGCGACCGGCAAACAACAGAACATCACCATCACCGCGTCGTCGGGTCTGACGAAGGACGAGATCGAGCGGATGGTGAAGGACGCCCAGGCGCACGCCGCGGAAGACGCGACGCGGAAGCAAGAGATCGAGGTCCGCAACCAGACCGACTCGCTCGTGTACTCCACCGAGCGCACCCTCAGCGAGCACGGCGCGAAGCTCGGAGAGGCGGATCGCAAGGCGGTCGAGGAAGCGCTCGCCGCCGCCCGCGAGGCGCTGAAGAGTGAAGACGTCGAGCGGATGAAGCGCGCCCAGGAGACCCTGACGCGCGCCTCCCACAAGCTCGCGGAGATCATGTACCGCGAGTCGCAGGGACAGGCGCCACAGCCCGGCGGCGCACCGGGCGGAGACGCCCGCACGGCGTCGGCGCCCAAGGAGGGCGAGGTGGTCGACGCGGACTTCGAGGACCTGGGCGACAAGAAGAAGTAAGCGGCCATGCGGCGCGACTACTACGCCGTGCTGGGCGTCGCGTCCACGGCGGGGCTGCGCGAGGTGCGCCAAGCGTACCGGCGCCTCGCCCGGCAGTACTCGCCTGACGTGAACTTCTGGGACACCCAGGCGCGTGACCTCTTCGGAGAGATCGAAGAGGCGTACCGCGTGCTGAGCGACCCCGCCGCTCGCGCGATGTACGATCGGTTCGGCCACGCCCTCCGCGACGGCGAGGCACTGGCGGCGGGCCGACATGGCGAGGACGTGCACGTCACCGTGCAACTCAAGTTTGCGGACGTGGTGCGGGGGACGAACCTCCGGCTCGAGGTCGTGCGGTTCTCGTCGTGCGCTGCGTGCGGCGCGACGGGGGTGGCCGGCGACGCGCGGTGCCGTGCGTGCGACGGGCGTGGCGTGCGGCGCGCGATCGACCCCGTGTCGGTCACGATCCCGGCCGGCGTCGACACCGGCTCACAGATCCGCGTGACCGGCGAGGGGAGCGCGGGACCGTTCGGCGGCCCGCGCGGCGACTTGATCGTCAGCACGCGGGTTCAGGAGCATCCATTTTTCCAACGCAAGGGCGACAGCGTCCACTGCGAGGTGCCGATCAGCGTATGGGAAGCAATCCTTGGCGCGCGAATCCGGGTACCGACACCCTCCGGCGAGGCGGTCCTGGTGATCCCTCCTGGGACCACGGGGGGTCAGGTCTTCCGCCTGCGGGGCCAGGGGTTGCCCAGGTTGTCCGGCGAGGCGATCGGGGATCTGTTCGTGGCGGTGCGCATCGAGATACCGATCGGGCTCGACGCGCGCACCCACGAGCTCGTCCGGGAGCTCCAACGGCTGATGCCGCTGGCACCTCGGACGGCGCTCGAGCGGTATCGAGGGGGAGCCACGTGACCGACCGAGGCAAGCCGCTGTACATGATCGGGGTGGTCGCCCAGATGCTGAACGTCCATCCCCAGACGCTCCGGTTCTACGAGAAGAAGGGGCTCGTCCGCCCGAGCCGAACCGTGGGTCGCACGCGTATGTACTCGGCCGAGGATGTCGAGGAGCTCTCGCGTGTGCTCCGGCTCACGCGTGATCTGGGTGTGAATCTCGCCGGGATCGAAATCATCCTAAAAATGAGGCGCCGGATGCTCGAAATGCAGAAGCAGATCGAAGACCTCGTCTCGTACCTGCGCGAGAACGGTGCGGAGGTGAGAGACCAGGCCGAGCGGGTGCCGCGCGAGGCGCTCGTCCGGGCCGCGTCTGGCCACCTCAAGCCGGTCGATCTCTTCTAGGCCTCCGTTCATGGGGAAAGGTGACGCATGACTGACGTTCGGGACGAAAAGGACCGGCCGGTGCCGGATGTCCTGGGTATCCTGCCGCTGCGGAACGCCGTCGTCTTTCCGCACGCGGTGGTTCCGCTCGGCGCGGGCCGTGCGTCCTCCCTGCGCCTGATCGAGGAGGCGCTCGCGGGGAGCCGACTCGTCGGCGCCGTGCTACAGCGCGACGCTAGCGACGACGCGCCGGGCGCCGCGGGGCTCTACACGGTGGGGACCGTCGTCGTCATCCACAAGGCGTTCAAGCAGGCCGACGGGACTCTGCGGCTGATCGTCCAGGGGCTTGAGCGCTTCCGGATCGTCGAGATTGTCCAGGAGTCTCCGTACCTGCGCGCACGGATCGAGCACATCGCCGACGACGGTGACGCCTCGCCAACCGTCGAAGTCGAAGCGCTCGCCCGGAGCGCGCTCGGGCTCTTCCAGAAGGTCGTGTCCCTCTCACCGACGCTCCCCGACGAGCTCGCGAACGTCGCGGCTGCGGCGGAGGGGGCGAGCGCGCTCGCGGACCTGATCGCGTCGTCGCTGCCGACACTGCCGACGGCGCTCAAGCAGGAGCTGCTTGAAACCACCGCCGTCAAGCAGCGACTCGAGCGGCTCGTCGGCGCGCTTGGCAAGGAGGCCGAGGTCCTGGAGCTCGGCTCGAAAATCCAGTCCGACGTCCAGTCGGAGATGACGAAGACGCAGCGCGAGTACTACCTGCGCGAGCAGATGAAGGCGATCCAGAAGGAGCTCGGCGAAGCTGACGAGCGCACGCAGGAGATCGAGGCATTGCGCCAGCGGATCGAGGCCGCCGGCATGCCCGAGGAGGCCAAGGGCGAGGCGCTCCGGGAGCTCGACCGGCTCGCCAAGATGCCCCCGGCGGCGGCGGAGTACACCGTCGCCCGGACCTACATCGACTGGCTCGTCTCCATGCCATGGCAGCAGGCGACGATCGACAACGTCGATATCGAGGCCGCCAAGGCGGTCCTCGACGCGGACCACGAAGGGCTCGAGAAGGTCAAGGACCGGATCCTCGAGTACCTCGCCGTCAAGAAGATCCGCCCGTCGGGCAAGGATCCGATCCTTTGCTTCGTGGGCCCGCCGGGTGTCGGCAAGACATCCCTCGGGCGATCGATCGCGCGGGCGCTCGGGCGCAAGTTCCACCGGATTTCGCTCGGCGGCATGCGCGACGAGGCCGAAATCCGTGGCCACCGGCGCACGTACATCGGCGCGCTGCCCGGCCAGATCATCCAGGGGCTCCGCCGCGCTGGCACGCGGAATCCGGTCTTCATGCTCGACGAGATCGACAAGCTCGGCATGGACTTCCGTGGTGATCCCGCCGCCGCTCTGCTGGAAGTCCTCGACCCCGAGCAGAACGCCACATTCCGGGACCACTACCTCGACGTGCCGTTCGACCTGTCGCGGGTGCTCTTCATCACCACCGCGAACGTGACCGACACGGTGCCGGCGCCGCTGCGCGACCGGATGGAGACCATCCCGCTGGCGGGCTACACGGAGGAGGAGAAGATCCGGATCGCGCAGACCCACCTCGTGCCGAAGCAGGCGCGCGAGCACGGGCTCGAGCCCGAAAAGGTCATCGCGTTCGAGCCGGAGGCCCTGCGCCTGCTGGCTCGCGGCTACACGCGAGAGGCGGGCGTGCGCAACCTCGAGCGGGAAATCGCCTCTGTCTGCCGGAAGGTCGCGCGGCGGCACGCGGAGGGCCACGCGGAGCCCGTCCGGGTCACGCCGGACCTTGTCACCGCGTTCCTGGGCGCTCCGAAGTTCGAGTACGAGGAGTTGGAGGAGCGCACGCGGGTGCCGGGGGTGGCCGTCGGGCTCGCCTGGACCCCGGCGGGCGGCGACATCCTCTTCGTCGAGGCGACGCGGATGAAGGGTAAGGGCTCGTTGACACTGACCGGCCAGCTCGGCGACGTCATGAAGGAGTCGGCGCAGGCGGCGCTCTCCTGGGTGCGCTCTCACGCGGCGTCGCTCGGCATCGCGCCGGACTTCTGGGAAACCTCCGATCTCCACATCCACGTCCCCGCCGGGGCGATCCCGAAAGACGGGCCCTCGGCCGGCGTCACGATCACGACGGCGCTCGTCTCGCTCCTGACGGGGCGTCCCGTCCTCCGGGGGCTCGCCATGACCGGCGAGGTTAGCCTGGCCGGACGCGTGCTCCCGGTCGGGGGGATCAAGGAGAAGGTGATCGCGGCTCACCGGGCTGGGATCCGCACCCTGATCCTGCCGAAGCGGAACGAGAAGCACCTGAAGGAGGATGTGCCGGACGATGTTCGCCAGGTGATGACGGTCCATCTGGTGGACTCGGTGCGGGAGGCGGTCCGACTGGCGCTGGACAAGGCGCCAGCCCCGCCGGAACCCGCGGAACTCTCCGTGGCGTAAAGCTTTTTCGGAACCTGCGTTGCGGTAGACTTGACAGGGTCTACGGGCACCCCGGTAGAATACTCACGTGAAGCGATTCGTCGCCCTCGCCATCGTTGCGGCTGCCACAGCCGCCGCCGCTCTTGCCTCCGCTGAGACGTACAGGTTGAGCATGGAGGACGGTACCGTCCACTTCACCAACGCCCCGACCGACCCGCGCTACCAGCGCGTCACGGGCTTCTCGTCTGGCACCGAAGCGGGGTGGCTCAGACTGCCGGGCGGTGACCCGAGCTGGTACACCACGGAGATCAGGGGGGCCGCTGATCGTTATGGGGTGCCGGCGCGGCTCGTGTCGGCGATCATCCGCGTCGAGTCCTCGTTCAATCCGCGAGCCGTCTCGTCGAAGGGCGCCCGCGGCCTGATGCAGCTCATGCCGGAGACCGCGTCCGTCCTCGGAGTGCGGAACACGTTCGACCCGTACGAGAACATCGACGGGGGTGTCCGGCACCTCCGCGGCCTCATCGACCGGTTCGGGAACAACCTGACGCTGGCACTCGCCGCGTACAACGCCGGCGAGCGGGCCGTCACGGCGTACCGCGGGGTCCCACCCTACCCAGAGACACGCGACTACGTGACGCGGATCCTGAGAATCTTCGACGGCGAGTGGCAGGGCGTGGATTCGAGCGTGATCTACCGGACGGTCGACGACGAGGGGACCGTGACCTACACGAACATTCCGCCGCGCGGCCACCGCTAGTCAGCGGCGCCAGACCGGCTCCAGGAAGCGCTCCAGCAAGCCGTTCTGCACGAACACCTCGACCGCCGTGCGTGTCCCGGCCTGGTCCATGCCCCCGAGGGCCGCGCGCTTCTCCTCCGTCGCCATCTGCTTACCGGAGCGCAAGGCCGCAGGCGACGTGGCCTAATGTCGGCGCGTCATTTGAGCAGCTTCGCGATCTCGCGGAACGCGTCGGTGTCGGCACGCCCGAGGAGTTGGAAGACCACGGTCTCCGTGGCTGTGACGACCGCGCCGCCCTGGCGCGCCTGAGCCAGGCCGAACTCGAGGTTCGCGGGCGCGCGCGAGGAGACCGCGTCGGCCACGACCGACACCGCGAAGCCTTGACCCAGCAGGTCGAGCGCCGTGAGCAACACGCACACGTGGGCCTCGATCCCGGTGAGGATCACGCGGCTCGGACGCAGCCCCCGCAGCCGCTCGGTGAACCCCTCGGCGCTGCAGCACGAGAAGGCGGTTTTCTCGAGGGGCGCGACATCGTCGAGGAGGGCCCGCAGCTCGGGGAGCGTGTGACCGAGCCCCCGGGGGTATTGCTCGGTGACGAGCACCGGCACGCCGAGCCGTCGGGCGGCGGCGCCGAGGATCTTGATGTTGCGCACCATCTCGTCGCGGCGCTCGGCGTCCATCGCGTTGAAGAGGCGCTCTTGCACGTCGACCACCACGAGGACCGGCTGCGGCATGACTCCTCCCGGGGGCGAGCTCGACCCATCTTCTCACGCGCGCCAGGCGCGGTCGAGGCCGCGGTACTGGATGGCCTCGGCGCAGTGCTCGGGCCTGATCGCATCGCTGCCCGCCAAATCGGCGATAGTGAGCGCGACCTTGAGCACGCGGTCGTGGCCGCGCGCCGACAGCCCGAGGCGACTCATAGCGGCGGCGAGCAGCTGCTCGGCCTCGGGCGGCGGCTGACAGTGGCGCCGGACCTGCCGCGCCGTGATCGAGGCGTTGACGCGGATCCCGGAAGAGCGGAAACGCTCCCGCTGGCGCTCACGGGCATCCGCGACCCGCGTGCGCACGACCGCCGAGCTGTCCCCGGCCCCGCGGCGGTCGAGGTCAGCGGGGCCGAGCGCGGGCAGCTCGACGTGGAGGTCGATCCGGTCGAGAAGCGGACGCGAGATCCGGCCGAGGTAGCGGTGCCGCTCGGCCGGCGTGCACAGGCAGTGCTCGAGCGACGGGCAGCCGCGCCGGCATGGGTTGGCCGCGGCGACGAGCTGGAACCGGGCCGGGAAGTCGCCCACGCCGCTCGCCCGGGCGATCGTCACGCGCCCGTCCTCGAGTGGCTGACGGAGCGATTCGAGGACGTGCTGCTGGAACTCCGGCAGCTCGTCGAGGAAGAGCACGCCGAGGTGGGCAAGCGTCACCTCGCCCGGATGGGGCGGGCCGCCGCCGCCGATCAGGCCCGAGACGGAGATCGTGTGGTGCGGGGCGCGGAACGGCCGCCGTGTCATGAGCGCGCCGGGCCGCGGGAGGAGCCCCGCGACGCTCCAGATCGCCGAGACCTCGAGGACCTCGTCGCTCGAGAGCGGCGGGAGGATCGCCGCGAGGCGTCGCGCGAGCATGGTCTTGCCGCCACCCGGCGGGCCGACCAGAAGCAGGTTGTGGGCGCCGGCCGCGGCGATCTCGAGCGCACGTTTGGCGTGCGCCTGGCCGCGAACGTCGCCGAGGTCGAGGTCGTCGGCCGCGGCCGCCTCGACGGGCGGCGCGGGAGGTACCGCCGCTGCCGCGTGGTCGCCGTTCAGCAGGCCGACCGCGTCAGCGAGCGTCCGCGCAGCGAGCACCCGGAGTCCGTCCACGGCGAGCGCCTCGGCGGCGTTCTCCATCGGCACCACGAGCGTGCTGATCCCCTGGCGTCGGCAGGCGAGCCCGACCGCCAACGTGCCGCGGACCGGCTGGATCTGGCCGTCGAGCGCGAGTTCGCCAACGACGGCGAACGGTCCGATGGCTCCCTTTTTCACGGCGCCGGTGGCGGCGAGAATGCCGAGGGCGATCGGGAGATCGAACGACGCGCCTTCCTTGCGAAGGTCGGCGGGCGCCAGATTCACGGTGATCCGGTCCACGGGGAAGGCGAAGCCGGCGTTGCGGATCGCGGTGCGCACGCGCTCGCGGCTTTCGCGTACGGCGGAGTCCGGTAGTCCCACTGTGGTGAAGGCCGGCAGCCCGGCGGTGACGTCCACTTCGACGCGCACGAGCGCCGCTTCCACGCCGACGAGGGCCGCCGAGAGCACGCGCGCGATCACGCCGTGATTGTTCGGTGGTCCTCGCGGCTCGTCAATGTCGCGGGTCGGATACGTCAGTCGGCGTGCCGGAGGCGCCCTCAAACTTGAGCCATGCCTGGTTTCCCCAGCGTAGACCCCGGGAAAATTCCGCGAAGAAACTCGGGATTTCCCCGATTGTCCATTGCGCCTACCACCGTACCTTGCGGCTCAGAGACATTTCCGCACGGCAAGGAAGAACCGATTCGGAACGGAGGTCGGTATGCGTCAGGCAGGTTCGTGTGGTTCAGGGTTGCTCGCAGCCGCTGCGCTGGGGGCGGTTCTCCTGGTCTGGCCGATGGCCGATGCGGCTGCTCAACTCACGGGCCTTGTCGACACGGTCACGACACCGCTGCCCGATCCGGCGACAGGTACCACTGGCCTTGTCGGCGCTGCTCTCGGAACGACGACGGTCTTGGCCGCCACCGGCGCCATCGTCGGAGGGACGAGCGACGCTCTGCAGGCGTCGGCGTTGACCGGTGACATCCCGTCCCTTCTGACGGGAGAGGCTCTTCACGCGGTGACGATCGGCTGGCCGGATCAGATCGCCTCCGAAGCCTCACTCGCCGCCCTCGACCTGAGCGTCGCCGGGATCAACATCGGCGCCGACTTCGTCATGGCGCGGGCCCTGACGGTCTTCGGCGCCGCCGGTACTGCCCTCACCAGCGTCGACAATCTCTCGATCAATGGCTTGCCCATCCCGGTGACCGGGGACCCGAATCAGAGGATCGACGTCCCCGGAGGCGTGGTGGTCATCAACGAGCAGCGAGTTTCCCCGGACGGTACCACCGTGGTGAACGCGCTTCACGCGGTCATCTCTGGCGTGGCCGACGTGGTGGTCGCGTCGGCGACGGCCGGTGCCAGCGGCGGGGAAGCCAAGGCAGTGCAAGCCTCCTACTGAGGGCCGAAAATGCCGCGCTTCGACGAAACGCTTTCCAACCAGGCCTGGCCGAGGAAAGGTCAGCGGATATCTGGCGTCGAGTGGAGGAAAAGAAAATGCGTAAAGTCACCTCCCTGCTCGCAGTCGCTTCTCTCGTTGGGGTGGCAACGCTGGTGCTCGCCGGAGGCTCGGCGAGCGCCCAGTCCACGTGCGATTTCCTGACCGGCGGCGGGTTCATCATCCGGCCCAGCGGCGCCAAGGCGAACTTCGGCGTCGCTGGCGGGTGCAAGGGCGGTTCGCCGACCTGGGGCCATCTGGAATACACCGACCGTGGCGAAGGGCTGCAGGTGCAGTGGACCCGCATCACGGCATACTTCTTCGATATCGTGGGCGCAGGCATGGACCACCAGCCCACGGGCACCCGTTTTGTTTGCGGCACGGCACGGACGAACCGGACATCCGGTGACGTGGACTGGGTCGTGAGGGCCATGGACTCGGGCGAACCGGGGACCAATAACGTGTTCTCGATCCAGCTGAGCCAATTCGGGGCCGTCATTTATACGACGTTCCCTGATCCGGACGTCACGACGGGTGGTAGCCGCCCCGGAGGCGGCAACGTCCAGCTCCACAAGCCGAACCGCTCGACCTCGGGGTCCTTCAGCACTGATCCGGCGACATGCCCTGCCGCCTCTGCCCAGCAATAGCGCCAGGAGGGCTTGGCGCGTCACCGACCGACTCGCCCACTCCATGGTGACGTGACCGCTCGTCCCGCCTTCACCGCCGCGTCCCACCTTCACTGTCGCCCGTAGAGGGGGCGATCCCGAGGGCGCGCTAGTTGCGTGTTGGACTAGCGCGGCCCTCAGAGCCGCAGAACAGTTACCAGGAAGCTGCCACTGCCGACATTGCCGGCACGATCCGTCGCTGTGCAGGTCACGGTCGTGATCCCTATATGGAAGATACTCCCCGAGGGGGGTGAGCAGCGCACCGTCGGGGAGGGATCGACGTTGTCAGTCGCGGTCACTTTGAATGTCACGATGGCTCCCAGGAAGCTAGTGGCCGTCGTGATGATATCGCCGGGGAGCGACAAAATGGGTGCTGTCACATCGGTAAAGTTAGCTGTGGTCGCGCTGGCGGTATTGGAGTACGCGCTCAGGCCGCCGGGTCCGCTGGCGCGGACCCGATAGCTGTAGCTCGTGGAGGCGAAGAGCCCGGTGTCGCTATACGCGGCACTGGTCGAGGTCCCGACCTGGGTGAAATTGCAGGGGGTCCCCTGGCAGCGCTCGACGAGGTAGCTGGTCACGGCGCCGGAGGAGGCGGTCCAGGCGAGATTGATCTGGCTGCTGCTGGCGGCCGCCGCGGTCAGGTTGGACGGGGCGGTCGGGGGCGGCGGCGCCTGGGTGGTGGCGCTGGCGGCATTGGAGTACGCGCTCAGGCCGCCGGGCCCGCTGGCGCGGACCCGGTAGCTGTAGCTCTTGGAGGCGAAGAGCCCGGTGTCGCTATACGAGGCGCTGGGCGAGGTCCCGACCTGGGCGAAGTTGCTACAGCCGGACTCCTGGCAGCGCTCGACCAGGTAGCTGGTCACGGCGCCGGAGGAGGCGGTCCAAGTGAGATTGATCTGGCTGCTGCTAGCGGCCGTTGCGGTCAGGCTCGATGGGGCCGTTGGTGGCGGCGGCAGGGTGGTGGCGCTGGCGGTATTGGAGTACGGGCTGGAGCCGCCGGGTCCGCTGGCCTGGACCCGATAGCTGTAGCTCGTGGAGGCGGAGAGCCCGGTGTCGCTATACGCGGTAGTGGTGGAGGTCCCGACTTGGGTGAAGGTGCAGGGGGTTCCCTGGCAGCGCTCGACCAGGTAGGTCGTCACGGCCCCGGAGGCGGCGGTCCAGGCGAGATTGATCTGGCTACTGCTGGCGGCCGTTGCGGTCAGGCTCGATGGGGCCGTTGGTGGCGGCGGCAGGGTGGTGGCGCTGGCGGTATTGGAGTACGGGCTGGAGCCGCCGGGTCCGCTGGCCTGGACCCGATAGCTGTAGCTCGTGGAGGCGGAGAGCCCGGTGTCGCTATACGCGGTAGTGGTGGAGGTCCCGACTTGGGTGAAGGTGCAGGGGGTTCCCTGGCAGCGCTCGACCAGGTAGGTCGTCACGGCCCCGGAGGCGGCGGTCCAGGCGAGATTGATCTGGCTACTGCTGGCGGCCGTTGCGGTCAGGCTCGATGGGGCCGTTGGTGGCGGCGGCAGGGTGGTGGCGCTGGCGGTATTGGAGTACGGGCTGGAGCCGCCGGGTCCGCTGGCCTGGACCCGATAGCTGTAGCTCGTGGAGGCGGAGAGCCCGGTGTCGCTATACGCGGTAGTGGTGGAGGTCCCGACTTGGGTGAAGGTGCAGGGGGTTCCCTGGCAGCGCTCGACCAGGTAGGTCGTCACGGCCCCGGAGGCGGCGGTCCAGGCGAGATTGATCTGGCTACTGCTGGCGGCCGTTGCGGTCAGGCTCGATGGGGCCGTTGGTGGCGGCGGCAGGGTGGTCGCGCTGGCGGTATTGGAGTACGGACTGGAGCCGCCGGGTCCGCTGGCCTGGACGCGATAGGTGTAGCTGGTGGAGGCGGCGAGGCCGGTGGTGTCGCTGTAGGTCGTGCCCGACACCGTGGCGATCGGGGCAAAGGAGCAGGCGGCGGTCTGGCAGCGCTCGACCAGGTAGGTCGTCACGGCGCCGGAGGAGGCGGTCCAGGCGAGATTGATCTGGCTACTGCTGGTGGCCGTTGCAGTCAAGCTGGACGGTGCGGTCGGTGGCGGAGAGTTCACGACGAGCGTGACCGTGGTGGTATGCGTCAGGCTGCCACTGACACCGGTGATCGTGACCGTATAGGCCCCGGTCGGCGTGCTCGCGCCCGTCGTCACCGAGAGCGTGGATGACGCGGTCGCCGGGTTCGGAGTGAAGGAGCCATTGGCGTCGCTTGCCAGTCCACTCACGCTCAGCGTGACCTGGCCACTAAAGCCGCCCGTCGGGCTGATCGTGACGCTGTAGCTCGTCCCGTCGCCCTCCGCCACTGTCTGGCTCGAGGGCGCGGCGGTGATGGTGAAGTCACCCTGTTGAGTGGCGACAAACCGGTCGAGGATGTTCGCCGTCGTCTGCTGGATGCGCGGGTCGACGAGGTTCGATCCGCTGAAATTGTCCAACGCCAAGCTCCAGTTACTCGTCCCGGCTCCGAACACCCAAGCGCCGCTCGGCGCCTGGTACACGGATGAGTTGGAGTAATCCGCTGTGCCGCTCGGGCCAGGGAAGGGCGACTGCGACAGCAGCGTGTACGTGCCGCTCACCGCGTTCGCCTGGGGATACTGGCTGAACGAGCGATCGGCTTCGTACCCGACGATCCCCGGCACGCTGTCGCCGTCCTTGAAGCCCGTCCCGGCGTACACCCAGTTCCCGCTGTTCGTAACGACGTACGGAGCGTATCCATTATTCCACGGCACCCCGTTGGTGTATTGGACGCCAATCAACGTCTGCTCCGGACGGTTGACCGGCGGGTCACGCCAGTAGACGGTTTTCAGGCTTGGATCGGCGATCGGGTCGAGGGTGGCATCCCTGTAACAGACCAGCACACGGTTCGGCACACCGCTGCTCGAAGGCTCGAACCGCACCTGCCAGTAGATCGCGTTGGCGCCGATGAAGGCGAGGTTGACCCCAGCATCGCGCGCGGCGATGACCGCGTCATACATTGGCTTCGACCAGTACTCGTCGTGCCCGACCGAGAGGAAACCGCGGTAGTTCAACAGGCGGCCGCCGTCCGTGTGCGTGTCGATGTCGGTCGAGTACGTCACGTCGTACCCCGACTTCTCCATCCAGCGGACGAAGCTCATCTCCCACGAGAAGAAGGATTGGCCCCAGACGATGCCGGTGCCGTCGTCCGAGTACGGGCGGTCGAAAGAGACCTTCGCCGCGTTCTTGCCCCCCGTCACCGTCGTCGCGCCATAGCTGTTGAAGCCGTAGAGGCTTTTGCCGGTCGTGTTGTCATAGGGATAGTCGTTGTAGGCCTGATAGGTCGTCACGCCCTGCTGGTAGAGCAGGGGGGCGACCCGGCTGTCGTCGCGGACGACAAACACGATGTAGTTCTGGTACATCTGCGCGTTCGTCAAGAGAGCGAGGTAGACTCCACTGGTCCACGAGGTCTGGGTGGCCAATGTGTAGGCTGGCGTCCAGTGGCACTCGATCATTCCCGTCGTCGCGTCCGTCGGACAGGTGGGTTGCTGGACACCGTTGAGCGGGCCCACATGCTGCATCAGGCGCCCCCCCAGCCCCTGGTACCAACCCATCCGATAGACGTCGATGGTGTAAGTCTGTGCGGGGTTGACGCTCACGTGGAAAGTGATGTTCTCGCCCTTGTTGACGCTGGCGGCGGACGCATACCCCTTGATCTGGCCTTCTGCGTCCGTCCCCCTCAGGCCGATCCGCCACTGGCTCGTCCCGGGCTCCTGATTCTCGATCACGACAGGATTGCTCTGAGCCGCAGGATTGCTCTGAGCCGCCGCCGACGCCGGAGCCAGCCCGATTCCGAGGGCCGCAGACAGGGAAACTCCCGTCAAGGTTAACCAGAGAACGCCAGTGCGCCCAGTCTGCCACAGCGTATTTTTTCTCATGTCACCGCACTCCCATACTTCAAGGCGCTATCAAATGCGATTTCCGCAAGCCAGGTTGACCGGGTTCCAGCGCCAGGGGCCCCTGTCAGTCGTCGTCGAAGGTGTCGCCGTGTGCGGCGACTGCGATGTCTTGCGGCGTATCGAAGTTCCCACGAGCGGAAGAGACTGTCGCCTTTCCACGCTTCGATTCGAACGAGTCCTGATTCGTGGGTAAATGAGTCGCGTTATCGACAAATGCTGTTACGAGAAAAAGGCTGTAACGAGAACATCGCCATTGGCTCCTGTGGCAATCCCGATGGGAAGATAAAAATGGACTTCATCCGTCGATGCCCGAGCATGTCCTCATAGCCGTAAACATTCCGGAAAACCGGCATCTTCCGTGCCAAACGACGAACATAATCAATCGAATGTCTTGCGGCACCCAGAATCTCGGGATCCTGCATCAGTTGTGAAAAAGTTTGCCGGTTGACGCCGTCCGATTGCACACATCCACTGACTCGCGCCGTTTCCGAGACGCGTCGTCATTTCCTGAGTGGCGCGGTCAGCGACACAACCTTACGCGAGATCGTCGCACAGCAACCGGCGGCGCCCGGATCCGCGGGGAACGAAGGCGACAGTTCAACCGGGTTCGCAGTTCTCCGACAGGCTCCCGGACCTAGTGGTAAAGTCCATCCACGATGCCTCGGCCGGTGATCCTGGTCGTTGACGACGATCCGGGTGTCAGGGAATCGTTCCGGCTGATCCTCGAAGACCACTACGACGTCCTCGACGTCCCCGACGGGCCGCGGGCCCTCGAGGTCGTGCGCTCCGCCCAGGTGGACCTCGTCCTGCTCGACATCCGCCTGCCCGACATGGACGGCATCGAGGTCCTCGAGCGGACCAAGGCGATCGACGAGGGCATCGAGGTCATCCTGGTCACGGCGGTGAAGACAGTGCGCACCGCCGTGGCCGCGATGAAGCTCGGGGCGTTCGATTACCTGACGAAGCCCTTCGAGGAGGACGAGCTCCTCCAGCTCGTTCGCCGCGCTCTCGAGAAGCGCTCGCTCGAGCGCGAGGTGGCCTTCCTGCGCGCGGAGCTCGCCCGGACCCAGGAGTCCGAGGAGATCGTGGGCCAGCACCCGGCGATGCAGAAGCTCCGCCGGGTGATCGCCCAGGTCGCGCGCACGACGGCGACGGTGCTCGTCTCGGGGCAGAGCGGGACGGGCAAGGAGCTCATCGCGCGCGCGATCCACCGGGAGGGGCCGCGCCGCGACAAGCCCTTCGTCGCCGTCAACCCGGCGGCGATCGTCGAGTCGCTCATCGAGTCGGAGCTGTTCGGCCACGAGCGGGGCGCGTTCACGGGCGCCCACGCGCGCAAGCTGGGCAAGTTCGAGCTCGCGCAGGGCGGCACGCTGTTCCTCGACGAGATCGGCACCCTCAAGGCCGAGCTCCAGGCGAAGCTCCTGCGCGTGCTCCAGGAGCGCGAGATCGAGCGCGTCGGCGGGTCGCGGTCCATCAAAATTGACGTGCGCGTCGTCGCGGCGACGAACGCGGACCTCAAGGCGGCGATGCGGAGCGGGACCTTTCGCGAGGACCTCTACTATCGGCTCAACGTGGTGCCGATCGAGGTGCCACCGCTCTCGGAGCGGAGCACGGACGTCCCACTGCTCGTGGACCACTTCGTCCGTCGCTACAGCCGCGAGTTCAACAAGCGGGTGGAAGGACTGTCCCACGAGGCGCTCGCCGCGCTCGAGGAGTACCGATGGCCCGGCAACGTCCGTGAGCTCCAGAACGTGATCGAGCGGTGCGTGGTCCTGGCGGAAGGCCCGCTCGTGCAGCTGAACGACCTGCCCCTCGACGTGCTCCTGCCCGAGCACCGTCTCAAGGTCCGGCGGGCCGAGCGCCTGCCCCTCAAGCAGGCGTCGGAGCAGTTCGAGCGTCAGGTCGTGCTGCGCATCATGGAGCGCGTCAAGGGCAACCAGAGCGAGGCCGCAAGGATCCTCGGAGTCCACCGTAACTCGCTCAAGCGAATGCTCGCACGCTGGAAGTCATCGTGAGAATTTCGAAAACGTGAGCCCGGTGCACCACCTTGGTGCACTTGCACCGCCGTGGTGCAGCCGGGCGCGAGCCAACGTGCGCCCGCGTGGCTCGCAACCGCCGACAGGTCTGGAGATTTCCCTCCTCACGCCCACCTGGCGAGCGAATTGCTCGTATGCCGTGGGCTTTGGCGAAACCCTCATGGGGAGGGTTTCCGCAACTCGAGCAAATCGAGGAGGGAGTCATGGCGAAGGTCCTGGCGGTTCTTGCACTGATCGCGTCGTTTCTGCTGGTGGCTCCGGTGATCGAGTCTGGGACGTCGGGCTCGACTCAATTCTTCCAGGCGATCGGCACCGCCGAAGGCGGCGGGTGGTAAGCGGAGCCACCGCCGCATCCGTTGTCTGAGTTGCGGATACCGGAGTTGCAGCCCAGCCGCCTGCGACACGGCTGCCTGCGACGCGGCGGGGGGAAGAGGGGAATTCTCGCCCTCTTCCCTCTCGCCGTCCTCCTGCTGACGCTCTCTGGCGTCGAGCCCTCGCCGGTCACCGCGCAGGAGCGAAAGGACGTTGTCGTCACGGGCGGGATCTATCGCCGCCCGCTCGGCCACGACCCTCAGACGCTCGATCCTGCGCGGATTAGCGACATCTACAGTTTTTCCGTTTCACAGCAGATCTTCGACGGCCTCGTGCAGTTCGATCACACGCTGATGGTCGCACCGGCGCTGGCCGAGTTCTGGAAGGCGTCGCGCGATGGGCTCACGTGGACGTTCACCCTCCGGAAGGGCGTGCGCTTCCACAACGGCCGCGAGGTGACCGCCGAGGACGTCGTATACTCGTTGACGCGGCTCGTGGACCCGAAGACCCGGTCGGGCGCGGCCGATCTTTTCGGCACCATCAAGGGCGCGCACGAGTTCCGGGAGGGCCGAGCCAGGACCGTCGTCGGGCTCGTCGCCCAGGACCGCTACACCGTGCAGGTCACGCTCGACGAGGCGGTTGGCCCGTTCGTCGCCGTGCTGGCCGTGGGCCACGCCAAGATCGTCCCGAAGGACGCCGTCGAGCAGCTCGGCGAGGCGTTCGGCACCCAGCCCGTCGGCACAGGGCCGTTCAGGTTCGAGCGCTGGGAGCGGGGCAAGGAGATCGTGCTCGCCGCCAATCCCGAATACTTCGGCGGTCCGCCGCGGCTCTCGCGGCTCGTCTACCGGATCTTCCTCGGCGAGCAGTTCGACGCGATGTACGCCGAGTTCCTCCGGGGCAATCTCGAGGACACGCCGGTGCCCCCCCGCGAAAATCGTCGCGGCGTACCCGACCCACGCTTTATCTACGTGAAGCGTCCGATGATCAGCGTCCGCTTCTACGGGATCAACACGCGGGTGAAGCCGCTCGACGACCGCCGCGTGCGGCAGGCGCTGCTCTACGCGATCAATCGGGAAGCGATCATCGACGAGGTGTTTCTGGGCCGGTTCACGCCCGCGCACGGGATCCTTCCGCCGGGCACGCTGGGGTTCAATCCGCGCCTCCGCGGCTACCCCTACGACGCGCAGCGGGCACGCGCGCTCCTCGCGGAGGCGGGATTCCCCAACGGCCGGGGATTCCCGTCGATCACGATCTGGTCGAGCGTGAAGCACGAGGGCGTGATCCGCGAGTACGAGCAGATCAAGCGGTACCTGGACGCCGTGGGGGTGTCGAGCGAGATCCGCTACATGACCGACTGGCCGTCCTACTCGCGGGCGCTGGCCGAGGGCCGGTTGCCCGTGTTCGTGTACGCGTGGTACGCGGACGTTCCCGACCCCGACAACTTCCTCTTCAAGCTCTTCCACTCGAAGAGCCCCCGCAACTTCTTCCATTACTCGAATCCCGCGGTCGACGAGCTGCTCGTGGCCGCGCGGAACGCGCCGGACCTCCAGCGGCGAGTCGAGCTCTACCAGCGCGCCGAGCAGCTCGTGCTCGACGACGCTCCGGTCATCCCGATGATGCATCACACCTACGAGCGGCTCTTCCAGCCGTACGTGCGGAGCGTCGAGGTGAACGGCCTCGGCGACCCGTACGTCCCGTTGCGCAAGGTCTGGCTCGAGCCGACGCGATGAAGCTCCGCTCGCTCCAGACCAAATTCCTCTGGGGCACGCTGCTCGTGATCGCGTTCGTCATGACGGCCGTCATGGTCGTGGTCGAGCACCGGCAGCGCGCCGCGATCATCGAGGAGGTGCAGCGGCGCGGCGAGGTCATCGCGCGCAACCTCGCGGCGATCTCCTACGGACCGCTCCTCCTCTACAACTACACCGTGCTCGAGCAGAACGTCGCCCGGGTCGCGGGCGAGGCCGACGTGGTCTACGCCCTCGTGCTGGACGCCGATGGCAGGGTGGCCGCCCACAGCAGCCACCCCGAGCGCGTCGGGGCGGTCCTGGAGGGGCCCGCGCACCGGCGGGCGGCCCGGGCGGGCGAGCTCCTCGTCCAGGAGACGGTGACGTCGCGGGGGGAGGCGATCTACGACTTCGCCCTTCCGGTCCAGGTGGAGGGGCGGAAGTGGGGCACGATCCGCGTGGGGCTCTCCAAGCAGCGGATGGAGGCCGAGATCGGCAAGACCCGGGTCGAGCTCGGTGCGCTCACGCTCGCCGTGCTGCTCCTGGGCGGCCTTGCGGCGGCGCTCATGGCCCGACGGATCGCGCGCCCGGTGCAGCGGCTCGCCGAGGGCGCGGTCGCCATCTCGCGAGGCGAGTTGGCGCAACGCATCGAGCCGACGACCGCCGACGAGATCGGACGGCTCGCCGCGGCGTTCAACCACATGGCCGTGCAGCTCGTTCAGCAGCGCGGGGCACTCGAGGAGACGAACGCCGAGCTGCAGCGGCACGTCGTCGAGCTCGTCGATCTCAAGTCGTACACCGACAACATCCTGGCCTCGCTCACGAACGGCATCGTCTCGGTGGACCTGGACGGGCGGGTGGTGACCCTCAACCCGGCCGCCGAGCTGCTCACCGGCTTCTTCAAGGGCGAGGTCGCGGGGCGGTACTGCAGCGAGGCCTTCGCGCACACCCCACAGCTGAGCGACATCCTCATGGAGACGCTCGCCAGCCACGCACCGATCGCGAGCGTGCCGCTGACGCTCAGGCGTCGGAACGGGAGCATGGTCCCGATCGAGCTGAGCACGGCGCCCCTCAAGGGCGGCGAGGGCAAGGACCTGGGCGTCATCGGGGTCCTCCGCGACCTCACGCTCGTGCGGCAGCTCGAGCACGACCTCCGGCGCTCGGACCAGCTCGCGGCGCTCGGCACCCTCGCCGCGGGGCTCGCCCACGAGATCAAGAACCCGCTGACATCGCTCCTGACGTTCACGCGCCATCTCGAGCGTCGGTTCGACGACCCGCACTTTCGCGAGAAGTTCCACAATGTGGTGCCCCGGGAGCTCGAGCGGATCAACGGGATCGTCGAGCGGCTCCTCGAGCTGGCGCGTCCGGCACGGATGAGCCTGGCGCTCGTGCGGTTGCCCGTCCTGCTCGACCGCGTGGTCGAGCTGTACGGCAATCAGATCGAGGCGCGACAGATCGTCGTGGTCCGCGAGTACGCGCGGGACGTGCCGCCCCTCCAGGCGGACGCGGAGGCGCTCTATCGGGTCGTCGTCAACCTCGTCGCGAACGCGGTCGACGCGATGGAGGGCGGGGGCCGCCTCACGCTCCGCGCCGGGTGGAGCGAGAGCCGCGATCCCCTCCCGCCGCGCCGGCGGCCGCCCGACCGCCGCATGAAGTTCGAGGTCGAGGACACCGGCCCGGGCATTCCCGCGTCCGAGGGCGACCGGATCTTCACTCCCTTCTACACGACGAAGGAGGGCGGGACGGGGATCGGCCTCGCCCTGGCGCACAAGATCGTCGAGGAGCACGGCGGGACGATCGCCTTCCGCGGCGGGCGCGCGGGCGGGACCGTGTTCACGGTCGTCCTCCCGCTGATCGCCGAGGTATCGACGGGCCCCGGCCCCGCGGACGAGGCGGCGCGATGATCACCCCCGAGAGCCCGTCGCTCCTGCCCGTGGACAACGAGCACCTGCGCCGGATCGCGTCGGGCTTCGCGCACGACTTCAACAACCTCCTGGCCGTCATCGCCGGCTACAGCGAGCTCATGCTGCGCCGCCTCCGGCCCAACGATCCGCTCCGGTCGAACGCCGAGTCGATCAAGAAGACGACCGAGTGGGGCATCGCGCTCGCGCAGCAGATCCTCATGACGAGCCGCGACCCGGGACCTGCGCTGATCGCGGTGAACCAGGTGGTGGCCAACGTCGCGAAGGTGCTTCAGCCGGCCGTCGGCGACCACATCACGCTGGTCACGCGCCTCGATCCCGGTGTGGGTCGTGTCGCGGTCAACCACGGTCAGCTCGGCCAGGTCATCATGAACCTTGTCGTAAACGCGCGGGACGCGATGCCCCAGGGCGGTCGGCTGACCATCGAGACGCTGAACGCCGGGTCCGACATCGTGCTGGTCGTCAGCGACACGGGCGTCGGCATGGACGGCGTCACCCAGGCGCGTCTCTTCGAGCCGTACTTCACCACGAAGGAGCCGGGGAAGGGCACCGGGCTCGGGCTCTCGACCGTGCGGGACGTGGTTGCCCGGGCGGGGGGACGCATCGAGGTGTCGAGCAAGGTCGGGCGGGGCTCGACGTTCACGATCCGCCTCCCGCGCGCGCAGAACGCGACCGGGGGTGCCGAGCAGCCGTCGAGCGCCGCGCCGTCGGGCGCCAGGACCGTGCTCGTGGTCGAGGACGAGCCCGACGTGCGGGATCTGATCCGCGACATCCTCCAGTTCGAGCAGTACGCGGTCCTCGAGGCATCCGATCGGGAGGCGGCGCTCGCCATCGTGAAGCGCCACGAGGGGCCGATCGACCTGCTCATCACGGACCTTGTCCTCCCGGGCGCGGGCGGCGACGATGTCGCGCGGCGGGTGGTCGCCGCCCGCCCGGGGATCAAGGTGATCTACGTGTCGGGTTACCCGGAGGCGGACGTGCCGCCGCCTGCGCTGAGCCTCGGGCCGCTGCTCCCGAAGCCGTTCACCATCGCGGCCCTCACCCAGACGGTGCGCGAGGTGCTGAACGGAGCGGCGTGAGGGCGGTTACGCGTTCAGCCGTCGGCGGAGGAAGCCCAGCAGCCCCTGGGGGAGGAAGACGACCATCAGCGTAAAGATGACGCCGACGGGGATCAGGTAGTACTCGGGGAAGAAGCGCGAGAACGCCTCGCGGAGCAGGAGGAAGAAGGCCGCGCCGGCGACCGGCCCCACGAGCGTCCCCATCCCTCCCATCACGTTGAAGATGACCGCTTCGCCGGAGACGAGGAACAGGACGAAGTCCGGCGCCGCGAACTTGTTCTGGATCGCGTAGAGCACCCCGGCGAGGCCCGCGAAGAGCCCCGACAGCATGACCGCGACGATCTTGTAGCGCTCGACGTGGTAGCCGATGGCGCGCGTGCGGGCCTCGTTCTCGCGGATCGACTGCAGCACCATCCCGAAGGGCGACTGTGTGATTCGTCGGAGGCCGAGATAGGAGAGCGTCACCACCCCTAGGACGAACCAGTGCAGGGTCACCGGCGTGAAGCGTCCCGACCCGAGGCCCGGGATGGAGAACGGCGGCTGGCTGAACGTGAGGCCGTTCTCGCCGCCGGTCATGTCGGTCCACGTAAAGATGATGACGTAGAAGATCTGCGAGAACACCAACGTCGTGATCGCGAAATAGATGTCGCGCAGGCGCGTCGCGAAGTATGCGACGAAGGCCGCAACCACGGCCGCGCTCACGAGGCCGGACGAGAGCGCCAGCCAGAGGCTGGGCGGACCGAGGGCCAGCAGCGCTGCCGCCGTCCCGTACATGCCGAGCCCGAAGAACGCGGAGTGTCCGAAGGACACCATCCCGGTGTAGCCGATGAGGAGGTCGGACGACATCGCCAGCAGACCCCAGATCAGGATCTCGGTCACGAAGCGGCGCCAGAACTCCGGCAGCACGAGCGGCGCCACCGTCAGGAGGCCGAGGACGACGACGAACCCGACCCAGTACCCCGTGCGCTGCGTCCTCATTTCGGGGTGGGCACGAAGAGGCCGGTCGGCCGAAAGAGCAGCGTGAGGATGAGCACGATGAAGGACACGATGACGGCCTGGGCGGGGCTCACCCAGAGCGATGCGAACGCCTCGAGCAGGCTCAGGAAGATGGACGCGAGGATGGAGCCCCCGAGGTTCCCCATCCCGCCGACCACGACCACCACGAAGGCTCTGAGGGTGAAGTCGAAGCCCATGGCGTGGTTGACCCCGACGAGGGGAGCGAAGAGGACGCCGCTCGCCGCCGCCATGGCCGCGCCGATGGCGAACACCCCGGTGTGCACCCGCGGCACCGGAATGCCCATGGCCGAGGCCATGAGCCGGTCCTGGGTGGTGGCCCGGATCCAGATCCCGTACGTTCCGTACTTCATGAAGAGCCAGAGCCCACCGATGATCACGGCCGAGAGCATGGCGATCAGCAACCGGTACCACGGGTACTCGATGTGGAAGAGCTGGAAGTGCCCCGTGAGCGGCTCCATGATCTTGCGCGGCACCGGCCCGTACTGCCACAGGGCGTAGTTCTGGAGGACGAGCGAGATCCCGAAGGTGGCCAGGATCGTGGTGAGGGGATCGCGCCCGAGCAGCGGGCGGAGCGTGGTGATCTGGAGCGCGGCGCCAAGGGCCGCCATCGTCACGCAGGCGCCGAGGAGGGCGAGCCAGAAGTTGCCGGTGGTGACGAAGACCGTGGTGCCCACGTAGGCGCCCAGCATGAACAGGTCGCCGTGGGCGAAGTTGACGACGTCCATGATCCCGAAGATGAGCGTGAGCCCCGAGGCCACGAGGGCGAGGATCATTCCGGTCACGATGCCGTTGATGGCCTGGACGAGGAGCTGTTCGAAGGGGATCACGCCGAGACGCCGAGGTACTGGTGAATGATCGTCTCGTTCGCCCTGAGCTCGGCGGCGGGGCCGCGGTACCGGACCTGGCCCTTCTCCATGATGTACACGCGCGCGCAGACCTCCAGGGTGAGCGGCACGTTCTGCTCGACGAGGAGAATCGCCAGACCGTCCCGGCGCAGCACGTCGATGATCTCCCGGATCTGGGCGACCATGCGTGGCATCAGGCCCTCCGTCGGCTCGTCGAGCAGGATGATCTTGGGCTCGAGCGTCATCGCACGCGCGATGGCGAGCATCTGCTGCTCGCCGCCCGAGAGCGTGCCGCCCGCCTGGTGGCGCCGCTCTCGCAGGACGGGGAAGCTCGCGTAGACTTTGTCGAGGAGCTCTCGGCGCCGCGGCTCGGTCACCCCCTGGCGGTCCAGCCCGGTTCGGAGGTTCTCCATCACGGTGAGCAGCCGGAAGATCCGCCGATCCTCGGGGACCCAGGCGATGCCGAGGCGGGCGACGTGGTGGGGCGCGAGCCCCGTGAGGTCACGACCCTCGAACACCACGCGGCCCTCGGCGGCACGGACCAGCCCCATGACGGTCTTGAGGGTGGTGCTCTTGCCGACACCATTACGCCCGAGCAGGCCGACGACCTCGCCCGGACCCACCTCGAGCGACACGCCGTGCAGGACGTGAGACTTGCCGTAGTACGTGTGGACGTCCTGGAGCGACAGCATCAGCTCTTGAGGTAAACCTCCTGGACGCGTGGATCGGCCTGGATCTGGATGGGGGTGCCCTCGGCGAGCACCTCGCCGTAGTGGAGGACCGTGATCGTCCGCGCGAGCCCCATCACCACTTCCATGTCGTGCTCGACGATCAGGATCGTCAGGTCGGCGGCGATGCGCCGGATCAGCGCGACGATGGCGTGCGTCTCGGTCACGCTCATGCCCGCCGTCGGCTCGTCCAGGCAGAGGAGCCGGGGCTCCGTCGCGAGCGCGATCCCGATCTCGAGGTTCCGCTGCTCGCCGTGGGAGAGGTTGGCGGCGAGCTCGTCCTCCTTGCCGGCGAGGCCCACGGCGGCGAGGACGTCGCGCGCACGATCGATGACATCGGTATACGAGCGATGGTGGTGGAGCAGGCTCCATGCGTGATGACGCGACTGGGCGGCGATTCGGACGTTCTCGAGCACCGTGGCGCCGGGCAGGATGTTGGTGATCTGGTACGAGCGTGCGATGGCCTTCCGGGAGATCCGGTGCGGAGGAAGCCCCGTGATGTCCTCGCCGGCAAAGAGGATGCGGCCGCTCGTCGGGCGAAGCACGCCCGTGATGCAGTTGAAGAGCGTGGACTTGCCGGCGCCGTTGGGGCCGATGATGGCGCGGATCTCGCCCGTGTGGATCGCCACATCGACGTTGTTGAGCGCGTTGAGCCCGCCGAACCGCATGCAGAGCCTCTCCGTGCGGAGCATCGCGGACGGGGCGGCGCCCCCGCCGGTGCGGGCCGGGAACGCCGCCTCAGCAGGACGAAGCCGGGTCACGCCTTCTGGAACGAGCAGGCGGGCGGGACGAACGTCTTCTCTTTCGAGATGACCTCCAGGAGCCGGTGTTTGTTGTTCTTGATGTCGAAGATGAACTCCCGGATGAACGCCTGGTGATCCTCCTTGCGCAGGGTCTTGTCACCCTGGGGGAAGTCGTCGCTCTCCTTCACCTCCATGCCCTCGAGCGCCTCGATGAGCTTCATCGTGTCCTCGCGCCCGCGGAAGCCCGACTTCTGCATGCCGAGCTTGAGGAAGTTGATCGCCTCGAAGTTCGACTGTACGTACCGGTCCGGGTCCGGCCCCGAGGGGTCGATCTGCTTGAGCCGCGCGCGAGCCTCCTCGTAGAACCTCTTGTGATAGGGCGTGTTCAGCGGGGGGTCGAGGACGGGGATGTACCGGTTGATGCCCGTGAAGCCTTCGACCTTCTGGCCGAGGGCGGGCAGGTGGGTCGACTCGGCGACGGCGCCGTCGCCCGCGAACCTGTACTTCTTGGTGAGACCGAGGTCGTAGGCCTGCGTGGCCAGGACGACGGCGTTGGCGCCGAAGAAGATCCCGAAGAACCCGTCGAAACTGCCGCTGATCTTCGAAAGAAACGAGGTCATGTCGGCCGTGCCCAGCGGAATCCCCGTCGTGCCGACGACCTCTCCGCCCAGCTTCTTGATCTCGGCGGCGTAGGCGTCGCGGGTCGACTGACCCCAGGCGTAGTCGAGGTAGGCGATGTGCCACTTCTTGCCCAGCTTGCTGACGAGGTAAGGGGCGAAGGCGACCGCCTGGGCGGGCGCGTAGTCGAACGGTCGGAAGACGTACCGGCTGCACTTCGTCGTCGTGATGGTGGTGTCAAGACAGACGCCGACCATGAAGACGGTCCGGTGCTCGTCGAAGACCGGCATGCAGGCCACGCAGACGTTGGAGAGATAGCCGCCCTCGGCCACGTCGACCTGGTCCTCCACGAGGAGCTTCTCCACCTTGCGGCGGCCGACGTCCGGCTTGGACTCGTAGTCGGCCACGATCGCCTCCAGCGGCCGGCCGTTGACGCCGCCCGTCTTGTTGACCCGGTCGATGGCCATCATCGATCCCACCAGGGCCGTCTTTCCGCCGGCCGCGGCGACGCCGGTGAGCGGCTGCATGATCCCGACCTTGTAGGGCTTCGCCTGGCCGAACGCCTTGCGCCACGGCGCCGGAACCAGCATGGTCGCGCCGAGCGCGGCGGCGGTCGCGGCCGACAGTCCGAGAAAGCGCCGCCGCGTGGTCTTGCCGCTCCACCATAGGTCCTGAGCCCAGGGCTCCTCTTGCCAACGTTCGGTCATCGCCAGCCTCCTTACGGAAGCCCACGGCGTGGGCGGGTGATTTCGGGAAAAGGATTGCCTCTTACTACACTAAACCGGTCGGACCGCGCAAGAGGCCCGGGTTCAGAGCGATCCCGGATAGGTCCCGCCGTCGATCAGGAAATTCTGGCCCGTCATGAAGCCCGCGTGCGCGCCGCAGACGAACGCGCAGAGCTCGCCGAACTCCGCCGGCTCGCCGAAGCGGCCCGCCGGGTTGGTCCGGCGGCGATCACGCACGACCTCCTCGACGGTCCGGCCGCTCGTCTTCGCCTGGATGGCGATGGTCGAGCGCAACCGGTCGGTGTCGAAGGGCCCGGGGAGGAGGTTGTTGATCGTGACGTTGTGGGCGACGGTCTTGCGCGCGAGCCCGGCGACGAATCCCGTGAGCCCGGCGCGCGCCCCGTTCGAGAGCCCCAGGATGTCGATAGGGTGCTTCACGGCGCTCGACGTGATGTTGACGATACGGCCGAAGCGACGGGCGATCATGCCGTCCACGGTCGCCTTGATGAGGAGGATCGGCGTGATCATGTTCGCGTCGACCGCCCGGATCCATGTGTCGCGGTCCCAGTCCCGGAAATCGCCGGGCGGCGGACCGCCCGCGTTGTTGACAAGGATGTCGGGCGCGGGGCACGCGGTGAGCAGCGCTGCGCGCCCGGCCTCGGTCGTGACGTCGCCGGCGACGGCGGTCACGCGGACGCCCGTGGCGTCGCGGATCTCCTTCGCGGCCGCCTCGAGGGCGTCCTTCGTCCGCGCCATCAGCGTGAGGTTGACGCCCTCACGGGCGAGCGACATGGCGCACGCCTTGCCGAGCCCGCGGCTCGACGCGCAGACGATCGCGTTCCGTCCCCGGATGCCGAGGTCCATCTTGGCCCGTCTCCTCTACGGGCTCCGTCGCGCGGGAGCGAGGCGCGCCGCCGCGAGCGCCTGCCTGATCGCCTCTCGCTCGGAAGCGCTCACGGGGGTGAGCGGCGGGCGCACGTGCGCGGCGGGCAGGCGGCCCAGCAGCACCAGCGCCGCCTTCATGCGGTTGTGCATGTCCACGAACGGCGGCGCATAGAAGACCTGCACCAGAGGATCCAGACGGTCGTTGATGCGCCGCGCGCCGTCCACGTCTCCCTTCTGGCACAACTCAAATAATTCGGCCTGGAGGTCGGCGACGACGCTTCCCATCCCCGAGATTGCGCCGTCGGCGCCGAGCAAGAAGGTCGCCATGAGCGACATCGTGAAGGCCGAGAGCATCGCGACGGGGCGCCCGGTCGCCCTGAGCGCCCGGAGGTTCGCCTCGAAGGCGACGATGTCGTTCGACCAGTCCTTGACCGCCGAGACGTGGGGGATCGCGGCGAGCTGCGCCAGCGTCTCGGGGCTGTATCCGATGCCGGAGGCCGGAGGGTACTCGAAGACGATGATCGGCAGGTCGGCCTGCGCGGCGATCTCGGAGAAGTGGCGCAGCGCCATCTCGGGTTTCCCCCGGGCGCCCCACATGAACAGCGTCGGCGGGAAGACGAGGACGGCCGCCGCGCCCTCGGCCTTGGCGTCGCGCGCCAGCTCGACCGCCTCCTGCGTCCCGTCGGCATAGACCCCTGCGACGACGGGGCACTGCGGGCCCACCTCATCGAGCGCGATCGCGAGGGCGCGCCTGCGCTCCTCGCGAGAGAGCGAAGAGACCTCGGCGGCGTGGCCGTTGGCGACGACCCCGGTGACACCGCGGGTGTCGGCGAGCCAGCGCAGGTGTTTCCGGAACGCGGGCTCGTCGATCGCGAGGTCGGCCGTGAACGGCAGGAGGCTCGCGGGCATGACCCCCGAGAACTTCACCATGGTGACACCTCGCCGGTGATTTCCTTGGCCGGGACTACCCGGCCGGACGCACGCCCGATGATATCAGAGTGGCGCGGGGCCGCTACGGTCCGTGTCCGCGTGACACGTGTTCGCGACGGCGGTTCGGGCCGAGGCCCTCAGTTATCGCCACTTACGGCGCGCAGGCGACGGCACGAGGCTTGCCTCAGCTGTGTTCCGTACACAAAGGAGGCCCGATATGCGCACGCGCTTCAGCCCAGGGATTGTCGCCGGCGTGCTTTTCGCCCTCGTCTCGTCAGGCCCAGTGCAGGCCGCCACTGTCGGCGCGACGACCTACTACCTCGCGCTCGGTGACTCGCTCGCGCGAGGAGTCCAGCCCGACTCTGGCGGAGCCGACGTCGAAACCAACCAGGGATACGTCGACGATCTCTATGCTCTCTATCGAGCGGCGATTCCCGGGCTCCAATTGGTCAAGCTCGGCTGCCCCGACGAGACGACCACGACGATGATCGACGGGAGCGTCTGCGAATACGCGCTGGGCAGTCAGCTGGCTCAGGCGGTCGACTTCTTGAAGACGCACCGCGTCGTCCTGGTGACGATCGATATCGGCGCGAACAACGTAGATCACTGTCTCGGCCGCATCGACCAGCAAACCTGCCTGGACAGTGGCTTCGCGGCAGCGCAAGATGAGCTGCCCTTAATCCTCGCGCAGCTGCGAGCGGCCCGCCCTGACGTTCTGATCGTGGGGATGAACTACTACGATCCCTTCCTTGCCGCGTGGCTTCAGGGGCCTCCGGGCCAGGCGCTTGCCACCGTGTCCGAGCAGCTCACCGTAGCCTTCAACGGTCTTCTCGGGAGCGTGTACGGCGCCTTTGGGGTCCCCGTCGCCGACGTCCAGTCGGCCTTCCAGACGACGAATTTCAGATCCGCGCCGCCGCTCGGAGTGCCCGTCAACGTCACCCTGATTTGCGCTTGGACCTGGATGTGCGCGCCCAGTCCCGTCGGTCCCGATATCCACCCAAACGTCGTTGGATACTGGGTCATCGCCGGCAGCTTCGCGAGGGTCATCGGCCCTCTCAGGCGCTGATCGCCCGGCGTCGGTCGCGTCACGCGAGCCTGGGGAGGATCTCGCGCGCGATCAGCTCGACCTGCTCGGGCTCGTAGCGGTACGGGATCAGGACGACCCGGTCCACCCCCGACGCGACGTGCGCGCGGAGCTGGGCGGCGCACTCCGCGGCGCTCCCGCGGATCGCGTGCTCGAGGGTCGACTCGCTCCAGGCGGCGACGTCCCATTCCGTCTCGAGCCACCGGCGCATCGGCGCCTCGGTCTCCTCGCGGGAGCGGCCGACGTAGATCGCGAGTTGGTTCGTCCCGGTGAGGGTCGCAGGGTCGCGGCCCGCCTCGCGGGCGAAGCCCACGATCTTCTTCCACGACGTCCGGTAGCTTTCCGGCGTGTAGAAGTACGTGAGCCAGCCGTCGCCCATCCGGGCGACGCGGCGAAGGACCGCATCCACGTAGCCGCCGATGAGGACGGGCGGGCGCGGCCGCTGGACGGTGGGGGGTCGCATGACCGCCTCGCGCAGGTTGAACTCGTCCACGCGGAGGGTCACGCGGTCCTCGGTCCACAGGCGGGTCAGGATCTCGAGGTTCCGCTCGAAGAGGCGTCCGCGCTGCTTGAAGGGGACGCCGACGGCGTCGAACTCGCGGGCGTACCAGCCGGCGGCGACACCCAGGATGAGCCGGCCGTGGGAGATCGCGTCGAGGGTGGCGAGCGCCTTGGCCGCGAGCGTCGGGTTCCTCAGCGGGAGCACGAGCACCCCCGTCCCGAGCTTGACGCGGTGCGTACGCGCGGCGATCGCCGTGAGGACGCCGACCGCGTCGAGGATCGGGAACGCCGGCTCCACGCCGAGGATCACATGGTCCCAGGCCCAGAGGGACTCGAAGCCGAGCGCCTCGGCACGCTCGGCGTACGCGTAGAGGGCGTCCACGTCAGGCGTTTCGCGCGGGCCGACGAAGTTCCGGAGCGCGAGGCCCCAGTGCATCGCGGGCTCAGCCGAGGAACCGCCGCTCGGGGTCGAGCGCGCGGAGCATTGCGAGCTCGTCCTCGGAGGGCGGGACGGTGACGGCCAGGTGCGGAGCTTCCAGGAGCTCGAAGCCGGTGTGCTCGCGGATCGTGGCCACCGAGACGCCGGGGTGGACTGCGTCGATCCGCATCCGTCGCGAGTCCGGGTCGAAGCCGAGGATCCCGAGCGTCGTGACGACGCGGGAGACGCCGCCGAAGAGGAGCCCGGCGGCGCGCCGCGCACCGTCGCCGTGGAGCCACGCCGGGCTCGTCACGAAGTCCACGCGCTCGACGAAGCGGCGCCGCTCGTGCGGGGTGACGATGATGACCTCCCGGCACAATGACGCGATGTCGTTGGCCCCGCCCGTGCCCGGCAGCCGCACCTTCGGGTGCCAATAGTCCGTGCCCAGCACGCTCGTGTTGACGTTCCCGTGCCGGTCGATCTGCGCTCCGCCCATGAAGCCGACGTCGACGAAGCCGCGCTGGGCGAGGAGGAAGGCGTCGGTGATCCCGGGCAGCATCGTCGCCCGGCGGCCCGCACGCATCTCGTTGGTCGAGATCGGGAGCCGGCCCGGCGCGATCTCGGGGCCGATGATGCCGCCCTCGATGACCAGGGTGAGCCGCGGGGCGTGGCGCTGCCGGGCGAGGGCGGCGGCGAGGAGCGGCACGCCGACGCCCGCGAAGACCGTCGTGTCGTCGCGCAGCTCGCGCGCGGCGACGACGGCGAGGAGCTCGGACGCCGTGACCGGCGCGCGGGGCTTCATTCGCCCGTCAGCTCGCGCGCCCGGCGCTGCTGGAGCGCGAGCCGCTCGCCGCCGAAGAGGTCGAGGTAGTCGCCCCACGTGGGAGGGGCGTAGGCGTAGCGCTCGAGGTAATCGGCCACGGCGTCCGGCCCGCGCGCGTCGATCGCCCGGGTGTAGTCCGCGAAGTGGTCGAAGTCCGCCTCGTAGAGGCCGTAGCACTCGTGGGGGAACGCGCCGAATGGCGCCAGCACGAGGGCGTCGACGACGAAGCCCGGGATCACGGTGCGCTCGGGGCGGCGGCGGGTCTCCTCCTCGCCGACGATCTCCTCCGTCGTGACGAGCACGGTCGTCGCGGCCCGCGCGATGTCGGCGTCCATGTGGGGATAGCCGTCGATCTGACAGTTGCCGAACACGTCCGCGCGGTGCACGTGCAGGAGCGCCACGTCGGGGAACAGCGCGGGCACGGCAGCGAGCGTCGCCCCGGTGTACGGATCTTGGAGCCGCTTCATCCCGCCGACCTCCATGAGGTCGGAGCCGAGCATCGTCAGCGTCGGCAGGAACGGGACGCCCATCGCCGCCGCGCGGAAGCGCAGGCCCAGGGCGAGGTGGCTCCACTCCTCGAGCGCGACCCGGCCGGACTCGACGAAGTGGCGGAGGATCTTCGAGACGCCCCACGGCAGGCCGATCGACATCCACGCGGTCACGATCCGCGCGACCGCGCCGGCCACCATGAGGAACTCGCCCTCGGTGCACGTGAGGTTGCGCGCGAGGGTGAGCCCGCGGCGGCGCTGCCGGAGGAGCTCGCGCACGAGCGCCATCGGGGTGCGCGAGAAGAGGCACCCCCCGACGGCCACCTGGTCGCCGTCCCTGATCCGGGCGACGGCGTCGTCGAGCGAAGTGAGCTTTGGGCCCGCGGACTTCGGCTTGTCTTCGAGCCGGCGCCGCGCGGCGACGAAATCGTACTCGCCAGGGTTCAGGGGAGGAGCTCCCAGCCCGCCTGATACCGGTCGAGCGCCTCGCGCGCCCGGGGGTCCATCGGGTGGTCGCGCGCGGGGATTTCCACGTGCTTGGCCTCGCCGCACAGCACGGTGGTGAAGTAGCGCTGACCGGTGTCGTTCGCCATCGTCACGATCGGCGCGAGCTCCTGGTGGCGGCGTCCGAGCTTCAGCGCCGCGACGACGTTGCACCCGGTCGAGATGCCGCAGAAGATCCCCTCCTCGGCGGCGAGCCGCCGCGCCATCGCCACGCTCTCGTCGGTGGTCGTCGTGATCACGCCGGAGAGGAGCGAGACGTCGAGGTTCCCGGGCACGAACCCGTCGCCGATGCCCTCGATCCCGTGGGGCCCCCACTCGCGTCGCGTGAGGAGCGCGCACTCGTCGGGTTCCACCGCGTAGAGCCGCACGCGCGGGTCGCGCTCGCGGAGGAAGCGGCCGACGCCGGTCAGCGTGCCGCCGCTACCCTGCGCGGCGACGAACGCCCCCACGCGCCCGCCGCACTGCTCCCAGATCTCGGGGCCGGTCCCGCGGTAGTGCGCCGCGACGTTGTCGGTGTTGTCGAACTGGCCGGGCACCCAGTAGCCCGCCGGGTCGCCCGCGCGAATCGCCTCCAGGCGGGCGAGGGCGAGGTCCACGTCGCTCTCGCCGCCCGGTGTGAACACGAGGTCGGCGCCGTAGGCGCGCATGATCTTCCTCCGCTCGTCGCTCATGCCCTCGGGCACCACGATCGTGCACTTGTAGCCTTTGACCGCCGCGACGAAGGCGCACGCGATCCCGGCGTTGCCGGTGGAGCACTCGAGGACCCTCATGCCCCGGGCGAGCTCGCCGCGCGCCTCGGCGCGCTCGAACATGTAGAGGTAAATCCGGTCCTTGAGGCTCCCGGTGGGGCCGTACCACTCGAGCTTCAGGAAGACCTCGGGCCCCACGTCGGCGGTCACGCGGTTCAATCGGACGAGGGGCGTGCGCCCGACCGCCTCGGCGATCGACGCCAGCGCGCTGCGGGACGCGTCCCACCGGATCGGCATGGCGCCGGATTGTACCCGCGTCGGCCCCGGCGGTCCAGGCTCGCACGCACCCCCGGCGGATGGCGTCACACGCCCAGCCTTTCCTCCGACGGCAGAAAAATTGACACCCGTCGGGCCCGACTGGTGGAATGGACGCGGACAGGTGAGGAGCCAACACATGCGGGCGCAGCTACTGGTGAGCGTGGCGCTCTTCGTCGCCCTGCCCGGAGTGGCAGAGGCTCAGCGGATCGAGCTGGACGGGCGGTACTGGATACCGGAGGTCAGCGCCCGGGCGAAGATCGAAGGCGGGCCGCTCCCCGGCACCGAGTTCGACTTCGTGAAGGATCTCGGAATCGACGATGAGCCGCTGCCCGATCTCCGGCTCAGCATCTTCACGGGCCCGAACAGCAAGCTGCGCCTCGGCTACACCCACGCCGCCTTCGAGGGCGACACGATCATCGGGCGAACCATCCAGTTCAACGGCACCGACTATCCGGCCTCGACCCGCGTCGTCTCCGAGCTCGATCTGCACTATCTCCGGCTCGGGTGGATCTGGCAGCTGCCGGTGATCCCCGGCAAACTCAGAGTCGGTCCGGTCCTGGAGGCGAAGGGGTTCGTGGTCGAGGCCACGCTGAAGGCGCCGGCGACCACGCCCCCGCTCAGGGAAACCGAAAAGTTCGCCATCGCCCTCCCGAGCATCGGCCTGGCGATCGACTGGAGCCCTCACCCGGTGGTTGACCTGTTCGCCGAGGTCTCCGGCCTGACCCTGGGTGACCGGGGACACGTCGTCGACGCCGAGGCAGGAGTCAGGGTCAACCTGACCAGGTTCTTCGCGATCATCGGCGGCTATCGCCTCTTCGAGGTCCGGGGCGAGGAGGATTCCAGCTTCGCCAGGCTTCGACTCTCCGGCCCGTTCGTGGGTGCGACCCTCAGGTTCTGAGGCTCATCGCAGGGAGAGGCCACTCGGGGCGGCGGGGATGCCACTCGGGCTGGCGGCTACTGTAACGTCAAATTCATCGATAACTTGGCCGACGACGTTCTTGAAATACCCATGCGCTTTGCGGGGATCGCCGTTGACATTGAAGACGATGAACAGCGCGCCGAATGTTGCCCCCTGGTTGGAGGTGTAGATCTTGGCCCACTCGCCTTTGCAGCCGTACGGGTACGTCGAGGGAAGGCAGCGCACCTGATCCCTGACGCTATTTCCTCCCAGGCCGGACACGAAGACAAACGATTTCCCGGGGGTTCCCCTGGCGACGCAGAGGGTCGTAGGGTCAGGACACGCAGAATCGACGATCTGATTTTCGATGCTCGTCAGTGTCTTGGTCCGATGATAGCTGTGCTCGTGGGCTGTGGCGATGATCGCGCCAAGCTCCTTGCAGGTTTCGTAGACCTTCCACCCCATCTCGTCACCCTTGCCTCCGACTTGCATCGCGTTCTGGTCCTTGTGCCAGCTACAGATCTTCCAGACGTGGTCGTCGTCGGAGAGTTGGGCCCGAATGTACGGGGCGTAGGTGTTGTCGCCGGCGCTCACGCTATCTTGGCCGACGAAGACCATCTTGAGCCCTCGGTAGGTCACTGAGTACATTTCATCGTTGAGATCTGGGCCATCGGGCTCAGCGCCGATTCGAGCCATGCGGTCTTTCAAGAACTGGGCGTAGCAGCCATCGGCGTCAGAACAGCCCGTATTCCAGCTTCCCGTGTCGTGATTTCCGATCGACGCGAAATATGGGAAATTGGCGCCGAGAACGCTGTCGATCGTCGAAAAGAACGCAGCAGGGTTTGAGCCGTAGTCGAAGTCGCCCTGGTGCAGCGCCATGTGCGCGCCCTCCGACTTGATGAGGGTGAGGACACTTCTGAAATCTGTGCCGTTTGCGGTATCGCCGATGAAGGCCACTTTCAGGCCCGGGTCTGTGGGAATGGGCCCACTGAGCGGTGCCTGCGGCGCCAGGCCCCACGCAGCCCAAAGCGGGATGACCAGAAGCGCGATGAGCAGAGAGGTGACAACGGCGTGCGCTCGGCGGGCGGCCTCTCCCTTCCGACCCATGGCGACCCTCCTGGTCAGAAGACCGGCAGTTCCAGAATATCCTGGCCTGCTTCCCTTCTGACCCGTGCCCATGCGAAAGAGATGCCAGCGGCCAGGGGGGACGGCATATGCATCCGATAAGTTTGGGCAAGTAAGATTTCGAGCCGTCGCAGCCGCGAGGGAGGGTTGCCATTTAGGCGATCGGCGCTGTCGCGACCATCCGCCCGCGTCAATCCCGACGGTCCAGGCGGAAGACCATCTGCGTCGGGCGCACGAAACGGAGCGCCAGCACGAGGACGGCCAGGACCACGGCCATGTAGATCACGGCCATCGCGTCCACCGAGTAGATGGGGCGCATCCCGGCGGCGAAGACCGCGTAGTAGAGCGCGACGACGAGCGTCTGCGAGCCCGCGCCCGAGAGGAGGAAGGTCAGCTCGAAGTTCGCGACCGTGTTGACGAGGACCAGGAGCCCCGCTGTGAGGAGACCGGGCAGCGCCAGCGGGACGATGACCCGGCGCACGACCCCGAGGCGCGTGGCGCCGTGCACGCGGGCCGCCCACTCGAGGCTCACGCTGATCTGCTCGACGAAGGGCAGGAGCACGAAGATCGCGAGCGGGAGCATCGGCACGAGGTTCGCCACGATCACGCCGGCGACGGTGCCGCCGATGCGGTAGCGGTAGAGCGTCGTCGCCAGCGGGATGCCGTAGGTCATCTGTGGAACCAGGAGCGGTAGGAAGAAGAGCAGGAGCAGCGGGCCCTTCCCGCGGAAGTCGTGCCGCGCGAGCAGGTAGGCGGCGGGGAAGCCGAGGACGAGCGCCGCCGCGGTGACGGTGGCGGCGACCGTCAGCGTCACCCCGAGGACCTGGTCGAGCTGGAACTCGCGCCACGCGTACGCGTACCACTCCGTCGTGAGCGCGCCGGGGAGCGGCGTCGCGAACCAGCGCCGCGCGAGCGACGACACGAGCACGTGGCCCACGACTCCGGCGAGGTTCAGGACGAAGCCGACGACGAACAGGAAGACGGCGAGGCGCCAGAGCCGGCCGCGCATCAGCGCTTCCCCGCGCCCATGGTCGCCACGCCCGTCCCCGCCATCCGGCGGCGGAGGAACAGGATCACGGCGAGCCCGGCGAGCTGGCAGACGCCCATCACGACGGCGATCGCCGAGGCCATGGGCATGTCGTAATGCTCGAACGCCTCCTGGTACGCCGCGATCGCGATCGTCCGCGTCGCGCCGGCCGGCTGGCCGACGAGCACCGCCGAGGGGAAGACCCCGAAGTTCATCACGAAGACGAGTGCCCCCGCGATGGCGACGCCGGGTGCGATGAGCGGCCACATCACTCGACGAAAGACCGCCCACGGGCCGGCACCGAGCACGCGCGCGGAGGCCTCGAGCGCCGGGTCGATGCCTGAGATGTAGCCGAGCAGCATCAGGAAGCAGAACGGGAAGTGCTGGAGGAAGAGCGCCAGCATCACGCCCGTGTAGTTGTGCGTGAGGCGCGTCGGCTCGGCCAGGCCGAGCGCCAGCAGCACCTGGGTGAGCCACCCCCTGGGGCCGTAGAAGCCGTTGATGCCCTCGGCGACGAGCACCGTGCCGAGCGCGATGGGGAGGACCAGCGCCGTCGTGATGGTGCGCTCGAGCCAGATGCCCCGGCGCATCGCGTAGGCGACGATCAGCGCGAGCAGCACGGTGAGGAGCGTGTTGGGCACGGCGATCGACGCGGTCACCCAGATCGTGCGCGCCTGCCACGGGTCGAGGAAGAAGGCGACGTAGTTCGCCAGCGAGACCCCCCCGCCCTTCGGGCGGAGCGAGAGGAGCACGCCGTAGGCGAACGGGAACACGAACATGGCGAGGAGGTACGCGACCGACGGGGCGAGCAGCGCGACGACCCTCACCGGGCGTCGCCCTCCGCCGGCAGGATCACCACGCGCTCGGGCGGGAGCCGGAGCGCGAGCGCGCTCCCGACGGCGACGGGATGCGCAAGGCTGACCGTGAGGGTCGGCCCGCCCTCGAGCGCGACCTCGACGCCGTGCTCGCGGCCGAGGTACTCGGTGAGCCGCACCGTCCCGCGCACCACGTTCGGGCCGGGCGGCTCCGTGGTCGTCTCCACGTCTTCGGGTCGCACCGCGGCGACGGCGGCGTCTCCCGGTCGGAGGGGTACCACGGTGCGCCCCCGCAGCGCCAGGGCCTCCCCTCGGGCGAGGACCGTGTCACCCTCCTCCGAGGCCACGGTCAGCGGGAAGAAGTTCCGGTAGCCCATGAAGTCCGCGACGAACACGGTCTGCGGTCGGTCGTGGATCTCGGCGGGCGTGCCGGCCTGAATCACCCGACCGTCGCACAGGACGACGACCCGGTCGGAGAGCGAGAGCGCCTCGGCCTGGTCGTGGGTCACGTAGATCGACGTGAGCCCGAGGTCGGCGTGCAGACGCTTGATCTCACCCCGCATCTCGAGCCGGAGCTTGGTGTCCAGGTTCGACAGCGGCTCGTCGAGGAGGAGCACCCGGGGCTCGACGGCGAGCGCGCGGGCGATGGCGACGCGCTGCTGCTGGCCGCCCGAGAGCTGGCCCGGGTAGCGATCCGCGAAGCCGGTGAGCCGCACCAGCTCGAGCATGCGCCGCACGCGCTCGGCGATCTCGGCCTTGCCGCGGCTGCGCAGGACTAACCCGAACGCCACGTTCGCCCCGACGGTGAGGTGGGGGAAGAGGGCGTAGTTCTGGAAGACCATGCCGAAGCCGCGGCGCTCGGGCGGCAGCCCGTCGATCCGGACGCCGTCGAGCCGAATCTCGCCGCGCGTCGGCGGGGTGAGCCCCGCGAGCAGGTTGAGCGCGGTGGACTTGCCGCACCCCGAGGGCCCGAGAAAGGTGACGAACTCGCGGCCGCGCACCTCGAGGGCCAGGTCGTCGAGGACGACCTTCGCGCCGAAGCGCTTGGTGAGGCGGAACGCGAGGCTCGTGATCAAGCTAGAATTTCTTGATCCGCTGCGCGCCCACCTCCCTGTCCCACCGGTCCATCGCGGCGATCAGGTCCTTCACGGGGAGCTGGGCGACGATCCTGTACTTCTTCTCCATGTCGGTGTACTCGGGCCGCCAGTGCTCGCGCACGAGCGTCTGGATGTCGGCGGGCGCCCGGTCGAGCGTCGCCGCCTTGATGGAGGGACCGATGAATGCCTTCCACGTGAGCACCTGCTGCTCCGGCCGCCGCATGAACTTCATGAGGTCGAGGATGACCTCCTGCTCGGCGGCCGGCACGCCCTTCGGGATCGCCCAGTAGTGGCCGTCGATCACGAAGGCGGTGTTTGGCAAGATGAAAATCTTCGAGTCGGGTGGGATCGTGCCCTCGGCCCGCGGCTTCATGTCCCACTCCATGATGCCCGCGATGATCCAGCGCGTGCCCTCCGCGAACTCCTTGAGCGTCACCGCGGTGCCCGTCGGGTAGTACTCGACGTACTCGCCGACCTCCTTGAGGAATGCCCAGGTCTTGTCCCAGCCGGCGACCGGATCCCGAGGGTTCTTGTCGCCGAGGACGTGGGGCAGACCGCAGATGATCGAGCGCCCGGGGCCCGAGTTCGCTGGACGCGCGTACATGAACTTGCCCGGGTTGGCCTTCACCCACGCCTTGAACTCGTCCGCCGTCCGCGGCGGCGGCTTGACCTTGGCGGGGTTGTAGATGAAGACGGGCCCCCCGTTGCTCACGACCGACGGCAGCAGGAAGCCCTCGCCCTCGCCCTGCAGCACCTTCCCCGCGTCGGTCAGCTCTTCGCGGGAGAAGAGCGTGTCGTACTGAGGGAAGAGCTTGATGAGCTGGCCGTTGTTGGCGAGCACGGAGCCGGCGTCCTGCCCGACGAGGAGCAGGTTCACGTCGACACGTCCCGCGTCCTGCTGCGCCTTGATCTTCGCGGGCAGCTCAGGCGCAGGCGCGCGCTGGAAGTTCACCGCCTTGACCTTCTGAGGATTGGCCTTCGCGTAGTTTTCGATGATGACACGCGTCGACGAGAGATCGCCGGAGACGTCGATGACGGAGATCGTGGTCGGCCCCTGGGCGGCGGGGTGCCCGGACGGATCGATGGCGATCCACGTCAGCGGAAGTGCGAGCGCGACGGCGGGAACGAGGGCGCGTCTCATAGAGCCTCCTCTGGGAAAGCACCCCGTTGGTACTCGAACGCCAGGACGGTGTCAAGGCGCGCGCGAGGCTCAGACCGCGCCGGTGGCGTCGAAGGCGGCGGGAAGGTGGCGGACATCGGTCGTGCCGTCGTCGCGCACGGTGACGGCGACCACGTCGAAGCGGCAGGACACCTCGCCGAGGCGCTTCCACTTGAGGTAGTGCTGGGCGAGGCGCACGAGACGCCGCCGCTTCCGCCACTCGACCGCTGCCGCTGGGGCGTCCCCCCAGCGCGCCTGGCGGCACTTCACCTCGACGAACACCCAGGCGCCGCCGTCACGGCAGACCAGGTCGAGCTCACCGAGGGGGAACCGCACGTTGCGCTCGACGACGACGAGGCCCGCGCGCACGAGAAAGGCGGCGGCCGCCTCTTCCGCTCGGCGCCCGAGCGACTGGCGTGGGTCTGCCATACCCGCGAATACCACGGGCGCAAGCGCCAGGGAATGTCCAGAGAAGCTGACACAGCACCGATTACGCTTGAGTTCTGTGCACACATGTACATACACTAGCGGGCGAGGTGGAAGTCGAGTGGGATGCGAGAAAGAGGGGCCCGAGGACGATCGGTTCGTGACTGTGGGTACCGATGGACTGGGGCGACTCCTCGTCGTGGTCTACGTGTGGCGCGGAGAGCGGGTCCGCGTCATCTCCGCTCGGGAGGCTACACGGCGGGAACGTCGTCAATACGAGGGCTGAGGGATGAGGAAGGAGTACGACTTCAGGAAGGGTAGGCGCGGGGCGGTGGTCCCGGTCCCGGCCGGCAAGACACGCATCACGATCAGGCTGGACGAGGACGTCTTGACGTGGTTTCGAGCTCAGGTGCACGCGACGGGAGGCGGTAACTACCAGACTCTCATCAATCAAGCGTTGCGGCAGTACGTGTCGTCGAGACGTGAGCCACTCGAGGACATACTTCGACGCGTGTTCCGTGAGGAGCTCCGAGCGTACCGCGCGGGGACGCGAAGGGTCTGACCCAGCGTTCGCATGCGGCCCGGGTCAGCCCCCGAGGTACGCGCGCCGGACGAGGTCGTTGCCGAGCAGCTGCGCCGCCGGTCCGCCGAGGACGACGCGCCCGGTCTCCATCACGTAGCCGCGGTCGGCCATCCGGAGAGCGAGGTAGGCGTTCTGCTCGACCATGAGCACCGTGGTCCCGCGCCGCCGGATGTCGGCGATGATCCCGAACGTCGTCTCGACGAGCGCGGGGGACAGCCCGAGCGACGGCTCGTCGAACAGGACGAGCCGCGGCCGCGCCATCAGGGCGCGCGCGATGGCGAGCATCTGCTGCTCGCCGCCCGAGAGCGTGCCTGCCGTCTGTCGACGGCGCTCGGCGAGGAGCGGGAAGTGGGTGACGACGCGCTCGAGGTCCTCGTCCACGGCGCGACGGTCGCGCCGAACGTACGCGCCCATCTCGAGGTTCTCCCGGACGGTGAGGTGGGGGAAGACGCGACGTCCCTCGGGACAGTGGGCGATGCCGGCCGCGAGGACGTCCGCGGGCTCGGCGCCGTGGATCGGGCGCCCGTCGAACACGATGCGCCCGCGCGTGGGGGCGAGCAGGCCGGAAACCGCGCGCAGCGTGGACGTCTTGCCGGCGCCGTTGGCGCCGATCACGCAGACGAGCTCGCCGGGGTACACGACCAGATCGAGGCCCCGGAGGACCGCGACGGGCCCGTACGCGGCGTGGAGGTCTTCGAGGCTGAGCAATGGCGCGCGGTCAGACACGGCCATCGACGGACCCCAGGTAGGCGCGGATGACGTCCGGGTGCGTCTGGATCGTGGCGGGCGTGCCCTCCGCGATCACGCGGCCGTGGTTCAGCACGATCACGGTGTCCGAGATGGACATGACCATCCGCATGTCGTGCTCGACCAGGAGGACGGTGGTGCGCTGGTCACGTATTCGACAGATCAGGTCGGTCACCGTCGCCTTCTCGGCGGTGGTCATGCCGGCGCCGGGCTCGTCGAGGAGGAGGAGCCGTGGCCGAGCCCCGAGCGCCACCGCGAGCTCCACGAGCCGCTGCTCCCCGTACGGGAGCTCGCTCGCCCGCTCGGCGCGGCGATGGCCGAGGCCCACGAAGTCGATGATCCCGTCAGCGTCTCGGCTGAGCCGCGACTCCTCGGCGGCGAGGCGGCGGCGCCCGAGGACCACGTCGAGAAAGCCCGCCGCTCCCCGGAGGTGGAGACCGGTCATGACATTGTCGGCGACGGTCAGCGCGGGGAAGACGCTCGTGCGCTGGAACGTGCGGACGATCCCGCGGGCGGCGACGGCCGAGGGCCTGAGCCCCGTCAGCAGGCCACCGTCGTACTCGATCCGTCCGCGCGTGGGGGAGAGGTACCCCGTGATCGCGTTGAAGGCGGTCGTCTTTCCGGCGCCGTTCGGTCCGATTACGCTCGTGATCGTGCCGGGGTGGACGTCGAAGGACACGCCGGCGAGCGCCGCGACGCCGCCGAAGCTCACGGCCAGGTCGCGGATGGTCAAGGTCATGACGCGCGCCGGTTGCGGAGGGCCGTAATGGCGGGGACGACGCCGCGCGGGAGGAAGACGACGAGCAGGACGAGCAGGACGCCGTAGGCGAGCATCTGCCACTGCCACGACACCACGGCGCGCAGCGCCTCGGGCAGCACCGTGAACATCAGCGCGCCCACGAGGGGCCCGGCGAGCGTGCCCTTGCCGCCGGCCACGACCATGATCACCATCGTCACCGTGTAGCTGAACAGGAAGACCTCCGGGCTTACGAAGCGCGTGTAGTGGGCGTAAAGGCTCCCCGCCAGGCCGGCCATCGCCGCGCTCACGACGGCGGCGAGCACGAGGTAGTGCGTGACGTTCACGCCGACCGACTCGGCGAGCGCCTCGTTCTCCCGGAGGGCCACGAAGGCGCGGCCGATGCGCGACCCGACGAGACGTCGGCAGACCAGGTACGCGAGCAGCACCGCCGCGAACACGAGGTAGTAGTAGGCCCGCTTGCCGCGGAGGGACCAGGGGCCGAGGGTCGGCGCGGGCACGCCGGGGAGCCCGAGCGGGCCGTTGGTCAGCTCCATCCAGTTGACGCTCACCAGCGCGACGACGCCCGCGAAGCTGATGGTGACGAGGACGAAGTAGGCGCCGCGGAGCTTGAGGGCGAGGCGCCCGATCAGCCAGCCGGCCAGCGCGGCCAGTGCGACCGCGCCGGGGAGCGCCAGCCAGAACGACCACTCGAGCCTGAGCGTCAGGAGCGCCGAGGCGTAGGCGCCGATGCCGAAGAAGGCGGCGTGGCCGAGCGAGAGCTGCCCGGTGTAGCCGAGGAGGAGGTTCAGCGAGAGCGCCAGCACGCCGAAGATCCCCGCCATGATGACGACGTGGAGAAAGTAGGGGCTCTCGAGCCAGAGCGGCAGCGTGAGGGCGAGGAGGATCGTTGTAGCGGGCGCCGCGAGCCCGGTGTGCGCCGAAGGTGGCCTGCCGGGGGTGCCCGGGGCTCCGCAGCTCATCCAATTCTTTCTGACTTGGCGAAGAGGCCGGCGGGGCGGAGCAGCAGCACGACGATGATGATCACGAACCCGACGGCGTCACGGTAGCCGGAGGAGACGTAGCCGGCGCCGAACTCCTCGGCGACGCCGAGCAGGAGACCGCCGAGCGTCGCGCCGGGGAGGTTGCCGAGACCGCCCAGGATGACGACCGAGAACGCCTTCAACGACGCCAGGTCGCCCATGGACGGATACGCCAGGAACACGGGTCCCAGCAGAGCTCCCGCGGCTGCAGCGAGCCCGGAGCCGAAGGCAAACGTGGCGGTATGCATGCGCCCGATCCTTACACCCATCAGCGCCGCCGTGTCCCGGTCCTGGAAGGTGGCGCGCATCGCCGTGCCGAGCCGCGTCGTGTGGATGAGGAGGTACGCCGTGACGATGAGGCCCGCCGCCAGCACGAGGACGAACACGCGGAGCGGCGCGATCGAGACCGGGCCGAAGACGAGCGGCGCGGTCGGGAACGGGTGGGGGATCGACTTCGCCACGCCGCCCCAGATCAGGAGCTCTCCGTTCTGCATCGCGATCCACACGCCGATCATCACGAGCATCGTCGTGTCGATCGATTCGGCGCGGAGCGGGCGCAGGAGTGCCCACTCGCACAGGGCGCCGAGCGCCGTGCCGCACGCGATCGCCGCCAGCACGGCCACGAAGAAGTGAGCACCCGCGAGGCCGAGCGCGGCGGACGTCGCGTAGGCGCCCAGCGTGTAGAACTCGCCGTGGGCGAAGTTCACGACGTTCATCAGGCCGAAGATGAGCGTGAGGCCGATGCCCAGCAGGGCATAGGTCCCGCCGAGCACCAGGCCGTTCACCAGGTGCTGAAGAAGCTCCGCCATCCGCCGCGGGACGCTACTTCTTCGCGAGGAAGTCGGGCAGCGCCACCTTGCCGCCCCTGATCTGGACGACGAAGATGCTCGGCTTCGACTGGCCGCTCTCTTTGCCGGCGGGGCCGTCCTTCTCGAACTTGATCGGGCCGTTGACGCCGACGAGGCTCACGCGCCAGAGGGCGTCGCGGACCGCCTTGGGCTCGTCACGGCCGGCGACGCGGATCGCCTCGGCGATCGTCGCGATGCCGTCGTGGCCGCGAAACCCCTCGGTCAGCCCCTCGAACGGATGGCCACGCTTGCCCCACTCGTCCACGAACGCCCGGGCGAGCTTGCCGTCGGGCATCGCCTCGGGGAACCACGGCATGAAGAAGACGATGTGGTAGCTGCCCTCCGCCGCCGCGCCGGCCTGCTTGATGAGCTGCGTGGGCGACGAGCTGCCGCCGGTCGTGACGATCTTGCGCTCGAGGCGCTGTTCCTGCGCCTGCTTCATGACGAGCGTGATCTGCTCGACGGCCGTGGTGAGGAAGAGCGTGTCGCCGCCCGTCCCCTTGATCTTCGTGAGCTGGGCGTTCATGTCGGTCGCCGCCTGCTCCATGTACTCGGCGGCGCCCACCGCGACGCCCTTCTTCTTCAGCATGTCGCCGAAGGCGCTGATCGCGCCGCGCCCCCAGTCGGTGTTGACGGCGAGGAAGTCGGCGCGCCTCACGCCGAGCCGGTCCACGTACTGCTCGAGGCCGAGGGCTTCCATCTCGGAGGGCGGGCTGATGCGGAAGATCCACGGGTTGCCCCGCTTGGTGATCGTGGCCGCGCTCGACGTCTCGACGACCATCGGCACACCGTACTCCTCGAGCTTCGGCATCGCGGCCAGGGTCATCGAGCTGCCCCACGCGCCCATGATCGCGGGGACCTGGTCGCGGACGATCAGCTTCTCGGCCGCGCTCGCCGCCTCCTTGGGATCGGACTTGTTGTCCTCGATGCGGAGCTCGACCTTGCGCCCGTCGACGCCGCCCCGGGCGTTGATCCAGTCCCGCGCGATCTCGGCGCCCATGCGGACGTAGTTTCCGGACGCCGCGACGGGCCCCGAGAGGGGCTCGATGACGCCGATCCGAATCGGCGCCTGCGCGGAAACGTTCAGCGAGGCCGCGAGCGTCGCGGCCGCGACGAGAGCTGCCAGGACGAGGCACCGTCGTGTCATCGTGAGCCTCCCTCGGACATTGTGGCAGGGAGCATAGCGCACGCGCCGGCGGCGGGGAAGCCGGTGTATAGTCGCGTGCTGGACGCGCGATGGGAGCCAGGTATTTCGGCGCGGCGGTGAGGCGGCGGGAGGACCCGCGATTCCTGCGGGGCGAGGCGCGCTACGTCGACGACGTGACGCTCCCGGGGATGCTCCATGCGGCGTTCCTGCGCGCGCCGCACGCCCACGCCCGGCTCGCGCGGATCGATACCGTTGCCGCGAAGGCGCTCGCCGGCGTCGCCGCCGTCTTCACGTTCGACGATCTCGCGCGCTGGATGAAGCCGCTGCCGCTCTTTGGCGCGCCACCGCCCGGCCTCGCCGCGGCGATCACGTTCGACGTCCGCCAGGCGTCCCAGTGGGCCCTCTGCCGCGATCGCGCGCGGTACGTCGGCGAGGCGGTCGCGATGGTCGTGGCCGAGGGCCGCGCGTGCGCGGAGGACGCGGTCCACCGGATCGCGGTCGCGTGGGAGGCGCTGCCGCCCGTGGTGGACGTGGCGGAGGCCGTCGCGCCAGGCAGCCCCCTCGTCCATCCCGAGTGGGGCACGAACGTCGCCATCGCCTTCACCCACTCGATCGGCGACCCGGACGTGGCGTTCGCGCGGGCCGACGTCGTCGTGAGCGAGACGCTCCGCATCCAGCGCTACGTCGGGATGCCGCTCGAGTGCCGCGGCGTCGTCGCCCACTGGGACCGGCGCGACGGGACCCTCACGACCTGGAACTCGACCCAGGTCCCCCACTTCGTCCAGGCGGGGCTCACCGGGGCGCTCGGACTCCCACCCCACAAGATCCGCGTGATCGCGCCCGACCTGGGCGGGGGGTTCGGGACGAAAGCGTCGGGCTACGCGGAGGACGCCCTGGTCCCGATCGCGGCGACGGTGCTCGGCCGTCCCGTCAAGTGGATCGAGGACCGGCGCGAGCACATGTCGTCCGCCGCCCACGCGCGCCATCAGACTCACGCGATCCAGATCGCCGCGACGCGTGATGGCACCGTCCTCGGACTCACCGACCGGATCTCGGTCGACCTCGGTGCGTACAACGTCTGGGGGATCGTGCTGCCCTACAACACGGTCGCGCATTTGATCGGTCCGCATCGAATCAAGAGCATGCGGGTCGACGTCCAGGGCGTCGTGACCAACAAGACGCCGAACGCGCCGTATCGAGGCGCGGGCCGGCCCGAGGCGGTGTTCGCGATGGACCGGATCCTCGACCGGCTCGGGCGCGAGCTCACGATGGATCCGGCCGAGCTCCGCCGCAAGAACTACATCCGCGCCGACGAACTCCCGTACGACCTCGGCATGCCCTACCGCGACGGCAACCCGCTCGTCTACGACACCGGCGACTTTCCCGCGGTGCTCGAGCAGGCGCTCGCCGCCGCCGGGTACGACGCGTTCCGCCGCGAGCAGGCCAGGCTGCGCGCCCGGGGAGTCTACCGCGGCATCGGGATCTCGGGCTACGTCGAGGGAACGGCCATCGGCCCCTTCGAGGGCGCCACGGTCAAGCTCGACCTCCACGCGCGCGTCGTCGTCGCGACGGGCGCGGTGAACTCGGGGCAGGGCCACGAGACGAGCTTCGCCCAGGTCGCCGCCGACGCCCTCGGCGTGCCGCTCGACTGGGTGACGGTGACCGGCGGCGACACGGCCGCCGTGCCCTTCGGCGTCGGGACCTTCGCGAGCCGGAGCGCGGTCACCGCGGGCAGCTCGATCGCCGACGCGTGCCACCAGATCCGGACGAAGCTCGTCCGCGCCGCGGCGACGCTGCTCGAGGCCGCGCCCGAGGACGTCGAGATCGACGACGGCCGCGCGTTCGTCCGCGGCTCGCCACAGAAGGCGCTCGATCTCGCGCGGGTGGTGCAAGCCTCGATCCCGACCTTCGCCGCGCCCGGCGTCGCGTCACCCGACTTCGAGGCGACCGCCTATCACCACGTGCCGACCGTCACCTACGCGAGCGCCGTCCACGTCGCCCAGGTGGAGATGGATGTCGAGACCGGAGGCGTGAAGCTCCTGCGCTACGTCGTCGCCCACGACTGCGGCAAGGTGATCAACCCGGTCATCGTGGACGGTCAGGTCCACGGCGGGGTGGCCCAGGGCGTCGGCGGCGCGCTCTTCGAGGACATGGCCTACGACGGAGAAGGGCAGCTCCTGACGGGGTCGCTCATGGACTACGCGGTCCCGAAGGCCGACGACCTCCCGCCGATCGAGACGGTCCACCTCGAGTTTCCGTCGCCCCGCAACCCGCTCGGCGCCAAGGGGCTCGGTGAGGGCGGCGCCATCTCGCCCCCCGCCGCCATCGCCAACGCGATCGAGGACGCGCTCGCACCGTTCGACGTGCGGATCACCGAGACGCCGGTCACGCCGGCGCGCGTCCGCGCCCTGCTCGCGGGCCGCGCCCCGTGAGTCCTCCCGGCGTCCAGCGTCGGCTCGCCGCCATCCTCAGCGCTGACGTCAAGGGCTACAGTCGCCTCATGGGCGAGGATGAGGTGGCGACCGTCCGGACTCTGACGGCCTACCGCGAGGTGATGGCGGCCCTCATCCGAGAGCGCCGCGGCCGTGTCGTGGATGCCACCGGCGACAACCTGCTGGCGGAGTTCGCCAGCGTGGTGGATGCGATGGAGTGCGCGGTCGAGCTCCAGCGAGAGTTCAAATCACGGAACGCCGAGCTGCCGGCTCCTCGCAGGCTCCTGTTTCGCATCGGCATCAACCTCGGCGACGTGATCGTGGAGGGCGAGCGGATCTACGGCGACGGTGTGAACATCGCGGCGCGCGTCGAAGGCCTTGCCGACCCCGGGGGCGTCTCGATCTCCGGGACCGTCTACGACCAGGTCAAGAACAAGCTCGCGCTCGCGTACGAGCCTCTCGGCGAGCACGTCGTCAAGAACATCCGGGAGCCCGTCCGGGTCTATCGGGTCCTGCCCGAGCCTCAACCCACTGGCAGGCGTCCGGACGTCGGGAAGGCCGTTGGGCGGCGCCGGTGGCGACGAGCGATGTTGCTGCTGGGAGTCGTGCTGCTGGTCGTCGTGGGAGGCGTCGCGGTCTGGAGCCTCGCCTTCCGTTCGCGTTCCCCCGGATTTGGTCCGACCGACAAGCCCTCCGTCGCCGTGCTCCCCTTCGAGAACATGAGTGGCGACGCGGGGCAGGAGTACTTCAGCGACGGGATCACCGAGGACCTCATCACCGGCCTCTCCAAGCTCTCCGGGCTGTTCGTGATCGCGCGCAACTCCGTCTTCGCGTACAAGGGCAAGACGCTCAATCCCGCTCAGGTGAGCCGGGAGCTGGGCGTGCGCTACGTCCTGGAGGGCAGCGTTCGCAAGGCCGGGAATCGGGTCCGGATCACCGCCCAGCTCGTCGACGCCACCACGGGGTACCACGTGTGGGCGGAGCGTTATGACAGGGATCTGAAGGACGTCTTTGCCCTGCAGGACGAGGTGACGCAGAAGATCGTCGGGGTCCTCGCGGTGAAGCTCACCGTTCCGGAGAAAGACCGCCTCGGGCGAGCGCCCACCCGGAACCTCGAGGCCTACGACGACGTCTTGCGCGGCCTGGAGTACCACCGGCGTACCACGAAGGAGGCGAACGCCGAAGCGCGAAAGATGTTCGCGAGAGCCGTGGAATTGGACCCGGACTACGCGATGGCGTATGCCGCCCTGGGGTTTGCCCATCTGCAGGCGTGGCAGTTTCAGTGGAGTCGCGACCCCGAGACGCTGCAGCGGGCTCTTGAGCTCGCCCAACAAGCCATCGCTCACGATGACTCACTGGCCGGCCCCCACAGCCTGCTGAGCCAGGTCTACCTCTGGAGGAAGGAGCACGAGCGGGCGATCGCCCAGGCGGAGCGGGCCGTCGGCCTGGCCCCCAACGATGCCGACAGCTACGAGACCCTGGCGGAGGTCCTCGCGTGGTCCGGAAGGGCGGACGCGGCTATCAGGTACATCAAGGAGGCGATGCGACTCGATCCCCAGTATCCCTTCTTCTACCTGTGGACGCTGGGGCACGCCTATTACCTGACCGGACGGAGTGACGAAGCGATCGCGACCCTCAAGAAGGTCGTCGAACGGAACCCCAATTTCATCGCCGCCCACGCCTTCCTGGCCGTCCTCTACGGCGAGGGGGGCCTGGAGCAGGAAGCGCGATCCGAGTGGGCGGCAGCCGCGCGGCTCAGCCCGCAGACCTCACTGGAGAGCCTCAGGCAGATCGTGCCCTACAAGAATGAGAAGGACCTCGAGCGCTTTCTCGGCGCGATGCGTAAGGCGGGGCTGAAGTGAAGCGTCGCTCAGAACCCGACCTGGACCGGGGCACTCGCGCCGCGCCGGAACCTCAGCCTGTAGTAGGTGATCCACGCGGCGATCAGCGGTGTGCCGACGACGATCGGCCAAAGCCAGCGGACGGCGGTCGGCAGGAAGGTGAAGTTGACGACTGAGAAGGCCGTCACGGTGGCGATGTAGGAGCCGAGCATCCCCCGCATGTGAGCGAACCACCACGCGTGGCGGTCGGCGGGCGGCCACCCGAACCTCCAGAAGTCGAGCCCCGCGAGGACCACGCCAAAGACGCCGAAGACCACCGGGACGATGCCAACGCGCTCCCAGGCAGGGCTCGGTCGCACGGTGCCGAGGACAGCCATCGCCGTGCTCGCCGCCAGCATCACGGCCGCCGCGGCCCAGTCGAGCGGCAGCGCGCCCTGCGTGTCCAAAGGTCGCTTGCGGGAGAGCGCCCGGTAGCCGTAGAAGGCCGAGTAGAAGCTGAACACGGCGAGGAGGGCGAGGAACACCACCGGCTTCCAGACCGCGAGCACGATCGCCGTTGCCGCGACCCCCGCCATCGCCCAGAAGTAGACCTTGCCCCAGCGGCGGTGGGACCCGCCGCCCTTCGCGGTAAGCATCGGGATCGGCGCCACGAAGAGCGCGAGCGTTCCCGCCGCGACGTGGACGAGACGGATGGCGGCGATCAGTGACTCCATGGTGACCTCCTAGCCGCGACCGGTGCGGGGCGCCGCGCGCGCGCCCAGTCGGTTGAGCGTGGCGAGGGTTTCGTCGCACCACGCGAGCATCGCCCGACTCCGGTGCTGTCCGCAGCGGAGCGGGATGAGGCAGTACGGAAGCTCCGGGTGCCCGCGCATGTCCTTCCGGAGCTGCCGCTCGATCCCGTCGTAGGTGTCGAGGAGCGCCCGGTGACGTGTCTGGACGTGCTCGATCTGGGCGGCGCTGTTCGCCACGGGGCCGGCGCGGCCGAGGAAGAGCTTCAGCAGCAACTCGGATCGCACGGGTTCGAGCCGCGCGGGTAGAGCCAGCCACCGCAGGAGCTCCGCGCGGCCCTTCGAGGTGAGCGAATAGACGTGGCGATCCGGCTTGCCGCGCTGCCTCTCCCGCCGGCGCTCGGCGAGGCCCTCGTCCGCCAGACGGTTCAGGCTCGGGTAGATCTGGCCGTAGCTCTCGCTCCAGAAGTGAGCGATGGACCGCTCGATCAGCTTCTTGACGTCGTAGCCGGACATGGCGCGGCGGCTCAGCACCCCGAGGATCGCGTACCGGCTCGTGTTCGCCCGCCGCGCCGTCGTCTGGCCCGCCGCCATCTGCCCCATATGCATCTGGAAGATACATATCGGCCAGACCTGAAGTCAAGCGCGAGCGCGGTGGTGGCGGTCAGTCGTCCTCTTCCAGCACGAACAGCTCGCCCTGGCGCCAGACGCCGGCGAACGAGCGCCGGTGGATCGGGCAGGGCCCGTACCGGTCGAGCGCGGCGAGGTGCTCGGGCGTCGCGTAGCCCTTGTGGCGGGCGAAGCCGTACGCGGGGAACTCGCGATCGGCCTCGAGCATGATCCGGTCGCGCGTGACCTTCGCGACGATCGACGCCGCCGCCACGCTCGCGCAGCGTCGGTCGCCGGCGACGAGGTTCTGCTGTGGGCAGGGCAGGGCGGGGAGGGCGACGAAATCGGTGATGATCAGCTCGGGCACGATGGCGAGCCGCGCCAGCGCCTCCGCCATCGCCTGGCGCGTGGCCTGGAGGATGTTGATCCGGTCGATCGTCTCGTGGTCGACGACACCCACGCCGACGGCCAGGGCGTGCGTGTGGATCAGGTGGAAGCGCACCTCGCGCTCGCCCGGGAGGAGGAGCTTCGAGTCCGCGAGCCCCCTGATGCGCCGGTCCGGCGCGATGACGACCGCGGCGGCGACCACCGGCCCGGCGAGCGGTCCGCGCCCGGCTTCGTCGACTCCCGCGACCAGCGAGACACCGGTCCGCCAGGCCCGAGCTTCGTAGCGGTACGGCGCCGAGGGCGGCGTCACGCCGGTGGGGTGAGGGCTACTCTTCTTCGGTCGTGGTGGGGATCAGGACCGCGCGCTTCTCCTTGAGCCGCGCCGCCTTGCCCGCGAGCCCGCGCAGGTAGTAGAGCTTCGAGCGCCGCACGCGGCTCCGCCGCACGACCTCGACGCGCTCGATGCGCGGGGAGTGTAGTGGAAAGGTGCGCTCGACACCGACGCCGTAGGAGATGCGCCGGACCGTGAACGACGCCCGAGCACCCTCGCCGCGCCGCCGGATGACGATGCCCTCGAAGAGCTGCGTGCGCTCCTTCTCACCCTCGACGACCTTGACGTACACGCGGACCGTGTCGCCCGCACCGAATCCGTCCCGGTCCTTCTTGATCTGCCCCGCCTCGACCAACCGAATCGCGTCCATGACCTCGTCCCCTCTTTCTGATTCACACGCCCCTAGGATGCGGACGCGTCGATCTGCTCCGGCGTCTCCCCGCGCTCGAATCGTTCGACGACCTGCCGCTCGTCGGATGTCAGGTGCGCGCCCTTCAAGAGCTCCGGCCGTGTCCGCCACGTGACCCACAGCGCCTGCACGCGCCGCCACCGCGCGATCCGCGCGTGATCGCCGGAGCGGAGCACCGCCGGGACGCGCGCGCCGCGGAACTCCTCGGGCCGCGTGTACTGCGGCGGCTCCAGCAACCCGCTCGCGAACGACTCGCGCTCCGTCGCGCCCTCGGCGCCGAGCACCCCGGGGAGGAGCCGCGCGACCGCGTCGGTCACGACCAGCGCCGGCAGCTCGCCGCCGGTCAGCACGTAGTCGCCGATCGAGATCGAGTCGTCCGCGAGCCGCTCGCTCACCCGCGCGTCCACGCCCTCGTAACGCCCCGCGAGCAGGATCAGATGCGTCTCGCGCGCCAGCTCCGCCGCGACCGCCTGCGTGAACGTCCGGCCCCGCGGATCCATCAGGATGGCGCGCGCCCCCGGAGTGCGCAGCGCGTCCACCGCGGCGAACAGCGGCTCGGGCTTGAGCACCATGCCGCCGCCACCGCCGAACTGGTAATCGTCGGTGATCCGGTGCCTGCCCTCCGCGTAGTCTCGGAGATTCACGACCCGGATGTCAACGAGTCCCCGCGTCCGCGCGCGACCGAGCATCGACGCGCCGAGCACCGGCTCCACCATGCCAGGGAACAGCGTCACGACGTCGATCCGCATCGAGGCCCTACAAGTCGAGCAGCCCCTCGGGCGGCCGGATGACCACGCGGCGCGCCGCGAGGTCGACCTCGCTCACGATCTCGGGAACCGCTGGGATCAGATGCTCCCGCGTGTCGTCGCGCACGATCCAGAGGTCCTGCGCCGGCGCCCGCTCGATGCCGGTCACCCGCCCGACCTCCCGCCCGTCCTCCGTGAGCACGCGGCAGCCCTCGAGCTGCCAGGGGTAGAAGCGCCCCGGCCCGGGCGGCAGCGCCTCGTCCTCCGGCAGCGCCACCAGACGTCCCACGAGCGCGGCCGCCGCCTCGGGGGAGGCGCACCCCTCGAGCGTCATCACGATCGCCGCGCCCTGCCGCCGCGTGCCGGTGATGCGGTACCGCTCGCGCCGGTCGTGCGCCGTGTCCCACAGCACGCACTCCCGCACCCGCCCGAACCGCTCCGGATCGTCCGTCATCGGCGTCACGCGGACCTCTCCGGCGAGCCCGTGGGTCCGGGCGATCGCGCCGATCACGACGAGGCGATCGCTCACTCGGCCTTGACGTTCGCCAGGAGCCGTCGCACCGTCGTCGACGGTTGGGCGCCCTTGGCGATCCACGCCTGAACCTTCGCCCGGTCGATCTTCACGGTCGGCGGCTCGGTCAGCGGATTGTAGTGTCCGAGGATCTCGAGGAATCGCCCGTCACGCGGCGCGCGCGAGTCCGCGACGACCACCCGGTAGGTCGGCCGCTTGTTCGTTCCGGTGCGTCTCAGTCGAATCGAAACCACGTCGTCACCCCCTGAGGGTGGGAAGCCGCAGCTTCCCTTCCATGCCCTTGAGCTGCTTCAGCATCTTCCTCATCTGCGCGTACTGCTTGAGCAATCGGTTGACGTCCTGAACGGTCGTGCCGCTGCCGCGCGCGATCCGCGCGCGGCGGCTGCCGTTGATGATCTCGGGGCTCCGGCGCTCATCCGGCGTCATCGACGTGATGATCGCGTCGAACCGGCCGAGGTCCGTCGACTCCGCGGAGAGGTCCTTCGGCGCCGTCTTCAGCATCTTACCGAACGGCAGCATGCCGAGGACCTGGTCGAGCGGGCCGAGCTGGCGCACCTGGCGGAGCTGGTCGCGGAAGTCGTCGAGCGTGAACGCGTCCTCGCGGAGCTTCCGTACGAGCTCCTCGGCCTTGGTCTGGTCCACGGCCTCCTGGGCGCGCTCGACGAGGGAGAGCACGTCGCCCATGCCGAGGATGCGCGAGGCGAGCCGGTCGGGGTGGAACGGCTCGAGCGCGTCGGTCTTTTCGCCCGTCCCCGCGAACGCGATCGGCCGGCCCGTTACCGAGCGCACGGAGAGGGCCGCGCCGCCCCGCGCGTCGCCGTCCAGCTTCGTGAGGATCACGGCGTCGATCCCGACCGCCTTGTTGAACCGGTCGGCGACGGTGACGGCGTCCTGGCCCGTCATCGCGTCCACGACGAGCAGCACGTGGTGGGGGAGGACGTCCTTGCGGATCGCCGCGAGCTCCTCGAGCAGCGGTTCGTCGATGTGGAGCCGTCCCGCCGTGTCGAGGATGAGCGGCGTGAGCCCGCGCGCCGCCGCGTCCTGGCGCGCCTGGCGGCAGATCGCGAGCGGCGTCTGCCCCGGGCCGCCGACGACGGGCACGCCGAGCTCCCCCCCGAGCGTCTGGAGCTGGTCCTGCGCCGCCGGACGGTTGGTGTCGGCGGCGGCGAGCAGCGGGTGCTGACCCTGCTTCGTGTACCAGCGCGCGAGCTTCGCGGCGGTCGTCGTCTTGCCCGAGCCCTGGAGCCCGATGAGCATGATCACCGTCGGCGGATGGGGCGCCGGGGCGAGCCGGTGGCCGCTGCCGCCGAGGAGCCCGACCAGCTCGTCGTGGACCACCTTGACGACCTGCTGGGCCGGCGTCAGCGACCTCAGGACGTCCTGGCCCACGGCCTTCTCCCGCACGCGGTCGACGAAGGCGCGGACAACCTTGAAGTTGACGTCGGCCTCGAGGAGGGCGACGCGCACCTCGCGCAGGGCCTCCTGGATGTTCTCCTCCGTCAGGCGGCCGCGGCCGCCCAGGCGGTCGAAGATCGACTGCAAGCGTGTGCTCAGGGAATCCAGCATGGAAATCCCAACTTTACGGAATCACGTGCGGAATAGCAAACAGAAGGGACCGAGCAATCTCGCCCAGTGGAGTTATGCTAGGGGCGTGGAGTTCAAAGCGTTCCTCGCCGCGGGTCTGGCGCTCCTGACAGTGGCGCCAGCGGCCGCCCAGTCGACGCCGCCGGTGACGCCGCCGGTTCTCACCCCTCCCGGGAACCCGAACAATCCCGCCGACTTCATCAGAAACCCGCACCCGGCCATGCCGTGGGCACCCAACAACCCGGACCGGTTCCTGTCCGAGACTTACGGGACGGTGATCCAGTACATCCCGGTGCCGCCGCAGCAGGTCGTGATCCAGGTCCCGGTGCCGCTCCCCGCCGGCGCGCCCCCCCAAGCGCAGGAGCCGCCCGGCGTGCCGGCTCAGTCCCGAGGAGAGGAGCCCAGCGCGCCAGCCCAGACCCAGGAGCAGACCGTCGAGATCCCTGGCTACTACGTCGCCGAGACGACGACGGGCTACTGGTACCCCGAGCGCTGGACGCTGCAGCAGCAGAACGGCGTCTACCAGTGGGTGAAGCTCCCGGCCGAGTTTCGCAAGAAGTAGACTAGACGAGCTCCACGGGATCACCGACTCGCAGGACGCCTCTCTCGAGAACGTCGCAGTCGAGGGCCATCCGCCCGCCGAACTCCGCGACGATCCGCTTGAGCACGGAGAGGTCCTGCGCCTGCGTGTCGGGGTCGAATGTGGTCATCACGCACCGACCGCGGAGCTTCTCGACCGCGATGAGCGCGTCGCTGATCCTGAGTCGCCGGCCCGGCCACGCGAGCTCCGCCAGGCCCTCGACGCCCTCGACGAGGATGTTCGGACGGAGCCGGCGGCCATCCACGCCGAGCGCCGCGATCGCGCCGTCGGTGGCGACGAGGAGCGGCAGCACGTCGAACCGCTCGCGTCCATCGTAGCGCGCGAGTCGCGCGTCGGGCCCGGCCGCCTCTCGCACCGCCGCGGCCGATTCCTCCGACGCCCACGGGCGGCCGCCGATCCGCGGCTCGCCGTCGGGCCCGAGGGTCGCACGGAGCCCGAGCAGCTTCGGATGGGTCCGAGAGGTGATCACCCGGCCGCGCGCGTCGCGCACGTGCACGACCCGGTCGCCGGCGAGCCCGTCGACCGTGAGCTCCGCGCGCTCGAGGCGCTCGCCGGCGAGCGACTTCACGGGATAGCGCCAGAGCTCGGCGACGCGCATCATCGTCTCCCGGACCTTGGGACGACGCGCCGCCGCGCGGGGATTCAGCGGCGCCGGTGGGCTGGCCCGGCCTACGGCAGCAGATCGGCGACGGCGATCCGCGGCGTCGGGGCGGCGAGCGGCGAGACGCTCGCCCCGGGCTTCAGCATCCGTACGCCGCGGTACTTCCAGCCGTAGCGCGCTGACGCCGCGCGGACCGGCTGGCGATAGACCTCGAGGACACGACCCACCAGGTTGACGATCTAGTAGTCCGCGATATCTGCCCGCGCATAAAGCCCGCCCTTCCGCCGACGATCGAACGCGAGGCTCGATTGCGCGACTTCGACGATGAGCGCCGGCCGCGAGGGATGCTCGGCCAGATACTCGCGCGGCGCCCCGCGCACGACGGCGACATCCGGCTCAGGCTCCGAATCGTCGTCGAGGGCGACGGGTTCCTGCACCCGCGCGTGCCACCCGCGCCCGAAGGCGAGTCGCAGCGCTTCGGCGGTGAGCTCGGTCGCCGTTGTGTGGGGCGGGTGTTTCGGCTCACGGACGACCATCTCGCCGTCGACGAGCTCGATCGGCTCGTCCTCGTGGAGGACGCCCAGCTCGACGAGCCGGTCGTACTCCCTGCGAGTCCAACGCCGTGTCCGGATCGGGAGCGTGCTCATGACGACTCTGAGACACACTCTAGGCCCCGGCCCCGCGAGGGTCAACGTGCCGGCGGCGCGTAGACGGTGACGAAGATGACCGGAGCGCGTCAGCGGGCTGACTCCCTGCGTTCTGGGCGTGTCACTCCGCGCGTTCGGGGCGTGCCACTCCGACGCGTCGGCGTCGGGATTCTTTACGGTCATCACGCGGACCCCCCTGCGAGCCGCGTCAGGGAAATCCCAGAGTCCCGTCGCGGGAAGGTCGCGGAATTCAGACGCTGGCAGACGCGTTGCACGCTCGCGCGGCGATCCGACGGCAGGCGCGTTGCAGTCCGGACGGTGTCCCCACGTGGGAAATGTGACTGAGATGTAATGCGGAGATGCAATACGGTGAACGATCAAGGGGGTGCCTGTGATGTTCAGACGCATGCTCGTGCTGCTCGACGCTGGCCTCGTCGGCCGGCGGGTCGTGCCGTGGGTCCGTCGCCTGCTGGTCCCCGTCCACGGCGACGTCCGTCTGCTCGTCGTGCTACCGCCGGGACGGACGGTCACCGCCGGGTCACGGACGCTGATCTACGCCGATCAGGACGAGGACGCGGCGCGCGATGCGGTCGGCGTTGCGCTGGCCGTGGTTGCCGCCCAACTCCGTGATGACGGACTCGCGGTGAGCTCGGAGGTGCGGTTCGGCGATCCGGGCGTCGACGCGCTCGAGGTGGCGCAGGCGTGGGGCGCGGAGGCCATTGCTCTCGTCGATGTGCCCGCGCACGGCGCCCGCCGATGGCTCACGCGAAGTGTCGCCGATGCGATCGTCCAGAAGACTCCCCTTCCGGTCCTCGTGGCACGCGCCTCGGGACAGCGGGCAGCCTAAGGCTATAAGGAGGCCTCCATATGCGAATCAAGATGCTGATGCGGTGCACGAGCGGAACCGTCGAAGCCCGGGAGAGCCTGGCCGCAGCCTCGATGCGACTTGCCTCGGATTCAGGCGGCTGTCTGGTCGTGACCGATGGTGGCCGCCTCGCGGGCGTGCTGACACCCGCCGATGCGCGGGCCGCCGGCCCGTCAACCGTGCCGAGCCTCGCGGTCCACGAGTGGCCGGCCTTTACATCCCGCCTGACAGTAGCGGACGCGATGCGCCGCGACCCCGTCGTCGTCCCGCCGGACGCGACACCGGGGGACGCCGCGCACGCGTTGAGGACGCGTGGACACCGCGCCGCCGTCGTGGTCGACGGCTCAGAAGTCGTGGGAGTGGTGACCACGACCGACCTGCTCGGGACGCTCGTCCAGCGTCTCGAGCGGGAGACGCCGCCGCGCCTCTCGCGGCTGCTCGTGGCCGTCAGCCTGGTGGCCTCGACGAGCCGGCGTTGCCGGTCGCGCACGCCGCTCGACCTCGCCCTCGGCATCGCGCGGCGGCACCGCGCGACGCTGACGCTGCTCCACGTCATGCGCGGGCTGTCCCTGCGAGTCGCGGAGGGCTTGCCCGCTGGCGTCGATGCGGACGTGCAGCGGTGGCGCCTTGCGGAGGTGCGCGCCGCCCTGATCCGCCGCGTGCCGCCCGAAGATCGCTCGGTGGTCCGCGTTGACGTACGGGCCGGCGACGTCGTTGAGGGCGTCCTCAATGGCGCAGCGACCGCGGGCGCCGAGCTCATCGTCATGGGAGGCCGACCGGGTGCCTCGCTGGTGCGCGAGACGATGCGCCGCGCCCCCTGTCCGGTCCTCGCCGCGTGACGCGGAGTGTCCGCTCGCTCCTGCGCCGCCCGGTCGTGGCGGTCGAATCGACGGCGACGCTCGCGGACGCCGACGCCGCGCTGCGTTCGGACGGCTTGGAGGCCGTTGCCGTCGTCCGTGATGGTCGGCTCGTCGGGTTGGTCACGGCGGACGATCTGGTTGCGGCCCGGCCCTCAGCGGCGACGACCCTCTCGATCGGCGAAATCAACGGGGCCCTCGCCACCATTCCGATTCAGTCGATTATGCGGCGTGACATCGCGACGATCGCGCCCGACACGCCGATCGCCGAAGCCGCTCGACTGCTCAGGGACGGCCGCGGGCCCCTCGCAGTGCTCGAGGGTGGTGACCTCGTGGGACTCGTCGGCACGGCTGATCTGCTGGCCGAGCTGGAGCAACCCGAGCCGTTCTAACCAAGGAGGCACGCATGCGCAAGCTCTTGCTGATGGTCGGCGCCCTGATCGTCCTCGCGCTCGGGAGCCTCGAGGTGATCGTGGCCCACAACCTGGCGGTCACCGAGGAGCTCTCGGCGCCCGGCGCTGGCTCCTCGAAATAGCCTGGAGACGGCGCGCGTCCAGCGGGAGCGTGCCGGGCCCGGCTTTGTTAGCGCGCGGTCGCGGCATCGCGGAGCGCCCGGACCGCGGCGGCCGGATCGGCGCCGCCGAAGATCGCCGAGCCCGCGACGAGCGTGGAGGCCCCGTCGTCCGCGAGCGACTTGGCGAGGTCGGCCTTCACGCCGCCGTCCACCGACACGTCCACGCGACGGTCGCCGAGGAGCGCCCGGGTGTCACGGATTTTCCGGTGGGTGCTCGGAATGAACGTCTGCCCCCCGAACCCGGGGTTGACCGACATCACGAGGACGAGGTCCACGTCGTCGAGGACGTACTCGAGCGCGTCGGGTGGGGTCGACGGGTTCAGCGCCGCGCCGGCCCTGGCGCCGAGCTCGCGGATCAGGGCGAGCGTGCGCGAGAGGTGCGGGCAGGCCTCCGCATGGACCGTGACCATGTCGGCGCCCGCGGCCACGAACTCGGAGATGTAGCGCTCGGGCTCCACGATCATCAGGTGCACGTCCAGGGGCAGCCGTGTGCGCTTGCGGATCGCGGCGACGACGACGGGACCGATCGTGATGTTGGGCACGAAGCGGCCGTCCATCACGTCCACGTGGAGCTGGTCGGCGCCGCCGGCCTCGACCCGCGCGATGTCGTGGCCGAGGGCGGCGAAGTCGGCAGAGAGGATCGAGGCGGCGATCTTGATCACGGCGCTGTTATACCCCGATCCGGAGACCGGCGGAAGCGGACCGCTGTGAACCCGTCCGTTCCATGGCGGTGGGGCAGGCACCGGAGCGTGCCGTCCGCGTCGAGGGGGAGCGGAAACTCTCTCGGCGGGTCCGGCCGGAACGCGGGATGCGCCGTCAGAAAACCGTGGGCGACGTCGTCGTTCTCCTCGGGCTCGAGCGAGCAGGTCGCGTAGACGAGCCGGCCGCCGGGCTTGACGAGCGCCGCCGCGGCCTCGAGGATCCGTGCCTGGCGCGCCGCGTTCAACGGGAGGTCTGCGACTCTTCGCCGCCACTTCACGTCCGGATTGCGCCGGAGGACGCCGAGGTTCGAGCAGGGCGCGTCGACGAGGACGCCGTCGCAGGTGGCGCGGAAGCGGGATACCTGCGCCTCGACCGCCCCCTCGAGGGGCTCGACGCTCCGGAGCCCGAGCCGCGCCACCGCCTCCCGCACGCGCTCGAGCCGTCCGGGCTCTCGGTCGAAGGCGAGCACGCGGCCGCGGTCCTGCATGAGCTCGGCGAGGTGAGTGGTCTTGGTCCCGGGCGCGGCGCAGGCATCCGCGATCGTCTCGCCGGGGCGTGGCTCGAGCAGTCGCCCGACGAGCATCGACGCCTCGTCCTGGACGACGAAGCTCCCGTCGGCGAAGGCTCCCCAGCTCCCCGGGGCGCCTCCGGGCCCGACCACGAGCCCCTCGGGCGCCCAGCCGGCGAGTCGCCAGGCGAGACCCTCCTCCGCGGCCAGGCGCGCGGCGAGCGCGTCGCGCGAGACGCGCAGGACGTTCGCGCGGAGCGTGACCGGTGGGCGCTCGTTCATGGCGCGCATCAGGGCGTCCGCCTCCTCGCGGCCGAAGCGGGCCACCCAGCGCTCGGCGATCCACGTGGGGAACGAGCAGCGCGTCGCGAGCGCGTCGAGGGGATCGCGGGGCGGCCGAGGCTCGCGCTCGCGGGCTCCCCGCCGCGCGAACGCGCGGAGCACGGCGTTCACGAACGCCTTCACACCGGGCGTTCGCGGCGCGAGCGCGACCGCGTCGTTCACCGCGGCGAACGAGGGGACGCGCTCGAGGAAGGCGACCTGGTACGCCGCCATCCGGAGCAGCACGCGCACGCGGGCGTCCAGCGACTCGAGCCGGCGGCGCGAGTGCGGGCCGAGGATCCAGTCGAGGTAGCGCTGCCAGCGAAGCGTGCCGTAGACGAGCTCGGTCGCGAGCGCGACGTCGCGCGGCGAGAGCCGGAGCGAGCCGAGCGTCTCGTCCAGGGCGACATCGGCGAAGTCCGCCCTCGCTTCGACACGCTCAAGGACGCGTGCGGCGACCGCACGCGCCGGTGAGGGAGGGCTCGACCTCCCTGGCCGCCTCGGGGGCGTCACGGCGTCGTCAAGAGCGCGCCGGGAGCCAGTCGCGCGCCGCGCAGATAGGCGTCCCACGACATCGGGCGGCGGTTCTCGGGCTGAACTTCGACGGGGAGGAGCGCCCGCTCGCCGGTCGCGATG